>ERZ1292644.1883-Hain-H14-01um-R2-1883-length-10178-cov-4_pt1 | contig 10178 bp, 13 predicted proteins | sample MGYA00564402_ERZ1292644 | MGnify/ENA primary metagenome ERZ1292644 (study PRJEB36523, sample SAMEA6512644) | groundwater metagenome | collected 2019-01-09 | study: AquaDiva: Metagenomics assemblies of 32 groundwater samples | reverse complement strand
GCCGTGCCCGCTACGGCACCCCCTTGCAACCCCACAACGGCCGCGACGCGTTGAAAGACGCGTACGCAGAGGCACTTGACTTGGTAGTGTACATGCGACAAGCGCTCTACGAGCGCGATGGAGCCTGAAATGAAATGGGTTCGACTGAGTGAAGTGAAGGACTACCTTGCGTTTGGCTGGCATGTAGTTGTGCGAACCCAGCCTGTCCCTGACCACCGCGTTGGTTGGGTCCTGATAGAGTGGAGGTCGTAGGGTGTTTAAGGTCGAAGGGCTCCAACAGGGCTACGTTGAGAAGTTCAGCGTTGGTGCACCCGTCATGGTCATGCTTGGTGAGCACCACCCCTCCCGCGGAGAAATCACCGAGGTCAAAGCAGGGGACAGGAAGCTTGAAGTCAAAGTGCGCCTTGAGCAACTTTGGCCCCCAGATGCCCCAGCCACAGAAGTGTGGTTCGACGACATTGACCTACTAGTACTAGAGCCACGATGATGGCTAGAAGGAAGCGCCAGCCCCGGTTCAAGAATGAGCGCCACAGGCTGTTACACCTGATAGCGAAGAACGGCGCCCAGCTTGAATGGCCGTGCACTAACCAAATACTAGCCAAGCTTGTCGATGGAGGGTTGGTCAGCATCACCAACACCTTCGCCATGCATTGGAACAATGGTGCTCACAAATGTGTAGCCCTCCAAGTCAATGAACAAGGCAAGGCTGAGCTAGCCACGTACAGCGATGAAATTTGACTGGCCTGAGTTCCTCGACAAGCATCGCATCCCCTACACCACTCGAGGACCCAACACTCCCCGTGGGGACATCTCAGTCAAGTGCCCCTTCTGTGGCGACGCTGATCAAAGCGATCACATGGCCATCAGCTTGCGTGGAGATGGCTGGCACTGCTGGCGTGACCAGCGCCACAAGGGCAAGCACCCCGCACGGTTGATCCAAGTCCTAATCAAATGCACGATGCAAGAGGCTATACGCCTCGCTGGGACCGACAAGGCAGCCCCAGCAGATTTCCATGCACAAGTTCAAGCCAACTTGGCAGCGCAAGGCACGGTGGATGAAAACTTGCGTGGGATTGCTCTGCCTAAGGAGTTCAAACCGTTCAGAGACATTTGGTCGGCAAAGCCCTTCCTGAAGTACCTGGATGGGCGTGGCATGCTGCCCACGAAGCCTGAAGACCTCACGCTCGTGTACGGGCTGCACTACTGTACGTCCGATACCTTCAAAGGGCGCATCATTTTCCCAGTGCACCACCGTACCAAGTTGGTGTCCTGGACAGGGCGCACGATCTACCCCAGCGTCAAGACTCGATACAAGGCGCTGACTACTGACGCTGACACAGCGTTGAAGCAGGGCGTACCCACAGCAGTGGCACCCATCACCCACCACTTGCTTTGGTTTGACGAGCTGATGCGTTGTGGTGCCCCGATACTCGTCTTGGTCGAGGGGCCACTCGATGCCCTCAAGGTCAACATGCTTGGGCGCCCAACGGTGCGCGCAACGTGCATGTTCACTAGCATGCCCACTGAGCAGCAAGTCAAACTGTTCCGCGTGCTGTTCCCCAAGTTCAAGCGACGCTTTCTGATCCCCGATCGGGACGCCAACGACAAAGCTCTCTACACAGTTCTGCGCCTCAGCACGTTGTCGCTGGATGTTGCTATGTTGCCACAACATGTAGCCGATCCAGCTGAACTTTCCACAACATCACAGCTGATGCAAATTCTCGGTTGACCGTGGTCGCCGCTTGCATATAAGTGTATGCATAGCCTCTTGACGTCCACTCCTCATACCCTTCTAGTAGGTGCTGATGCTTAACAAACCTAATAAAGGTTCGTTCAGGCTGCCTGTTGGATTCGGCCCCAGACCCCGCAAGTGCCCCCACGCTGGGGAGCGCCCCTACGGCCCAGACGACGACGCGTTCATACTTGCTCACTACAGGCCTGGTCGCCGTGCCAACGCGGTCACTCCAGGATGGAGCGCTTATCGCATCGGTGAACACTTGGGTGAGCGAACGAGCAACTCAATCGTGTCGCGCTACCATCGTTTGAAGCAGCACCAAGCCAACAATACCAAGCCTGACTACTCCTTCTACTTCAGGCACCATGCTGAAGTAGTAAACGGGCGTGTGGAGTCTCGCTACGGGCGCGCAGATCCAAGCATGCCCAAATTGAAGTTCCTAGGCGAACGGTGATAACCATGAACCCCTTCATCCGCAAGTGGATAGTGAAGACTGCGAATGCGCACCTGTGGCGCGCAGAGCAACTTGGGTACGAGTTGGACGACCTCGTGCAAGAGGGCCTGTACTGGTGGTACAAAACCCTCAACACCTACCCTAATGTCAAGGACCCACCACACCTGATGTCGCTGTTTAAGCGCACGTTCGACAACGTCATCAATGATCTGTCCAACAAGCAGACTAGGTCACCGCCCGTCGACATGAATTGCGAGTCCATCCCTGACGGCCCAGCAGAGAGCAACCTGCTCGATGTGCATGAGGACCCTGAAGTACGCGAGTGCATCCGCAAGGCACCCACCAAGATAAGAATTCTGTTGTGGATCCTCATCACACAACCTAAGATACTCAGCCCACCGTTCAAGCGCTGGTCCAACGGCGGACGTGAGACTGTCAACTGGCGCCTGCGCAAGGTCTTGAGCGATTACCCCGAGGTCCCTCACTTTCACCCAGCCGAAGACCTAGTGCGGATAATCTATGATTACCTAAGGCGCAAACCTAGGGTGAGGATCAGTATATTCCCTCCAGCAGGTAAAGTTAACGCCACCGAGGACTTGGCACAGCTAGTGTACGATTACCTACGGGGCCACAGAGGCACACATGCTAACCATCACGCGCAAGCTGGAGTTCGACGCTGGCCACAGAATCCCGAACCACAGCAGCAAGTGCAAGAACATCCACGGCCACAGGTACGTGCTGGAAGTGACAGTGGCCGGCCCGCTGCAACGAACGCAGGGAGCCAGCGACGAAGGGATGGTAGTGGACTTCAGCATAGTCAAGGAGGTGATGAACGAGCATGTAGTAGACAAGTGGGACCACGCGTTCCTGTGCTGGGAGCACGACACAGTGATGCTCACTGCACTGCGCCAGTTCCCGTCGGATCACAAGCATGTGATCCTGCGCGAAGTACCAACGGTGGAGAACCTCGCAAAGCGCGCGTTCGCATTGCTGGGCCTACCGTTCATCGAGTACGGGTTAAGATTGGTGCATCTTCGCCTGTTTGAAACGCCCAATTGCTGGGCAGAACTTCATGACTTCAACTACCAGGAAGGACGCAGCGATGCAAGTGCCATCAAAGATTGAGAAGGAGGTTGTCAAGAAGGTCAAGCTGACCGCCGTCAAGGGTGAAGAGCGGCCGGACTACCTCGCGCGGCTCATCAAGGAGGTGAACACACTCGAGGACGACGAGTTCGACGCCTTGTCCCCCGCAGCGCAGGACTGGTGCAACGCCGCGTCGACTGCCATCGACAAGAAGCAGCCAGTCCCCGAGTTCGCCAGCGACAAGGGCAACGGCAAAGCCAGCAAGGACGGCGGCAAGAAGAAGGCCAGCGACACCAAGAAGGTCAGCAAGGACGGCGGCGAAGGCAAGCCCAGCGGTGGACTCTCTTCGATGAGCTACCTGCGGCAGCTCTTGGCTACCGACCCGCGCAGCGGCATCGAGGACTTGGAGAAGGCACTGGAGAAGAAGGGCCTCAGGGTCCCGTCCAGGGTCACCATCTCCACCGTGAAGAGCGACTTCCGGTCCAGCCTCAGGGTCCTGCAGGACATGGGCATGCTCAAGGGCAAGGTCGAGATCTGACCAACTCCCGCCGGCAGCTCCTACCGACCAGTGTGAGTGCTCCTTAGCGAGCACTCACCTAACCTTACCAAAACGAGGGAACTATGGAAGGTGATTTCACTCGCACCTATCGCCGCGCGTTTGTAATGCTGTCGGGGGGTGTGGACTCAGCTACTGCGCTGTGGCTGGCCAAGCGCGATTACGGTGTTGGCCATGTTACTGCTGTCTCGTTCGACTACGGACAGCGCCATCAGCGAGAGCTGACGTCGGCAGCCAACCTAGCACACGTCGGGGACACAGGCCACGAAGTCCTCGACCTCGGTGCTCTACTGAGGAGCCCAAACGTCATGCTCACCGACGTGTCGGTCAGGATCCCAGAGATGTCGTACAGTGACATCCAAGGCATCTCTCCCACCTACGTTCCCTACCGCAACGGGACAATGCTCTCGGTGCTGGCTGCCCATGCCATGAAGTACGTGAAGTCTGTGCAAGAAGAGCAGCGCATTTCACCTGACTCCCCCATGTTGAAGGACTTGGTCGGCATCTACTTTGGTGCTCACGCTGAGGACGCATTCAATTGGGCATACCCCGATTGCACTCCCGAGTTCATTGGCGCGCAAGCCAACGCCATCTACATCGGCAGTTACCGCACCGTGCGGCTTGTCACACCATTCGTCCACAGCATGAAGTGGGAGATCGTCGTCAAGGGCGTAGCGCTGGGCGTGCCCTACAACCTCACGTGGAGCTGCTACGCTGGGGGTAGCAAGCACTGCGGTGTCTGTCCCACGTGTCGCGCTCGCAAGGACGCGTTTCAACGCGCCATCGTGATCGACCCAACCGACTACGCAGCCTGAGGCTTTGCAATGACAGCTAGCAGCAATTGGCCCCAAAGGGACTTCTTACGCATCCATGAAGCTCTTAGGAGCCTACTTGCATGCACGGGGGAGGACATCTACTCGAGCAACCTCAAGGACACCCCAGACCGTTTCATTAAGGCGTGGGACTTCTGGACATCGGGCTACGACATAAAGCCAGCTGACATCCTCAAGACCTTCGAGCACAGCAGCTCCACCTGCGATACCATGGTCTTCCAGGCCAACATCCCCGTGTGGTCACTCTGTAGCCATCACCTCGCACCTATCTGGGGTCTGGCTCACGTCGGGTATATTCCCACTGGGAAAGTTGTTGGGCTGTCCAAGCTCGCACGCCTTGTCGACGTCTACGCACGTAGGTTGCAGATACAGGAGCAGCTTGGCTGCCAAGTCGCTGACAGCCTCATGGAGCACTTGGGATGCGAGGGCGTGGGAGTTGTGCTTCAGTGTCGGCATGCGTGCATGGAGTCGCGCGGTGTCCAGAAATCGGGTACTATCACGATCACTTCAGCCTTGCGCGGTAGCCTCAAGGACGAACCCGAGTGCCGCAGTGAATTTATGTCGCTGATACAGGTTGCAAGCCAGGGAGTTCGATCAGTATGAGGGAACGTTGGGCATCCATACCTGATTTTCCTGACTACAGGGTATCGACGCTTGGGCGCGTACAATCGAAGCGACCGCGTGGTATGCATGCCAAAGGCTTTGGTAACCCCCCCAAAGTGTGGCGGGCCCTAAAGGTCAGCCTCACTGACCAGGTGACACTTTGCAATGAGCGGGGCGAATCCACTTTCCTATTCCCCCGCTTAGTTGCCAAGGCATTCATACCCAATCCTAAAGGCTACCCAAGCGTCCTGCACAAGGACGATAACAGGTCTAACAACGCAATACAGAACCTGTACTGGGGCACCCAGAAAATGAACGTGGCTGATGCAAAGCGCAACCGACCAAATTGGATAGACAAGTACAAAAAGATTGAAGAGACAAAACGCAGGAACGGGCACTACCTACAAAAGCGGTCACCAAGCCCTGAGGTAAGAGCGCGCATAAGTGCATCAAACATTGCCACCAAAGCACGCAAGCGTGCCGCTGTGCAGGGAGCCAAAGGTGTCTAAGACGCTCGTCACCAACCAAGCTGGGGCTACCAAGATACTAGCCTACTTGCTGCGCAAGCGGCTGGCTGGCCCGTTCACAGTGTGGGGTCAGAACGGTGTTGAGTTTGACAGCGTGCTGGTTGTGGTCCCCGATGACGAAGTCAACTTAGCCGACCTTGAGAAAAAGTGTCGGGGGAGTTTTACAGTTGGCAAAGTCTGAGATATCTCTTTTGTTAGACAGTGGGGCGTTCTCCGCGTGGAAGCGCGACGAAGACGTCAACCTAAAGAACTATATCTCCTACATCAAGGAGCATGAAGAGCTTCTGTTCGCCTACGTCAACCTTGACGTCATCCCCGGCAGCCCCAAGGCTCCCAAGGCTGACCCTGAAGCTGCTGCCAAAGCGTCCGATCGCAACCTGCAGATCATGCTTGATGCGGGCATACGCCCAATGCCTGTCTACCATCAGTACGAGGACTTCAAGTGGCTCGCCAAGATGATGAACGACGGGCATGACTACATCGGCATCTCACCGTCCGACAAAGCCCCGACAAGCTCACGCGAGGTCTGGCTGGACCGCGTGTACAAGCTGCTGTGTGACAAGCAAGGACGCCCGTACGTCAAGACGCATGGCTTCGGTGTCACGAGCCCAGCCATCCTCAACCAGTACCCGTTCTACTCTGCTGACAGCACAACGTGGCTGATGCTCAGCGGGCACGGCCGCGCCTTTTTCTCCAGCAAGGGAGAAGATGGATTGGATGACTTCACACGCCAGGTCCACATGATCACCAGCGTGGATTCATCCAGAACACGCGGGCCGCAACTCAACCTGCTGGGTCCCCATGAGGAGCTGGCCGTGCGCACTATCCTAGAGGAGTGGGGACTTCGCCAGTCAGATATCGCCACCAAGTACCAAGCGCGTGCGTACCAGTGCATCCACACCTTCGAGAAGCTTGTCAACTTCCTGCACAAGAACCCCGTGCGCTTCGAGCGCAAGACCTCGCACATCGAAAAGCCACCACCAATCACAGCCAAGCTCGACGCGCTGCGCTCCTGGAAGATGAAGCTCTTCTACGTCGCATGGGCATCAAAGGCCCACTGGCTCTTGACGCAGTACCCGTTTGCGAAGCTCAACAACCGCCTGCTGTCTTACTTCCATACCCGTGACTGGTCTGACAAAGACCTGGAGAAGTACCTCAAGACGGGACTGATCGGGGGCGAGTTCAGGCCCAGGAGCAGCATTGTAGACTGGCGCAAGCCCCCGAAACAGTTGGGGCGCGTTGGGAAGATCATTACGCGACGAGCAGATCTTGTGTGGCACGGCAAGCGAAGGGTTGAAGATGAAAAGGACCGAACTGCTCGCAAACTTGAAGGTGGTAGCCCCAGCGCTGGGCAAGGGCGACCTCGTCCCCGCACTCGCTTGCCTGTGGTTTGATGGCCAGCGCGTCCTAGCCTACGACGACCACATTGGCATCAGCGCTCCCTGCGCTGCTGGCATCCACGGTGGCTTGAACGGCGCGCTGCTGCTGCCCTTCCTTGAGCGCTCAGGCCTCAAGGAGATTGATATCATCGTCAAGGATACTGTCACCTTCACCATGGGCAGTGGCAAAGACCAGGCCCGCCTCAAGCTCAGCTTGATGGACAAGGGGCATGCACCGTTCATCATGCCCAAGCCCAAGGGCACCACCACCACAGGTGACGCAAAGCAGTTCGGTGCTGCGCTCAAGCACTGCCTCAAGTCGGTCGGCAACGACGTCTCGCGGCCCGAATGGTTTGGCATCACACTTGAGGTCAAAGACAAATCCTTGTGGATGTACAGCGGCACAGGGCAGACTCTAGTTAGGGCTGAGGTTCAGCTGCACAGCAAGCCCAAGTTCAAACGCACAATCCTCCCTGCTGCATTCTGTGAGCAGCTCCTTGCACACGCAAAGGATAAGAAGGCCCAACTGGAGATCCATGACGACCACGCAATGCTGTCCAGCGGCGACATCCTAGTCTTTGGCCGTGCCATCGCGGCTGAGGAGGCACTCGACATGTGGGACATTGTAGAGACAGCGCTCGCCAAAGGCGGCGACTACATCCCCACACCCACACTGCGCTTCATGCTCGATCGGGCTGACCTGTTTGACACGGGCGACCTCAACATGAACCTCACCGTGAACGGCAGCAAGGTCAAGGGCAAGAGTACGCTAACGCTGTTCTCGTCCTCAGCGTCGGGTGAGCTGAACGACTCCAAACAGATCGACGCACACCCTGAGGTGTCAGTGCAGACCAACGTCAAGCACCTAAGGAGCGGTGCTGACCTTGACGAGATGACGATCAACGAGGACAATATCATCATGCGCAGTGACGACATTGTGCAGGTGATCTCAGTCGCGTAAGGGTGCTGGGATGGGTTTGGAGTTGAAGTTCCTCCCCAGTGTCGGGGGTGCCAAGCTGCACCCATCGGTGCTGAAGTATGGGTTTCAGTATCGCAACGCGTGTAGTGTGTGCCCCCTCAAGTCTGAGCTAGGTCGCATGGAACCCGTCGGCGCCAAACGTCCTACAATCTACATGCTGGGCGAAGCACCTGGCCGCGAAGAGATCAAAGAGAAGGCACCGTTCGTTGGAGTGTCAGGGCAACTACTGCGCCTGCACATACCCGACGACGTCGACCAGTCAACCCTGCGCTGGAACAACTGCGTACGTTCGCGGCCGCCCGGCAACCGCACACCCACACCCGTGGAGCTTGCCTGCTGTCGCAAGAGCGTTGAGGACGACATTGAGCAGAGCAAGCCGCGAGCTATATTTGGCTTCGGCAACATCCCACTTGAGTGGGCCATCAACAAGACGGGCATCACGCAGTGGACTGGCCGCTACATGCCGATCAAGGTCGGTGCCCATACATGCTGGTACCTGCCAATCACACATCCCTCCTACGTCAACCGCTCGCTCGAGAAGGCTTACGGGCAGAAGGCGGGTGACAAGTTCAGGTCTGAGATTGAGTTCGCCTTTGCCATGCACCTCAAGCAAGCCTTCCGCCTGGTCGAGGAACTTGGGGACCCCGTGGTGCATGGCCGCATTGAGGTCATGCAGGATGTCAAGTATGACTTGGCATGCAACAACAGGTCGGTTGACCGGATCATTACGTTCATCAAAAGCATGTACGACGAAGAAGTCGTCGGCATGGACTACGAGACCAACGCACTGCGGCCGTTCAACTCACGCAGCAAGATCCTGTCTGTGGCGCTGTCAGGCAGCAAGGAGACGTTGGCTTGGCCAATCAAGCACAAGAAGGCGACCTGGTCTGAGCGTGACCTGAGCAGGATCGAGGCGGCGTTCGAGGACTTCGTAGTTGACAGTGAGTGCATTAAGGCCGTGCACAGCCTCGCCTTTGAGCAAGAGTGGACTGCTGTGTTCTATGGCAAGCGGGCAATCAGGACCAAGCGCTGGGCCTGCACAATGTCCCAAGCGTTCATACTTGACGAGCGCCAGAACACCAACCGTGCAGGTCCCGGTCCCCTCAGCTTGACATGGCTGACCCAGCAGTACTTTGGGGTTGATATCAAAGCCCTTAACCCTGTCAACCGCAAGGATTTAGACAACGCACCCTTGACTGAGGTGCTCCCGTACAATGGTGTCGACGCCAAGTACCACCGTGCCGTTTACCTAAAACAAGCCAAGCGGCTGAAGTCTGAGGGCTTGTTGGGTACCTATAAAGAGCACATGCGTCGCGTCCCAACTATGGTCCTGACGCAGATTAAGGGCATCCCCATCAACCAAGCAGTGCGCGAGAGGCTGGAAGAGAAGTACACAAGGCAGCGCAAAGAGGTTGAGCGCAAGATTGCCAAGCTCTCAGTCGCCAAGGAGTTCTTCGACCGCAAGGGCATTGAGCTGCGTCCATCAGCCAACCATGACGTCATGTTTGTCGTTGACAAGTTGCTCCCCGAGGAGGTCACTGAAAAGGCACGTGACAAGGATGAAAAGATCCTCAACGTCAACGAGGGCACCCTAGAGAACATCAAGCATGAGTTCGCCCGCCTGATCTTGGATTACCGGAAGCAAGCCAAGGTCCTCTCGACGTACATCACACCTATGGCTGTGGGCTCAGACGTCATCTATGAGGATGGCCTAGCCCACCCCGTGACCCAAACTACGCGCACGCGCACATGGCGGACGTCTTCTGATGGCTTCAACTACCAGAACTGGCCCAAGCGTGATGACGAGCGCAAAGAGGTGCGTGGCATGGTCAAACGCAAAGGCTACAAGGTAGTGTCGGTCGACTATGCAGGTATCCAGGCACGCAACGTCGCGATGGAGGCGAAAGACCCGGAATTGGTCAATGCGTTTCGTACACGCTACGACATTCACGGCGACTGGACTGAGCAGATGGCGCGCATCAACCCCGGCTGGTTTGCCGAAGGCGTAAAGGCGCTCGCGCAGGACAAG
>ERZ1292644.1882-Hain-H14-01um-R2-1882-length-10179-cov-5_pt1 | contig 10179 bp, 5 predicted proteins | sample MGYA00564402_ERZ1292644 | MGnify/ENA primary metagenome ERZ1292644 (study PRJEB36523, sample SAMEA6512644) | groundwater metagenome | collected 2019-01-09 | study: AquaDiva: Metagenomics assemblies of 32 groundwater samples | reverse complement strand
TCTTTTACGCAATTATTCAGGTTTTTTTAGGCCTCTGGTGGCTTTGGTTGCCGGTTATTTTAATCGCGGTTTTTATAGAACTCTGGCTAAGGTATTTAAAAAAAGCGGCCATAAAAGCCCTAAAATGGACTTTTCTCGAGGTTAAAGTATCAAGAAACATTGAAAAAAGTCCGAAATCAATGGAACAGATATTCTCGGGACTTCACGGCGTTATCTCTAAAATAAAATTTTTTGATAAATACTGGAAGGGGAAAGTACAGGAGTGGTTTAGTTTTGAAATTGCGGGTATTGACGGGGCAGTATATTTTTTTGTGCGAACTCCGGAACAATTCCGGACACTGGTTGAAGCCCAAATTCACGCTCAATATCCCGATGCGGAAATTTCTGAAGTTTTGGATTATGCCGGTCCAATTGCGAAAAAAGTTCCAAGCAAAACATATGATATAAGCGGCGCAGAATTTATCTTGGATAAAGACGATTTTTATCCGATAAGAACTTATCCATTTTTTGAAGAAAAAGAAGAAGAACGCAGGGTTGACCCGATGGCGTCATTTCTTGAAATTCTTTCAAAACTGAAAAATGGCGAAAACATTTTTATCCAATGTTTAATGAAGCCAACCGCGGAAAAAGAATGGAAAGAAAAAGGCCAGGAATTCATAAATAAATTAATGGGGAAAAAAGTTGCCGTTAAGGAAAATTGGCTCGACAAACTTTTAGGACCAATAGATGAATTTATAATAAATCTTATAAAAGCTGTTTTGGTTTATCCGATTTGGGGAGAGAAGAAAAAAGAAGAAAGCAAAATGTCGGTTGCTAATCTTACATCGGGAGAAAAAGTGATAATTGAAGCCATTGAAAATAAAATGTCCAAATTAGCTTTTAAAATCGGTATTCGTTTTGTTTATATAGCGAGAAGCGATATTTTCAACCGCGCCAACATGGCGGCAATAAGCGGCGCTTTCAAGCAGTTTAACACTGTTAATTTAAACGCTTTTAAATCAAACAGCGATGCGGGAACTTCGGCCGATCCGCCTTTTAAAAAAAGAAAGGAATTTTTAAAAAAACAAAAATTTATTGAACATTACGCCAATCGGTTGTGGCCCGATAAAGATTTTATTTTAAATATTGAAGAGTTAGCAACAATTTATCACTATCCTATTTTAACGGTTCTAACGCCAACGTTGCGTCGCGTTGAAGCCAAAAAAGCGGAACCGCCGGTATCTTTACCGATAGAGTAAATCATGATAAAAATAACCAAAATAAAATTTCTTTTATAATTATAAAATGAATAACGAAAATAAAAACGATATAACATTTTTTGGCGAAACAACTTTCCGAAATGAACGGAAAAAATTTGGCATTAAAACCGACGACCGCCGCCGCCATATGTATATTATAGGGCAAACCGGCACCGGCAAAACCACTCTGCAAATGAATATGATGATTTCTGATATTTTAGCTGGCCGCGGCATGGGGTTTGTTGACCCACATGGCGAAATGGCCGAGAGATTGCTTTACTATATCCCGGAAAGCCGGATAAAAGACGTTATTTATTTTAATCCGGCCGACATGGAGTTCCCCATCGCTTTCAACGCTATAGAGAATATAGACGCCAAAGCGCGCCATCTGATCGCTTCGGGTCTTATGGGAGTTTTTAAAAAAATCTGGCCCGACGTTTGGAGCGCCCGGATGGAATACATTTTAAATAACACCATTTTAGCTCTCTTAGAAGTTCCCGGCTCAACATTACTCGGCGTTAATCGGATGTTTTCCGACAAAGCGTATAGAAAAAGCATCGTTAGCCAGCTTCAGGATCCGGTTATTAAAGCGTTTTGGACCCAGGAATACGCCGCTTATCAGCAAAAATACGAGCAGGAAGCGACAGCGGCCATTCAAAATAAAATAGGCCAATTCAGTTCAGCCACGATTATAAGAAACATTATTGGCCAGCCGACTTCATCATTTAATTTTCGGCAAGCGATGGACGAAGGAAAAATCATAATAATGAATTTAAGTAAGGGACGGCTCGGTGAAGACAACACCAAACTTTTGGGCGGGATGCTCATAACCAAAATTCAACTTGCCGCCATGAGTCGGGTTGATATTTTAGAAGAAGATCGTAAAGATTTTTATCTTTATGTTGATGAATTTCAAAATTTTGTTACCGATAGTTTTGCCGATATTTTATCAGAAGCCAGAAAATTCCGCCTCGACCTTATTATCGCTAACCAATATATCGGCCAGTTGGTTCACGATCAAAATGTAAAAGTAAAAGATGCTATTTTTGGAAACGTTGGCACTTTCATCGCTTTTCGAACCGGTGGTGAAGATGTTGAATTTTTAGAGGAAAAGCAATTCAGCCCGAATATTACAGCTCAAGATTTGCTTAACCTGCCAAATTATAATATTTATCTGCGTCTTTTAATTGATGGAGTTCCTTCCCGTCCGTTTTCAGCAATCACCATGCCGCCATATCCGAAGCCAGAGGTTTCTTATACTGATGAAATTATAGAGTATTCCAGAAAAAATTATGGGACGCCTAAAGATGAGGTAGAAAAATCTATAGCCGCGGCTGCAGGCGTTGAACTTTTCAGTTCATCAGCCGATATTGCCGAGGTTAAAGTTTCTTCCCCGCAAAAAATATTCAAAACAGATCAGGACAATCGCGGAACTTCTTATACTGCCATTTGCGCCAATTGCGGAAAAAATACAAGAGTTCCATTTAAACCAGATCCAAACCGCCCGGTTTACTGCAAGGATTGTTTTGCCAAAAAACAATCAAAACCTTACGGCGAAAGTAAAGAAATATCATTATCGCAACTTAAACCTCGCTCAGAAAAACCGATAGCACCAACAACTGGCAAAAAACAACGCAAATCTGTTGACACCGAAGGCTTAAAAAAAATTCTTGATGAAACATTTAAAAAATAATAAACTATTTTAGCTATTTTTTTATTTCCCTTTTTCCATTCTTTCCACGTATTCACCGGTTTGGGTGTTGACGCGGATAATGTCGCCTTCGTTAATAAATAAAGGGGTAATTATTTGAGCGCCGGTTTCTATAGTGACGGTTTTAATGCCTCCTTGCGCAGTGTTGCCGCGAATAGCTGGGGGAGCTTCAATGACTTTAAAGTCCATTTTTATTGGCAGGGTTATGTTTAAAATCATGCCTTTTCCGCCAGAGGCGGATCCGCCTTCGGCGGAGAAATATAGCGCTTCGACAACTATATTCGGTTTTAGAAAATGAACCGCGTCGCCCAAAATATCTTCTTTAAGTTTAAATCTATTTTGAAGATTATTTTCTTCGGCAAACCAATATTCGCTGCGATGATTGTATAAATATTTTACTTTTTTCTTTTCAACTTGAGCTTCTTCAAATTGGTCGGCCGGTTTGAAATTGCGCACCAAAACCTGACCGGTTTTCAGGTTTTTTAATTTGGTCTGGATACTGCTTCCGCCGCGTCCGATATGAAGATGACGCACTTCCAAAACCTGATAAGGCATATATTCATATACGATATATAAACCACCGGTTAAATTATTAATTGATAGCATAATTTTCTATTATTTATCATTACGCAATATTTATCAACAGGACAAAATATTTTTCGCATGTTAAAATTTTTTTGATTAAGTACTTTAAAAATTAATAGGGGAGGGTTGTATGGCCGTTGAAGTTTTCAATGCCTTAAGTCAAGTTAAGAAAAGAAACGGCGAAATTATCGCTTTCAATCAGGCAAAAATTACGAGTGCAATTTTAAAAGCGATGGAAGCAACCGGTAAGAGTAATATCGAAGAAGTAAAAAAAGTATCCGATGAAGTATTTTCCGAATTAAGAATCAAATACCGTTCGGGTGGTATTCCCGGTATTGAAGAAATTCAAAATATCGTTGAAAGAAGGCTTTTAGTAGCGGGATTCTTTGAAGTTGCAAGAGCTTATATCCTCTATAGAGAAGAAAGAGCAAAGTTACGTTCTCAAGTAAAAGAAATACCCAAAAATGTGAGAAAGCTGGCAGAAGAAAGTAAAAGGAGTTTTCGCAATGCCTTAGGGGAATTTATCGGTTACTTGATTTACGCCCGTTGGATACCCGAAGAAGGCCGGCGGGAAACTTACATTGAAACCGTTAAGCGTTACATTGATTTCATGAAAGAAAATCTTGGTACCAGGATTTCCGATGAAGATTCCGCCGAATTGTTTCAAGCAATTTTAAAGCAAGAAGTTTTACCCTCAATGAGACTTCTGTGGAGCGCCGGCCCTGCGGCGAGAGCGACCAACGTTACTGGGTATAACTGCTCTTACATAGCTATTACAAAAATCAGGGATTTTGGCGAAATTCTTCATATTTCAATGTGCGGCACCGGCGTAGGATTTTCCGTTGAAGAGAAAGCCATCCAAAATCTTCCTCAAATCAGTATCCAAATAGGGGAAATGCTTCAAACTCATGTTATAGCCGACAGTAAAGAAGGGTGGGCTGACGCCCTTATTCTTGGTCTCACAACGTGGTTTTCAGGTAAAGATATTGATTTTGATTATTCTCTTTTGCGTCCTGCCGGTGCAAGGTTAAAGACCATGGGCGGTAAAAGCTCGGGTTCAGCTCCCTTGCGGTCTTTACTTAGCTTTTGCCGAGAAAAAATTTTAAAGCGTCAAGGGCGTCGTTTAAGCACTATAGATATTCATGATATCGCCTGTAAGATAGGTGAATGCGTTGTAGCGGGTGGCGTTAGGAGAAGCGCCTTGATTTCTTTGTCTGATTTAGACGATATAGCCATGAGAGACGCCAAGAAAGGTCAATTTTTCATTACAAATCCTGAAAGAGGTATGGCCAATAATTCAACCATATTCAACGCTAAGCCCACTTCAGCAGAATTTTTGGAAGAGTGGCTTGCCTTAGTTAAGAGCGGTAGCGGTGAAAGAGGAATTTTTAATCGCGGCAGCTTGGCAAAACAAATGCCAAGTAGGCGCCTGCGGGTTATTGAATCAGACATAGAATTAATGGGCTGTAATCCGTGCGGAGAGATTGACTTGGTGTCAAAAGAGTTTTGTAATTTAAGCGAGGTTGTGGCAAGGCCCGAAGACACGAAAGAAACGCTTTTAAGAAAAGCAAGATTAGCCACAATACTTGGAACGTATCAAGCCACGTTAACGTATTTCCCTTATTTGTCTGAAGAATGGAAACAGAACTGCGAAAAAGAAAGGCTTTTGGGAGTTTCCATTACCGGACAGTGGGATTGTCCCGTTGCGAGAGATGAAAATGTTCTAAGAGAATTGCGGCTTGAAGTTATCAGAACCAATCAACTGTATGCCGCTAAATTCGGCATTAATCCTTCAACGTGCGTAACATGCGTTAAGCCGTCAGGAAACGGTTCTCAATTAATTGACGCGTCTTCGGGCATGCATCCGAGGCACGCGAAGTATTACATACGGCGGGTGAGAATTTCTCCTCACGAATCCTTGTTTAAAATGCTTAAAGACCAAAAAGTTCCTTATCATCCTGAAGTCGGACAAATTGACGGATTAGCTTCCGTTTACGTACTTGAATTTCCTGTAAAAGCGCCGGAAGGTTCTATTACAAGAAATGATCTTACGGCGATAGACCAGCTTGAACATTGGAAGAAAGTTAAGGTCAATTTTACGGAGCACAACCCTTCCACAACAATTTCAGTCGGTGATGACGAATGGATAGCGGTTGCTAACTGGCTTTATGAGAACTGGGATATTTTAGGCGGTCTTTCTTTTCTACCCAGAGAAGACCATGTGTACCAGCTTGCCCCGTATGAAGAGATTACCGAAGAGCAATATACCCAGTTAGTTGAAGATTTTCCCGATATCGATTTTTCACAGATTCTTTCTTATGAAAATAGCGAAGATTATCTCGGGAGAGGTGCTCAGGAGTTAGCCTGCGGCGTCACTTCTTGTGAAGTTCAATAAATAAAAATTTATGACTCCCTATTTTGGGAGTTTTAATTTATTGATTAAAAATCAAGTTTACATTACAATATTTTTACTATGAAAAGTCAAGTCAAAAGAAAAGTTTTTATTGCTATGAGTGGGGGAGTGGATTCATCGGTTGCCGCTTTGCTGTTAAAACAGCTTGGACATAATGTTACTGGAGTATATATAAAGGGCTGGTCGCTTACTGGATGTGCGCAGGAAGACGCGCGTGATGCGCGGCGCGTTGCTGGCGCCATTAGGATTCCGTTTTATGTTTTTGATTTTGAGAGTGAATTTAAAAAAGCAGTAGTTGATTATATGGTGAGCGAATATGCTGCTGGCAGAACTCCAAATCCAGATGTAATGTGTAATCGGGAAATTAAGTTTGGGCTTTTTTTAAAAAAAGCATTGTCTCTCGGGGCGGATTATATTGCGACAGGGCACTATGCGCGCAAGCGCGAATTCAAAAATCAAAAATCAAAACTCAAAAGTTATGTGCTCGCTAGCGCTCGCGATCTTAATAAAGACCAAAGTTATTTTTTATGGACTTTAACGCAAAGTCAGCTAAAACATTGCTTGTTTCCGATTGGAAATTATGAAAAGCATCATATAAGAGCGATCGCTGATAAATGCAACCTACCAACGGCAAACAAGCCGGATTCCCAAGGGGTTTGTTTTATAGGCGAAATTGATGTGGCCGAGTTTTTGAAAGAAAAATTAGGAAAAAATCCGGGACCGATTTTGACCTTAGATAGGAAGAAAGTTGGTACTCATGACGGATTAAGTTTTTACACAATAGGGCAAAGAAGGGGAATTGGTTCAAATGGCGGTGGCACTCCTTATTATGTTGTGTCAAAAGATGAGAAAAAAAACGCACTTATTGTTGCTGAAGCCGAAGACCCTGCTCTGTTTTCTAAAAAATTAACCGTTGAAAATGTTAATTGGATTTCTAAAGAAGCGCCTCAATTACCGATTCGATGCTTATCGAGAATAAGATATCGCCAACCGCTTCAAAAGGCAATGATCATGAAACATGAAACACGCAACATGAAGCATGATTCAAGTTTCAGGATTCAAGTTTTATTTGATGCGCCGCAGAGAGCTATTACTCCCGGTCAAAGTGCCGTCTTTTATAATGCCAAAGGAACAGTGCTTGGAGGCGGAATTATTTTATAACTTGCTTTTTTTCATAAATACTATTATAGTATTATTTAGTTATTTTTAATAAGTTATTTTAAAATAAAAACCGAAAGAAGAGGGGTGTTATGGATACATTTAAAGATCCTGAAACAGCCGTTTTAGTCGACGAAATTGTTCAAGATAATCCTGAATTAATAGAAGACGATGAAAGCGGCGATGATAAAGATGAAAAAAATAATAGCGACAGACTCATTCGGGCTAATATTCCCAAAAGAGGCCGGCCATTAGGCCTGACTCTCGTAGATGAGAGCCGCCGTGACAATATCAGAATGTATCTTAAAGAAATCGGGCGTTATAAATTATTGAATAAAGCTAAAGAGCAGGAAATCGGCCAAAAAATTGAAGAAAGCAAAGCGCGGCTAAATTTTCATCTGGCTCTCGTGCCTTTATTTTATCAGGAGCTATTAGAAGTTTACCAACTTATAAAAAATAAGGAGTTAAATCGTAATAGAGTTTTTGATTTAACCGGAGACGAAGGACTATTAGAAAAGAGCAAAAAGCATGCGGATGATAGTTTTATCAAAATTTCAAGATATTCCAGAAAAATTTTATTTTTAAAAAACGAAGCGGTTAAAAACCGGAATCCGGAAAAAAGAAACAAAATTCAAAACGAAATGGCTCTCTGCGGCAAAGCAATTGCTAAAATTATAGCTTCAGTTAGTTTGAAATCTAAAATTATTGACGATTTTATTAAAAAATTACGGGAAAAGGAAGAAAAACTTCAGGAATTTTATAAGACTTTAAATGGGCGGAAAGGAAAGGAAAGAGTTTTCATTTTAAATGATATTAGAGAAATAGAGAAAGAATTGGGAATTTCCGGCGATCGTTTTTTGAAATTAATGGAAACTTTATCGGAGCTTGAGAAAGACCTTATTAAAGTTAAAAATGAATTAGTCAGCCCCAATCTTCGTTTGGTAGTATCAATTGCCAAAAAGTACGCTATGGGCAGTTTGCAACTTCTTGATCTTATACAAGAAGGCAATACCGGACTTATGAAAGCAGTTGACAAATTTGACTACAAACTGGGTTTTAAATTTTCAACTTATGCTACTTGGTGGATTAGGCAAGCCATTACCCGCGCCTTAGCCGATCAGTCGCGCACTATAAGAGTTCCAGTTCATATGGTAGAATCTTTAAACAGGATATGCCGAGTAATTAAAAGTTTTGAATCACAATTTGGGCGCAAACCCACCGAAAAAGAAATTTCTGAAATAACGCATCTGCCTCTTTCAAGAGTTGAAAAAGTTCTTGCTGTATCAGCCGAGCCGATTCCTTTGGAGTTGCCGGTCGGTGAAGATTCTGTCTTGGCCGATTTTATTAAAGACGAAGACAATGAAAATCAACAACAGGATGAAATTTCAAATAATGAAAGAAAGAAAATGACCAAAAAAATGTTATCGGGTATTAGCAATAAAAGAGTAAAAAGCATTATAAAAATGAGATTCGGTATTGAAGGAGATCCAAAGACTCTTGAACAAATTGGTAGAGAACTTGGATTAACGCGAGAACGAATTCGTCAGATAGAACAAAAACAACTTAGAAAATGGAGCAATAATAGCGCGCTTAAACGTGTTTATCAAGTAATGATGTTGACACATTAATTATAAATCAAAGACCGGCCTCCGGTCTTTTTAAATAGACAAATTTGCTATTTTTTGTTTAAATAAGAGCAATGGAATCTAAAGAATTACGAAAAAAATTTATTGATTTTTTTGTGTCTAAAGGTCATAAAGTAATGTCCTCGTCTTCTCTTATTCCCGAGGGCGACGCTTCAGTACTTTTAACTACGGCCGGAATGCAGCAATTTAAACCGTATTTTACCGGCGACAGAGACCCGGTAAAAGATTTTGGATCACGAAGAACTGCTTCAATACAAAAATCTTTTCGCACTTCCGATATTGACGAGGTTGGCGACGAGTCGCATCTGACGTTCTTTGAAATGTTCGGGCATTTCTCTTTCGGCGATTATTTCAAAAAAGAAACTATAGAATGGACTTTTGAGTTGTTGACTAAAATTTTCGGTCTTGCTGAAGAGCGAATATCGGTTTCCGTTTTTGTAGGAGATGAAAAGATTCCTAGAGACCAAGAATCGTATGATGCTTGGCTGCGATTTTTGCCATCAGAAAAAATCAAACTTGGTAAAAGAGAGGACGGTAATGTTTGGGGTCCAGCCGGATTAGAAGGGCCATGCGGTGCATGTAACGAGGTTTATGTTGATGGATTGGAAGTAGCTACTTTGGTTTTTATGGAATATTTTTTTTCCAAAGATGGCGCTTTTATACCATTAAAACAGAAAGGGGTTGATGTTGGTTGGGGATTTGAAAGAATTACAGGTGTAATCCAAGGCGCACCAACGGTTTTTGAAACTGACTTATTTGAGCCAATAATCCAACTTATTTCTCATAAAGATATTGAAAATGAAGCCAGAGCGGTAAGAATTATTGCTGATCACATAAGAGCGGCAACCTTTCTTGCGGCTGATGGTGTTTTGCCTTCTAATATCGCTCAAGGGTATATTTTGCGGCGACTATTACGTCGCGCAATCCGTTATGGCAAAGTTTTAGATCTTGATAAAAATTTCTTGATTCCATTATCGCAAAAAGTTATAGAAATATATAAAGAATTTTATCCGGAACTATCTCTTAAAAAAGACGATATTTTAACGATTATAGAAAAAGAAGAAGAAAAATTTGGGAAAACTCTAAAACAGGGACTTAGAGAATTTGATAAGATGGCAGTCAGCGGTTTTGTTTCCGGCGCGGAAAGCACCACGCGTTTATATCAAAGTTATGGATTCCCGATAGAAATGATTGAAGAATTAGCGAAAGAAAAAGGAGTCGCATTAAGTCCAAATTTTAGATCAGAAGTAAAAGAAGAATTAAAAAAACACCAAGAAATTTCTCGCGCTGGCGCTGTAAAAAAATTCGGCGGGCACGGCTTGGATAAATCTCAAATCTCAAATCTCAAATCTCAAAATTTAGGAGATATTAATAAAATAACTCGCTTACACACGGCAACACATTTGCTTCATCAGGCCATTCATGATG
>ERZ1292644.1880-Hain-H14-01um-R2-1880-length-10184-cov-5_pt1 | contig 10184 bp, 16 predicted proteins | sample MGYA00564402_ERZ1292644 | MGnify/ENA primary metagenome ERZ1292644 (study PRJEB36523, sample SAMEA6512644) | groundwater metagenome | collected 2019-01-09 | study: AquaDiva: Metagenomics assemblies of 32 groundwater samples | reverse complement strand
ATCTCGCCCTCGTCGACTGCCCGGCGCACGGCGGGGACGCAGTGCGCGAGCGGGATGCGGCGGCGGCCCCACTTCTCGGCGTTGTCGACCTTCTCGACGTGGAGGATGTGCAGACAGTCGTCCCAGGTATACCCCCGCTTCCGGAGCGCGAAGAGGTCGACCGCGTAGGTCGACGGCTTCGGGATGCGGCGGTGGTAGTTCTTGATCTTCATCCGCCGCACCGCGTCGCGCTCCTCGCGGCTCGCGAACGGGACGAGGTAGAGGAGTACGGGCACACGCCCCTCACGCGCGCGGATCCGGTTCACCTCGCGAACAGCGAGGAGGCGGCTACGCCCGTCGAGAACCCAAAGGGTATCGTTGTCCGGATCCGTCCACACCTCGACCGGATCCTTCATCTCGCCCTGCTCATCGATCTCCTTGACCATGAGCAGGTCGGCCGCGATCGGGGCCTCGGAGTCGTAGAGGACATGCCCGGGAGGCGGGATGCGGAGGATGCCCGGGCCCGGATCCTTCTTGTAGATCGTCGCCGAAGAAACGTCGTACTTCGACGTGAACTTGTCGCCGCGCTTCGACGCGGACCCGTCGACGACCTCCTTCCCCCGCGCCTTCTCGACCTTCACCTTCTTCTTCGCCATGTTGAACCTCCCTGTTTTCCGGGGAAAGCTACCGCGAACTTTCACCCCTGTCAAGCCGAAAACGACTTTCACACCCCGCGCCCGCGCACATACTCGACCAGGCGCCCAGCCACGATGGGCCCAGCGGCCTCCAGCAGAGCCGCAATCCGACTGCAGCGGTGACACAGCAGGCCGCGGACCCCGCCCGTTGCGCGATCGAGGTCGATACCGAGCCGTCGCGGGCACCCCCCCGCACCGCGGTGCTGCTCCTCCTGTTCGCAAACAGCGCAGACACCCCCCTGCCTCGCCAGGACCTCGTTGAATAACCGTGCAGCCTTCCGCAGCGCTCGGGTGTTCTTGTTGAAGCAGTCCTTGCAGTAAACAGACCGCCCCCCACTCCGGCTCCGATCGCGGTGGAACTCGCCGTGGGACTTCGTGACGAGGCACCGGGGGCACACCTTCTTTTGCCTCATCACTTGACCGGGCGCGAGATCGCGCGGACATCCTCGATCCCGGACACCTGACAGCACGTGAGGCAGATCGGGACCTGCTTCCCGGACCCGCACGGGCACGCGGTCGACCACTTCACATCGTAGAAGGTCCAGCCGCAGAAGTGACAGGCGACGTGCTTCTCGAAGGGCACCACCATGCGGTCGAAACCGCGGCGTTCACAGCACTTCCGCACCAGAACGAGTGTGCTCACGGCTTCCTGTCTTCCTCGACAACTTCAATCGTGATGCGGACGTACTTCCCCTTCAAACTGTCGAGGTCGAGCGCGAAACCCATGCCGTCGTCATCTCGCGGCAAGATCGCCTCCCCGAAGAGTTTCGGATGATCGTGGTCCACGTCGAGCCAGCAGCAGAACGACTTCGCGAAGTTCAACAACGGACCCGGTGCCGCTCCCTGATGCCATTCTCGAAACTGCCGGAGCTTCCTCAGCGACCGATCGGCAATCGACGCGGTCACGAGTCCCGCCGCCTCCGCAACGAACCGGCAAGCGGCCATGAGGTCCGCGATTTCCTCCTGGAGACGTGCGCGGAGGTCCGTACCGTCCCAGTGCTCCACCCGGCCGCCCGTCATCACGAGTTTCCCGGCGACCTGCTGCACCTCGCCGGCCTCTTCGATGAGCTTCGCGAGGCCGGGGTAGATGTCGCTCCCGAAGGCGAAGGGGGGCGCGCTCACCCGGCACCGCCCTCGCGCGGGTCCGGACCGAACTCGAAACCGTTCCGTGTTCGAATAGAGATGCGGTCGCCGAGGACAACAACCGGCGACACGGACCACTCCGCGACCTGCTCGTCGAGGACGCTCAGGTGGATCCCGTCGGTCTGCGCGACGACCTCCAACTTACCGAGCCCGAGGAGGCGGAGGCCCTCGCGACAAGCGCTCGAAATGCCGTACAGGAAGACCGCGCGGTCCCCGCAAAGGAGGACGGCGATGCTCCCCTCAGCACGCCACACGCAGCAGTGCAGGGTCATGTGTTTTTTCTCTCCTCGAAGTCCCTCTCACCGTCAACACACGCCTCGACCATCGCCGCCACCCGGAGGCGCACCTTCCGGCGGAGCGCGGGGTCCGAGAGGTCGGCCCCGTCGAGAAGGCGCCGGAGCTGCCCCAATTCCCTTTGAAGATGGTTCCGGAGCCGGTAGGCCACCGCGGTGAGGACCGGCGCCACGGTCGACTGCGCGAGCGCGTCGGGGGGGTCGGGGAAAACACGAACGCGCTCGAGCCGCGCCCCGGGAGGCCACGAACGCCTCCCTGTGGATTCCCGGTTCTCGTCGGTGACGGGAAACTCCATCCCCACCTCGTCCACAGACCGCGTCATTTTCTCTCTCCCACGTGCTCGCCGTCGTCCGAGGCGGCGAAGTGCTTCTTCGGGTGGTCGCCCTCGACGAACTCGAGGAGGAGCAGGTTCGCGCAGTTGACGAGCAGCTCCAGGTTCCCCGACTCCTCGTAGAGCGCGAGGCGCTTCCGGATCGAGGCGACGCGGTCGTACCTCGGCTTCCCGGGCGCGCCGAGACATCCGTAGCGGTAGGCGCCGAAAATCAGGCGGCGGCGCATCGCAGCCTCGAACTCGGGGGACCACTCGGAGCGCGACAGCTCGTCGACCGAAGCGCGGGCGCCCGGGTCGGCGCGCTCGGGGCGGCCGGCGGCGCGGCGCCAGGCGTCGTCGAGGAACTGGCGGCGGACGGGGTCGTCGCAACTCACGGAACCTTCTTTTCAGGCGCAGACGCCCCGATCGCGAGGTCGACGAGCTTCGCGGCGAGCATGAGCAGAGACCCGCCGATCGCGAGATCGAACTGGAGAGGGTGCGAGAAGATGCCCGCGAAGCACAGGACACCACCCGCGACGATGGCGAGCAGCAGTAGGATCACGACCGCGAAATGCAGGACGGACCTCGCGCGCGACGTCACGGGGACAGTTGTTCTCTGAGTGTTCACAGCAAATCCCGCAACCTCTTCCCCAACCCGTCCGGATCGAGGCTGCCGGAATCCGACCTAAAGAGTGCGACGGCGACCTCGCGTGCCTCCGACCGCGACAGGTAGATGCCGCGCGGCAGCGTCGATGAATCACAATAATCGAGGAGCGCGTCTGCCGCAGGACTGTGTGAGTCAACCACACCGCGTCGGATGAGCACCGCGACCTCATCGGCGAGCGCGTCGGCAGCACTGTCGCGAAATCGGCGCAGGAGGGTCGCGAGCACCCGCGCCACGACCCCCCGCTCGACGACGTGCGCGCTCGCGGGCGTCAGCGGGAGCGCGACCGCCTCCTCCGCAGTGCACCACCGGAGTTCCGACGCGACGAGCGGGCGCGGCTCCCCGAGGAGCGTGCAGACGTAGAACGGGATGCGGTAGCACTGCGACGTGACGGGCGGCGACAGCCACGCCTCCGCAACTCCCTCGCCGATCACGGACTCGCAACCAAGCTCCTCGCGCAGCTCCCGGGCGAGCGTCGCGCGCGCGTCCTCACCCTCCTCGGCCTTCCCACCGGGCGTCTCCCACAACCCGGCGAAACTCTTTCCCTCGGGTCTCCGGGCGAGCAATACGCAGCCGTCGCGGACGATGATCGCGGACGGTGCGAGGCGCGCTCCCGAAACACGGTCGGGACACGTGTGGGAAGCCCCGATCCCGGTGTAGAAGACCGCCATGCAGCCTCCGCAGGTCGGATCGATCCCGAGGTTCCGGAGCCCGCGCTCGACATCTTCCCGCGTCATCCGATCAGTCATCACGCGCGCACCAGCCGCGCGAGCAGTGTCACGACACCAGGATCGCTGGAGATCGAGAAGTCACCCGTCGTATCTAACATCCGACGGAGCAGCGCGACCTCCGACCGTGACAGACGGACCCCGCAAAGGTCGTGCTCCTCGAACAGCTCGTAGGTGCGGGGCCAGATCGCCTTGACGATCTCGACGACGGCGTTCGCGTACTGACGGATCTCCCACTGCGCGTTCGGGGACATGCGCAACAAAAGGAACGCAAGCCAGTTCCGGAGATCGGTTTTCGCGCGCATCTTCGAATAACGCGAGACCGGCGTATTGAGCCGCGCGACCTCCTTGGTGAGCGTCCGGTGCCGGTGCCACTCGCGGAACACAGCGGCGCCTGCACCTCGATGTGCAGCTCGCAGAACTCGAACGGCGTCGCGTGGCGGTTGCGGTACATGAAGTCGAGGATGCCGAGGTCGCCGCGCGGGAAGTCCTGCCAGTCGTGCTCGCAGTCTTTCGAACCACCACGACCGGATTCCAAAAATACATCCTCGACGGTAAACGTCGCCGCGCGAACACCGTCGCACTTCTTGCACCGCCGGTACGGCTCCCACGACACGAACCCGCGCCCCGTCGACATGCGCGCGGCCTCGACGACCGACTCGTCGGTCCCCATGCTGTCGACGTAGCGAACGTAGCCGTGGTCGAGCACCTTGATCTCGTGTCCGCGTTCCATCTACTTCTCCTCCTCGACCGCGCGTCGCGCGATTTCCCGCGCCTGCTCGATCGTGATGTCCGGGCGCGAGAGCGCGAGCTGCCCCGCGGCCCAGGAGATGCGCTCCTCGTCGGACGGATTCGCCGAGAGTTGCCCACCCACGACGAGGGCGCGCACGCGCTCGACGAGGTCGTTCAAGTTCTCGTCGTCGGAGAATAGCGGGGCGGACTCGCGGAGCGGGTGCTCGATCATCCCGAGGAGAACCGCGCGGAACGGGAACTCGCCGTGCTGAGAACCGCCGACGAGGTCCGGGGCCGCGCACCTCACCTGGACGTTGATCTCCATTCCCACCTCGCACCGGAGCCCGTCAAAATCGAGCGCGCCGTCCGGAGCGAACGCGTCCCCGCGGATCGGGTCGCTGCTCAAGAACTGCGGCCTCGACCCGCAATAAACCCCGTGCACGTCCCACACCCCGCGCGGCACCTCGATGAACCTCCGGTGCTGCACGGTTCGCTGCGAAGTCAGGTGGCGCTCGACGACCGGATCGCGCCAGAACTTCCACCGGGGCGGCTTTCGGATGAAGTCAGCGTGCTCCTCGATCAGCTCGTTTTCGACGACCTCGAAGCGGGGCTCGAGGATGACGAGGCGGCGCGGCCGGAACGACACCTGGACCCGCGCAACGACGTTCGCGCTCGCCCCGAACTGGATCGGGTCCCGCGAGAAGATCGAAACGAAGCCGACGCCCTCGGGGTCGCGGAGGGCGATCGGCGGCCCAACCGTCTCCGCGAGGAGCTGGAGAAGATGCTCCCGCCGCTCCTCTCGCGTCTCAGGCGGTCGGATCCCGAGCGCGCAGTACCCCTCCGCGAGGTAGGAACTCGGCCCGCGAAGCATGTACGTCACGTCACGGAAGACCTCGCGGCCGGTGTAGGCACCATCTTGCGCACCGACCCTCGGGTCCCACTCGCGGAGGCGGAGGCGGTCCCCGACCTTGAACCCGCAGTCATCCTTCCGCAGCTCGAACGTCTTCTCGTTCAAGATGATCTTCTCGAAGTACGCAGGCCACACCTTGAGGTCGTGCACGATCACTAATCGACCGCCTTTCCGATCTCGAACCGATCGCCAGCGACATACCACCAACTGCCAGCGGCGAAGTCATCGTAATGCACCCCGCACGGGTACAGTTGGTAACCGACGATCTGACAGCCGCACGCCGAGGTGAGACGCGCAACGGGCCCGCCCACGCCGACGCGCCCGAGGGCTCCAAGGGACGATCACCTCCTCGATCGGCTCGACGTCAAACGCCTTCTGCCCGAACCCCCAGGGCGCGGGGGCGGGCGCCATGAGGTCGCGCTTCTCCGCGAAGAGGACCCGAACGTCCGCCACCTTTACCGGGAGCGGCTCCTCGACCGGGAGACCGAACTGCTCGCAGACCGCGCGGAGGACGAGATCCTCGATCTTCCGGTACTCCTCGCCGAGGGCCGAGGCCGCCTTGATCGGTCGGATGAGGTCCTGGAGGTACGCCTCCGCCGCGTCGTGGAGGAGCCCCCACTTCTGGTCCTCCGACGGGACCGCGCAGCTCACGAGGACCGAGTGCTGCGCGACCGAGTAGAAGGCGCGGCACGCCCCCGCGAACCGGCACTGGTTCGCGAGGTGGTGCGCGATGTCCTCGATGCAGACCTCGTCGGGGTGCGGGTCGAGCGGCCAGAACTGCTTCCCGGTCGCGGTCTGGAACCAGTCCCCGCGACGCTCGCTCGAACCAACTCGCTCGCTCGACATGCTACCTCTCTAGCTTAACAGTTAAACATGCGTCAAGTCTTTTCGACGCTCTCGACGGGCAGGGGCGCGGCATGCGCAGCGCGGGGGAACCCGCACCGCGCGCAGGCGTCGCGGTTGTCGCACTCGCTTATGTTCGACACGAGGAACCCCGCCGCACACGCCCGCGACGCCGCAAGCGCCCGGAGCACGTCGAGACGAACGGGGACGTACACGAGATCGTGCGCGCCACCCCGCGACGCAACCAGCTCGCGAACGACGGCTTCCGCATCAGCGCGCTCCATTTCCGCTCCTTTCGACAATTCCATCGACGATCGAGTAGGCGACCGAGTGCGGCCCCCGCTCCCCGACCCGCACCCGAAGGCGCGCGAAACGCACCCCGCGACCCTCGAGCGCGACAAGTCGCTCGTAGGCAGTCACGCGCCCGCAGCCGAGCGCCTCGGCGGCCTGCTGCGCGGTGTGCGGGCTCGCGCGGAGCAGGGTGAGGAGGTCTTCGAGCGCAGCGTCGTAGTCCGCGCGCTGGGCGGGGGAGGGGGGCATCTACGCAGCAGCCTCGCCTGCCCCGCCCTTCGCCGACGCCGCCCGCGCCTCCACCCCGTACCGCGCGAGGAGCCACCGGCACGCGAGGTCGAGGACCGACGTGCAGCGCGGAATCCCGGGCACGCTCGTCGGCCCCGACGGCTCGAAGCGCGAGCCGACGAACTTCCCGCAGAGCGCGTCGACGCCGGCCCCGTGCTGGAGCGCCATCGAGAACGCGATTGCCCACTGGTCGAAAACGGCAAATGCACCACCCGGCTTCCCGAGCCGCAGGAACACCTCGCCGAGGCGCCCGTCCGGATAGAGCCCCGTCGTCACATAGCCGTCGACTTCGACAACACGGTCCGGGACCGCGGACACCCGCTTCTTCGCCTTCCTCCCCTTCCCGGGAGGCTGCCCACCCGGAACCGTCGCGAAGATCGTAAAGTGGAGGGTCTTCCCGGGTCGGAAATCGGGGAGCCTCATTCGTCGACCTGCGCGTTTCATCGACCTTCCTTGTGCTGCTTGCAGTCGAGGTCGTGGCAGCGATGCCGCCCAAATGCACGACAGCGCGGATCGTGGCAGCGCGGTTTCGACCCTAACCGCGCGCCCTCGGCCACGACCTCGCGCGCTGACGGCATCGGGTCGGCGCTCTTCGCGCGCTCCTCGTCCCGAAGCTGCGCGACGATCGGATCCGCGGGCTCGGCCTCGGCGCGCTCCTTGTGCCACGAGGGCTCCCGCCAGGGCGGCGGCTGGAGCAAGAGCGCCTCGGAAAAGAACCACGCGATCACCGCCCAGATGCGGGCTCCCAACGACAAGCTCGGCCACGACCACAAAGGTTTCACGCCGCGACCCTCCCTTCAGCGCGGTGGCGCTCCCGCCACGCGTTCATCTTCTCCTGGTCCCACGGGATGAGCTTCCCGCTCGCGTCGTGCCTCGGCTCCATGGACTTGGTTAACCAGTAGGCGAGCGCGGTCTCGGCGCGCCAGGGGATCCCCGGCATCAGCTCACACCCCGCCTCGACCATGATTTCACCGACACGCGGTCCCGATACGTGCGCCGACGCCAAGATCAATTCGGAAACGGGTTCGTCGTGCGCGAAGAGCGGCATGCGGCAGCCACCGAGGGGCGACGGGCGCCCCGACCTGTCCCACCACTCCCCGGTGTACATCTCGCGCATCATGCGAATGCAGGCGAGCTTGCCGATGTCGGAGAGCGGGGACTGAAACCAGTTATTCGAGAAGGCGGGTTTGTCACAACCCCCGCGATAACGAACCACCCGCGGCCGACCCGCTTCACGATCCCACAAAATTGTCGGCGCGAGGCCGTCCCCCTTGTCGATGATGTCGTCGGTGCGCTGGAACAACTCACGCACCTCCGGATACTTCCGATTGTACGCTGCACCGAGCACGTTCTCGACGAGGAGGGTGCACGCGAGGCAAACCGGCGCGCAAGCCCTTCGCTTCCACGTTGTAATCTTCTCCTCGCCGCAATGCTTCCGCCCCTCGAGCAGCACACAGAACCGAATCCCCCAGTACCCGCGCTTCCCGGTTCGCGGATTAACCACAGGACCTTCTTCCGCTTCAGTAAATCCCGCACTCTTTTTCCGATTCGTGAGAACAATCTTGGCGGCACCCATTCGACCCGGTTTACCGAACATGTACGGTTTTGACGCCTGTCGAAAGTCCTTCGCCTGCTTGTCCTTGGCGGCGAGGCGATCGAGGAACTCGACGAGCGGGATTCCGAGCACTTGCGCGGCAAGATCAGAATGGAGAATACCGGGCTTTCCCGAGGCGACGATCGTGTCGTACATCTTCGAATAGCCGATAACGTGCCGGAGTACCCACGATAATGTGCAAAGCTCCCCAGCCTCGTAGTCCGTCGAGGCGAGCACATATTCAACCGGCGACCCACACCACACCCCGCGCGCGCGAATGCACTCGCGCTCCTTGCCGTCCCGTGGCATCTGATGGAGCGGTGACTCCTCGTAGCTGCAGCGCCCCGAGGCGACGAGCGCGTTCGGCGAGTAGGTGAGCGGCGCGTCGACGCCCTTTTTGAGATAGGGGACATACGTACTGAAGCTCTTCTCGAACTCATCCTCCCCATATTCGTAGAGGTTATCGTCCCCCGACTCCATTTTCGTATCGCGGTCGGCTTTGATCCCCCCCTTGTCGGTCCTCGGAAGTTCCGAAACCGTCGTCAGATCGAACCCCGTCCCGTCGCAGCCCGGGACCGGGGTCCCGGCCGCGTGCCGGTGCCCGGCCGGGCAGGAAGCCCCGCCCGCCGGATGTGCAAACTGCAGCGCCCCACAGTCCGGACAGCGGTTCTCGACGACGCGGGCGAGGCAGACGACCTCGTCCCCGGGGTAGTAGACCTTCCCCTCGCCCCCGCAGACCGCGCAGGCGGGACCGGGGCAGCCCGGGTAGCGCCCCCGCGCCTTCTGCCCGCGGCAGGGTTTTTCCTTGATCGGCCGGACCCTCCCCGAGCCCCCGCAGCGGCGGCAGGTGCCCGAAGCCCCGTACGCGGAGGCGACCGCGCGCTTGACCGCGGCCTGGTCCTCCGACCCGTCCGGGCGGATCCACCCGACTACCTGGAACCGCTCGACCGCCTTCCGGTGCTTCTCCTCGACCTCGGCGTCGAGGGCCTCGACCTTCTCCGGATCGGTCCGGAGCCCCCAGCACGAGCCGAGGTGGAAGGCGAGCGCGGCCTCGGCCTGGAAGGCGAGGTTCCCGAGGTTCCGATGCGGGGGCCGGGACGGGGCCCGCAAACAGCGGGCGGTGTTCCCCGAGAACGAGACCGCCTCGCCACAGTAGACGCACGTCTCCCAGTCGGACGCTCCCGGGATCGCCGGAATCAATCGGAAAACGTGGTCGCCTGGGGGGCCGAGGAGCTGCGCCACCGCCGCGTCGAAGGTGTTCCGGACGTCGTCGAGCGGGTAGAGGCGGGCCACCTCCGGCCACCTGTCGGGCGGGATCCCCTCGAGGATCGCGTAGGACGTGCGCCACTCGTCCCGCGCCTTCGCGTCCCTCCGGTCGAGGACGAGGTCAGAGACGATCTCGAGCGAGTAGCGGTTCGTCACCTTCCCCGTCGAGGGCTTCCGCAGCTCGCCGCCCGTGCGCGGGTCGAGCCCCAGGTGCCCGCCGTAGATGGCCTCGAGCGCCTCGGCGAGGAGGACGTCGTGGGCGCGGCCGGCGGCGTAGGCGGCGAAGACCGCGCGGGCGTGACCCCGATCGATGAGGCACGCGGCGTCATAGGCGATGTGGGCGCCCGCGACGATCGCGGTCGGGTCGGCGAAGAGTTGGGCGAGCCCCGCGAGGGCCTCGTCCCGCGAGCCGAGGAGGCGCGGGGCCACCCCCCGGGGCCCCGTGGC
>ERZ1292644.1878-Hain-H14-01um-R2-1878-length-10186-cov-21_pt1 | contig 10186 bp, 21 predicted proteins | sample MGYA00564402_ERZ1292644 | MGnify/ENA primary metagenome ERZ1292644 (study PRJEB36523, sample SAMEA6512644) | groundwater metagenome | collected 2019-01-09 | study: AquaDiva: Metagenomics assemblies of 32 groundwater samples | reverse complement strand
ATGGGAAAATCCTTGCGTAGTGTTTAACAGTAAGGTAGTGTTTAACGCATGACGACGACACAGATCACCAACATCACCCACCTGCTCGACCTCACCGCCTACGCCGGCGACTTCATCGCCGACTACGACATGGACGCCGTCCACACCGACTACGTGTCGATGCTCAACTGCGACCTCCCGGTCGGGATCGACCTCTACGCCAACGGCGACGTCATCGCCCAGGTCGAGCTGGCCGACCAGGCCCGTGACATCGACTGGAAAGCATTCGTCGACGACCGCGACGCCGCCCCGATCTTCGAGCGCCACGACCGCACCGCCAAGTGATGCGGCGACACTGCTGGATTGTCCGCTGGCGCGAAGGGCGGCAAGTCTCACAATGCGACCGCTGCGAGTTGGTGCGCCCGTACCAGCCAGAGCGGAACCTGCCGGCCGAAGGGTGTAGGGGCTCGCTGTTCGAACAGCAGCAGGCCAGCGAGCGCGCGTACGTGCCCGACGCCGCCTACCTGGAGACGGCCCTCAGCCGTGGCCGCACAGTGCAGCAGATCGCCGACGCCTGGGCGCTTACGCCTGGAGCGGTGCAGGCTGCTGTCGACCGGCTGGGGTCCTGATGCCCCGTCCAGGCCCACGCCGCACCTTTGTGGGCGTCCGACTCGCCCCGACCGGCCTCGACGCGGTCCAGGAGATCGCGGACGCCGAACACGCCGGGAACCTGTCCGAAGCGATCCGGTCACTGCTCGGCGAGGCGATCCAGGCCCGACAGCGCAAGGCGAAACGTTAAACACCCGGCGTGGGCCGGGAACACCGGGAGGGGAGGGGGCGGTCACAGCGCCAGCTCCTCAGGACAGTGGTCAACGCAGTGACCGCACGGCGGATGACCGAGAGGGCACCAGCAGCCTTCGCAGTCGTCCGGGCAGCCGTCGTGCGCGAACCCGGCCAGGTACATCGCCTCCCGATTGCGTGGGTTCGGTTTGACTTGACGTCCTCCCCGCCCTGAAGGGCGGAGATTCCGGTCTGTGCGGCTTAGGCCGCGCTCCCGGTGGGTTCCTGTTTCAACGCCGACTGCCCGGACAGGTCCGGGACTGACATCAGCTCCGCAGGCGTTGGGCTCTCGGCGCGTCCCGCCGCGAGGATATTGATGGCCGCGTTGACGTCGCGGTCGTGGGTGGCGCCGCACGGACAGGTCCACGTCCGGACGCTCAACGGCTTCCTGTCCCCGATCGCCCCGCACGTTGAGCAGGTGCGGGTGGACGGGAACCAGCGGTCGATTCGGGCGAACGTGCGCCCGTGCCGCGCCGCCTTGTACTCCAGCATCCCGACGAACGTCGACCACCCGGCGTCGTGCACCGACCGGGCCAACTTCGTCCGGGCGAGCCCGGACACACTCAGATCCTCGACGTACACCGCTTGGTTGTCGCGGATGACGCGCGTGGATTCCTGGTGCAACCAGTCCCGTCGGGTATCTCGGACCTTGGCGTGACAGTGCGCCACTCGGGTGCGAGCCTTGCGCCGGTTCGCAGACCCGCGCCGCTTGCGGGACAGCGCCCGTTGCGCTCGGGCCAGCTTCCGTTCTGCCCGCCGGGCGAACCGGGGGTTGTCCATTTTCCGACCGTCCGACAGCGCCGCGAAGGTCGTCAGGCCGAGGTCGATCCCCACTTCCCGCTCGGTGTGCGATAGCGGCTCGTCGGCCACCTCGACCACGAACGAGGCGTGATACCGGCCCGCCGCGTCCTGGGTCACCGTCACCGACTTCGGTTCTGACGGTAGGTCGCGGGACCAGCGGACCGGGACGTCCCCGATCTTCGGCAGCCGCAGTCGCCCGTTCGGCAGTACCCGAAACCGCGCGTTGGCGGTGAACCGGATCGACTGCCGGTTGTCCTTGCGGGACCGGAACCGTGGTGGCGCGACCTTGCGCCCTTTCCGTTTCCCTGAGCAGGAGGCGAAGAAGTTGCGGTAGGCGGTGTTCAGGTCCGCGAGGGCCTGCTGCAACACCACTGCTGACACCTCGCCGAGCCACGCCCGTTCCGGGGCCTGCTTCGTAGTGGTCAACCGGCGGGACAACTCCGCATCCGAGATGTACGGCTCCCCGGCGGTTCGAGCGTCCTGACGGGCGCGGAGCCCGTCGTTGAACACCACCCGGGCGCAGCCGAACGCTCGCGCCAACGCCTGCCGCTGAGCAGGGGTCGGGTTGAGTCGGTAGTTGTACCTGAGCTGCACCATCACAGAGTATCATTGGTTTATGGCTGAGTACGGCAGCATTCGCACTGGTCGGCACTGCTGTTTCGTGCTGCACGCACACTTGGTGTTCGTCACGAAGTACCGACATCGAGTGTTCGCCGACCGGCACCTCGCCCGGATGGAAGAGATCATGCGGGCAGTGTGCGACGACTTCGAGGTTGAACTGGTCGAGTTCAACGGGGAGGCCAACCACGTGCACCTGCTGGTCAACTTCCCGCCGAAGGTCGCCCTGTCCCGGCTGGTCAACAGCCTCAAGGGGGTGTCGTCGCGGCGGCTGCGTCAGGAGTTCCCCGACCTGGTCCGGCACTACTGGCGGGCACAACGACTGTGGTCGGGGTCGTACTTCGCCGGGTCCGTCGGCGGTGCTCCGATCAGCGTGCTGCGTCAGTACATCGAGCAGCAGGAACGTCCGGTCTAGGGCACGCTCGCCCGCTGCGCGGGCTCCCGCGTCCGCCTTCACCACCGCCCTCAAAGACGGCGCACTAGCGGACAATTGGTAGCGGCGCCAATTGGTGACCTTGCGGGCCATCGCTCGGAGTGCGGCAGACAGCCGGCGAACTTCGAGTTTCAGCCGGACCGACTCGCCGTTCGGGACGTAGCCGCGGTCTCGGGCTATGGCGTGGAACGCATCGGCGTCCAGCTCGTCCGGTGCTGACCCGTCCTGGGCCTCACCCTGGGCGCGGAGTTCGACCACGTCGTCCGGCAGGTAGTCGGCGTAAGCGACGACACTGCGCAGGGCGATCGCGGTGTCGTCGGTGTAGAGACGGTTCCTCAACGACGACCACCAGAAACGCGGGGCTCGGTCCCCGGAGGGGGCGGCTGAATCAGTCATCGTCGTCTCCGCAATCGCAGCTCAGGATCTGGCATCGGGGGTTGACCGGGTCGCCGTCGTCGTCCCAGTAGTCGGCGTCGTGGTCGCCGATCAGGTGGTCACAGGCCCGCAGCGGACAGCCCAGGCTCCCCCGGGTCAGCAGCTCTCGGAACTCGCGGCGGCGTTCGGCGGCCAGGACACGCGGAGGAACCGGCTGGGCCGGGTCGCCGACCCCGGGACGCCCGATGTCAGCCATAGAGGTTCATCCCCGCCCGGCGAGCAAGGAACCGCGCCACCACCCCGGCACCGGCCAGGAACGCCGGGGCCTGGTCCGGGGACAGTTTGATGATCTGGTTCTCCGCGCCCACCACGTACCACTCACCGGCCGGGATGGTGGGCAGGTAGTAGTCCAGGACGCCCAGCGCGACGTACTCACGTAGCCCGTGTTCGATGCTCTCGACTTCGGTCGTAGTGCTCTCGGTGCTCATCGTTCAGATCTCTCGTGGGTTGTCGACGGTCTCGGGTGCGGGCGGGACGGAGTACAGGCGCCAGCCGAGTTTCAGACACTTGGCCACGATTTCGGAGAAGTCCCGGTTCATATCATCCGCCATCGCGGGCCTCCTTCTCGTACAGCGCGACCCGCAACGCGGCCCACTCCGGCTCGTCTCCGTTGGTACGGAGCAGTGCCCGTGCCGCTTCTACGACCGGACGCAATCCGGTGTTCTCGAACTGGAGCGCCATCGCCTTGGCAATCCACTCGTTGCGTTGCCCGACCACGGTTCGGTACGACTCGCCGGACGTGTGTCGGGCCAGCTCCATGTCCCGAGTGCGGATCTCCCTCCACGCCCGATCCCGCAGCTTCAGCGGGTCGCCCTCGACCATCGCGTCCAGGTCTTCCCACGTGATCGGATCACCCACGGTCTCCGCCTCCCAGCACAGCCCGGATGTCGTCGGTACGGATCGCCGGGACACCCAGCACGGTCGCGGACACGGCGTGCTCACGGTCGGCGATGCCACAGCGGTTCAGAAGGGTGGCGATGGCGGTACGCATGGCGTCGTACTCGGCGAGAAGTACGGGGACGTGCTGCTCGGAGAGCAGCCCAATCCATACCCCGGTGATCGTTCATGCAGTCGTCAGGGCAGTCGTCGGTGCAACCGGCGTCAAGAAAACCGGAGCCGGTGTTGATGCCGTCCGGCCAGATTTCGATGAAGTCCACGCTCAACCCGAGGTCGTGCCAGGCGGGTGCGTTGGCGCCGTCGTCGGTCACGTAGCCGTCCGGTGCGGGAAGCTCGAAGACCACCCGCCCGCTGTCCGCGCTCACGACTCCTCGTCCTCAGCTACGCACAGCACCTCGAAGAACCACGGCCCGTCCAGCTCGTAGTTGTCACAGCCGGTACCGGTGGCGGGCTCGATGTGCAGGAACGACTTACCGTCCGCGGCCTCAACCACGATCCCGACGGGCGTGTCCCCGCGACGGTCCATGTGGACCTGGGCGGCGGCGATCAGCTCTGATACGCACAAGGTCAGCCGCCCGCTGTCCGCGCTCACCGGGACCGCCGGAAGTCGTCACTCCGGACAACGCCAGCCGTGACAGCCCGGTCACACATGAATCGGCCCGCCCAGCAGGCGTGGGTACCGCACGCGTCGCACACCAGGTCGTAGTCGCCGTGGCAGCACGGGCACTTGTCCTCGGGGTCAGTCATTCGTGGCCACCTTCCATCCACCGCAGCAGCGCCACCAGACCGTCTGACGACACTGTCTTGCCTTGATCGAGTCTGGTCATCGTGGACGAGCAGAGCCCGGTCTCGGCTGCGACAGCGCGTGCTGACATTCGCCGCTCGCGCCGCTTCTCCCGCACCAAGAACGCGAGGTTCTCCACGATGTCCGCCAGGTCGGCGTAGGAAGTCAGCTCGCAGTCCGGCCGCCCGCTGTCCGGTACCCCAGAGGCGGTTGCGTCGGCTACCACAGCCCGCAGGGAGGCGACCTCGCGTCGGAAGACCGGCAGGACCAGGTCCGCGAGGTCGTCGGCCACCACCTTCATGGCGTAACCGGACTGGAACGACCGGACCGATCCGCAGGCGTCGCCGATCACGATTGCGTCGATCAGCTTCCGGCGCAGTTCGGTCTCCGCTGGTGTCCCGGCCGGGACAGGGGCGTCGGGGGTGCTCATGCGCCACCTCGCCGGGCACGGCGCTGGGTCTTCTCCTGGTCGTCCACTCGGAGTTCCCGGACCGGCGGCCCGCAGAGCACGGACAGCACAGCCAGGATCACCACCACGGCACCGGCCATGAGGACGTAGAGCCCGACCCAGATCCAGATCGGCACGGATTGGTCACTCATCTCCGCCCCCTTCCTTCGCGTCCTTGGCTGGTAGAGCGTCGCGCAACCGGCCGCGCAGATTCGCCCGCAGCAGCAGGTCCGGCGCCGGGTTGTCAACTTCCTCGATGTACGCCCGTGCCGCGTCCACGACCGGCCTCGCGGAGGCCAGCTCGGCGCCGCGACGGTCGAACTCCGTTCGCAGGGTCAGCGTGTCCTCGACGATGGCGAGACGATCCCGGCGGCTCGCGGCCAGCTCGGTCCGGTACTCCTCGTTCGCGGCCCGCTCATCCGCAAGTAGGCGGCGGGCTGCCTCGTTCTCCTCGCGCAGCCGGGTTGCCCCGTTGGCCACCTGGCACATGTCGACGGCACGCCGCTCATGCTCGGCGCGGAGGGCGTCCAACTCGGCCATGACTGTGCGGACGTCGTCCATGACGTAGGGGCCGTCATGCGGCCGGTCCAGCCACCGGCGAACCTCCCACTCGGCTTCCGCTACCTGCTCCGGGGTGGGGCGAGGGTCAGGCATCGTCGACCTCTGGGGCGATAGGAACCGCGATCCGGGTCTCGGCCTGGCCGCCGCGGATGCGCCTGCCGAACAGGTGTCGCCCGCAGTAGTGCCACCAGCGTGGGCTGTCCGTCTCGCGCCGCCTCCGATCCAGCCGCGCCACCGACGGCTCCTTGCACGAAGAGTTGTTCGGGCCCACCGCGTATCGGCACGGACGGTGCAGTTCCGTGACGGCCTCCCAGCGGTCGCCGGGGACCTCGCGCGACGGCATCCAGCACCAGCGGTAGCCGTCCGGCGGCTCCGGCCATCCCTCGGCCTCGGGCGGGTTCACCGGGTCACGCATCGGGCGCCTCCAGGTCGGCGAGCAACTGCTTGGCTTTCGCGTGCGGACAGACCTCGCCCGGCTCCGGTTCGAGGAAGCCGTGCTCCTGGCAGCCGCCGTGGTGGTCAAACCGGCACTCGCTGGGGTCGATCAGTTCCCGCAGCGCCTCGGCCAGCCGGTCACGGTCGGCGGTCACCCGGGCCAGCTCCGCCTCATGCGCCACGACGCACCTCGTCTCCCGGTTCAGCCATGATCTCCGCGTAGTAGCGGTCGCTGATCTCTTGCTTCCTGTCGCGGCAGTTGTGGTGGCCGCAGTAGCTGTTAGCTCTCTGGCAGGCCAGACACCCACGAAGACCTTCCCGGGAGCGCCACTTGGCGAGATTGGGCGCCACGAGCAGGTGACCGCGCAGGCAGCGCTCACGCCTACGGAACGGGTGACTCTGGTGTCGACGGAAATCGTCGGCGTTCTCGGCCTGAGTCCCGTAGCGCAGATTGCTGACGTGGTTGTTCTGGTTATTTCCATCGTTGTGGCAGACCTGCATGCCGTCTGGACGAGGGCCGATGAAGGCGTAAGCGATCAGCGCGTGGATGCCGATTTGACGGTTCCGCCCGTCGCTACTGACAACGTGAACTCGCAGATAACCGCGCGCGTCAGGGTTCGGGTTGAGCACTTTGCCTCGGACAGGGAGAAGCTTCCCGTTTCTGGTGAGAACGGTCCGGGGGATGCTGCGCACAATCCCGTACTCGGTCACTTCGTAGCCGGGGTAGTCCGGAATCGGTCGCCACTCGCCCCGGCCGGGGTCCCCGCCAGCGGGGACAGTGGAGGAAGTCATCGGACACCGTCCCGCATGACGCGTCCGGTCAGGGCGTCCCGCATCTCGCCGCACCAGTGACAGAAGATGCGCGGGTCATCTCCGTCCCACCGCCAGGTGTGGAGCTTCCCGTCGACTCGTTCGGACGGCGGGCACTCGTCGCCTGGTTCCGCCCCCTGGTCAGGTCGTCCCGTCCCAGGGGAGGTCACGACTCGCCGCCTTCAGTCGGAGACGGGCCGTAGAGCAAGTTCAGGACGACGTACGAAACGATCCGCAGCAGGTCGAGGCCGTCGAGGAACATCGGCTCCTGGTTGCCAAGGATCACCGTCACCTCGTGGTTGATGCCGGGCTCGCCGCAATCAGCCTTGACGGACTCCTCGATCTCGGCGCAGTCGGCTTCCCGCAGCAGGCTGGCGATCCGCTCGCGCACGGGGTGCTCCCGGTACTTGCGGAACGCTTCGGCCACCGCTTCCTGCGCCTCGGTGGCGGCCGGGGGCACAGACACCGGGCTCATGCCTCGCTGATCGTCACGAGGGCAGGGCAGGCTCCCGTCGAGCACCTGACAGAGCGGGCAGTCCCCGTCGTCGTACGCGCAGCCGTCGGGATCGCAGATGCAGTCGCGCCACCAGGCTGGCCCTGCTGGGTCTCCGGCACCGGGCCGGGAAGGAACGGAGGAAGTCACAGGAAGATCCGATCTGCGGAGAGTGCAGCCACACCCCGGGGCGGTCATCGGTGCCGCCCCGGCACATCGTTCGGTCAGTCGTGCACCATGCGGATCTCGTCGGCCATCTCGCGCTGACGCCGCAGCTCATACGAGCCGGGCGCGATCCCCGAGTAAGCGTGTTCCGGGTGGGCCAGGTAGCCGATCGACCCGGCCGGGACGGTCACCACCCCTAGAACCAGGCCGCTGCGGGACCCATGGATCGGAGTGAAGAACACCGGACCGTCCGCCAGAAGTAGATGGGTGTTTCCACCCGACTCCCCGCGCACCACGGCGACGCCCGAGCGGGGCACTGGGTCGGTGGCGACGGGCAGCGACTGTGCCGCCGGAACCACGATCAGGTCGCCCTGGGCCTGAAGTCCGGAGATGATCGGGATACCCGCTTCGCGCTCGTGGTGCGGGTCGACCTCAACGCCGTAGCGAGTAATGGCCTCGTGCAGTGTGATCACTATCTTCTCCTTGGTTGTTGGTTCGTCGTCAGGAGCGACGAGCCATTTCGAGGTAGTCCGATGGGTTCAGGTCGTACGTCCAGGCCCCGGCCGCGATGGGGTCGGTGATGGAGGCCGGGACGGTGAGGCCGAATCGGCGATACTCGCCATCGCGTTCCCGGGTGCCGTTGCGGCACAGCAGCACTCTTACCGGCTCGTCGTAGATCGCGGCCGGTACGTCGTAGAGAGAAAGCTCCCCGCCCGGGTTCCCGGGGTCGGGGACAGTGCGCCCAACCTGGGCGAGGTTGGCGTCGATGACGAACCGGTCCCATCCGCGCTTCTCGATGGCGCACCGTCGAACCTCAGCGTTGCGCTCGCGCAGGATCCGCTCAGGAGCCCAGCCGTCGCCTTCTACGAGGTCGGCGGGGACGCGGACGCCGTGCCAGAAGTGCAGGCCCCACCCGTCGGACCAGCGGATCGCGGGCCCGGTCTCGTTGTGCAGCCGGTGCGATCCCCACCCTGTGGGCTGGGTCTGCTCAAGGTGCAGCTCGCGTGGCCGGTCGCAGACCATGGTGTTGCCGGTGAACCACACGGTTCCGTTGCGGCGCGCGAGCCAGGTCTTGTTCGGCGTACCGGGGCACCAGACGACTCCGGTGTAGTCGACGGTGCTGGTGCGGGCGCTGTTGAACCCCCAGGTGTCATGTTGGCGGGCGTGGACTCGCCGCATCGGGTAGTCCACGCCCTTGTAGGTGGCGTTGATCTGCGTCGTGTGCGGCGTGCGGCCGCTGAGGATGCATGCCAGCTCGAAGGCGTCGAGCCACTCGCCGTTCTTCTGCGCGATGGCGCCGCCCGTGTTCTCGACCGAACGCAGCTTGTGGCCATCGGCGGCGATGGACGTTGCGATGAACAGGTCCAGTTGGGCAGCTGTCAGCTGGTGGACGAACTCGCGGGTGACGTTCTTCCCCGGGGCGTGTTGCAGAATCGGTTCTGCGGCAGCACGGTTCAGGGAGAAGATCGCCATGCCGTGCCCACCTGCGGCTTCCCGCCAGGCCGGGGTCTGCGGTTCCCGGGCTGGACGTGGCGTTGTCCGCCGGACTTCATGCAGAGTGTTGTGTCGCCGTTGCTGCTCGGCGTGCGCATGGCAGAGGCCGTTGTTGGTGGCATCCCAGCCGCAATCCGCGAACGTGCACAGGTCAGGGTCGCGGTAGCCGTTGCGCATGTCGTCGGCGCCCGCTGGGCCGTAGAGCGCAGTGAGTGCGGCGCGGATCGACGCTGTCTTGGTTGGATTGGCCGTTGCGGACTGCGCGATCTTGATTCCGCCGTTGGCTGTGGTCAGCGAGCCCTCGGTATAGAACCACGCAACCAACTCAACGAGCGCGTCCTGCCATTTCGGCTCGGTCGGTATGTCCGCGCACCGGGCGCCGGTGATGATGCTGTCGTTGGAGTTCAGTTTCTCCGAAGTGGTCCAGGAGCGGCCTACTCGGAGCGGTCGGCGACCGCGGTGCATGGTCGGCCAGCGGTGGTTCATGGTGGTGAGCGACGACAGCGCCACGCCCTCGATGGACAGCATCGGCTGGCCGGTGACGTCGAACCGGTACACGTCGTCGCACGGCTGCCACTCGGACAGGCCGGTGTCGTGGTTGAGCGTCATGACGACGTCTCCGGCCTTGAGCTGATCGTGTGTCAGCCAGCCGTTCGGGGTGAGGATCTCGGTCTGGTCGTCGGCGCAGAACTGGCGGTGGGGCCACCACCAGCCAGCGCTCGATTGCGCCTGACTGTAGGCGCGGTCGCGGTCCCACAGATCCCCGGGAAGTTCGAGGTGGCAGACGTCGCGGAAGTAGCTGGTCCAGGCCTGCCAGTTGATCCACCACTGGCCGCCAAGCCGGTAGTGCCAGCCGTGCACCGCGTCGTGCACCGCGTCGCCCACCGCGCCGTACACCGCGCCGCCCACCGCGCCGTCCACCGCGCCGCCCACCGCGCCGCCCACCGCGTCGCCCACCGCGTCGCCCACCGCGTCGCCCACCGCGTCGCCCAC
>ERZ1292644.1045-Hain-H14-01um-R2-1045-length-15268-cov-29_pt2 | contig 10201 bp, 14 predicted proteins | sample MGYA00564402_ERZ1292644 | MGnify/ENA primary metagenome ERZ1292644 (study PRJEB36523, sample SAMEA6512644) | groundwater metagenome | collected 2019-01-09 | study: AquaDiva: Metagenomics assemblies of 32 groundwater samples | reverse complement strand
TTATTTTATGGAGAGTTGATGAAAAAAGTAGGAAATAAACCTAATGTCCATATCAACTGGTTTGGGCTTGGTGATAGAGAAGAGATAAAAGGTTATAACGAAGGACTCCAAGCATTTTTAGGGAGTGGTTCTTGTCCAGAGAATGGAAAAGCTGACCTAACCTTATCAGTTAAAACACTATCTGCTTACACATTAGAACATGAGATTAAGAGGATAGACTTTCTTAAAATAGATACGGAAGGGTATGACTTAAAAGTTTTACTAGGAGCTACCAATGATTTTCATATTATTAAATTTATTCAATATGAGCATTGGGGAAAGCATAATAACTTAATGATAAAAGGGTTGCTTAGTGAAGACTTTGATTGTTTTGATATAGGATATAGAAATGTGTTTTGTATTAGTAAAACCTTGGTTAATGACGAGGAGCGGGAGATATTAAAGGCCTATATTGTGGACAATAAACTTTGTGAATTAGTATAATTATGCTATAATGAGAGTAATAGATTGCACAACTTTTAATGGGGAGTCAGAATTATTTGACATACGCTACAATATACTCAAAGACCATGTTGATGAGTTTAGGGTTATAGAATTTGACCAAACCTTTAGTGGCAAGCCCAAAGAAAGCACTTTTAACCAGAATTGGCCTAAAGTTAAGCACTATTTTGTCAGAGGGGATGCTTGGTCTAAATACCTAGAAGCGGCTAGACAAAGTCCTAATACAGAGTTTGGTAAGGGTGCGGAACATTGGATAAGAGAATTTGCGATGAAGGAGGCGATTCGTGATTGCCTAACCGACTTAAATGATGACGATATAGTTTTTATCGGCGACGTGGACGAAATTCCCGATATGAATCAATTTAAAAGCCTCACCCTTTATCCGGCCAAGATTAAGTTAAAAGTTTATAGTTACTTCTTAAACAACCGAAGCTCTGAAGAATTCTGGGGAACCATAGTCGCACAATATAGGGATATCAAGGATAAATGCTTAAATCATTTAAGAACTGAATTACCGAAGACAGAATATGAATTAGGTTGGCATTTTACATCAATGAATGGATATGAAGCTGTCAAGAAAAAGCTAACCGATTCTTACACAGAAGAAACCTACGCAAGTCAAGAAGTATTAAATAATTTAGAACAAAACATAAATGATTCATTGGATTTTCTTGGAAGGCAATTTAGCTATCGGTTGGACACATCAGAATGGCCAGATTTTCTTAAGAGTAGTAAGTTTAAATATAAGCATTTGTTAAAATGAATGAAAAATTGGATCAAGAAAAAGATACTGATAAACAACATAAAAAGCAGTATGATTGGTTAAAACAATATCAATGGCAAAAGGGTCAATCTGGTAATCCTGGTGGTGTAAAGAAAGGTAAGCGTTTAAAAACATTTGCTGCTGAAATAATTGAATCAATGGATGATGAATCCAAGGCTAAGTTTTTGAGAGAAATCGAACCTAGAATTGTTTGGGAAATGGCTGAAGGTAAAGCAAAACAAGAAACTGAACATTCGGGGAATCTAACCATTAGCCAAGTTTTAGATGAATTAGAAAATGGACACAAGACTGAAGAACAAAGAGTGGAGATTGAACAACCTTTACAAGATAAGGAACAAAAAGGGTGAGCTTATCAAGTTTAAGTTGAACAGAGTGCAACGACACTATCACGAAAATAAGTGGTTTAGAAATTTAATTTTGAAATCAAGACAGCTAGGTTTTACGACTTACGAGTCTATAGATAGTTTGGATGATACACTTTTCAATCCAAACTTTGATGCTTTAATGATAGCCCACAACCTAGAAGCCGGAGAGAGTATTTTTACAAAGAAAATATCATTTGCTTGGGAAAGATTACCGACTGAATTAAGAAGTCTTTGGAATGTTGACAATAAAACATCCAAAACATTAAAGTTTGATTTTGGTAAGAAAGGTTTTAGTTCTCTTGCAGTTGATACATCTGGCAGATCAGGAACATATCAAAGACTTCATGTAACTGAATTGGCTGATATTTCAAAGAAATATCCAAAAAAAGTTCCTGATATTATCGAGGGCACGATTCCAGCTATTCCCACAAGCGGAAGGATAGATATAGAATCTACATCTCAAGGCGCATCTGGCGAGTTCTATGACATGTTCAATGAGACTTGGGGAGAAGAACCGAAAAGCCCACAACAATATAAAGCTCATTTCTATAATTGGACTTGGGATGACGAAGAATTAGAAAGTATAAAAGTTATCTCTTTTGGTGAAATGCAACAATCCGAGAGGTTTAGAGAATATGCTGAGAAACACGGATTAACAGATATTCAAATAACCTATTATTATCTTAAATGGTTATCTTTAAACAAAAAATGGAATGCGTTAAAAAGAGAATATCCGACTACCCCAGAAGAAGCATTTGATGCTGTATCTGAAGGAACATTTTATGGGGAAACAGTGGGCCTAATGCAACAAAATGGTCAAATAGGAGTATTTCCATATCAAAGAGGGATTAGGGTTCATACAGTATGGGATTTGGGGGTAGGTAAGAACATGAGAGTCGGTTTCTTTCAAAAAGATCCAACCATTAATAGAATAAGAATGGTAGATCATCTAGTGGGTGAGGGTTCTGATGGTTTGCCAGAACTAATAACTAAAGTTTTAAAAAAGCCATATCTTTTTGGAAAACATTTTGGCCCGCATGATTTGGAAGCTACTGATGTTGGAACTGGTAAAACAAGAATGGAGATGGCTAATAATTTGGGATTGAAATTTACCCTAGTGCCTGAATATAGCATTGAAGATGGAATAAATGCTGTTTACCTTTGGCTTGATAAGTTAGACGTAAATCAATCAACTTGCAAGGAATGGATTAAGTCAATGAAAGCCTATGAGAGAGAATGGGACGAGAAGCGAGGTATGTATAAAGATGACCCATTGCATAATTGGGCTTCACATGATGCAGATTTGTCACGATATGCGGCCTTAAGCGAACAAAAAATGACAAATGAGGGTCAGTTTATCCTAAATAGACCGTTTCATGATGAAACCGACCGTATTTGGCGCAATGAATAAAACAGAAGCTAAAAAATTCAAGAAAGAAATGGCGGAACTTAAACCCGGAGATGGTGTTGATATTGGCGATACCAAATATGAATATGGGGCTGACTTAAATGCTGAAGGAGTACCTTTAAGAGATCCAGGCACGGGCCAAACTGTTTCTATCAGAACCTTTGATTTTAAAGTAAATCCTCAACTAAAAAAGATTCCCGATAAGCAAACTCTTTTTAATGCTCATGCTAGACAGATTTTAACAATTTTGTGGGGTGATGGACTTATCCCCTTGGAATCTGTCTCACCTCGTGTTATAATTGATAAGAAGAATAAATTCTATAGAATCTTTGTTCCCTGTATGGCAAGAAGAAGTGTGTTGTTTATGGAAAAGCCCAAAAATCTTTCAGAAGAATTACTAAAAAGCAACTCGACTGCTCGTCGAAGTGAAATTAAGCGAAATCCGTAGCAAATACGAAGAATCGTTCGAATTTTTACAAGCTCGCAAACGTCGACAGGTTCAGCAGTTGGTTTTGCTTAATAATTTAAATAGAGGCGATCAAAACATAGCGTCAACACTTTTGTTGTCGCTTTTTAATAAGACACTCTCCGCTCTTTATGATGACAAAATGCAGGTGAAGTTCCTTCCCTCACAAGGAATTCTGCAGGATCAAATCAACTCTTACAACTCATTAGCCCAATCCGATTACTTGGAAATGAACAAAGCCAAGTTAGATTACGATTGGTGTTGGGATACGCTATTCTTCGGCCGTGGATATTTGGAAACTTTACGGTTTAATATGAAGCAAAAGATCATAGAGCCCTCGGTAATCAACCCTTTAGTTTTCGGATATGATCCCTACTTTGAGAATGTCCAAGATTGGCGATACTACTGGAAATGGGTAACCAAGACCAAGTGGGAACTCAAGAAACTGATCAAAGCAGGGGTGATTGACGGTATCAAAGACCCTAAAGAGATTCCCACGGGAGTGGATTCCTCTTTATGGGATTACAGGACAAAAAGAGATGAAGCCAAAAAAGGTACGACCATAGCGTCCGATACTCAAGCAGGCGATGTTTACCAAATTCTAGAGTTTTATGGTTATGATGATAAGGGCAATAAAAATGTTGCTTGGGTTGACAAAGATTTCACCAAAAAGCTCTTTCAAATGAAACTGGACTTGGAAGATGGAGAACAAATCGTGGCTCCTGACGGAACTTCTATTGATACTGGTTCCAAATGGCCTATCGTGGTTAAGGAAGCATTCAGAGAACCGCATTCGTCAATCACATTTTCTGTAGCTGATCTTTTAGAAGATAAACATCGAGCTAAAAGCGTATTGCTTAACCTTGCGTTTATTGCCGCCAAGGACCGTGCCAATCCGATTTACGGTTATAATCCCGACAAAGTTAAAGATGTAACCCAATTCTTTTCAAGACAAATTAACCAGCATATTCCAATGGATGGCCCCGATGCCGCTTGGCCCTTAGCCAAAGAAGACCCAATGAGTGCCGGACTTATCAATTTTATTACGATGTTGCAGCAAGAAGCCAATGCACCGGTAGGAACAGGGGTAGCTTTACAACCAGAAACAGGAGGACAGGAGACTGCGACTGAAGTGGCCATACAACAACAGTTAAATGATATGGCGCAATCCTTACAGTCAAAAGTCATGCAGTTCGGCGAGGCAGAATTTTGGAGTCATTGGTTCCATAGATACAAAAAGCATGGAAAGGAACTAGGGTCGAAAATGGCTAATATTGTAGGAGTTAAAGGAGTTAAAACAGAGGAAATACAGTTGTCGGATTTTGAAACCGACTTTCCACCCGGAGTGCTTGTATATTCAGCCAAAGAAGCTGAATTCAAAGAACTTGTATTAAGGCGTGATCTTATAAATCTTTATCCGCAGTTAGCTCAAACCTTAGGCCCTGATGGTATGCGAAACTTTAACAAGCATATTTTCTTTCCCAAGTTTTTGCAGGATCCATCGTTGATTGATATAATGTTTCCAGAGACGCTAGACGAAATGCACGCACAAGAAGAAAATGAAATGTTAAAGGATAATAAATATCCCCAAGTATCCCAGACCGATGACCACACAGCCCATATTTACATCCACCAAATGGTTATGCCCAAGACCTTAGCGACTTGGTTTCATATCGCTGAACACAGAGAGTATGCAAGTGGACAAAAATATGCTATAATGAATGAACAAGGTATGGGAACGCCTGTTGATAACTCTACAAATTTCCCAATTAACAAAGAGCGTTTATCTCCACAAGGGGCAACAGCACCCTTGAAACAGGAGATGAAGACAGCTCAACAAACAGTATGAGTAATGCTTACGCCCCATCGACACCTAAAGGGAAAGACGAAATGCCAAAAGTTGGTTATGTTCCGGCTAAGGTAGCCCTAGAAAGCAATAATAATGAGAATATATCTGTTTCTTCAGTTTTGGCTTTTACCCACGATACGACAGAAATAGAAGTTACTGCTGTAGCTCAAGGAGTGGCCGGTCGGTGGGCGGCCAACCAAGCTACGAGTGTTGTAACAGCTACCGGAACAGGAGCTAACTTTGACTTTGTAGTCCCATCAGGTGAATCCAGAAGATTTGTTATCCCAAGAGAAACTAGCGGTTCATATGCTAGTGTTCAAGGAGTAAATAGAGCTGAGGGATTATTTACGGCCGTGGCCTTCAAAACACTTGCAGGCAATGGCAGTGTATTAACCGCAGAATACTAATGCCAAAAAAGAAAAAAGTTAAAAAAGAAAATAAGTTGCCTGAAATACCTAAGGAGATAGAAGTTGAAGTATTTGCCAGCGGCCCAAAAGATGAATCATTTGCCAAGCTCGGTCATCTTGACCTTGAGTTCGGCAGAGAGGACTTGAATCAATTAAGGGGTAAAATTAATGAGGTTATTGATTTTATTAATAAGCTTAATTAAAAATGCCATTAACTAAAAAGGGCTCAAAGATAATGGGAGCCATGCGTAAAACTTATGGTTCTAAAAAGGGTGAACAAGTTTTTTACGCATCAAAGAACACGGGTAAGATATCCGGCGTGGATAAGAAACGAAAAAGAATAAGTAAGATAGTTGAAAAGCACATGGGTAGTAGGAATTTTTCCTGATGCCTTAACAAGCAAAATCTCGACACTTGAGGAAGGTTCGCCAGCTTTCCGGTGGGTTTGTCGAGATTCTCACCAGAAAGCTCGCCGACCTTCTATTGGGTCGGTTTTGCTTATAAGGGGTCGATAAAGATAGTTAATCAAGTTACCTCGACTAACTTAATAATAATTTGTCTATAAGATTACCGTTGACAAATGTTTTAGATGTAAATAACAGTGCCATAAACGCTACCGGCCCAGCCTCAACAGCGGGCGGAGTAGTAGGAGGGCCATTCGTTCTTCCGCAAGATTGCGATAATGTTGTGCTTAAATTAGAAGCCTCGGTTCTAGCGGGGGGAGTTTCGGCAACTTTGCAGACGACCGACAATGGCGGTGCGACTTGGTATGATGTAGCCCGAACAAGTATCGTTTCCAATACCGGAGGAAGTGTTTTGGCCGAATGGCTTAACATACCAGTCGGTGGATTCGGATTTAGGCCGACACAAGGCGTGGCTTCAGTAGGCACGGGAACCGCAGTGAGTGTATTGAGTGTTACTGGGTCTGCGGGGGCTTCAACCCTTTCACAAAAAGATTTTTCTGGCTTGGGAATGATGAGCCAGAATGGGAGAGTTTTCCTTCGCTACACTGCAGCTGTTACCTCAATTCTTAACGAACGAGTCCAGGTTTTCACCAACACCCAATCAGGTGGAAGATAATGAACAACTCTAAAATCCTTTACGAGGAAAATAAAGAGGACAAAGTATCATTTCTTCAGAAACAGCAAGGCGAACTGACTCAAGTAGTTGAAGCGATTAACCAAGTTGAAACCAGTGAAGGCTGGCAGAAACTAAAAAAGCTGTTGTTAGATGAAATAGTAACAAATCTCGAAAAACAGTTAGCGTCCGAAGCAGCAAAGAATGAAGTAAATCCGCCCGAGATTTACCGATTACAAGGACAACTTAAATGGGCAAAAAGATATTCTGATTTAAAAAAACTATCTGAGGCCAAAAGGCAACAGATAGAGAATATTAAAAATCAAATAAAACATGAAAACCCAAGGGACGGAGCCCTTTAACGCTCCTGTGACCGAGGTCAAGGTTGAGCCGGTGTTTACATCTGCTCCTCCAAGACCAAAAGAAATTGAAAGACAGGGTGGATATACAGAACCGATGACGAGGCGTCTGCCCCAAATCAGGGGCGGTGTCTGCGAATTCTGCGGCATTTTGGATAGAAATATCCCATCGCATTTTCAGTATCAACTCTGTCCTCACTTTAGAGGCTTAGGGGAAATGCGTTGCTCTTATTGCAACGAGGCCATAAACCCAACGGATGTGATAAAGCAAGGAGTAATAAATGTCGCGGAACATCCGGACAATCCCGATAAACTGGTTGTCTGGTGCAACTCGTACATATGTTCTGGCAAGCATATTGCCCGATTTAGAGTAAATAAATAGGGCGGTGTGTGTCGTACATCTTCCTAGTCCGAAGCATGTACTGTAAGAAGACTAATTCGTGGGATAAGATTCGCCTCTTATGCCACTGTACAATATGGCTGATGAACTCGACTTGGAACAACTCGACAATGAGATTGAAAAAGACAACAAAGTAGAAAAACGTATTAAAGACCTTTCAGAAAAAGTTAGATTAACATCGGAAGAACGCGATGAGCAGAAGCGTATTTTAGGTGAACGCGATCAAAAAATCGCTGAACTTGAAAGAGAAAACTCCTTTAATAGTGGGTTTGCAGATGTCTTGGCTAATCATTCAGCGGCTAAAGACCACAAGGATGAAATAAAAGCTAAGGTATTGGGCGGATACTCTATTGAAGATGCCGCTTTCGCTGTGTTGGGCAAGGCTGGGAAGTTGGGAACAACTCCTCCGTCTACACCCAAACTGGAAAATCCTGCCGGTGGATCGGCTATAACTCAGCCAATTACCGGAGGAGAAAAGAAACTCAATGAAATGACTCGTGATGAAAAGCGGGCCAAACTCGTTGAGGCGGAAGCTCATGGCGACATTTCGATAACCTAGCGATTCTAAAGGATAAAAACATTCCAGTAACAGTAAGGGCTACTACTTGGGGAGGCGGGCCGTCTAATATTACCGATCTCTTAACCGGATATATTTCCGATGAGATCCAGATATTAGAGCCAGATCTCCAGTATGCCAAATTAGGTAAGAGACGAGATGCCCCCAAAGGGTATGATCGTATTATATTCCCGCAAACGAACCAGATCCCGGTTCGTATAAACGTGTCTAACATTGGAGCCATCGGTTCACCTTCAACCTTTGGCGGTGGTTCTGTGTTCGGAGCGACGGGTTCCATTCAGGGTGGCCAAGCGGCTACCGCCGGTGGATTCCCGGTATCGTCCACACAGGGTGTCGTGGCGATTGCGGAAGGAACCAACCCGGCCTCCATCACTTGGGGTGCGACCTCATTCAGTTCGGGTCAAGCCCAGTATGGGGTGTTGGTTGAAATTTCAGACCTGTTAGTTCACAGTTCAGCTATTGAAACGATTGACGCTTGCACAATGCACGTCAGAAACGCCTTAGCTCGTTTAGTAGATACGGCTTTGCAAACAGTTGTAAACGCTGGCACTAACGGAGTTATTTACGCCGGTAACAAAACAGCCAGAGCCGATCTAGCCGTAGGTGATCTTTTGACACAGAGTGAAATGCAAAGAGCTTACAAGACTCTTGCTTCCTCGAACGCGGCTGGCGCGAAGTATTTTGATGGTTCTTATTTCGCGGCGGTAATCCACCCATATCCAGAATCAGACTTGATGACAAACAGCCAGACTGGTGCTTTCGTGGATGTCGGCAGATACACTTCTGTTGATGATCTAAAGAAGGGTGCCTTGGGTGATTTTCGAGGCATTAGATATCTCCGCAGCGCATGGCAGAATTATTTCAATTCAACCACTGAAGTATTTCCGACCACCGTCTTGAGCGCAGATGCATTCGGTTGGGGTTATTTCCAAGCGCCAACTCCGACCTTGGTTACGACTCCTGATTCGAACGATCCATTGAATCTTTTCACCTCAGTGGGTGGGAAGGTAACTTTGGGAGCCACAAGGTTCGAAGATTCGATAGGCACAGTAAGAATTGCTCGCGTAGAATCAGCAGCGTCTAATACCTAATAGCTAGGTAAGCCTTAAGGCCTTTATGGGCCTTAGGCTTAATTCACTATTATGCCTGTTTTATCTGACGCTCTGGCGTTTGCAAGAACTCAATCCCAGACTGACATCAACGGCCTATCCAACGCCAATGGTTTAATTTGGGGTAATGAAGCTTTGCTGGATTTCCACAGAAGACTTATCGCAAGCGGCGTAGACGCTTCACAGCTTCAAGAGACCTATCGCGATGGAACAGTTAATATCGGGACTTATCTATACCCGACTGATATGTTTTGGCTCAAAACTATTGAACTTAACTATGCCAACTCAACGGCCGCGGATTATAAGACGGCCAATCAGATTGATGTTTCTAACATTCCCGGGGGTAAATCATTCGGTTGGCTAAGAACTAATGCCTCGCCTCAAGCACCTTGGTTCGATGACAGGGGTGATTGGTACGAAATCTTCCCCACCCCGACATCCTCCGACAACCTCACCCAACTAATCAGAATTTTCTACTACATTGAACCGACTGAATACACTGCTGTTGGAGATACGGTTGCCTATCCGGTGAATCTTGATTATCGGGTTTTGGGTTGGAGAATAGCGGCCAATTACTTATATTCCTTAGAAAAATTCAAACAAGGAGACGCTTTTAATGCAAAATATGAAGAGAGAATTAAACAGTTAGTTGCCACCTTATCGCGCGGGAGTCAAGCCCCAATCCAGGCGATCCCAATTCAAGATACAGGTTGGAGTTATTGATGCCATACGTAAACGTCGCAAAACCCACGGGAGCCACATACACAAGTCTTGCCAAGCCAGGAGGCAGAACGATCAGAGCTGGAATGAAAAATATGTTAATGATGCCACTTACTTTTTCAAGGCCACAAATCACTGGGGATTCAGTGAATATACGCGTAGCGAAACCTACGGGTTCA
>ERZ1292644.1876-Hain-H14-01um-R2-1876-length-10209-cov-5_pt1 | contig 10209 bp, 13 predicted proteins | sample MGYA00564402_ERZ1292644 | MGnify/ENA primary metagenome ERZ1292644 (study PRJEB36523, sample SAMEA6512644) | groundwater metagenome | collected 2019-01-09 | study: AquaDiva: Metagenomics assemblies of 32 groundwater samples | reverse complement strand
GGTCCGAGCCCAGCTCGATGTCGACGACCTCGTCCGCGGAGTGTCGGACCTTCGCCCGCGACCGCTGCGCCGCCGCGCGCTTGAAGCGGCCCGCGAGCTTCGCGATCTCCCGGAGCTGCTTGCTCGCGACGAGCTTCCGGAGAATGGACGGCGAGGCGGCGGGGTTCGAGGAGTCCGCGCCGAAGTCGACACCTGAGAGCGCCCCCGCGAGTTCGCGCACCTCGTCGATGCCCTCCTCCGCTTCGGTAACCGCGCCACGGACCGCGCTCCGGAGGACGGCGGGGTCGGCGTCGTTTCCGACGTGCGCCTGTGACTTCAGCATCTTGACGATCATCTCGACCGCCGCCGCAGTCGCGTCCGCGTCCCCGCGGCACGTCCGGACGAGGTTCTCGAAGTTCTCCGCCCCCTCGCACGCCGCGTGGACCCCGCGGGCCCAGGCCCCGAGCCCCGCGTCCTCGATCGCCGCCTCGGGGATCGCGTCCGAGTTCCCGCCCGCGTAGATCTTCTCGAACAGCTCGTCGGAGAGGAGCCGCACGGCCTTGTCGTCTTCGCTCGCGGGCTTGAGTTCGCGCGCCCACTGGTGGAGGACGAGGTGCCAGCGTGAGACGTCGTAGAGGATGCGCTTCAAGGGGTTTTCCAGGTTCGTTCTGTTCGAATTTTCGTCGAACTCACATCCCATGAACCAGCGAGCTGCACGAACATCCGTCGGTATTGCGCGGTCGGGAACGGTTGCGCGTCGAGGATCTGCGGTATGCTTCGCTCTCCCCGATCGAAGATGAAGAGGCGCACGCGTTGTTCGAGGATCGTCTGGAGCACGGTTTTCGACGGCACACCCCATTGTGGATCGAGAAGGCGCGCGAGCGTGTCTGCCCCGAGGATGAAGGTCGCCCCGGGGAAGGCCCGCGCCTTGTCGACGAAGAGGGGCTGTCCCTTGGTGAAGAGGACACCAGCGCACCCGGGGTCCCGCTCGCTCCGGAACATTGCGGCACGGGTGAGGAGGTCGACGACGCCGAGGTGACTCTTGTGCGGGCTGTCGGCGTTGACGATGTAGAGGATCGGGCGGTCGGCCGCGTGTGAAGCCGTCTCCGTCATCGCGCGGTGTCCGTGGTGGAGTGGGTTGAACGTGCCCGGGAAGAGAACAGGGTGATGAGGGACGTGCTCACCTGTGAATCGTCTGCCTGCAGCGAAGATCGGTTGACGGAAAAAGAAGGTGGTCGCCTCGGGAACCGCATTGACCAGCGTGAACGGACGCCTCACCAATCCGGCCGTCTCTCCGATGGTGGCGAAGTGGAGGAGATCGAGGCCCATTCGATCGGCGAGATCACCGTCATGCTGCCGTGCCGCTTCGCCGACCCCCTTCTCGAGCATTGCGCTCCAGGTGAACACGCCCCGACCGCACACGACCGCGCTGTGGATCCGGTGGTCGCCTTGGTGCGGTGTAGTCGACGCCACCGATGCCGTGAGTCCGATGCCCACCGCTGGGCGCTCCGCTCCTGCCTGAATACCCTTCGCCTTCGCGCGCACGAAGGCGGCGCTCGCCAGTTCGATCGCTGTTTCCTCGGAGCAGTAGTGGTCGGGCGTAAAGCCGAGGAAGTCGTCGGTGTCACTCTTCGCGTAGGGGAACGACGCGCCGACGAGTCCGGCGCTCGAGCCGGGTACTTGCCAGATGAGGTGTTGAAGCCCCGCCCCGGCTCCCGTCGCCGTAAGGTAGAAGTCGATGCCGGATCCGAGGATCCGGGCGACCGCCTCTGCTACCACAGTCCCGCCTCCGCACGGGTTCGGATCTTCTCGAAGGAGTCGTCGACGAGGATGTGGTCGTCGTCGTAGTACGTCACTAGTTCGGAGCCGGGCACGTCCGCCTGTCCGCTCGGGATGACGACGGTCCTCCATTCGCCGGCCGCACCGCGCACGAGGTCGAGCCTCCCGGCTTTGCTCGCCTTCCCGGGATCCGTCTTCGGATCCTTCCGTACGTCCCGCTCTTCGCCGTTCACCGTGATCGCGCTCAGCTTGAACGCGAACCGCTGCGTGTCCCGGTCGAGCTTTTGGAGGAGCCCGCCACCCATGCCGAAGGCGATGTTGCTGGCGCTGTAGCCGTGCTGACGGAGCGCTCCGAGCACGCGGTCGATTGCATCCTCGTCGTCGTTCCCGTCCCCCTGGATCAACCGGAAGAACTTGGGAAGCACTTTGTAACCCTTCCCGTTGATGGCCATGCCGACCTTGCGCTCGAGGATTTTGAGCAGGCGGACGTTTACTTCCGCCGGGTCGCCGGAGTCGGGACGGATGACGATCGTTTTCCCGCTCTCCCGCACCTCGTCGAGCAACTCATCGGCCCACAGGTGCTCCACGGCGCCGTCGATGTCGTAGGAGTCCGAGACGCACGCGAGGATCGCGTGGTCGGGGTTCGCGCGGATCATGTTCCGGTAGGCGTCCACTTCGCCCCTCCGCCCCCACGCCGTCACCGTCGAGTGCTCCATTGCTGGGATCGAGAAACCCGCCATGCCGGATCCGTAATAGTGACAGGCGAACCGGAGCCCTTCGATCGTGTCGGTCCCCTTGAAATTGACGAGGTGGGCCATGGCGCCGATGCCGGCGCTCTCCCGCGAGGATACACCGCGCGCACCGAAGTCGTGCAGCTTGAAGGGAAGTTCCGCCGCCGGGTCGTCCGCCGTCTTTCGCAGATAGGTGGCGATCACGCGCTTGCAGTAGAGCGAACGCGTGGCGACGGTGATCGGGTACCAGATGCGCATGAGCTGGGTCTCGATCCATCCGACGATCCACGGTACGCGGGGGTCCGTACTCTCGGCGGTGAGAAGCGCGTTTCGGACCGGCACGATTGTTCCCTCGGGGACTGCCCGGATTCGCACCGGGACACGGCCGCCGTGCACTGCGACGATGTGACGCCACCCGTCTTCGGGAAAAGGGACGCCGTGCGCGTGGCAGAGGTCCGCGGCCTCGGTGATGTCGGTGTCCGTCACGGGTCGTGACAGGTATTCCTTGAGCCAATACTGTAACCCGAAGAACAGCGTCTCGCCGTAGCGCCCGCCGCGGCTTTCGAGGTAACCGAAGATCCGCTCGGTGCCGGGCGGGTACTGGAGGAAGTGACCGGTCTTGTAACTGTCGGTGTCGAGAATCGGGTTGAAGTGCATCGGAGGCTCCCTTTATTTTTTCAACGCGTTTTTCAGTAGATGTGTCCGCTGCTGTACGGCGCGGTGCACGTCAGACAGCCGGGGTCATCGCAGTAGTTGTCGGGGATCCCGGCCGGTCGGGCGATGATTTCGAGGCGGTAGAACTTGTACTCGTCCGCGTCCTCCGCGTGTCGCGCGAGTTCCTCGAGGTCGTCGAGGACGCTCGCTGGATCGCCCCACGTTTCCGAGGCGAGGCACGTCTCGCCGCGATAGAGGTTCGTCTTGTAGATGACACTACCCGTACCAGGGGCGGGTTCGGGGAAGCAGGTTTTGAGCAATTCTGGTACGAGCCGGTCAATTTCGATCTCGACTGCGCGTTCGGCCTCCTCGCTCGTCGCCCACGCCTCGCCCCGGCACGCCCACTTGTTCCCGAACATCTCCGCGTGCCACGGCTTCGCGATCTGTTTTTTACGCCAGCCTCGAACTCTCCGGACGCTGACGCTGAAACCCGGGGCGACCTCGGCAACTTCGAGGTCGCGGGACAGGTTTTTCCACGTGAGTTGCATCACACGCTCCGCATGGTCCCGACCCCGAGCCCCTCGGTGATCGACCGCGCGACCTCCGCGTGCATCGCCTGGACCTCCCGGATCGCGTCCGCCACCATCCCGCGGGAGCGGGCGCCGACCTGCGACCGCAGCTCCTCGAGCTTCGTCTTCTGCTGCGCGAACTCCTTGGCCGACTTGTGCGCCTGCGCCGTGTAGGCGTCGTCGTCCGGGGCCTTCTCCTTCTTGATCGCCTGCGCCTTCTGCATCGACTCGCGCGCCGCCTCGAGGATCTCCTGGACCTTCGCCGCTGCCGGGTCCGCCACCTTGCCGAGGATCTGCGTGATCTTCGGACGCTCCTTCGGTTCGCGCCAGAGGCAGTCGACGAGGAAGGTGAGGTCGTGCGGGGTCGCCCGGTCCTCGCCCGCGAGCCAGGCGGAGGCTTTCGCGAGCGCCACCGCGCGCTTCCACCGCCGGTCGGAGGCGACGATCCCCTCGATGCGGAGGTCGTCCCGCGCCTTGACGAGCGCCTCGACGAGGTCGTCCGACACCTCGACGCGGGCGACCTCGGCCTGCGCGGCCCGGAGGTCGTCGAGTGTCAGGTGCGCGGTGATGCGCGGTTCCGGGGCGACCACCGCAGCGCGGAAGTTCTGCGCCTGGAGGAGGTACCCCACGTTGAAGCGGAGGAGGAAGCGGTCGCAGAACGCCTCGAGGTCCCTCCCCTCGGGCAGCTCGTTCGACGCGCCGAAGGCCGTGATGAGCGGGCAGGGGGTCGGTGCCCCGTCGTTGTGGAACACGCGCTCGTTCATGACCGCGAGGAGGTTGTTGAGGATCGCACTCGACGCCTTGAAGACCTCGTCGATGAGCGCGAAGTGCGCCTCGGGGAGCTTCCCGGTCGTCAGGCGCGCGTGGCGGTCCTCCTCGAGCGCCCGGAGCGAGATCGGGCCGAAGACCTCCTCCGGGGTCGAGAACTTCGTGAGGAGCCACTCGAAGTAGGTTCCCCCGAAAGCGCCCGCGAGCGCGGCGGCGATCGAGCCGTCGACGACGTCGCGGCGCTCGAAGAACGCGGCCGAGAGCTGCTCGCGGAGGTCCTGGATCTTTTCGCGGGGGGTGAGGATCGTTTCTGGCACCTTCTGGGGTACTTCTTCGCGCGCTTCCGGGCGGGGTACGTTGTCCTTGTCGTCGTCTTCCCCGTACGGGTTATCGAAATCAGCTCCGGGTCGGTCACCCCAGCCCATGATGCCCATGGTTTACACTTCTCCTTCCTGTTTCATTTTCCCGGTTCGTGCCGGGATCACCCAACCGTGCGGGGTCGCGATAACCGCCGCTTCTTCACCCGTCTGCACGTTGACGATCATGTAGAGTCCAGGTGTTTTCAGAGTTCACGGCGCGCTCGAGAGTCGACCACCGTTGACCTTCGATGCGCCAGGGGTCGGAATTTCAACTGCGCCCCGTCAACGGGAAACTGCTCGACGGCGCGACTCCGCGAATCTGCGCGATGGCAGCCCTGAAGTCCCGGTTCCCGAGGAGCACAGGTTGGAGTCGGTCTGGGCTCGCGGTGACGCGCACTTCGTCGCCGAGTGCGGCTGTGAGGGCGAGGGCGAGCTGGCCCCGGTTGATGACGGCGCGCCCGAGCCAGCCCGACATCTCGTCGGAGAAGGTGCGCGGGCGGAGTTCGACCGGGTGCAGGCGCTCGATCTCGCGCTCCTGTTCGGCGACCTCGCGCGAGGTCGGCACCCCGACCCACGCCCGCAAATCGGCGACGCGCGCGACTGCCCCCGCGGGTTCCGCTTCGCACAGGTGGTCGATGATCACCTGCGCAACGAGCTTGCGGTTCTCGAGGAGCGGCGGGGCCGGGCGGGTCGCCCGCACCGCGACGTGGACGACGCGGTTCGTCGCGCACGCCCACAGGCGCCCGCCGACCTCGAGCGCGTACGGCTCGCGCGTCCACTCGGGTTCCGCGGGGCCCCCGAGGAGGCCGGGGTGAAACAAACGGCTACCTCGCCACCTTCATCGACCGCGGGGCTTCTGCAGGGGCCGTGTAGTGCAACACGACGCCGTCCCAGTTCGTGAAGCCGAACTTCAGCGCGCGCTCGAAGAGGGCGCGGATGGCCGGGCACTCCTCCGGGTGCGTGCGGAGGTAGTTCGAGACGGCGTCGGGGACCTGGCCGGCGGAAGCTGCGAGGAAGTCCGCGTCGAGTCCGATCGCCGCCGCGATCCCGCGAAGGATCGCCGGGCTCGGCGAGCGCCGGTCGCGCTCGATGTCCTGGAGGTACTGCGGGGCGATGTGCCCGTCCTTCAGGGGGTTCCGCACCAGTTCCGCGAGCCCCCGCAGGGTGAGGCCCAGTTGCTCCCTGCGTTCTTGCACGATGCTTCCGAGTGTTCTCATGCGCCGACTCCTTTCTTTCGCCGTTCTTGTTCTTGTTGTTTCGCGTACTCGATTTGTTCGACGTGTCGGAAGATGATCTCCCGCGCCCACGTCGTGTGACCCTTCCCGCGCGCCTGCGCGGCGCGCTTGAGCCGCCGCATCTCCTCCTCGGTGAGGCGGATCTGGAGCCCGCCCCCGCGCGCCACCTACCGCGACCTCCGCGACTCGTCGCTCTCCACCTTCCGGCGGAACGTCCCCGACCCGCCGCAGCTCTTGCAGACCTCGCCCCGGTGGTGGGACCCCCTCCCCCGGCACTTCTTACACTTCTCCTCGACGTACTTCTCACTCATCTGGCGATCTCCGTCGTTGTGGGGACACTCTGTCGGTGCAGGCACGCGCGGGGGCGGTCCGCGAGCCGGTTCACGACCGCCTGCCCGACCGCCACCCCGAGCGCGCTGGCCGCGCTCGCCCCGAGGTGGGCGGGGCTCCCGTCGCGAAACCCCACGACGAGGAGCAGGGCTGCCGCGACGGTCACCGCGAGGAACGCGAGGGAGATCGACCAGACGAGGGTCGACTTCGCGGTCTCGGACCGCCGGCAGTTCCGGCACTCGGTCGGGGGTGTCACGGGTGGGTTTGTACGACTTCTCGACTGTATTGTCAATACGATTTTTTCAAGGTACTTCTCGACAGGTTGGTAAACATGTTTTATGTTAGGTGATGTTCGCGAACCTCGGCGGTGGGAAGTAAACCGACCACTTCTAGTTCCACCCGAAGGAGCCAGAGACCATGGAAAAGGAATACCCGTTCGACGACGCCCGTGCCGGCACCTACCAGTCCCGTGGCGGCCAGAAGCGCTACGCCTTCTGGAAGCCCGACGGCGCGATCTACTTCAAAGACATCCACTGGAAGCCAGGGGAGCGGCAAGCCATGGAGGGGCCGCACTATACCGTGATCATCCCCGACGCGAAGGTGCCGGGTCAGTTCGACATCTACGGCGTCGCGAAGGATCGGTTCGAGGCGGAGCACGTCCCGCTCGCCGAGCCGAACACCTACCAGCAGAAGAAGCGGGTCCGCGCCTACCAACTCACCGAGCCGCTCACGGGCTCGACCGTCGTCGATGGGAAGACCGAGGCGACGCGAGAGATCCCGGTTGGGCACTGGCTGGTTCAGCAGCCGAAGGGGGAGGTCCAGGGGATTTCGCCCGAGCAGTTCCAGATGATCTACGAGCCCGCGTGAGCACAGGGGCCACAGGAGGAGAGTTGACCGAACCCTTCATAGCCGTCGAATCGGCCGCGCACCCCGAGGCCCTCTTCGGCACGATCGCGCCCGGTGCCGTGCCCGAGCGTGTTGCCACGCTCGAGCGGGAAACCCGCACGCGGAGCCTTGCCGGTTGGCGGATGGTCGGACAGTGTTCGCCTGGACCCGGGGTGATTGTTTGCACGTGGGAGCGTTCGCGCTCTTCCCCATGAAGATCGCAGTTCAACGCGGTGCCCCTCTTCCCGTGAAAATTCGCGTTCGACTTGCCGCCTCCGTTACAGAGCGGGGTGAGTGCCGGGTCGCTGTGGATTGCGGGTGCAGTCGACAAACCCTCGCGCGGGCGCTCGCCGGGCTGCCGATCTACCCGGGGACCGTGGCGCTTATTGAACGCTATCTAATGGCACGCGAGATTCGATAGTTTTACGCGGCGCCCTCGTCCTCGCCGATCCCCAGCGACGCCTCGCACGCGCACGAGAACGCGGCGGTCTCCCCGGCCAGGTACCGGCGCTCGTTCCTCACGACGAGCTTGAAGCGCCGCGGGTTGAGGCGCTCGTCGTCCCGGGGCTCGACCCCGGCCTTGAGCGCGGCCTCGATCGCGAGGCGGGTCGGGCGCTCGTGGAGGAGCTGCGCGTAGGAGTGCTTGTCGTTCCCGCCGAAGTCCGGGTAGCGGCGCTGGAGGTCGATCCACCAGTCCGCGTCGCACCACTCCTCGCCGAGCACGCGCGAGCGGTCCGCGTCGTCCTTCAGGAAGCACGCCCCGCAGTTCCCCTGCCGGTCGTGCTCGATCTCCAGGTCGAACGGTTGCCGCGACCAGAGGCGGTGGACGTCGAGCTTCGCGATCCCGGCCGCGCTGAGCGGTGCCCGGTAGGAGCGCGCCCGCGTCTCTAATTCGGTGAGCCTCGCGACGCGGGCGGGCTCGTCGGCGCGGAGCCCGAGGATCTGCTCTTGCGGATCGTCGATGTCGACCCCGCACGCCCTCATGAACGCGCGCTGGACGCGGTGCTTGAGGTACGCCGTGCAGATGCGCAACCCCTGGTGGGGGACGATGGGCGGCTTCCCCTTCGTCGCGCGGTAGTCGGCGAGGGCCTCCAGCAGCCCCTCGAAGAGCGCCCCGGACCGCTTGTGCGCCGTCTCATAGGTGACGACCTCGAACCCGAACATCTTCGGCGGGTCCCCGCGCCGGGGCGGCGGGCGCCACTCGAGCCAGAAGATTCGCCTGCCGAGCGCCTCCTCGAGGCGGAGAAGGAACTGGAGGGTCGCCTCGTGCTCGCGCCCCGTGTTCTCGAAGCAGAGGATCACCTTCGGATCGAGGAGGGCGGCCATCATCGCGGAGGTGCGCCCGCCCGAGATCCCGGCGAACGAGGGAACCCCGGCGTGGGCGAAGGGCCCAGCGGCGACGAGGTGCTCGTAGCCGGAGAGGTCGAGTTTCATTCCCCCACCTTGTTTTGGCGTGCGACAATCCGTTTATACTTTTGTGTAAGCTGAGACACGTAGCTGTCCCCGTCGTCCCTGCATAATAGAACTAGATCGTGGTGCACAACCCCTAGTTCTTTTAGACGACGTTTTGCAGCATTTCGACGGTTATCGTATGTCCAACCTCGAGCTTCGTCGATTAACGCGCCCAACCATCCTGGATTCGGTGGCATCCAAGGCATTTAGATTTTCGATTTATCCCCGCGAACGAGCCCCGCCAGGATCTCCCCGGGGGCGTTCTGCGTCGCGTCCCGCGCGCGGTCGTAGCGCTCGGTGATCGCCTGGCTCGAGTGCCCGACGGCGAGCTGGCTCGCCTTCAGCGGCACGCCGTGCTCCCGCTCGTAGGTGATCTTCGAGCGCCGGAGCCCGTGTGGGGACACCTGGCCGGGATCGAACCCGGCCCGCTCGGCGACGGCGCAGACGACGAGGTAACACATGCCCCCGCTCATCGCCTTCGGGTTTTCCTCCGAGCGCGGGAGGAGCGCCCCGGACGCGATCCCGGACCGCTTCTTCCACGCTGCGATCTCCTCGGCGAGCCATGGCGGCACGCCAACGGTGAGCGTCTTCCCCCCCTTCACGATGCCGGTCGCGGTCCAAGCTGCACCACCCCGCCCCGCGCGCTCTCTCAGGTCCTCGACCCGGAGGCGCGCGACTTCCGCGCGGCGCCACCCGAGCCCGAGGATGAGGAGCACGCAGAGGCGGTCCCGGGCCTCGCGCCAAGAGCCCCTCGGGAGGTCCCGGAGGAGCTTCTCGAGCCCCTCCTCGTCGAGCCACGGCGTGTTCGGGCTGTGCTCGAACCGCGGGCTCTTCACGTCGCGGGCCGGGTTCGCGGGGACCAGCTCGTCGAGGACGAACCCGGCGTAGATCTCCCGGAGGACGGAGAGGTTCCGCGCGATGGTCGTTCGGGCATAGCCTTCCTCGCGGAGGTGGGCGAGGTAGGTGCCGACGGTTCGCGGCTTCACCTCGAGGACGTCCGCGCCCTGCTCGCGGAGCCAGGTCTCGAAGCGCTCCCAGTCGACGAGGTAGTTCCTCCGGCTGCAGGGGCTCGCGAGCGCGCGGAGGACCGCCTGGAGGGATGCTTCGACGGGGGGCTCTTGCGGGATCCTGGGCGGCCGGCGGCGGGGCATTTCCCCGGCTAGTACCACGAAATCCGGTCTTTGACCAGGACTATTATCAAACAAACACACGGCTTGAAATTATTGGGTTTTTTAATAGTGGCATGTAACCTAGCCAGTTACAACTTGAGATCAGAAAAACCCGCTTATTGAAGTTCAGGCTTCAGGCCAGCAAGTGCCATCCGCGTCTTCGTGCTCTCCTGCGTGCTTGTAAAGGCGCACGCATCCCTTACTGCCAAAGGACGCAGCGCAGTAGTAGAGGATTGCCTTCGCCCGCATCGACGGAACCGCATCGGGCGTGGGCTTTCGCGTGTGCCGCTGCACGTAGC
>ERZ1292644.1875-Hain-H14-01um-R2-1875-length-10209-cov-7_pt1 | contig 10209 bp, 18 predicted proteins | sample MGYA00564402_ERZ1292644 | MGnify/ENA primary metagenome ERZ1292644 (study PRJEB36523, sample SAMEA6512644) | groundwater metagenome | collected 2019-01-09 | study: AquaDiva: Metagenomics assemblies of 32 groundwater samples | reverse complement strand
CAGTGACTTGCAGTGACTTGCAGTGATTGCAGTGACTTGCAGTGACTTGCAGTGATTGCAGTGACTTGCAGTGATTGCAGTGATTGCAGTGACTTGCAGTGACTTGCAGTGACTTGCAGTGATTGCAGTGACTTGCAGTGACTTGCAGTGATTGCAGTGACTTGCAGTGATTGCAGTGATTGCAGTGACTTGCAGTGACTTGCAGTGACTTGCAGTGATTGCAGTGACTTGCAGTGACTTGCAGTGACTTGCAGTGATATCCTCGGAATTCATCCAGTGGAAGTTGGGTTTTTAAGAACATATACTCCGAACTCTTCCCGGAAATTTTATCTTCCGTTTTTATTTTGCCATCAGCCGCCGGATGATTTCTTCGGCTCCTTTTTTATATACTGTCACTGCGATCAATTTATCTTCGGCATCATACACTGCCCAGAATCTATTCCCATAATGTTCGATCCTCATTTCATTCTCCTTCTCTTTTTCGCATTGAGCGTCACCCTTCCGCATATTTCCTGAACGGCTCGTAGTCAATGATCGGCATGGTTATATCTCCGCAGTCGGATCGAAAGACACTGCTCCGAACATCTTTTTGGTAGGTCTGTATCTTGCCTCGATTGAGGCGTATATCTTGTCTGCTTCCTCGACGATTCGTCTTTTCTCTGCCTCAACGTAATGGGTGATCCTCCGTATCCTGACTCCTTGATATTGCTGGTCCCGCTCGACGTAGCATCTCATTCCTTCCTCGTCCGGCGGCAATGTCGAGACAAATCCCTGAAGTTGATTGAAAAGCTCTTCGTCAAATTCCGTCGGCTCATATCCGTAGTTCATATCAGACCTCCTGTCGGTTTTCTTTTACTATCGACGCGCCCGCAAAGGGTTCTCATCGTGTCTTGCCAAATCTTATCGTGCCAATGTCTTGGTCCACAGAGTACATGGGCAAGTTCGTGCCAAATCAAGAGCGTCGGCTTTCCGTTTTTTTGTCTCAACCGCCGATACCCCTTCACGCAGATGAAACCTTTCCATTCGTCGTCCGGTTGGAAATGAGTATGCGCGCTACGTCGGATATTCGACCCTTCACCCCGGCTAACGCAACCTTTTACCCACAGTCCTTTGAATCCCCGACAACGATACTGTTCGAGTTCGGCGTATTCAACGACTGGCATGGCCAACCTCCTCGATTTTTATTTCAAGTCCTTCCAAGATCGCGTCGTAGTTTCTCTCCCTGTCCCCGGCAAGGATGTAGTTCCCGTTCTGCGGGTTGATTCCCTCTTGTCGGAGGACCGTGTATTGCACGGACTCTTTGCTCAACCCGATCATCTCCTGTTGGTGGGTTATCATCTTCCCTTCGTGTCGTATCACTCTGAACCTTCGGTATGCGTCCATCGGGTCCCCCTGTTGTTGTCCGGTTCCATGTCTCATGCCTTTTTTTTGAGGGGTTGGCATCCTGCAGGAGCCGGCAAGCTCCGAGGTCAATCCCCTATCGTGAGGCGATCAACCCTCACTTATTATCTACCGTCCGTTGTTAGCGGACAGTTGGTTTAAGCGGGGATAACTTCCCCGCTCACTCACCTACCTTGCCAAAACCTTAATCGAGTCAACTAACTGCCCATTGCGAACAACGTCACGGCACAAAAGATTCTCTCTTTCCCCAAGACCTTCTCCTAGTTTCGAGTGTACAACCTCACAACGAAACGCGAAGTAGGGCCGATACTCATTCGCTCCAAAGCGATACACATCCAGCACTTTCACTCTTTTCTTGTCAACGAACCCAACAATCGTAATTTCTCTGTTGATGTATTTCTGGTAATCTCCTAGCGTTTTCATTGATGAATCCTTTCCGCCGGACTTGTGACCGGCTTGTGGTTTAGGCCGGCTTGCTAGGCCGACTTTCGGCTCCGCTTAATATCCCTCGGCTTGTAATTTGTCCTATTTGCATGGTTGACTTTCCGTAATTTTTTGGTGATGTCTTAACTCTGCTAACCGCTCTCCCCAATTTTCTATTGCGTGTATCAACGGAGATGAGCCGTTTTACTCCCACAGGATCGTCCGTCCATCGTACGTAATCGGTATCCTGTGCCATGTCTACACTCTCGATGAACCTATCCAACGCCGCGATCCGTTTCATCCCGATCCTCCGTTTCTTTTTTTCCCTTGACACTTCCATCAACCTTTGGGATAATTTTTGTTTTTTACCTGTCCATCCAGACATCGTACGCATCCAGCAACACCGGCGTGTCGATCTCCCTCAATTCCCAATCCGCCGGCTGAACATGCTCCGCGCCGCATTTTCCGCAGGCGTCGACTTCCCGTCCCGTGATCTCCAACGTCTCCCCGCAAACCAAGCACTCTGTTATCGTTTCCATTTTTGACCTCCTTATTTTTTTAGACCTCCAGCAAAACCTGCAAACAATCGTCGCAAAATACGTGCACTATATATCGTCCATCTCTGCTGATCCCCGATTCAATCGTTTGTATTATTTTACCGTCACTCTCACCCCACCCACACCGCATGCATTTTTTATCACTATTGTCTTTCGCTTTACTTTTCGTCTTTTCCATTTTGTCATCTCTCCTGATGTTAACCGCTTTGTTGTTTGTCCATTCCCTTATCACGGTTATATTATACGATATATACTTTTATTAATCAAGGTAAATCGGCGCATTGTTTTTCTTTTTTCCCCTGCCCGTTTTGGTGCCAGTTGGCATAGACTCCCCATTATATTATACCATATTATCAATTATTAGTCAAGGAGAATCGGTCATGTCTGGTTGCCGCGGCGCCACGTTTTTGCGCTTTCATAAGTCTTTTGTTTGTATATAGATATGGTTACAGACTCGATTTAAGGCCCCTAATTTTTGGCGTTTTTGGAAATAACTCGCAAAAACATACCATTTAATTCTTTTGTTTTTAAATACTTAGGTTGTAAGCGCCTAAAACAGGGATACCTATCTTGCTATATTTTGACCGAGATCTCTCAAAATTTGCCTTCAGCTTTTGCGAATTAGGCCATCCCAGGAACAATCATTGACCCGTTTTCCCGATCTTGCCGGTCAACTCCCGTATTTTTTCCTTGGTTTCCTGGTCCGGCACGACCCACCTTTCCCCGGTTGGAAGCTCTGCCATCTTCGGTTTCGCCGAAATCTCCCGTGCCCGCTTGCGGATCATCGCCACCAGGTTGCTGTCCGGAAACAGTTGCTCTTGGTTCCCGCAGATGTCTAAGATAGCTCTCGTGAACCCCTCGTCATCCAGATCCGACAATAGCGGCCACCACATTCTTGGAGCCATCTCCCGGTTCGTAAAAACACTAGTCAGCAGTTCAAACCCGGACTCATAGGCTTTTTCCGTCAACATCAATCACCTTTCCTGCCTCGATCTGCCCGTTGCCTTTTCTCATTTCAGCCAGTTCAATGAGCGTTCGCGTTTGCGCTTTCGTCAGTTGCGGTCCGTTCTCAATCACGTCTTCCCACCCCTTGCGGTTGAGCCACGTTGCCGGGTAGGGGACAAACTGTCCCCCCTCCTTGAGCCAATCGACAGACCGCCTTGCCTTCTCAATCACCCCCATCATTTTCTCTACCAACGCCGCATCCGGTCTGATCTTTCCCCACGCCTTCTCCGCGTCGCCCTTGCCACGCTTCTTCGGGTATGCGTTCCAAAAACGGTCGAAGCCATCCAATGCGCCTACAAGTCCCTTCCCCCATTTTCCCCTAACAACCCCTTTTCCCTTGTCCTTGTCCTTGTCCTTAACGATTAAGCTATCATTCCCCAATGATTGCTTAACCATTAGGCTATCATTACATTTTAACGGTTGTCTAACCGTTGTATAACCGTTAGACTTTTCCAACTCCCTTGATGCACACTCCCCATTCCCATTCCCATTCCCATTCCCATTCCCATTCCCATTCCCATTCCCATCAGATTCTCTAACCGTTATCTCACCGTTATCTAACTTATTTATAACCGTTATCTCACCGTTATGTTTCGGTATTTCACTTTCTTTTTCAGTGTGATGTGGCCGTTGGTGTTTTTCCCATTTGACTATCTGGATATATTTTTCATCATTCGCATACCGCACGATGAACGGTCGTCCAGATGATTTTTTTGGCCGACTCAATTCCAATAGACATTTCTCCACATCCACGTTGTTATTGTACGGAAATATCTCGATCTTCAACCTGGCAGGTCGATCCTCCAATCGTCCGGCTTTATCGGCAAGAGTCCATAACCCGATGAAAAAAAGTCGGGTTTCGAAGCTCAACACGGCAATATCCTCATCCTTAAAAAAGTCTGGCTTGACATACCGTATCCTTGACATTAAGACGTCTCCCCCCCGGATTTCTCCCAATACTTTTTATGGTTTCCCCAGTTTTTTGTCGGCTGTCTTCCCTCTTCGTTTTTTGTTCTTGGCTTGCTCCATAGGCAGGTTTTGCATCGGGGACATCGTTCCGGTTTGATGACTCTCGCAATCCATTGATGGTCGCATCGCAAACAGTTGAGCTCTGGAAGAATCATGCTACGTATTATAAGTATCTAAAAGCAAAAGTCAATAGTTATTTTTTGCCGATAAAAAACCGCGAGAGCCATCGACCCAGTCAACGCCCTCATGGCCGATTCGATATAGTTCATTTCTTTTCTTTGCAATTCTCTGCACTTCCATGCTTCGCATGTATTGATTTTGATTCTCATTCTCAATTAGCTTTCGATCGACCGATGCCTTATCCAAGACAGCGATGGAGGGACGGGACAAAAACTCCCACCCGTCCGCCGCTTTCCTTGCTTCACACTACTTTGCTATTCCGTTCTGCTCTATTCTCTATCTTGCCTTTCCTTGTTTTAGAACTTCCAGTCCGCCGCGATGGCGATCGCCGACTCGTCGTTCAGGCTTCCCTCGATCCCGATGCTGATCCGCTCGTTCACGTCCATTCTCGTCCCCAAGACGAACCCGAGATTCTCGTCCGATTTGAACTCCGCCCGCCCGACAAACGACCCGTTGGACGGGTCCTCGATTTCGAACGACGCGTCCGACCACCGGATCCCCGCATACGGAGTCAGTTGTCCGATCTCCTTCGCGACATAGGCCGCTATCTGCCATTCACCGTAGCTCACGTCCTTATATGTCGTCGAAGATACCGTCCCGTTGACGTTCCTGTCGGTCACCTTCGCCCGGTGCCCGCTCGCGAAGTATCCGCCCGTCGCGCCGACGATGATTCCGTTGTCTAAGTTTTTAACCGCCCGCGCGCCCAGTCCCCATCCCAAACCAGTATTACTCTCGAAATCGAGATCTGCGGTTTTCGCCGAACCGGTCCTGCTCTCAGCCTCAGCGCCGAAATCCGCCGCGCCAAGCTTCGCATAGACCGAAACAATATCCGTCAAGCCGTACTCCACGACGGTCGAACTCCGATGGTTCCCGTCCAGCTCCGCCCCGGCGAAAGTCTGTCCGGCGGCCAGCCCGCTCCCGCCGTCGAAATCCAGGTCGCGGTCAAGGATGAACTCCGTCTCCAATCCTGCCCGCACCTTCCCTTGCCCGACGGCGCGCGGATCGCCGATCGTCCCGGCCAACACCGATGCGCAAAACAAAACGCTTGACACCATTGCCGAAAAAACGCATAATATATTTTTTGTCCTCATCTTCTCTCCTTCTCCTTTTGGTTGTGTAAAACCACTGCGTTGTCGTTCCCTGCTATTCCAGCCTATTCAATCCATTCCTGTGCCATATTCATATCTGCTTCCTATAATATAACAATTGTTCCCCGTTGGCTATCCTTTCTCATTATGTTCCTTGCTATGCAATACACAGCAACATACTATCTATTATACATTATATGTATTTATTGTCAAGAGAACTTATCCTGTCCTCAATGGTATTTACCCTCGGCAAACAACCGTAAAATGCCAAACCCTTCATTATACCATATCCAGTATTATTTGTCAACAGAAATCGGCATTGCATTGCACCGCATTGCTATCCTATCCATTGCTATCCCATGCGTTGCTATTCATTGGTTTCTTCGTCATTCTTCCTCGATAACCTCGCCATTATCGATTCCTCGATTCCCCTCGCCTCCTCCGCCACAAGCTCGGGATGGTCGATGTAAAGACATTGGGAAATTATTCTCCGCATTTTGTCTTTTGTAAGAATCAATAGCCCGTTTTCTTTGAAACGGTAAATCTCACTGACCATAAATGAATTTAGGGCGTTCGACCAACAACCGCATTCTGTTTCGCCGTTTCTTTTGTTGTTATCATGGGTTTCTAGTAAATCCCAGATAAATTTTGTAGCAATTCCATGGATTGCTTTGGCAAACTCCATTTGTTCATCCGAAAGTCTGTCTTCGTCTTGAGAATTGCTCTCATCATTTTTACGGTTCATATTTTCTTGTCCTTTCTTTTTTCTTACTCATAATCCCCACCAATCGTGACATGGAATATTCATTTAGTCAAAGTGGAACCGATAAAATCTTGACCAAGGATGCGGTAACATCCTGATATGTCCTGACGATATTCTCACCTCTTTCAAACCCTGTATGTCTTGCGTTATGTTCATTCCGGCGTCACTCCATCGCTCATCAACTGCCACCGTCTCTCCATCCGGCATTGCCAGCAAACAGCGCACATGAATCCGCGCTTTGCCTTTGTCATCCTTATTGAGAATTCTTGAGGTGAACCATTCTTCTTGCAAAGTGAGCAACACAGGATAAGTATTTTCTGCCTATATCTTTCTGCATTACTTTTCTTCCACCTTAACGCGGATTTCTTGCTCCCAGGTTTTGGTTTCCTTCGGATTCGTTGCCATCGCATGTAGAACCGTTCGTTCTTACGGCGAATCTTTTTCTGATAATTTCCGGGCGCAAGATTTTTTCCCAGTGCAGAATCATTCCGTCGACTTTGACCCTTCCGTCCTCCGTTTTCGGGATCACCGGTCTTGTCATTTCCGCCAGGAAGAGATCCGATATCATCTTTGCGCATTGTTCGATGTCTTTTATTGAGAGTATCCGATATATTTCCGATTCGATGCGATTGAACTGTCTGTTATCCTGCATTGATGTCTTTTTAAATATACCAATTCAAACCGTTGTCATACAACATGTTGTTTCGGCTAGGGTTGAAACCGAAGGAATCCAATTTTTCCAATATCCTTTTTCGTTGGGAACTATTTAAAAAATCTTCTTACTATTGGTTGTTGCCATCGTGGTTGCTCCCATTATTTCCGTTGTCTTCGTTGGCGGTTTTCGCCTCGGAGACGATGGCGTCGATTGTCTTCGGGACGGGTTTGCCGCTCCTGGTGTCCTCCAGGGTTTTGATCATCTGCTTGACGGTAGCCTCGGACATCTCGAGCCGCTGGCCGTCCATGCGGGACTCCTCCTTGAGGGTTGGGAGATCGAAATGGAACCGGTCGCGCCATCCGGCGATGTTCTTCATGGCGAATATGGCGAATGTGGGATTGACCTTGCCGGTGATCGCGGCGTAGAAGAGTTTGGTCTCGATGACGTCTTTCGCCATGATGAACGCGTCGCAGAACTTCTCGGATGTACGGACGAAATCTGACATGCGGGTGGAAGGGTACCCGCGCTTGTTGCAGAAGTCCTTGAGGTATGGCAGCGGCGATTCCTTGACGTAGGATAAAAGTGCCTCTGCTTCTCCGTTGACGAAATCGACCAGTTTGTCACTCACAGCTTTTCGCTCATTTCCTGGCTTTCTCCGGAGTTTTCTCCGGATCAATCCCGGCATTTGCGGCTTGCTTGGCACCGTTTTCCTGGGGCCGCTTCCGGAAGATGCAGTATTCGTCAAGGATGGTGACTTTGTCGACGTTCTCCTTGATCTGGCGGTTGAGCGCGTCCTGGAAGGCGAGGATTTCGATGTCTTTCCCCTTCTCTCGGATGTATTGGTAGACCGGGATGAAGTCGGCGTCCCCGGATGCGATCACCAGCGTGTCGCTGGTCTCGCATGCGCGGATGCAGTCGACCGCGATGTCTAAGTCGGAGTCGGTGTTGGAGATGGATCCGTCCTCGTGGCGCTTGATCCACCGGATCTTCACCTCGTAGGAGAGCCGCCGGAGAGTCTGCGCGAAGAGCGAGATGTCGTCCTCAAGCTGCGTGAGGTAGATGACGCACCGGAGAACCCTCACATTCTTCCCGCGGAGCGCAACTTCTTTTAATCGTTCATAGTTGACCCTGGCAGAAGGCCCGTAGGTGTCCCTCGCGGAATAGAACAGGTTCTGCGCGTCCACCAGGAGCGTCATCGATTTTATCTCTCTCCTGGATTCTTCGGTTGCAATGGCACTGCGATCTTTTGCGGTTTCAATACGGCTGCTTTCCACATGATTGTTCCCCATTAAACCTCCTGTAACTCCTCAAAAATGAATGTTTTCTATGCCAAATCGGCTGTTATATATGCCGTTTCTATAGTCTTGAGTCTTGGTTCATTCAGTTTGCCGCCAACCGATTTCCTCAAACCGCACAACGGCCGCCTGCAACCCGTTCCTTGTCATGACCGCCTCAAAACTGACCTTCTGTCCGCCCTTGATGAATAGGGGTGCCATCTCCGTCGCAAGGACAAGGATATCGGAATAGTGGAAAAACAAATCCGATCCCGTCCCGTCCTCGCGGATAATTCCGCGGCAGGCGCCGTCGTCAGCCTCCAGAACAGTTCCAGTCCTGCGCTTGCCTGCATTGATGCTCGTCATGAGAAGTTCGTCGGCAGGATCCACTGGAAAATGCGCCGTTTTCCGCCTCTCCCCCTGTTCCGCAAAGAATGTCGCGTAAAAATCCCTGGCTCGGATCCTGCGCACAACCTCCATGCTCGCGATCGAGAACTCCACATGGTCGGCCGGTTTCTTTCCGTTTTCGGCGCTCATCCGGCCTTTGCCATCCGACCTGTTTTCCTATGCGGTTTCTTAGTCCTTATCTTCTCGTTTTCGCCAAGTTCCTTTCGAACGTCCCTGTTCCACTTGATCCTGTAATAAATATCTCCTTTTCCGATTCCATGGCTGATTGCGGCCGCCACCCTCCTCCATCCGCGCCTGCCGTCCATCAGTTTCCGATCCCTCCGCGTCAGCGGGGACGTGACCATCTCGACCGTCCCAGCAACCTCCGCATTCGATTCCAAGTTGCCGTAATACGGCCGCAATACATCCTTCATCCTCTCAAGCCGTATCTTCTCCAACATCTTCTTTCTTCTTTCCCCTGATTTCCTCGCCTTTTCGTGCCTGAAAACGAGCCTTTTTACCTGCGAATAAAGTTCTTTCTGCGACTGCCCGTGGTAGTTGACCGCCCTGTCGTCGATGTACACGTCCGCGCACGGCTTGCCGCTTGTCCCCGGCGGGTTAAATTTGCATTGGTTGAATTCGTCGAACTCTAATCCGTTCTCCTGCGCCCACCTAATCATCGCAGGAGTGTACAGCCGCGTCGTGTTCACGATCACATGCCATCCGTCGCCACGCATCTTCCGTATCAAACCGATGGCCTCGCGGTTCGGCTCGCCGAAAACATCGAATCCGTCCCAACAGTCGTACCTGGCGATAACCCCGTCGAAATCAAATACGGCTATCCTTTTCCTTCTTTTACTTTGGGATCGTACGCCGGGCCTCGGTGGGATTGCCAATTCCTGCTTTTTATCGTATTCCCCCAATGTCCTCTTCCAATTTCTCGGCCTCCTCCGCATGAAACCCTCCAAATGGAATCCTCAATTGAAATCCCGGATACGATCTTTCCCGTCATCACCCCTTTGCGCCGCCCCCGGGAACAAATACTCTCCTGCAACTCGGACACGATGCTATATCCGACCAAACCTTCACTGTCCCGCCCACATTGTACATTTCCGCGCGGGAAACCGGTTTCCCGCGGCAAAATTTGCATTCCTTTACGAAAACGGTGCCGCCAACCTTTGCTTCCTTCCCTTCTTCCTCTGTATCAGCCATCGCCTGTTGTTCCTCCGTTTCCAATTCCAAGTTTGACCATCAAATCAATTTTTAAAGCCTTTTAAAGCCTTTAGACTACGCCGCCCAATATCTCCCCTTCGTCGAAGGATGCCTCCTCGGTTTTCATCCTCCCGATCTTCTCGCCCTTCCTGTCTTGCGCAGGATCGGTTTGTGTCTCCGATGCTTTTATGGATGCAGTCAAAAAAGATAAAGATTGGAAGTTGGTTTATCCGGATCTTGATGATCCAAAATATGACACCAAATGGAATGGGGAAATAACAGAATGGAAAAAATT
>ERZ1292644.1874-Hain-H14-01um-R2-1874-length-10212-cov-6_pt1 | contig 10212 bp, 22 predicted proteins | sample MGYA00564402_ERZ1292644 | MGnify/ENA primary metagenome ERZ1292644 (study PRJEB36523, sample SAMEA6512644) | groundwater metagenome | collected 2019-01-09 | study: AquaDiva: Metagenomics assemblies of 32 groundwater samples | reverse complement strand
AAAAATAAGAGTGAATAAAATGATTAAATTTAGAATTAAAAAGAAACAAGGATGTTTATTTCGTCCATTTGAAATTCAATTAAATGAATTTAATAAATGGATTGTCATTCCGGGATGCTTTTATGATTCTCATAAACAGGCAAAAGAGATTTTAGATAAAAATAAAAGTAGATGGAAAAAAGCCTCCTCAGCAGAATCTCTGAGTAAGTCCTGGTTGGGGTAATCGACCAGGGAATTTTTCTACAAACTCGGGAAAAAATAAGAGAAAAAGAATAAAAATGATTTGTGAATTTGTTTATTTTATTTCTGAATAAGGTAAGGTTTTAATTGACTATTATTTATTTTAAATAATATCATAATAATATCAAAATGATATCACTTTTTCTTCTTGACTAATACAAAATAATCAATTATCCTAGGAAATATGACAAATCTACAAAAAACATACACAGAGGAAGATGAAAGCAATTTTGAACGTTATCTTGGTGGGATGGGTGGTTTTTGGTTTGCGTCGAGTTTACCACAGATGGAAGATTGGGCACAAGATCAAGTGGAATTAGGCCGTTTGAAGCCATTATCTGACATTGTTCCAGAAAAGAAAATGGCAATCGGCTGGTATGTTCCGTCTGATGTAAAGACTTCCTTTGATTTACAAAGATTTTTTTCAAATTGGGCAATAAATCAATTTGGATTTTTTGACGTGAATTATGATTTTCAGATTTAATAAATGAAAAAATTCAAAGCATACATTTTGCCGAAAACCTACGGATTTGATCCGTTTTGGCACGAAATAGAGGCATCCGATTTGAACGATGCTAAGGATTTTTTTAATCAATTTGTTTCAAATCATAATGGGAAATTTGAACAATTACAAGAAATTCATTGATATTTAGGGATAAATAGTCAAGAATCAAGATATGACAGAAAATCTAAACTGTGACGGTCCCGGTCCACACAATCAGACATCATTGGAGGTTAGAATTTTGAACATTGGTGGGGATTCTAATGCTATTTTGTGCCTGTCATGTTTTGCGCGAGCGATGCTTTTTAGGAAAAGAAGAAATAAAGATCTATTAAATGAGAATCAATTCAAAATTCCTGAATGGTCTAGTTTGAAAATTTATTTATCGGTTTGAAGAAAAAAAATAATGTAGTTATTTAATCGATTTCAAAATAACTTAACTTTTTTTCTATGCTATCCGTTTCTTATTCGGTTGGTGGGTTAGGTTTGCTCACCCAGACTCAAATAATATTACCTTATTAAATACTATCAAATTCATTCATTAGCTGAACCAGATATGATTTGACTAAATGTAAATAATCATGATTCGTTTTTTATTTCTTTACTTAATTCAGTTAAATAGTCATTGTCACCAGCCCAAGTAGTTATGGGATTTTCTGTTTTCAAGAGTAATTTTATCTATTTATTAAGTCGGTCTGCCAATAAGAGGTCTTGCGCGACATAAAATCAAACAAAAAAAATAATCAAAGAACCAAAAATAGTTACACAAGATTTTTGAAAAAGTGGTTGACAATTTCGATGTTAGGTTGTAAATTAAGATATCGTTAGAACGAAGTTGTTCCGGTGGGCGGCAACGATTGACAGGGCGAAAGCTAAATCTGTCATTTAGGCATGGTTCAGGGCGTTTTGAATTCAACGCGACCAAATAAAGTCTGCCAAGTCCACCGATAAGTTTTTATTGACAATTCACAGGTAATCATCTATTGTCAAAATATGCTAAATCGTACACTTCTTTCTGAAAATAAGGATGATTTTCTTTATTTGTTTGAACTTCAAAAATCGGGCAGAACTAACATGTTTGGTGCAAGCGTACTTCTGCAAGCTGAAAGGGGTTTAGATAGATATAAATCAAGAGAAATTTTAGTTGAATGGATGAATAATTATGAAGAAATTGCCAAGGAATTAGGGGTTGACATTTAGCAAGGAAAAGATATGGAAATTCTTCTTCTTCTTTTGATTGTTTTGTTTTTGATTAAATGGTAATAAATTTCCTCTTGATAAATGGGTAGAAAAGAATTAGAGTTGAATTATGAAAAAGTATATTGTTTTCAAAAATCCACCTATCCGCTCACTTGGTTATGTTGAGTTTAAGTATCGGGACGCGCACACTGAAATTGAGCAAACCTGTTTAATTCCATGTGCGGTTCATTCTTTTTTGGGCGAAAAATTAGTTGTTTGTCCAATGGGACATGACAATTGTATCACGACGAATCCGAATGATTTTTTGATTCCAAATTAACTTTTTTCAAAATTTGATTGGGGATGAATAAAGAAAAATAAATGAGATTTTTCATCATTTTGCTTATTTTTTGTTCAAATAATCTTGTTTTTGGACAATATAAAACAAATTTGGATTTTTTATCTATCCTCAGTTTAGTTGAATCAAATAATAAAGATCTGGCTGTGGGGGATAAAGGAAAATCAATTGGGCGGTTTCAAATTCATAGAAAATGTTTTATTGACGCGGCCAAAATAAATAAAAGAATAAATTTCTCTTATGAATCTTTGACAAATAAAAACAATTCAGAAATCGTCGTAGTCACATATCTAAGTCATTATGAAAGAACAGCTTGGAAAAATAATGATTGGGAAAAATTAGCTAAAGCGTGGAATGCCGGACCAAACTGGAGGAACAAAAAAGGACAATCAAAAATCAATTTACAAAATTATTGGGATCGGTTCAAAATATATGTTGACAAAAGGAAAAGCATGTCTTAGATTTAAGGCTCTGACAGATGGTGCGACGCTGAAACACCAGAAAAAATATGCTTTGCGTGAAAGGTAAATTGACAACACAGGGGGCTAAATATCCCGCCCTCATTTCTTTTGATCCTAAAGAGAGAAAACCCAGGATAACGTGGTTTGATGGCGAACCAATAGGACATTTGATTTTGAAAGTAAAGAATTTTGAGAAATTTGTTATTTTGGATGATTGTTTCAGTTTTGGGAGGGCGGAATTCAGGGTTGACAAATTTCAGAGAATTAAAAACAAAAAAAACAAAACAAAATGAAAAATAAACCATATTGTGGGCATAGGTCTTGGAATTATTGGAATGTATCCCTTTGGATAAATAATGATGAAGGACTTTACAACCTTGCGCGCGAGTGCATAAGAGCTACGGACAACAGAAATCAAGCCGCACGGCGCATGATCGAAAATTTACCTGATAAAACTCTTGATAATGCTCCCTATACTATTTCCGCCGTCCGCGCCGCAATGGTGGGAATGTAAAATTTTCCGACAAAATTAATTCATTGACAATTAGACGGTAACAGATTATTGTCTATTTATGACAAAAAAGCATTTTGTTGCCTTTGCGGCAGAAATTAAAAATCTATCTCAGCACTACAAGGCGGAGATTGATCACATGGTGAAGGAGTCCATGTGTGCAATCGTTTGTAAGGTTGCGAGAGAAGACAATCCCCTTTTTGACGAGTCTCGATTTCGAAGGGCGTGCGGTTTGGAATAAATTTCAAATGAAAAATAAATGTGTTGTTTTCGCCATTACCACAGAAAAAAAATTGTTGTTTGAAGATTTTTTCTCTTGCAGGGAACACGCGGAACAATGGATCTTAAATACATCACCAAAAGACAAAAAATTTGTTATTTTGGATTTATTTGGACAAAATAAATAAAATGAAAAATCTTTACTTCACTTTCCGAAACACGGTTGGCAGGATTTGTGAATCTTTAGGAGATTTTTTGATCGCAATTTCTCGACGATTGATTGTCTGTCGGGATTGTGGTCGTTCACAATTTTACGGAAAAGCTTGTAAATAAATATGAAAATAACTCCAAAACAATCATTTGCAATTTTTTGTAAAACAAAAGTTGATGTGCGCGGGTGTGATCCAACAAAAGAAGAGATTGATTTAGTTTTTAAGTCAGACAATGTAACTGCTTTTCAAATTGTTTCCCATTGGCCGGGAATAATAGTCAAGGGAGAAATAATAAAACCAAAACAAGATTTTTCAATGCTTTATGTGAAGGCGCATGAGGCTGGATTACAAGCAGTTGAGGAACTATACGTCATTCCGATGATAATTCAGGAACATAAAAACCTGTTGAATGATAATTCACCTGTAAAACAATCTTATTTTGTTTCCGACGGAGTTTGCGGATTTAGTGCAATTATTATTACTCCAGGAAACTGTGCCTTTGCAAATTGGCTTAAAAAAAATAATATGGCAAAATCACATTATGGAGGAGGGGTTTCAATTTGGGTTTATGATTTTAACCAATCGTATCAAAAGAAAGTTGCTTATGCGGCCGCTTTTGCGACTTGCATAAACCAAAATGGGATTAAAGCGCACGTTTGGGATAGGTTAGATTAGGAATTTCATTCCAGAATTTAATCATTTTATGGTGATTTTCCTCTTGATTCTCCTTTGCCTTGTGATAGTGTGGGAATGGTAAAACATGGTAATAAAACAAAAATGAATCCAGAAATCGCCGCCCTCCAAGCTCAAATTCATTCCGAAATTGACCCAATAATTGCCCGACAAATTGAGGCGGAAAATTTGACTAGTTGCAGACAGGGTAGAGGGATTGATAATCATCAGGGTTTTGTTTTTGATTTGGTTAAATATGTGGCCGAAATTCATCACATTGGACACATAGAATCTAATTTTAGAGAAACGAATTTGGCCGACAGTAAATTGAACGAATTCGTTTTGGGTGATGATGGTGAATTGGTAAAAATTCAAGGGAGTGGATATTTGGGACCGAATTTGTTTTTCGTTTGCTCTGCAAGTGATCAAAAATAAAATAAACAAAAATATGATTCACAATCTTTCCGAGCCTTTTTTAAGTGATAAAGATTTTTCCCTCGTCGTGGGCTTTTCCGACTGGTTCAAAATAAATGAATCAGAAATCAAGGCCGAATACTCCGCCCACCCTGAATTCCAGGAAAATTTTTCTTTGAAAGAATTTGGGTTGGAATGTTTTTTTGAACAAAGAATTGAGTAAGTAAATAAATAATTAGGTAATTTATTTTGGTGTCCGTATTCAACTCGACAAAATTGGAGTGAGAATTCCTTGCTATTTAATCGGGGTGCGGTAGTCTATTCCTAGTTAAACGGCAACGCTCAAAACGAGCAACGCCAAAAAAACAAAAGGAAAACAAGATGAAAGCAATCAAAGTGAACGGGGATAACGTGAGGGATCTTCAGTCTCTTAACTCTGCCCGTGCTAAAAAGAATGAAGGAAGTCGAGAGGAGAAAAACGCTCGCAAAGTTTTGGAAGTGACACTTCCAGACTTAAACCAAAAGGAAAATCCAGTTTCCTTTATGTTCAACGGTAAACCTGTTGCAACGTGGACAAGCAACCCCCGGTTTGACATTGATCGAACCAAGCTTCAAACTGAATATCCCGAAGCATACAAGGCATGTTACTTGCAAGGGAATGTCTGGACATTGGACATTTTCTAATCAAATCAAAACAAAAAGAGAAAAAATAAAACAAAATGAAATTTATTATTCGTTGGCGTAATCGAGATTTTGGTTTTGGGCGGAGCTTGCATTCTTTAGTTACTGGGACTAGGGTTTATCTCAGCAAGGAGGAAGCTGAAGCACAAGTAAATCAGTGGAAAATGTATTTTCCGTTTAATACATATTACATTGAACCAGTGACCGTCATTTCGGGCAAGGAATTTAACTAAATAAAAAAATGAATCCCATCACAAAAATTCTAAGCAAAAAATTCCCGGTTGGCATTGCAAAGGTAACAAGCAAAAAGGATTTTTATTGTCTGCACATTCCCTTGATTCCCTCGATGTACAGGGACGACCAAAAAAACTTTGTCTTGACGGGGAATCAGATCGTAACAGTTGCAAATGCAAACGGTGGCGTATATGGAACTGTCGAAACGGTTGCGAAGATCCGGAAGTATCGCACGAAAGAATTTTATTTGGGCACCGTAAATGAAACTATTGTCATGGGAAAAACGATGCTTGACGTTGCAACCAACCTTGCGAAATAAATTAAAAACTATAGTTTGAAACGACAAAACAAAAAACGAAACAAACCACACAAACCAAACCATGAAAACTATTATCGACCAAAAACGCTACGACACTGACACCTCCGAGAGGGTCGGGAAGTGGTCAAACTATTGCAGTTACAGTGACTTCAATCATTGTGAGGAAACCCTCTACCGCACCAAGGCCGGGGCATTCTTTCTCCACGGGAAAGGCGGCGCACTCAGTCCCTACGCGAGCATCTACGGCCGCTCTTTTTACGAAGGAGAACGCATGGTTCCAATAAGCATCGAAGCGGCACGCGATTGGTGTGAGAAGCGCGAGCAAACAGATGTTCTTGAATTGTTATTCGGTGATACCATCACCGACGCCTGATATAAATTAAATAAAAACTATCCCCTGACCCGGCGCAATCCGGGTTTTTTGTTGACCCGGTTAAATCCGGGTCTTTTTTTGTCCTAATTGGAAATAAATTAAATCAAATAAATAATCTTTTTTTGTCAAATGATAAATAACAAATTTTTATTAAATAAGGAAAAATAGCAAAATAATGCAACGAATATGGACGGGGGCAGGCAACGAACATGGACGGGGTAAGCAACAGAAAAATTTTGATTTGGTAGGCATTAGAAAGAAAAATCAATCAAAAAAGATTGGCATAAAAAATGAATTAAAAGAAAAACTGGGGCGAAATGGAATGAATTTAATCAGTATTTTACCATACAAAAGAATTGAAAGGAATTGTTGCATCGTAAAGGGGTAATGATAATTTTCCTCAGGTGCGAGGCCCAGTAAGCCAAGCCACAAATTGAGCCAATGAAACTGATCAAAGAAATCGCGGGGGAGGAAGCCTTTTCTCTCCTGGGCCATGATGGTTTGAATCGCCTGGGGGCAAAATGGGACAACACAGTCCATGCTTGGACTGTGGAAGATGAGAAGGTCGCCGACTTCATGGCGTCCTTCTGGAAGGAGTCCGCCGCAAGTCGTGAGGCGGGGAAACGGGAGTCGGCCAAACGTCAGGTGGACTGGGTCACGCATAATGCGCGACAAACGTCCGTGTCCCGTGGGGCGTACTATTGGGTAGCGCGGGCGGACGGAATCGAAATCCTCCCCTCCGGGTTGGGCTACGTTCGCGGTTCGGTTGGCGGGCAGTGGAAAGAGGCGTTCGGTGGCAGCAGCCAGACAACACTCTTGCCCGTGGGTACCATGCTCAAAGTGCGGTGGGCGCGGTCAACCTCTGTCGGAGGGAATTCGCGCCGGTCGGCAAACGTGGAGGTCGTATGAAAAACAAGGCCCTTGCCCCGATTGAAAACCAAGGGAACAAAAAACAAACGAAAGAAGACGGAATGAAAAAAATCTATCTAATTGGGGTCACGCTGGATGACGGCGGATCGTGGAGAACGCTGCACGGTTATTACACGGTCCGGGCAGAGGCGCAGGGAGTCTGTGATGACTACAATTCCAACGCAGAAGACCTCGTAAGATACGAGGTCAAAGAAAGTTCGCCAAGGGGCGCGAACCGAAATACAAAGAGGGCAAACTCGATTGACGGATACAATCGGGATGACATTGGTGAGTCACCCGATTACTGAGGAACACCAAAAACCAAAAACAAAACGAAAGAAAAACAAAACAAATGAAAATGAATCCAAAAGCAAGCGTTGCTACTATCGTCAAGAAGGCAAAGGCGCAACGCGCAAGGGAGAAACGGGCGAACAAGCAAGCCAAGGAGGTGGCGCAAGCTGTTCCTCCTTCTACCATTGAAACAAACCGTGAAGATGAAAGTTTCACGGGCGTTGCCGTAATGACCATGACGGGGACAACGGTTGAAGCTGTTCCACCTGTGGTCAGGGGTACGGGGACAACGGGACGGAAAAACAAGCCTCGTACGTCGGTGAGCATGATTAGCAAGCCTGACGCGGGTCAATCGGACTCTTGGGAATTTGATGTTGAACAAGAGGAATTGAGAACGAAGTCCGGCAAGCTCACCGGACTATGGGCCGTAGTTCACGCCGACACTGGTGCTTATATTGGAAAGTATAGCGGGGTGAAAGCCTTGGGGTATCCCAGTCTCGTGAAAACCTTTGAACCCGCACTAATCGAGGCGGGTTACAACTTCACAAGGTCGCTATTCACTACTAAGGGGGGCGCGCGGTTTTTCGGGCGGTACGATTTGAGTACCGTCAAAATCAGAGGTGAAGAATTCAAGTCCATCATTCGCTTGCAATCATCACACGACGGTTCGTTAAGTCCGGGCTTTGCGTTTGAGGCCGAAAGGCTAGCGTGTTTCAATGGCATGATGATAATGTCAACTGTGTTCGCTATGTCTCGCAAACATTCCGAAAGGTTAGACCTTGGTTTCATTGCGGCGAACATTCAACGGGCAATCGAAGCGGGGCAAGGTCACTTGTCACAGTCAATTGATCGCATGTCAGCTATCGCAATTGATGACGGACAAGCGCGCAATGTGGTTAGCAATCTGGTCACCCTTGGCGCAACCAGGGGAGTTAGTGCGAAAGCTGGCTTGTTCATTTTTGGCAATTGGCGTAAACCAACCACCGATGAACAAGGTTTGGGCAATAACCTCTATCGCCTATTCAATGCTGCGACCCGCTACACACGGGACGTGAATAACGTTGGGCGATTTGAATCGAGCCGTAAGTCCAACCTATTCCTCACCGGGTCCTTTGACCTTGCAGCACGGGGCGAGAATCACCTTGCGCGATTGCTCGCTGCTCCTAGCTCACCCTTAGACTTTGACGGGGTGACAATCGAAGTCTGATCATCAAACGTCGCCTTGCCCCTACTGAGGGGTAGGGTGACACCCTTAAAACCAACACACACACACACACAACATAAAGAAAGAAAACAAATGAAACACAAACTCACAATCGCGTTCAGAATCCCTTCGACCCGCCTAGTGCGAGTCGAGTATAAGGGGCGGGAAAGCAGACCCGCTCTTTATTCAGCAGTCATCCCAAACCCGCAAGACAACTACAATCTGCAAACCCGCATGCTGATGCGTAAGATCGGCATATCACAGATTGTCAACGTGTTTCCCGTGCATGACTGAGGGGTAGGGTGACACCCTTAAAACCAACACACACACTCACGAAAGGACAAATAATGACAAAAACAAACAGAATTATTAATGCTCAAGGAAACGCCTCGCGCACCGGTGCGATGTTTGTCACCTTTGCGGAAAAAGGTGAACAAAAACAAAAAAGGATAATGATCTGGCTGGCAAACCAGATCGTGGGAAAAGGGGCGATCCGGAACCACGAACGGGTATATCGTGGTGGTCGCCCACCAAAATGGTGGGCGATTTCAAACTCCACCTCAGTGTTTGCCGGTCACACTCCCCAGGCGGGGGGGTGGTTCTGGCAGGGGAGAATAGGTCCCATCCGCTACGGTTGTGGGTGGGGTGACCTGGGGACGTGGTGGTTGGGTGGCTACAAGATCACCCAAAGGGTTCACAAGGTAGCTGGGCCTTAATCCAAACAAAATCAAAACACTGGCACGGAAACAAACTCCGTGCCAGTTTTTATTTGACCGGAGGGTAGTAGGTGGTTTAATGGAAAAAATAAGCGCGCCTAATGCGCGGCGCGGGCACGAGGTATCTAACATCTTTATCTACAACAACTTACAACTATAAATTCAGAAATATACTTATTTATCATTTTATTATTCTATTATTCTATTATCTTATCATTTTAATATTTTTGTTATTTATTATTTTCTTTTTTCTCCTTTTTTTCTCTTATATCTTTTATAATATCTATTTTAAAAATCCCACACTGAATATTTATAATCAATAATTCAGAAATCTCCTATCCTAATTAAAATTACTTTTATCCTTTTTTATCTCTTATTAGTGTAAAAATCTTTAGAAAAAATAACATATGCCTCTCCCAACCCCAAATAAAAATCAATCTCAAGATTCTTTCATAAAATCATGCATGTCATCTGAAGTTATGAAAAAAGAATTTCCCAATAACAAACAACGACAGGCTGTATGCTTTTCACAATACCATAAAAAGAAATCAAAAGCAAATATAGAACCAAAATGGGACGAATTTGAAGTCGAAATTCAAAAAAATGGTTTCTTAATCCTTCCAGATTAACCACTTAGGTAAAATTCAGAAATCTTTCCTTCCCCAAATGAAATAATTACTTCACAATTAAACAAAAAGTGTAATCTATCTTAGTAAG
>ERZ1292644.1870-Hain-H14-01um-R2-1870-length-10230-cov-6_pt1 | contig 10230 bp, 13 predicted proteins | sample MGYA00564402_ERZ1292644 | MGnify/ENA primary metagenome ERZ1292644 (study PRJEB36523, sample SAMEA6512644) | groundwater metagenome | collected 2019-01-09 | study: AquaDiva: Metagenomics assemblies of 32 groundwater samples | reverse complement strand
ACCGACGTGGAGAAGCGCTCCTGCTCGAAATGTGGGGCGCCCATTGAGTGAGCTGTGCCAGGAAATCGCCGAGTGCCGGGCCTGCGGCAGCCGGCTTGGGGCGCCGGTTTGGGACTTGGGCAACCAGTACCTGGCGGACTGCCTGGCGCCCGGCGAAACGCCCCGCCAGGCGCCGCTGGTAATCGTCCGGTGTCAGGCCTGCGGGCTGGCCCAGCTCCTGCACTCGGTGCACCGGGACGAGCTCTACGCCAAATACTATTACCGGTCCGGCACCAACGAGACCATGCGCCTGGCCTTGATCAGCGTGGCGGAGGTAGCCAAGGACTACGTGGACCCGACGGTGGGCCACCAGGTGGTGCTGGACATCGGCAGCAACGACGGCTTTTTGCTCTCCCAGTTCAACCCGACCTGGGTGAAGTACGGCATCGACCCGTCGGACATCGAGCCTGAATTTCTCAAGGGGGACGTCACGGCCTGCATCACCAAGGGATACTTTCCAGAAGTGACGAAGACCTGGAAGCGGGGCATCTGCGACGTGATAACCACTGTTGCCATGTTCTATGATTCAGAAGACCCCTTCGGCTTCTGCCGGGAGGTCGCCCGCCTGCTCCGACCCAACGGCGTCTGGATCAACCAATTAAATACCCTGCCGGCCTGCATGGAGCGGAACGCCTTTGATTTTATTTCTCACGAGCACCTGACCTACTGGACGGTGACCAGGTTAATCGAGCTGGCTCATGCCGCCGGCCTGGAGTGCATTGACGGCCAGGTGCTGGAGTTAAATGGCGGGACCGCGCGGTTGGTCTTCAAGAAGAAGGCAGCCTTCGTGAAGGCCTCGCCGCGCCTGGTCCAGCTGCAGCTGGACGAGATTAAAGCCGGGTACACCGGGCGGAAGACCGGGCCGGAGGCCTGGGCCAAGTTCAAGGCTCGGGTGGACGCCAACGGTGAGAGGCTTCGGGCGCTGATTAAGGGCAGCGGCCGGGTCTTCGTCCGGGGCGCGTCCACCCGGGGCAACAGCCTGCTGCAGTATTACGGCCTGGGCGTAGACCAGCTGCCCTTCGCCGGGGACCGGGACGAGCGCAAGTGGGGTAAGCTGATGGCCGGGACCAACATCCCGATCATCTCAGAGCAAGCCGCCAAGCAGCTGCACCCGGACGCCTTCCTGCTGCTCCCCTATTCGTATTTGCAGAGCTTCCTGGTGCGCGACAAAGAGTGGCTGCTCACCGGCGGCAAATACATCCTGCCGTTGCCCGAGGCCAGGGTGGCGCCGTGACCACATTCTCGGTCCCTCCACGGTTTGTTCCTCCCTTGCGGGCGGCTGACCATGTCCCCACTGTGAAGCTGCTCCAGGCGATTTTTGGGGAAACGAGGCATCGCCAGGGCATCCACCGCTTCTATGATAAATGCCCATGGGTAGGCTGGGACACGCCGGCCCTGATGCAAGCCATCAATGGGTTCTTATGGACAGGGGAGAGTCTGGACCGGCCCCGTCTAGACCAGCTTTGGCAAAGGTCGCGCGATGTTCATCGGATGCCGCTCTACCTTCTCGGACTCACCGCGAGAATTTGCGGGGCCTTGTTCCGAGCCAATATACACACCATTGGCAACCTCATGGCGATGACGGACGACCAGGTGCTCCAGGTCCGGAATATCGGGCCTACCGGCACCAGGGAGATTAGGGAGAGGTTAGCGGCTTGGCGAGAGGAACGTAAAGTGCGAGTGCCGCTAACCGCGGAGGAGTCTGAAGAGCTGGGCCACCTGCAAGACTTGGCATTGGGCGTGCGCCTCACCGAGCGGGACTCTCGGGTACTAAAGCTCCGCTTCGGCCTGGAGGACGGACGCAGCCGCACCCTGGAAGAAGTGGGGCGGGAGTTCGGCGTTACCAAGGAGGTCATCCGGCAGACTGAGGGCAGAGCCCTACGCAGGCTTCGTCATCCTTCCCGTGCTCCAGCATTGCGGTGTTACCGGTATGTGTACGACGCACATGATGAGCAAGCGGCCCTGGCCAGGGGGGAATTGTATGACCTCCTGGCCCCCATTTATGGGGAGCCCCTGGGCTACGAGTTCACCATGCGGATTACCCGCAGTCATCTGGCCGAGGCATTGCGGGCTGCGCACGCCGAGTCCACTCAGCTTTTGGGCCGTGCCCTGGCGGCGTCGTGCCGGGTCGCCAGTGTAATTACTCCTTGCTTGCTCTGCGATGAGCCCGCTTTGCCATTCGAAGACTGGTGTCTGGAACACCGTTACATCGGCAAGACCGTTCGGATTGTGGTCGTGTGTGATGGCTGCGGCGTCCGGTTCACCCGTCGCCCTGGTCAGCTAACCGGATATACTCGGCATCATGGACGCACCCAGCACCGAGTATATTGCACGAAGGCGTGCTTCTACGCCCACGCCAAAGAGGTGATGGCCTTCCGCCGGCCGCGAAGTCGTAACAAAGCGAAGGTGGCACCGTGAACGATAAACCCAGGCCATGGCAGCTGTTGCTGCTGCAGGTCATCTTTGCCATCCTGGGCGGGCTGGCGGCGGTGGCCATCATGGACTGGTGGCGGCGCAAGAAGAAGAGGCACCAGGAGGCGAGATGACCAGGGTCCTAGTAACCGGCAGCTCGGGGTTTATAGGCTCCCACCTGGTGGCCAGGCTTCAGGCCAGGGGCGACGAGGTGCTGGCATGGGATTGCTACACCCTGAACTCCTTTGGCCGAACATATGACTCGAATTACGACCTGGTGGTCTGCGGGCGGGCCCGGCTGGATAAAGCGGTCAGCCGGGCCGACCGCGTGTTCCACCTGGCGGGGAACGCCGACGTATCAGCCTACAACTTCCAGAAGGACCTGATGGCCCGGGAGTGGGTGGCCGCGGCCACGGTCATCGGCGCCTGCCAGGAGCACCAGAAGCCGCTGGTGGTGGCGTCGGCCGCTTACGCGGACGGCTGCAACACCCTGTACGGCCACACCAAGAGGGGGATCGAAGAGATGTGCGCCCTGGCCTCCGCGATGGACGGGTGCTCGCCGGTCGGCGTGGCCCGTATCTTCAACGTTTACGGGCCCGGCCAGGAGCGGGCGGTCACATACAAGAGCACGGTGGTGCTGAATCTGTACCGGGCCTTCAAGAAGGGCAACTGGAGCCTGAAGCACCCCAGCGCCTGGCGCAACTTCGTGTTTATCGACGATGTGATACGCCAGCTGCTGTGGGTAATGGAGAAAACGGCGGTGGAGGGTTGGTCTTTCCAGTGGGACCTGGCCAGCGAGGAGGCCACCACTATTTTCACGCTGGGCAACCTGATGGCTCGGCTGATGGGACATACCGGCGTTCTGGAGGTCCCAGCGGCCGAGGAGCGGGAAGCGATGCCCTACGACCCTGCGCACGGCCTGGCAAGGCCCGATATCGACCTGGAGGTATCTTTGGAAGAGGGCTTGCGCCGTACCATTGCGTCGCTCGAGGAGATGGCATGACCGAGTTCATGCGCCTGGCCCTTGTTGAATCCGCCCGGGCCATCCGGGAGGGCTGCGCGCCCTATCCAGGCGTCGGGGTCATCCTGGAGTACCAGAGCCTGCCGATTATCCGGGCCCATAACGGCCAGCCGGGCCAGCCCCACGCCGAGGTCCGAGCCCTGGAGGAGGCTTTAACCAAGGGCCTGGACCTGCGCCAGTGCATTCTGCACACGAACCTGGAGCCCTGCTCCAACCAGGTCGGCCTGGTGCACGCCTGCACCCTGCGGATCCTGGAGGCCGGGATTCAAGAGGTCCACGTGGCCGTTGAGGACCCGTATCACCTGGTGAGGGGGAGAGGGATTGCTCGCCTCAAGGCGGAGGGCCTCAAGCTGGTGCTGGGGGAGCTGGCCGACGAGGCCCGGTGGCAGAACCGCGAATACTTCCGGCGCTTTTGCCCTCACTGTGGTTGGGAGGTTCAGGAGACATGAGATTGTGGCGACGAAAGCCCAAGGAAGACTTGGTGCTCATAGAGAGCTTTCACGTGTGTAGTGATAGCGCCTACGTCTGGGTGGAAGAGAGGGATCCGAAAGACAGGCGCAGGGTTCTGCGGAGTATGATGTTTGTCCCCGCCAGGGCCAGGTGGGTGGGCGAAGCGCTCCTGAGACATGCGGCAAGGCTGGAGGGTAACGTTGACCCCGTACAGACTTAGACAAGATGGCCAGCTCCAGAGGTTCCTGGCCTGGAGCAAGGCCCAGGGCGGCGAGGAGCTGCCGGTGCAGCTGACGACGTACTTCAAGCCGGCGCAGCAGCGTCGCATTGCGTGGCTGCGGGCTCACGTCCAGGGGACCGTGCTGGAGCTGGGCTGCTCCTGGGGCTACGTGCTGGCCGCCGTCACGGACGGGAACCCCCGGGTTGCCAAGCAGGGCCACGTGGGGATAGACATCGCCGAGCATAACGTGCTGCTGGCGCGCATCCTGAACCCCTATGAAAGCTCGGGGCTGACCTTCCAGCAGGGCGACCTGCTGGGCCTGCCCTACGACGAAAACCTGTTTGACACGGTGATGCTGCCCGAGGTCTTAGAACACCTGGACTGGCCGGGGGAGGTCCATACCGCGGTGTGGGAGGCCATCCGGCTGACCAGAAAGCAGGTGCTGATCACCATACCGGACGGCCGGGAGGACACCCCGGAGGCCTGCAGCTTCAAGCACCACTACCTGTTCGACGAAGAACACGCCCAGGAGCTGCTGTCCTGGATGAACGGGGCCCATCTGGAGTATCACCAGGGCTTTGCCCTGATCGCATGGAGTTTATGAAAATACTTGTCATCAGCACCAACGTCTTTCCCCTGCCGCCCACCGGATATTCTGGGACCGAAGCCATGGCGTACTCCCTGGCCCTGGAGTACCAGAAGGCCGGCCACCAGGTGGCCGTCGTCGCTCCCGAGGGGAGCAAGCTGCCCGAGGGCATCGAGTTGATTCCCACGGCCGTGATGGAGCCCGAGGAGCCCGCCTGGGCGAAGTACCGGGACCGGCTGCCGGAGTTCGAGATTATTCACGACCATAGTTTCCAAGGCTGGCCCTACATGAGCTCTGAGGGTATTTACCCAGCCCTGCCCATCGTGAAGACGTTTCATACCCACCCCAGCCAATGGCCTACCGGCGCCCCGCCGCCGACGGCCCATGGCTGCCTGGTGGGCGTCAGCCGCTCCCACGCCCGCCTCCTGGCCCAGGCCTTCGGGATCAACGTCGAGCACGTCTACAACGGCATTGATTTAACCATGTACACGCCGTCCCCCGACCCGGCTAATACAAAGCGCAACGGCCGTTTGCTCTTCGTGGGGCGATATACGCCGGAGAAGAACCCCCTGGGGGCCATGCAGCTGGCCAAGCGGTTGCATATGCCCCTGGACTGCTACGGAGACACGCGCATAGTCCAGGGCCCGGAGTATGTGGACCGGTGCCGGGCCGAGGCGGACGGCGTGGTCGTGCGGATGTTCCCGGGCGTCACCCGTGATAAAACCGTCGAGCTGTACCGGACCTACCGGGCGCTGCTGCACCCGCATCAGTGGCCGGAGCCTTTTGGCCTAGTCTTCGCCGAAGCTCAGGCCTGCGGCATGCCCGTGCTAACCATCGACATGGGCGCGGCCCGGGAAGTCGTCTCCCACGAGAAGACCGGCTACGTGTGCCAGGACATGGATGAGATCCAGCGGGTGCTGAAAGAGGGCTGCCTGCAACAGATTAAGCCAGAAGACTGCGTCGCCTGGGCCCAGCAGTTCTCGGCCCAGAACATGGCCGCGGGCTACTTGAAGCTTTTCGAGAGGGTGAAGTCCGGCCACCCCTGGTAATCTGTTAAAATGCCGGCATGGGATTCCAGAAAGAAGGCCAGGTCTCCGCGTCCCTCCAGTTTGTTATAGACGGCGGCGGCAGCGCAATTACTACGGGCCAGAAGGGGCACCTGGTGGTCCCCTTCAACATGACCATTACGGGCTGGGACATCTTCGCTGACCAGTCGGGCTCTATAGTAGTCGACGTCTGGAAGGACACCTACGCCAACTTCCCGCCCACGGTCGCCGACACAATTGCGGGCACCGAGAAGCCCACGCTGGCCTCGGCCCAGAAGAACCAGGACCTGACGCTGACCACCTGGGCCACCAGCCTGACCAAGGGCGATAACCTGGCTTTTAACGTGGACTCGATCACCACTGTCCAGCGGGTGGTGGTCGTGCTCAACGGCAACCGGGTCTAATCATGGGGGCGACCGGGAAGACCCCGACTCGTCGGGGTAACGGGAGTTCGACTCTCCCCGCCTCCACCAAGCCTCTGCTGACCCCCCAGCTCTGGGGGCCTGACACCTGCCAGTGCCTGATTCACCGTGGGCTCGAGGAGTTCGTTTACGACTGGCTGCCTGACCCGGACGGCGGCCTGAAGCAGGTGGAACGCCCGCGCCTGGCTTATCCCGGCCTGGTTTACGCCTGGCGCAAAACCGAAGACGGCGGATGGCATCCCGTGGGGGAGAACCCGCCCGACGCGGGCCCCAAGGGGCATGAGCGGCCGCAGCTAACTATCTACTTGACTCACGCCCAGGCCGTCGACCTGCATGTCGCCCGGTTCATCAGGAACCCTGGCGGCATCGTCCGCTGGCGCCGGTTCTACCTGTTCAAGTATCTCCCCACCTGGATGCGCTGGCCGGACCTGGTGCGGCTCATGGCGATGGCCCTCCAGCCCCATTCCCGGCGGTGCCGGGTACACCAACATCTGGGGGAGACCCAGGAGCTCTACGACACCATTGTGGAAGAGGTCCAGCGGAAGAGCTATGCCGGGGAGATGGCCTGGCGCCTGGCCAACGAGGTCACCGATGAGGACCTCCTGTGGCTGAGCTTGGCGCCTGACCCCGAAGAGCACGCTGCCCGGACCGCGGTCCTGGAGCGGACTGCCCCAAGGCGGAAAATCCGGTGGGACATGGGGCCTGACCGCCAGGTGATAATCACGTTCCCGCCCTTAGGGATGCTGACCAGCCACATGGAAGAGCTGCCGCCGGGCGGTCTCAGGGCCATCCAACTGGCCTGTGACGCACGCTTTGGGCAGGGCCGGGTGGAGATTACCCAGATGGCCGGGTCTGCGGCCCTGCCGGCCCGCCTGCGCAAGATGCGGGCGCCGGCCCGCCCGGGTTGGCGCGACCGTATTGGGGTTTAATGCCCACCTTCGAGCTGGCGAATACCTCGGGAGCCGCTGCGTCCCTGGCGCCGAGCGACAGCGTGTTCTTTACCCCGGCGGGGGTCGTAAGCTCCCCCACCGGCCAGGCTGATGCCGACCTTCGAGCCATTGCCCGGTCCGCCTACACCCTGGCCAAGCTGTTGATCCGGGTCCTGGTCAACGACACCACGGCAGACAGCACGGCCCGCAGCCGCAACCAGGGAGCCAACGGCAACCAGTCGGCCACGGTCGGGGCCGGCCTGACCGGGACGTTCCAGGACACCGTGAACACCGACGCCATCGCCTCGGGTGACGCCTTCAACGGGTCGCTGGTCGTCGGCTCGGGCGGCAGCCAGTTTGACCTCAACTATCTTGGCTGGACCCTGGCCCACGCCAGCGCCGACGACTCCATCCTGATGAGCTCGGCGCCCAACGGGGGACAGTCGTGGCCGACCGCCGTCCGCTGGGGGTTCCCCGCCGGCCAGAGCGTGAACCAGACGCCGGAGGACAGCTATGCCCTCACCTTCCGCATGGCGGCCACCCTCTCCAACCTGCGGGTTTCCGTAGACTCTAACACCACGCTTGTTGATGAGACCCTGACCAGCCGTAAGAACCTTGGCGCGGGCGCCCAAACGCTCACCGTCACGGCGGGGGCCACCGGGGGTTTCGAGGACACCACCAACACCGACTCGTTGGTGGCTGGTGACGAGTGGGACTACGAGATGTCGGCGGAGACGGGGGCCGGCGGCATCCAATACCAGTACACCCAGGCCAAGTGCCTGGCAACCCACCGGATACGAGCCACTACCGGGAACGTTGCCTTCGCGGCGGACTCTTTCATGCACGTCGAGGGCAACAACCAGGCGGTGCTGGGCGCCGAGTCAACCTCTCAGGCCGAGGTCCGGGCCGGCTTCAATGCCGAGTTTGGATATGTGCGGGTCCCTACGCACGGCGCTACCAGCGGGGTGGACTTCTTCCTGCGGAAGGACGGGGCCAACACCGCCCTGACCATGAACGCGCCGGCCTCGACCACGGGCACCTTCGAGGACACGACCAACAGCGTGGCCCTGGTGACGGGCGACGACTACGGATGGTTTCTGGACCACGGCGGTGGCGCGGGGAGCATCACCACCTCGATGGTGTCCCTCTCGGGGGATGCGGTTCCCGCGGCGGCCCGCAGCCGGGTCCTGACGGCGGTCTAGCGCCCCGCCTACCTGATGGTGAGGAAGAGCACGAAGGTGAAGGTGTCTATCACCACCCCAAACTCGTCTTCCACAATAACTACACAGGTCTGGGTCATGCTTGACACAATGATAGTATGCGTGTTCAGGCCGACCAGCAGGGTGCCGGTGCCGCCGCGCAGCACGGTCACCCACGGGCCGGTGGCGCTTTCAGCACCGAAAATGGTACTAGAGACCGTGACGACAATCTTCATCCGGCATAGGCCGGCGCTGCCACCGGAGTTTCGAACCATCCACGAGACCGGGACGGCCTGGCCGGCCACTTTGGACACGAAGGTCAGGCCTTCTATCCCGTCGACGACCGGCAGGCCTATCGTGGTTATGACCGCGTCGGAGACAACCTCCACGATAAAGGACTGACTGCCAACGGCGGCGAGTGTCCCGTCCGGGCGCTGCTCCACCAGCTCGGCCAGCAGGTTATGCACGCCGTCGGCCAGGTTGATGTTCATCGCCAGTTCCAAGTTCACTATGCTTCCTGCACCAACCGGCATCGGCGAGCCCGACGCGAGACCTACTCCGCCTTCGGACACGAGCAGTACGGCAAGCCCTAAGGCGTTGCCCACGTTCTCGCAGGGGTACTGCAAGAATAGAGGATCTCCTGGGAAGCGAATGACGCGGAACTCGGAGATTTTGGGCGGCTCTATGACCATGCGGCCAGCCAGGAGCACCGCCTTGGGAGTCACCGGGTTGGTCACTGTCACCACCAGCTCGTCCTGGCCGACCTTGGCGGTCACAATGTCTGTAGCGGTGAGGCGCAGGGTGTAGCTTCCTACTGATGTAAACCGGGCGATAACCTGGCCGGTCACACCCGGGGTGAGTGTCATTCCTGCGGGGAAGGTCCACGCCGTTGTGACCGGGTTCGGGGCGCTGACCGAGTAGTAGATGGTGGCGGAGGCCTCTCCCATCGAGTCCAGCTTCAGGTTCTGGTCCGGCCCCACGTTCACTGTAGGAGCGGGAATAGTGCCATTGCCGCCGGTGCCACCGCCGGTGCCACCGCCGGTGCCACCCTGCTTGGCAATCAAGTAGGCGGCCAGAGCGGCGCCGCCCCCGATAATTCCTACCGCGAGAATGCCCCCGCCGCCCCTCTGCCGGTCGTCCTTCTTGGGCATTGGCTTGCTCGGGGTCCGGCTCGGGGTCCTGGTCGGCGTTCTGGTGGCCATCGCTTCCCTCTTTCTAGACGCAAGATTTCCAGCACATATTAACAGACTCGGAGGACTCTGATATACTCGCCCTAGCCCCCGGCAAAGGGACTTGAATGTCTCTTTGCCGTTATTTTTTGCCACTCAGGGAGGGGTAATGGCGACACAAAGGCCCGCGTCCAAGGATGACAACAAGGGGGGCGTGATTCTGGCCGTGGGAGCTGCTGGCGCCGCGGTCGCGGCGGTGCTTCTGTCCCGGAAGCCCAAGCCCCCTCCCCCTCCGGGGCAAGCGTGCTCGTAGCCGTCGGCGACCCAACTATCGTGTAGGTGTTCGCATGGTTATGAATGTGACGCGCCCTGACCTCGGCCTGGCCCTGACCGCCCGGGGGAAGCCGCGGGTCCACGTATCGGTGTCCAAGGGGGTCGGCGACACGCTGATGTGCTCGTGGGCCTGCAAGAACGAGGGCGGCGCCCCAGGCTCCGCGTTCATGCGGCTGATCAACACGTCTTCGGGCTGGACCCTCTCACCCATCGTGGCGACGAGCACGCTGGTTAGCATACCCGGCGGCCTGATGGTCAACCTGCTGCTGACCGTGTTTAATCTTGAGCTGGGGGTCCACGTAAACAACGGCTTTAACACCATGCGTCTGGACATGTACCGTGAGAACGGCTTGCTGATCCAGATTCATGACTTCCCCTTGAACATTCAGTAATCGAGGAGGCTT
>ERZ1292644.1869-Hain-H14-01um-R2-1869-length-10236-cov-5_pt1 | contig 10236 bp, 18 predicted proteins | sample MGYA00564402_ERZ1292644 | MGnify/ENA primary metagenome ERZ1292644 (study PRJEB36523, sample SAMEA6512644) | groundwater metagenome | collected 2019-01-09 | study: AquaDiva: Metagenomics assemblies of 32 groundwater samples | reverse complement strand
GCGTCCCGCAAGGACTGGGTTGGCTTCGTAGCCGCCTTGAGACAGGACGATGCGCGTCAGGACGGCATCGGTCCCGGACGTGGCGAGCCAAGATCCGAGGGCGATCCGTCCAAGGATGGTCCACGTCATGGCCAGACTACGCCGAGTAGATCGGCGGCCTCCCCCGGGCTGTAGCGTTGCCCGTGGATGACGTAGCGGATGGCGCCGTCTGCGATAGAGTCGTCGACAACGATCTCCTCGGGGAGACTCCGGGCGTCTAGAGCTTCACGGAGCAGCGTCCCGAGGGACCGTTTGACTAGGCGAAGTTCCACGACAGGGTTGGATCGTCGAGGGCGGATTAGGCGTCCGATTATCGCGATCCGCGTGTCGTTCGTCATACTGTGACCTCCGACGCTTCGCCTTCGGCCTCACGGCAGGCCATCTCAAGGGCCTCGGTCGGATCCTCCCAGAATGAGAACGCCCCGTGATACCAGCTTCCGCCTAGGTCGATCAGTAGCGGTCGTGTCGTGGTGAAGTTTCCGTGGACATTCCAAACCCGGTCTCGGTGCCTTGCCTGGTCGGCTCGGTGTCGTCATGCCGGCCGTGATGGTCAGTCCAGCTCGTGCTGTGGCGGTCGGCGCGTCCGCAATCGGGGCTGCTCCGGGCTGCCCATTGCCTGATCCGCTCAAATACTTCAGGCGTTCCCGAAGTCGGCTCAGGTTTCCGCTCAGGTTTTGCAGCTCGTACGCTTGGTGCGGCATGGCCTGATCTCGGTGGTACGTACTCGTGATCGCCTTGAGTTCCGCGCGGTGCGCAGTGCGGAAGGCGGCATTCTCCGCCTTGATCCTCTCGCGTCGCGCTTCGAGCGCGGCGATCTTCTCGGTCAGGCGCTCGACGGCGTCCTCGTCGTCGGAGTATGAACGGGCTCGGCTGATCGCCCGTCAGGAGAAAGCCTTCGTAAGCCTTAACAAGGCGGCGGGGATGGCATCGAAAGCCGCGGAAAGATCGAGCGCCAGGCCGACCACGCGATCTGTACTCCGCACCTGGCACGGCCGGGAAGTCTTCGTCTGGGAAGGGCGCTGTGTCGGTCGCGATCAACAGCACGTGGCCGTCGGTCGCGGTGGCGGTATGCTTCGCGGGGTCCACTTGGACCCCCTTCAGGTAGTAGCGCGTATTGTCGCTTGACGTCGCCGGGAGCACCGCTTGTAACAACTCTCGTCTGATAATCATGATTGGTTCTCCTTCTGCGGGAGCGGGTCGAGTTGCACACGTTGCCAGAATCCCCCACCGTACCAGACTGGCAGATCGGGAGCGAACGTGTGGCGTTTGGCTTGCAGGACGCGCCCTTCTGACCAGTCGCCAGTCAGCCACGTTTCGCTCGGTCGCGTGGGTCGGTCGATCCGCGTCAAGATGATGCAGCGGTTCTCCCGGATGTTGTGTGGACCATCCGGACAATCGGATCCATGGTGACTGAGCAGGCGTCGCGCACGTTTCGGCATTTGAACCCTCCGCAACCGGCCGGAACCCGCGCTCCGGCCGGATGGCGCAAGGATCACGCCGTCATCAACAACAACTGCTCGGCGCCGTAGACTGCTCGCTCGCCGCAGTTCTCACGCTCGTATCGCTCGGCGTCCGGTTCGCAGCCGTCCGCTTCTTCGCCGCACACGGCACAAAATCCTGGATTGTCGGTGCTGCGCTGGCTCCGTTCGACCGCTTCGATGATCCGCTTGGTGGTCAGCGACTTGTGAATCTTCATGATGCTGCGCTCCTCTCAGTTAGTTGAGTGTCCGTCCGGGTCGTAGGCCTCGAGCGGGTCGCACCCGAGATCACGCCCGCTCCAAGGTCGCCGCCAAATCCAGCAGGCGGTGTCGGTCCTCGTCTGACAAGTCGCCATCAGAGCCGAGATTAGGCGTAGCTGCACAAACCCTGAGTTGCTCGGGTAGTGTGCCGATGTCATCGCGATCATCCCAGCACGCGCCCGCGATGGCTGCGGCAGCACTCCGCGTGATGCGCTCTACCTCCAGTCGAGTCATCGTCATCTCCGTACCCTCCAGTCGTCTCTCACTCTTGATCCGCTCTCACTCCGCCAAAATTGCAGATCCCATGCCAAGTCTCTATACTTCAGTACGTGCCGATGTTTGCGAGCGAGCTGACTGGCATCGATCTCGCACGTGTTCTATGTAGAGTGTCTCATTGTGCACAACGGGACACGCGGGCCGCCGGTCCGCTAGCTCTGTATGAGCAGGTATAGTAGTTGCTTACACGCGTCTGATAGCACACGTTATGTTAACTAGGGTGCAGGACTGGACCAATCCGCCTGGTGTACTGGCTGGTACAAACAGTGCATGCAACAGACTGGCACCGATTGTGCATGCGACGTAGCTCAGCCATTGTCCGCGGGGGCCACCCCGCCCGAAGAGGCTCTGCTCGTACTAGAAGTCAGATAAATTTCATGTAAAATTTTCTGGTAGTAGAAATTAGTCTATAATGCTGGACTATGTCCATACTCAACTACAACAACTCTGGCGATCTAGCACAGGTGCTTATCGCCTACAGATTCCTCGAGGCCGGTCGGCTCCCCGCATGGCCGCTGACGGTGTGTGCCTATGACCTCCTGGTGGATGGCGGCGACGGGATCTTCCGAATACAGGTCAAAAAGGCGGCACAGGTCGCAGAGGGACCAGACACGTGGCGTGTGCACCTCACGAAGAAGCAACCGATTCCAGCGACGGCGTATGACTATCTGGTCATTTGGTGCGACGCGAACCGAAGTTACGTTATTCCAGTAGCAGCACTGCAGAACGCCCAGAATCCAGCAGTGCTGGTTGCCGCGGTACAACTCTATGGGAACGGCGACCGCTTCTCGCTGTACCTGAATCGGTTCAACTTGGGTAGTGGGGAGGCTCGGCCCTGTGCGACGCTCGCCCCGGGGACGTCGATACGACGCCGGTTCTGGTTTCAGGCGGCGAAAGGTGAGCAGCGGAAACAGCACAAGCGGCTGAGCGCGCAGGAAGTCGACGAGATCCTGCACCTCCCGATTCGCTGGTTCAAGAAGCAGGAGCAGGCCGAGGGACTGATCCCCATTGAGCAGGTCGCGCAGCAGTTTGGGGTGTCGGTAATGACGCTCCGGAACTATCTCCGAGGAAAAGGACGCAAGGATCTGAGGACTGTCTGAGAGGCGGGGACTTGCATCGCGCCGCAGGCTGCGCGTATTCTCAGCGACGATGCGACTGAGGAGGTGGTGGGGGGCGGGATTCGCGGTGCGGGCAGTGGTGCGGGAGCTGCAGGAGATGCGGCGGCAGATGGCGCGGCAGACGGCGGCGCTGGAGCGGGTGGCGGAGCGGTTTGCGCCGTCCGTGCCGGTGGTGGATGCACGGGAAGTGGCGGCCACAACGGGGGTGGATCACTTGGATGTCGCGGAGATGGGATTGGTGCTGGACTACATCACGAAGACCGAGGCGGCGACGGGGCATCGGCCAAGCGAGGAGGAAATTTTGATCTACTTGGCGGATGAGAAGACGGTGGATTTGCACGCGCGGTTGCGGGAGCGAGAGCGGGAAGTGGATCAGATGGTCGCGAATCGGCGGGCGCCACGATGAAGAAACGACCCGGGACCCTCGTGCCGGCCGCCGCGCGCCCCAGCGGGACGGGCGCGTCGAAGCTGACCCCCGAAGAACTCGACCTCTCCACCACGGCGGTGCTCGCCTTTGAAGCCGCGCTCGGCGGCCGGGCGGCGCTGATCGATGCCCTCGCGGTGGCGCAGGACGCCCCAGATGTCGCGCGGGTGGTCGATCTGCTGCTCGATCCGCGCTACGACCGGTGTAGCCTCCGGCGCCTCTGCACGATGGCGGGCCTGACCATCGCCGACTTCTTCCTCGCCTACAAAAAGGCGACGCTCGTGCGCGCGCACATCGAAGCGGCGCCGATCATCGCGCGCAAGCTGGTGGGCATCGTGGACGACCTGATGACACGCGCGCAACCACACTATGTGCCGTGCAGCACGTGTCGAGGGACCGGAACCGTGGTGCCCGAGCCGACCCGCGACCAGCCCAATCCGCGCCCCGAGCCCTGCCGCGCCTGCACCAACGGGCAGGTGCTCCTCTTCCCCGACCTCGATCGCCAGAAACTCGCGCTCGAAGTCGCCGAACTCATCAAGCCCCGGGCGAGCCTGACCTTCAATCAGGCGAATGTGCTCGCGCCGGGAGGGCGGGGTCCCACGGCGCCCGGCGCGCTCGAACAACTCCAACAAGCGGCGAGCGCGATCTTGTTCGCCCGCCCAGCGGCCGCGCCCCCCGTGGCGGGCGAGGTGATCGAGAGTGACCCGCCCCCTCCAGTACCGTCGACATGAGCGACCCCGTCTCGCAAGAACTCTTCTTTGCCACGATTGACCAACTCCGCAAGGAGGCGGACGACCGCCATCAGCGCCTACGACAGGCGATCTCGGATGGCTTTCACGATCTGACCAAGAAGCTTGAGGAGCATAGCAAAGAGGCGAGGAGCGTGGCGGATCGGGTGCTCACGATGGAGACGCAGCGGACAGAAGAAAAGGCCCAAGCGGTGCGGCGGGGCACGTGGGCGGGGCTCGCGGCGGCCTCCGGCGTCAGTCTGCTGTTCGAGATCTGGCGACGACTCAGCGGGCCCGGGTGATGTCGCGGGCGCTCGTGGACTTGTCCTCGGTGTTCCGGCCGCTGGTGTGTGACGTGCTCGCGCAACTCGTCGAGCGCCAGTGCCTCGTGCTGATCTCGGACACGCTGAGAACACTCGCCGAGCACCGCGTCAACCTCACGAATGGCACCAGCCACACGCCACTCTCGAAACATCTGCCGCGCGTGCTACGAGGCTTCGCGCCGACGGACCACGATGCGGAGAAAAGCGACGCGATCGACCTCGTCCCGTGGGAAGTCTGGCAGGCGCACGGCCCGGATAAGCTCTCGTGGGATCCGGCGCATCCGACCTTCGCGGCGATTGGCGAGATTGGCGAGGCGCTGGGATTGCGCTGGGGCGGACGCTTCGGCCGACTCCATGACCCTGGGCACCTCGAATTGCGTCTCGCGCCTACCGATCCGCTCGCCATCGTCTGATTCCCCTGACGTGGTTGACATGGTGCACGAGGTGCACTATAGTCATCGTCAATGACTCGCACAGCCCGGAAGGTGCACGTCGGGGCCAAAGTTGATAACGCCCTCAAGAAACAGATCGATGCGCTCGCCAAGCGGCAGCAGCGCACGCGGAGCTGGATTGTCGAGTGGCTGCTGACCGAGGCGGTCCAGCGCGCGGAAGGCGCGAGGAAATAATATGAAATATCTCGCATCAGCCGGTTTTCGATTCAATAGTGGCCGTGAATTATGGGTGTCTGAGAACACGATTGGAATCTGTGTGGGTGGCCCAATGCGGGGCGCTATCTCAACTGGGTACGCTGACAATCTCACTCTGGACGCTGCGGAGTGGACCAACGCCGAGCGACGTGAATTGGCGGATTATATGATCGCGGCGTGGTCAGCGTGGCAACGCTAGCGGAGCTGGATTGTCGAGTGGCACTGTCATGAGCCGTCTCCTTCACGGCAACGTCACGATCTACGACGCGGATGGCAATCCGCTGCCCTCTGCGGCCGGGCGCCTTGTCGTTGATCCGGCCGAAGTGGCGTGGCCGTTCAGCGACCGAGTCGGTGCGCGGCAGTCGCACGAATTGACCGAAGGCCCAACCGCGCGACCAGGCTGGGGCGCGTGGCTTGATGTCAGCGCGTCTGGCTACGTCTCACAGCGGTACCGCGTCAAGATTCCAGACGGCGACGACGAGCTGAGAGACGAAGCCGGGGTGCCGATCGTGGTGAAGTTGCAGCCGATTGTCACGCCAATTCCGCCAGTCGACATCCGCAAGTGGCGCGGCAACTTCCTGGGAGACTTCATCACGCCGCCGTTCATGTACTGCGGGATGCCAACCTCACTTCGGGAGCAAGTGCGCGCGAGCTATCTGGGAACGCACCTGCCTGTCGCCGTCCACAACGACTACCGGGTCTTTCCGCAGTGGCACTACGACTTCTGGCTCGATCTTCTCACCTTGCGTATCCGGTGCGTCGAACTCAAAGCTGTTGGCATCGAGCCGATTCTGGTGCTTCATCCTAAGCCAGGGTGGAGTATCGAACAGCACCTCGCTCATGTACGTGTCTTATGGCCGTTTTGCGAGGATCTGATTCGGTTTGTCCAGTGGGGCTGGGAAATCAACGACCTCGGCGGCGAATGGGCGAACGGGGATCGGCAGCTCGAGTACCTCGCCAAGTTGCAACAAATTGTCGCGCCCGTGCCGATTGGCGTGCACTTCACGCCGGAGCGTTGGGCGGGATGGCCGAGCTTTAACGGGACGTCACCAGAGAAAGGTGAGACGGTATGGCTCAAGGAAGCGAAGAAGCTCGGCGTCACGACGTTGCTGTACCAGGAGCCGTGGGACAAACCCGAGGACGAAATGATCCGTCGCAGCTTCGAGGTCGCGAACGACGACAGTCCGTCGCTGGGCGGGATTGCGGATCGCGTCGTCTCCTGCGGGCTGGATTTCGTGTTGTTCGAGCACAGTCGGAACGTCGCGCGACATGATCGATTGGCGGTACGCGCGCTGACGTTCCAAACCTGTTCAGGGTACTGCTAGAAAAAAGGAGTGCGCATATGTTGTTGACTCTACGAAGGTTCAAACAGTACGTGAAGCTGATCTGGTTACTCACGTACATGGAGCGTTACGAGGAGTTAAGGCACCGCATCCTCACTGTAATCGTCGGCCGACAGCGAGCGAATACAATGCGCTTGAACCGTATATGTAACAAGCTAGCTGACATCAAGTGGCGCTGACTGCGATGACTGAGTCCACTTCGGCGCAGCGCTGTCCAGTCTGTGAAGGGCGCGGGCATGTTCCGCCGGGGTTCTACTGGTTGGCGGCGGGTCGGGGCTGGCCAGTCGGGACGGGTGTTCGAGACGGGCCTGTCGAGACGAGTGTTGGTCCTGAGCAATGCCGCGCGTGCAATGGCTTCGGCGTCGTCTGGCGAAATCTGATCGTGCCGCAGCGGTCAGCCGAGGCCGAGTTGTCACCCGAGAAAGTGCAGCAGACCGCGCGGCTGATCTTCGGATGGAAAGGGTAGACGATGGCAACGAAACAGAAAGAGTTAGCCGATGCTGCCCTTGGTCAAGGTGCGATCGGAAAGAGCAGGGACGACGAACCGATCTTTGTGATCGTCGCTCGCGACCGGTTATCGAGCGAATCCGTACGAAGTTGGGCGCGTCGATTTCTGGCGCTCCGTATGGGTCTCGGTACGTTCAACGAGACAGCCCAATCGAAGTACAACGAGGCGCTAGACTGCGCTGATCGCATGGATGAGTGGCGCGAGACGAACGTCGGCGGAAAGGGGGAGATAGTCGATGATCCTCGATGACCTCGCCGCCGACCTCGCCGCGCTGAAGCTACTGCTGACGCCCGCGTCGGCACATTTAGAACAGGCTGAGGCGCTGCTGGCCAGCATCAAAACGACAACCTTACAAGCGGTTCAGACGCAGGCGCTACTTGATCACGCACAGACCCTAATCCTGACCGATACGAACGCACTCCGCGAGGAACTGCGCCTCTTGCGGGAGGCTCTGGTCGTGCCGCCGGTCGTGGTGCCGCCGCTCAGCGTGCCGGATGCGCCGACGAACCTTACCGCGGTGGCTGGCGACGGCACAGTGCGACTGACCTGGGATGCGATGCCGCGCGCCACGTCGTATCTGGTGCTTCGCCGTGACGCTGTCCAGTTTCGGTTGCTGGTGGTCGTGACGTCGCCGGCTCACACTGACAGCACGGCGTTAAATGGCACGCCCTATTCCTACCAGGTCATCGCCTCGAATCTGACAGGGGGCAGTGCGATCTCAGCCACAGTGAACGCGACCCCAACGATGCCGCATCCGCCGACGAATGGACCGCGCCGGATTGCCTTGGCCGATCTCATGCACGAACGACAATTCATGCTCCCGGAGGGGCTGGCTGGCCCCTCGATCTACGGCGGTCGCGCGCTCAGTTTCAACAAAGCGCGCCTGTCATTCTTCTTAGGCGGGCTGTTATCGGACGCGCGAATCAGCGAGGTGTCGAATCCGGTGCCTGGCAGCCAATCAGTCGTCCTGCAAGCACTCGCCGATGCCACCGAAGGCCGGATGTTTCAGGTTCAACCCTCAAGTTTGCACGCATTTCGAGCGCCTAAGAGGACTGGTTGGAAGGACGGCTATGTAGAAATCGTCGTGGCCGGAGAGACGTACCTAACCCGGCCAGGACCGGTGCCGTCAGAAATAGATCCACACACACGTCTGCGTGGATTTGGCGCTGGGCCGTGGGTGGGTGGGACGTTGGTCACAGCGGGCGGCAAGCTCATCGAGAGCATCTACGATGGGTATGACGGCGCCAGCAGCCAGACCGCCTCCCATTTCAGCTCTGGCCTTGATTTGACTGTTCAAGGTGATGTCGTCGGACCAGTGCGCCTCGCAGGGGCGCCTGTAGGATGGGTTTCCGGCTACATGGGCCATATCCCGGCCGAATTTCAAGAGGCGCTGGGCAGCCCGCATTTCACCGGTAATTGCTGTCTCTCGATCATCGAGCGCACGTCGTACGGCCCGTGCATGTGGAGCTTCGACGGAGATGACCTGACCAAGCCGGTGAAGCCGCTGGTTGGGTACCCGGGATCCAATCCGCTTGGCCCCTACCAGGGGCGCGATCCGTACTTTCTTGGCGTGACGCGCATCCTCGGGGCCTGCTTCGTGCCTGGCACGAGGACCGTCGCCTTCTTCGGCCGGCATACCACTGGGCTCTGCCGATACGGCACCGCGACGTACGACCGCACGAAAGACGGCCTGCCGAATTCTGACTTCCCCGGCAAGCAGGGAGACGGCACGCCGTACCCGTGGGTCTATATCGATTCCGGCGAGGGCACCGAGGGCCAGCTTGGCATCTGGGCCGACCCGATGGTGAATTGGGTGTGGCTCTACGATGTGCTGGACCTGATCGAGGTCGCGCAGGGCCGGCAGCCGATTCATTACCCCCGACCTTATGAGGCTGGATCGCTGCCTGGATTGCCGAACACGATTCGCGGAGCCTGCACAGATGACGCTGGGCGGATCTACGTGTCGGTGCCGAATCTGGTCATACACGTGTTTACCGTGAAAGCCGCATGAAGGCCGCAGACATCGAGGACGCCGCAGTGCTTGATGCCATCCGAAAGCACATGAGGCCAATCGGTGCCTCACGGTGGGACGTGTATCCGGAGTTCGCATTTCCAGAAAAGATTGTCCGTGCGAAGGTGGACAAGATGATTCGCCGAGGCATCCTGACTGGATGTTGTTGCGGGTGTCGAGGCGACTTCACAATTGCCGGCGAAGATACGCCAGAATCCGAAGAGAGCAAACGCAGAGGCGAAGCGTTCGGGAAACGACTTCAGGCGGTTGCTGATCGCATAACGACACGAAAGTGATGCACGTCTTCACGGTGCGACCATGAGGGGTCTGCAGACTCACTTCAACGAGCGCGTCGATCCCGTGCTCCTGCGCGAGCTGGCCCCGATGGGCGTGCAGATGGCGCGCATGGACATGCAGCACACCGACGATGCGGCCCTGGTGCAGATGGTCGGCGAGACACGCGAGACCGGTATGGTGCCCTACGTCATCGTGGACCACGCGAGCCAGATCAACCTGCTTGAGCGCGGCGACCACGCGGAGCCCAGAAATGAGGTTGACCTTGAAGGACCGTCGCCGGCTGAGTACCGCGTGCTGATCGACGAGTGCGCTGAGGTCGCGCGCGATCGCGGCGTGCACTTGTTCGCTGGCGCAGTCAGTAACTTCAATGCGCGCGGCTTCGCCTACCTGCGGGCTATCTGCCCCCTGCCAGAAGGTGTCGGCGCCTCGATTCACTGCTACTCCGCACCTGGCAAGGGCGGCGGCTTCAGTGAGGCAAAGGTCGCAGAGTTCAGGAGCATCGTCGGCGCGAAGACGGATGTCATCGTGTCGGAAGGCGGATACCACACGGCTCCAGAACCAGCACCGTGGTTCAGGAGTCAAGCGCGCGATCGTGGCGTTCAGAAGTCACGGCTCACCCAAGTACGAGAAGCACAGCTCGCGCGCCAGCGTGGTATCCAACCGCTACCGGACCCTGCATTGGCGAGAGGACTATTCGACCGCACCGTGCGACGGACCGATGAGCAGTCCACGCGCTATCTCCGCGAGGCGATGGCGTTCTTCGAGGCGCACGGGTTTCTTGGA
>ERZ1292644.1868-Hain-H14-01um-R2-1868-length-10237-cov-3_pt1 | contig 10237 bp, 3 predicted proteins | sample MGYA00564402_ERZ1292644 | MGnify/ENA primary metagenome ERZ1292644 (study PRJEB36523, sample SAMEA6512644) | groundwater metagenome | collected 2019-01-09 | study: AquaDiva: Metagenomics assemblies of 32 groundwater samples | reverse complement strand
CCTACCGGTAGGAGCGTCCACGATCTGCACGCTAAGCTGATTCGGCAGTGGGAGCCACGTCTAAAGCTCGACAAGGAATATCAGGACCTCGTTCACCAGCGTAACAAGATCGAGACTCTCGACGAGCTTGACCGCAAGCCGAACATGCGGCCGATCCAGCTCCACGCGGGCAGGGCGGGTGGCATCATCGAGCACGCCAATGGCCTGCTCATGACCATGCCCAACTTTCACGTGGAGCCGACCTCCCTCAACACCGAGGACGCCCGGGAGGCCGAGCAGGTCGAGCGCGTCATCGCGTCCGTCTTTCAGCAGCAGATCCTCGCGAACGACTTCTGGACCAACGTGGGGCGTGATCTTCTGATCTACGCTCGCGCCTTCCTCAAGGCCATCCCGCTTCAGGCGGTGTGGACGGCGCAAGCCGGTTATCCAGTGCGGGAGGAGAAGGAAACCGCCTCCGCCTACCTCGAGAAGGTGCGCAAGTGGAAGGAGTCGGAGGGCAAGTTCCCCTTCGTCGTTCAACACGTGCCTGCCATGAACATCCTCCCGCTCCTCGACTCGAGCGACAACGTGATCGCCTCCATCGAGGAGAAGGAGGTCAGCGTCAAGGTCCTCCTCGACGACATGGGGTCGCCGGAGATCACTGAGCTGGTCCGCCGCGGTGCGCTGAAGTGGTGGGACGAGGTCACCGTCGTTGAGTATATGGACGACACCTACATCGGCTACTTCCTCGTGGACACGCAACCCTATGACCGCTCGGTGGCCGAGATCCCAGCGCCGGTGCGCGTGAAGAGCTACGTCAAGCTGCGGGTGTGGCGACACGGATTAGGGCGACACCCGGTCGTCATGATCCCAGGCATTCGCACCGAGATGCACGACTTCAGGAGTCGGTTTAAGTCCTTCCTCACCGACGCGCGTGAGTCGCTGGAGATGTACGACTTCCTACTCTCCCGCATGGCGACGATGGTCTGGGCCTACTACCTCCCGAGCTACAAGTGGCAGTTGGCGGACACCACCGCGGCCTTTGCCGGGCGTGACCGCCCGATCCTCGACGTTAACCTCGGCGGCGTGACCGTAACCTACCAGGACGAGCTCCTGGAGGCGATGCCATCGCCGCAGAACCTCCCCGACGCCTCGCTGCTTCTTCAGCAGACCGATGACATGATCCAGCGTCACACGCTGGAGGACGTGCTCTTCGGCCGCGTCACGGGCAACGCCCCCGCCTTCCAGGTAAACCTCCGCATCCAGGTCGCCAAGTCCAAGCTCATCCCCCTTGCCCTTCACATGGCGACGGGCATCGTAAACGTCATGGACCTATTCTTCCGCGGCGTGGAGCAGCTGGGTGAGGCGGTCCTCATCAACGGTGAGAAGATCACCGTCCGCATGGCACAACGCTACCGCAAACGCCTCACGGCGCAGATCGAGCCGAAGACGCCGGTCGACCGCAACCAGGACATGGGCGTGGCCAACATGGCCCTCCAGTTCGGGCTGCCTTGGGACTGGATCGTCGAGCACATCCTCGGCATCGAGGACCCGGCGACGCTCCGACTTCAGAAGGACATCCTTGAGATCGAGCAGATCCCGGCGATCAAGGAGCGCCTCGCTCAGGACGCCCTCGCCCAGCTTGAGGCGCTCATCGAGGAGGAGGAGACGGAGGACCTCGCGGGCGTGGACATGAGTGGCATGCCTCCTGCTTGGGCGGACGCCATCCAAGCGCTTCATGGAAGTGGTGCCTTGCAGCAACCAGGCGTGCCACCACTCGCGGCGCTTGGTGGCGGGGAAGCAGCTGGTCTAGGGCGGGGTCCGTATCCCGAGGGGGCAGCGCCTCAGACCATCCAGGGTGGCAGGGGTCTCTTGACCGAGCGCGCGCAGCCAGGACCGCCGTCACCACAGGTGGGAACGACCGAGCCGGTGTTGCCTGGAGGACCCGCAGGCGGCGCTGGATAGTAGAATATATGTATGACTAAGCCCGACCTAGACCAGCTAAATCTACCGGCCGGCTTGGCCGACCGCTGGGAGACCACGGTTAGCGAGGCGGCAAAGCACGCGTACGAGGCTCGCAAGAGGATTCTTGAGGCGATCGGTGAGCGACCGTACAAGGGTGTTCCGGTAGACCCGAACGAGCGATTGGCGCAACACATGCAGCTGCGACAGGACTCGGTGGCCTTGACGGAGCTGCTGCGGCAGAACACCATCACGAAGCCGGACGGGTCAATTCGGGTGAGGAAGAGCTTCGTCGGGGCGATGCGGGCGATGGAGCAACAGTTAAGAGGACCGGTAAATGAACTTCCAACCTCGTAGATTACACGCTAGGACTGGCTTTGAGTCTGATCATAGTCGCATGCGTTTTGATTCAGATTCGAAGACTGGGGGTAAGTTTTTAGATCAGCTTGCGTGGCTTGGTCATAGAGTAGATGACGTTTCGGGTGGTAGACTTTCTGGTCAACGCGGTCAAGGTGGCAAAGGCGGGAAGCCAAAGCCATCAACCAGAGGCAGGCCGGTAAGCTACTCCGTCACGTCGGAGGAGCAACTAGCGGCTATTCTGCCGGACTGGAAGTCGATGTCACTGCGGGACATCGTGCGCCACCCCGCCTTTAACAGCACCAAGGGCGGCAAGTGGATGCTCAGCGGTCCGTTTTTCAAGCAGCTTCAAGATTATGGCACTGCCCTAGAAGACAAGGCGAGAGCCGCCGGAGGCACCGTCGGCGATCCATTCAACTCGCCGATGGGAGCGCTGGTGGCTGGCGACGTCGGCGCGGCCGGTGGCTTGACGGCGGAGCAGCTGGCTGACCTCGCTGGTGGCGATGGCGGCGGCGGCTCGGATCCATGGGGCTCAAGCGAGGCAGGCGTCCGCTTTCAGGAAGAGCAGGCGATGGCGCGGCTTCAGGCGCAACTCGCGGCTGAGGCCCAAGCCAAGATGGACGAGCTCAAGGCCAAGCGACAGCAGATCTTCAACGAGATGCTCGGCACCGACCCAGTGCGGGCGGTGCTCTTCGCCATGGGCTTGAGCGGCGCCGTGCCGGGCTCGACCAAGGAGGAGACTGCGAACCTTCCACCGCTGGAGGGCATCCAAGCGTATCAGCGTAACACGGAGAACGCACTCACGAACGTGCTGGGCAAGGTGGAGGGTGGACCGAAGGGTCCTGTAACGCTGACCGGTGAGGGCGTCACCGGCTTGCCGAGCGCCCTCAAGGCGCAGAATGTCTTCACGACTGGCGCCGGCACGGTGGGTGGTCCAAGCACGGACGTGCAGAAGCTCCTCACCTCAGCCTTCGGCGTGGGTCACACGCAAAACGCGCAGGCTGGCGCGACCGGCCCGCAGACTGGTTTGACCGCCGAGGAGTTCGTGCGCCAGATCCAGGACGTGACGCCGAGAGGAGTTCTCTAAGATGAACTACACGGTCGTCAACTCGATAAGCGACGAGGAGCTCGGCGTCCTAGACGAAAACCTAAACGTGCTCTCCGGTGATCACCTCCGAGATTTCATGGATACAGTTCCAGAGGAACTGCCACTCCGACTTGGTGTCACTGAGGGTGACAGGCACGAGACGTACCACCACATGAGGCAAAGGGGACGACCGGGGTACTTCTCAGCGTTCATCGATCACATTCATCAAAACAACCTGTACATGCGCAAAGCGGAGTAGGAGCCGATGGGCTTTCTTGACTTCGCTGATCGGTACACCACCCCGAAGAAGGCGGCGCAGTACGACGCGCTCCGCAAAAAGTCGGCTCAACGAGCGACTGAGCGTCAGCTTGCCCGACAAAACATCGAGGACACCGCCCGAAAGCTTGCGCCGATAGTTTCAGCCTCCACTGCTGAGCAACGCGCTGAGCGGGATCGACAGCGTGGGCGGGAGGCCTACCTCAGGCGAAAGATCGCTGAGACGATGGATGGCGCAACTAAACCGGGCACGAAGCCAACTCCACCACCCACTCCGGATACGCCGACACTCGTGGATGCAGCGGTTACTGCGTTGCGTGGATGGGGTAGTCCTTCAACTCTAGCACCGACTAGGCTGCCGGTAGCTCTTCCAGGCGCTCGACCGCCGCAACTCCAGCCCCCGACGCCAGTACCGCCAACGCCGACACCAGCGCCGACACCGGCTCCGAAGCCGGTCACGCCTGAGGAGACGATGCTCGCTGAGATGCGTGGGCCTTCGATCCCGCTTCAACAGGGAGCGATCGTGCCGCCACGAGAAGGCAAGCTCGGCGGGGGCATCGACTACAAGACCGGCTTTGATCCCACGAGCGAGGAAGCCAAAAAGAGGTCCACCCAGGACCCGATCTCGTGGCTTCTCGAGTTTGGTCAAAAGGGTTTTGAGCTAGATCAGGACAAGGTGCACGCCACTGGCGGGCAGAGTGGCGACGCCCCACGAGGCAAGTGGAACGTCACCTACAGGGGTGGTCAGTACTTCGTCACCACGCAGGACGGCAAGGTTACTCGGACGATCACTGACTTCAACGAGGTCAAGAACGTCGTTCTCGCTGAGAAGCGCACAAAGGCCGAGGACGTCTACAAGCGTTCGGTGCCAAAGCCACCTCCAGCCGAGTCTCTCTACGACCGCAAGATGCGGATGATCAACCAGTTGGTAGAGCAGTATCGAGACCCTAGGCTTACGAGCTCGAGGGCTAGTCCTGGAGCACTTCGACAGGCAGCTGAAGAGGCAGTGGGTGAGTACTTTGGCGAGGTAACCGCCTCGCTAGGTGTCGACGAGGAGGATGAGCAGCGGGCCCTCGAGATCGCCTTCAGGCAACAGCAGATCACCGACCAGTTGATGCAGGTTCACGGCATCCCGACAGAGCTCGAGGATGACGACGAGCGGGCGCAGTGGCTGGCTACCACCGTGCACGATCAGCTGAAGAAGGAGTACGGAGACGAGCTAAAGCTGGTCTACCCCGATCCTAAGTTCAGCTTTAAGGGGCTGGTCAAGGGTCGGTACACCCTCATGGGTCTTGGAGCGATCTTCGGAGAGCTTTCTAAGCACCCACAGGCTGGTCCACTTTATGCGCGCGAGGCGGAGGATGAGGAGTGGAACCCGCTCGGCCCGATCGGACCAAGCTTCTTCGACGTCTCGTGGAAGCAGGGCGAGACTCTCTTCGACACCTACAGGCGAGAACACGGCCGACCCGCAGCTGAGTTTACCGTCCCGAAGGTCGCTGAGCCGTTTAGGCAGGGAGAGATCGGGTTCGCTGAGACGACTGGGCTGGACATCGGCAAGCCGATCAGTGGTCACGTTATCGACACCGAGCTATCAAAGGACATCTTTGCCGAGGTTGTGAACCCGGCTAGCGTAGCCGTGGCGGTAGCTACGTTGCCACTTTGGTACGCGAAGCCTCTGGCCTTGTTTGGTCAGGGCCGTTGGGTAGCTGGCTCATCTCGGGTCACGGCTGAGTTGTTTGGGCTCGGCGTTGAACCAGACGTCATGCGGAACGTGACGATCGCCCTTCGAAATCCCACCTTGACTGCCAGGGCCGTTAGGAACATCCCGAGGGCGCTTCGAAACACGCGTCTGTCTCAGATGGGGCTGCGGATGATCGATGACGTTCGTGTGCCGCGTGGGGGCAAGCGGCTGGCGCCGCTGAAGATGGGTGATCCAGTCTACATTCACAGTGGTCAGTACGAGGACGTAGGTGGAGAGGTTTATCGCATCGCTGACGATGGCACCGTGACCGTGCGGTCGGGCAACCGGTTGATCGACGTTCCTGACAGCCAACTGCGGTACTCGGCAAAGTACGGTAACGACGTGATGTTTGCCCACACTCGGAACCTCAGTCACGCAGAGGAGGTCAAGAGGTTGCGGGCCAAGAGGGGACTGACGCTCGCTGAGGAAGACTACATCAAGCACGCGGAGCAGGAGATTCGAGAGGGTCGACCTTTCCGCGTGGTAGCTGAGACACCGCCTGCTGGGTACGTCGGTCTAAAGGAAGGCAAGCACACCTTCTGGGTGAAGAGCTCCATCCGGGGAGCCAAGGACCGGTGGGCAGCCGCCTTCGAGTTTATGAAGTCGCAGATGCGAGACCGGCTCTCGATGCGGATGACGGAGGACGTCGCGAAGCAGCTTGACTCGCCCGACGCGTGGCGAACCGGCGACCAGTTTGAGCTTGTGGCCGCTAGGCCAGCGGTCTCCGACTCCTTGAGCAAGCGGATTGAGAAGGCAAACAACGGCGTGACCGCTATGACAGACACCGTTTACTTTCAACGGATGAACGTCTACAAGGAGCGGAAGAAGGTGGTTGATGCGTGGAGGAGTCAGCAGTCGGTGGAAGACACGCTCCCCGAGCACAGGCTGCTTGAGCAGCAGATGCTCTGGGAGATCGACAAGCGCCTCCACACCACCATTAAGGATCTGACTCCGGATGACATGGAAGCCCTAAAGCACCCGGACTCTCTCACGTACTCTAAGCTGGGACAGCGCACGCAGGCTGGGTTCGTGGAGTCTTACCCGCCGTTTTATGACGAGGCGGCAGAAACCAACGTCACCTACACTAAGGGCTACGAGGGAAGCTTCAGTCAACGCCTCCGAATTGAGGAGGCTAACCGGATGCTCCCGCCGTCGATGCGACGGGTGTACGGCCACAGGATTGACACGCTTCCCACCAAGAGGGCAGATAGCGCAGACGGTGACTCAATCGTAAACAGCGGTGAAAGCCGAATTCGATATGACATCACCGGCAACAGAGCCAGTGGCACCACGCTACACGAGTTCTACCACGCGCACGAGCATAAGATCAAGAACTACCTTGGTCCCGACCGAACTAGAGCCTTGTTCCAGCTTCGAGAGCGGCACCTAGCAAGCGCTGGCTATGAGGAGCTACCGAACGCGCGCTCACGACACCTCAGTGACGCGGATGCCCAGATCATGGATGACGCGCACCAGCGTCAGATCGAGACGGCCGGACACACGACGTCCTCCGCGTATGGCCTTGCTAACTTTGAGGAGTACATGGCGGAGACGTTTGCGCTGTACCTCCGAAATCCGATCCAGCTCAGGAAGCTTGACGAGGGCGCCTTCCGGATCTTCGATGAAGCCTTCGCTGCCGAGCGAAAGGCGGTTAGCGAGGGCAGGGAATTTGAGCTCACCGCTGCGGGTGGGCCGGTCGGGCGTGAAGACGTCAGCACACGCGTCGTATCTGAGGGTGGTAGGGAGGATTTGCGTCGCGCTCAGATTCGACCTCCTGAGCGGGATGAAAGCTACCGCCTCACCGCGGAAGCCGAGGAGGAGATGGGTGAGCGGCTCGATGAGCTAGCTAACCTCGGCGTGTACGGGGCTGAGCGGAAGCACTACGCGTTCTTGAACGAGGAGCTGTTCGACGCGCCGCCGGAGGTTGCTGGTCCTACCATGTGGCTGGCGACCAAGAGGTATCTAGAGAGCCTGTCCAAGTCGATGGATGAGATTGACATCGGACTTCTTAGTCCGGCGACCAGGGGGCGGCTAGCCGACCTGTTGAACCTAGATCAGGATGCCGCTCCCAATGAGCTTCTACGGGCGTTGGATCGGTTTAGCTTGATGTCAGACGCAGAGGCCGTCGAGGAGGGCTTCCGGGTGCTGGAGGCGTTCGCGACGCAGGTCGATGAAGCCTTTGACCCGATCCGGGCGGTTGAGCAGGCAGATGAGCTTCTGCGTGGCAGCCAAGCGAAGGGAAAGATCCGTGGGTGGTCGGGAAACCGGGCGATCACCTGGTCGGACGAGCAGGAGGCGTGGGTCTTCGACGACACCAACGAGCTCGTGCCGGGCATGGACAAGTTTCTTGATGAGGATCAACTTCGACGCCAGGCGGTTTCTCCGAGGGAGGACCTTCCTCAGTACAAGCCGTATTATGATGCGGAGCGGGACATTGAGGACTTCCTCCAGAAGCGCAAGGAAGTCGGCAAATCTGAGGGTCTAGATCGTCTCTTCAAGAAGCGTGATGAGATTCAGAGGAGACTAACTCACGACCCAAGGCAGGATTTTCCTGAGGTTGACTTTGACGTCGGTTTTGAAATTCACGGTCCGAAGACGGGGCAGCTAGACGTCAAGCCAGGTGTTAAGCCGAGAAGGTACTCAAGCCTCACGGATGAAGAGCTTGAGAGCGGGTCTCCTGAGCTCGGAGACGCACTGGACGCGGGAGCGCCTACGTTTACTCGCGCATACAGAGGAATGGCTGTGTACGACGGTGAATACGCAGCGATGATGAAGGTGTTGAAGCCGGGTGCCGTGGTTGATATGCCGGGTGCGTCCTGGGACCTTGATCCCGCGCTACCTAGCGGCTACGCTAAGTCTGGCCCAAGCACCGGTTCTCTGGGCAGGGAACATCCAACGAAGGGCGTCCTCTTGATCGGTGAAGATGTGCGTGGTCACGATTGGTACGCGGGACCTGAGCTTGATACCGGATTTGGTGGCGGCTTAGAAGGCGTGTACGAGGTCAGCGTCTTTGGTCGACTAAAGGTGGACCGTGTTGAGACCAAGGGGCAAACGACTCTCGTCTACCTAAAGCCGGCATCTAAGAGTGAAGCAGCTAAGGCCGTTTCCTTTGAAGCGCCTTCGCCTCAGGAGTTGTACAGGGTTGAGCGTCGTCCGTCAATTTCTCCGAGGAAGGAGTCTCAGGAGGCTGAAATCGTCAGCACCGTGAGCCGGCCGATCGACGAGGCGATGGCGGAGGCGGTGGAGAAGTACGGCCCCGACTCTGACGAGGTAACGCAGCTCAAGTTTCGCAAGAAGCGCGGGGAGAAGGAGGTCACGGGACTAGCTCCGCCAAAGCCGGGCACCTATCGCGTGTCCTTTGGTGGTGGCGTGTTTGACGTGCCACAGGGTGTCGTGGGCGAGGACGCCATCAACCTGATGAAGAAGTATATGACCGATGCCGAGCGCGAGCTTTTTGAGGGGCGGCAGGCGACGGCTAAGAAGCGCGTGGGTAAGACCAGGACAGCTCGCGGTGGACGTGATGTGCGAACGGACGTCCCGGATTACAGCGTGGCGCCGATGCAGAGGGTGAAGGTCAAGGACGAGATCGAGCGTGTCAAGGGGCTCATCGAGGATCAGGGTGGCGCGCGGGCTCCGTGGGGACTGCGTGAGTACTACAGTGACTTATTGAAGCTTGACGCGCAGGGCGTCGTGCAGAAGATGATGCCGGCGGACGCCCCAGCGGGCATGCGTCTCATGAAGTTTGAGAAGACGACGCACGAGGTGCAGGACTTCTTTGGCATCACCACGGCAAAGCCCACCCCGACGTCCGCCCGGTCGACTATCCCGAAGGCGGCGGAGGATGAGGAGACCTACGTCATCGCGTCAAGGCGAGAGCCGGGCGAGGACTTTGACGAGGAGAACTTCCCCGAGGGTTCGATCTTTGACGAGGAGGGCAACCTCATCAGGGACGAGGATCTCACTAAGGGTCAGCTCATCCTCAAGAAGACGACCGAGCCCGTGTGGTTCCACGTCTCGAACGTGCACGCGCGTGATCGAGACGCGCAGGCGCTCATCAAGGCGCAGGCGGGTGGCAAGGGCTTGAAGGAGCAGCAGCGTCGTCTCAAGGCCCTCCGCGAGGAGGAGGAGATGGCGCGGGCTTCGACCAAGGACATCAACCGCCCAACCAACATCGTGGCGCGCATCACGACCGGCGAGCACAAGGGCAAGGACGCGTTCGTCATCGAGATGGGCGCGGAAGATACCACCGTGCGGCTGATCAAGCCGAGGGGTGGTGAAGCGGGCGAGGAGACGGCGTGGGGCAAGGCGATCGTCGTGCCGACGAAGGACCTCAAGCTTCAGCGTAAGTCAGACATCGCCGTGAAGTACGGCCCAGTCAAGACGAGGAAGGCGCCGACGAACTACGGACAGGAGCCGGCGAAGCCGACGCTGACGGTGACCGAGCAGGCTGACGTGATGCGGATGACCAGGAGGGAGCTTGCCTCCCTCGATGACGCTGACCTAGAGATGGCCGGCATGCTGGTCAGCGCCACGCCGTCGAAGAGTCGCGATGAGCTCGTCCGGCGAATCGAGCGGGCGCAGGAGATCATCCGCAAGAAGACCGCCAAGGCAGAGGCAGTTGTGATCGTCTCTGACTACCGCCCGAAGGCCAAGGCGCCTTCCCGTCTTACTAGCAGCGGGTTGGTGCCGAAGAGGACGGAGTCGTTGCTGGAGCAGGCGCGCGAGGTAGGCGCCAGGAACGTCGACGAGGCGCTGCTGAAGGAGGCTTTGCGTGAGTTCCCTGAGGTGCAGGGCATCCGCACCACTGGCCCAGGCGGGCAGGTCATCGAGATCGC
>ERZ1292644.1865-Hain-H14-01um-R2-1865-length-10240-cov-5_pt1 | contig 10240 bp, 12 predicted proteins | sample MGYA00564402_ERZ1292644 | MGnify/ENA primary metagenome ERZ1292644 (study PRJEB36523, sample SAMEA6512644) | groundwater metagenome | collected 2019-01-09 | study: AquaDiva: Metagenomics assemblies of 32 groundwater samples | reverse complement strand
ACCGGAAGTAAGGTGCTGGCCAACAATGCTCCTGAAGCGAAAGCTGCTACTACTGCCTTTCTGAATTTATTCATATTTTATTTTCACCCCCTTTCTTTTTCCTCCCCCCACTTCGCTTCTTACGAAGCTACGCGGGGTTTAAGAGGCACTTCGTCTCCGTTTTCAAACGAAAACAGAGGCTTCTTCCCCCCAGTTTCCTGAGGGAAAAAAGCCTCCGTTTGCGGTCAGCTCGTTTTCGCTAAATTATGTTATGAGCAGTTTGCTAGCCTATATAAACAAAACTTTTCACACTTGTCAAGAGCCTATCTTCTAGAGGGTCTTTTCACCGGCTTTCCGTGCCCGTTCCCGCCTCCATTCCCGTTCCTCATTTCCATTTCCAGTCGTTTTTTTGATGCTTCGGACACTTATTTGGGTCACGACACTGTCTTGAATATAAATTTCTACGCTTCCATAAGCATTAATACTTTCAATTGCATTTATGACCTCCGCGACCAAGGACGGAGATACTTTTTTTGTAGAATAATCCTGCATGATTACTTTAAGCTAAGAACGATTTCCTCCTTTTGACCATTTATTTCACCTACCCTAAGAGAAAGATTACGGTCGGAATCGTTAATTGCAAAGCCAACTCTTGTGTATTTTGTTGAAATGGGTTGAATCTCTACGGGGTCGTTATGAATATCGGGAGCGAGCCACTCACCCGTGTTTCCGTTTACGGAAAGGCGAATATAATCTCTGGTATTCATTTCTATAGCCCGGTTGTGCTCGTTTGTAATCTTTAGATTGAATACCAAAAAGGTTCTTCCTTTGACAGAAGTCGCTCTTTTACCCTTAACTATAATTTCATCTCTCAATTCTGCCCTCTCGACCACAAATTTTATTTTGCTTATTTCTTCTCCCTCGCTGTTTTTTAAGGGAAAAGTAAATCCTTTTTCTAAATCTTGAGTGGCCTTGGCTCCCTGTATTTGAACCCTAGATGCGTTTGAGCTGGAAGTTTTTAAAGCCTTAACAAGAGCATAGAGAGTCAGAACAACAAAAAAGGCAATAATTGCATAGGGAATATACCTTTTTAATTTAAAGGGGGTTCTACCTTTTACAAAGAGAAGAACTGAATTCACTAAACCAGAAAATGTTTTTTGATAAGCCGCCAGTTGCGATGAAATATACGCTTGCATTTTTTATGGGGCAGATCATTTGAGTTTGTGTATGTTACATAAGCTCCTGGGTGCTTGTCAAGTCTCTCTAATAAAATTGGGGAGGTTATTTAACCGTTAGTAAAATGTGGGTTGTTTGTTCCTCGGAGTTTTTTTTAATTTCTACTCTTATTTCGCGTTTTCCGTCTGCCCCGACTAGTGTATTTAATACATTATCATTCGTTTTTGTTACAACAAAGGCCTTAACATTCATTCCCTGATTTTTAATTTTCTCTTTATACCAATCCGTTATTTTGTCTGTATCTTCGGAAGATATTAATGAAAGAGTTGTTGCGGTTAAGCTAACTATCGAACTGGCGGGGTAGCGAAATTGCGCAATGTCGGTTAACCCGGTTTGGGTCTGGGTGGGGGCAGGCGTGGGTGCGCTGGTTGGTGTTGGCGAGGGTATTATATCGGATGATTCAGGAGTCTCGCTTGAATCCGACAATACTTCCTGGGTCTCAAAAGATTCAAAGGTGGGTTCATTCGACTGGTTGGTTCTGGCAAATATTGCGCCAACAAAAACCAGAATGGCGGCAAGAGCTATAACCACAATTTTCATTAAGTTACATTCTACACCTTCTGGCAAGAGCTACTTACAGCTGTAATGGTCCGGTACATATTTGCACCACCACGGCTTTGGCGACGGACTAGGACTCGGAGTTGGTGTGGGCGTTGGGCTAGAGGTTGGTGTCAGAGTGGAGGTAGGTGTTGGGCTGGGGGAAGGTGTAGGAGTTAGCGTCGGGATTGGGGTTGGAGAGGCGGCCGGTGTAGAGGTTGGACTTGGCGCAAGGGAGCTTACGCAGCCCAAAGCGCGGCAAACATTGATTCTACCCCAAGTCCAGTAATTTCCGGTACCAGAAATAGAATCACTCGACGACTCTATTTTGTTTCTTACTTCGCTATTGCTTAGACCCGGATATTGCCCTTTTAATAGAGCTGCGAGTCCCGAAACAAAAGGGGTTGCCATCGAGGTCCCGGAAAGAGTTGAATAACCGTTATTATAAGTTGAGAGAATCGATACCCCCGGAGCCGCCACATCTACCCAATTGCCGTAGTTGGAAAAACTCGCTTTTTTGTCAGTGGCGTCTGTCGCCGCAACTGCAATAACTTTTGAATAATATCCCGGGTAAATTCTAGTATTCCTGCCGTTATTGCCTGCGGCGGCAGCAATAACAACACCTTTGCCCCATGCATAGTTAATGGCATTTTCCAGAGTAAGAGAAGGAGAACTCCCCCCCAGACTTAGATTGATAACCTCCGCCCCACTGTCGGCCGCCAAAATAATGCCGTTGGCAATCCAAGAATAATAGCCGCCCCCCGTATCATCAAGTACTTTAACCGACATAAGTCTTCCCTCCCAAGCAAGGCCGGCAACACCTATACTATTATTAGTAACGGCGGAGGCAATGCCTGCGACGTGTGTTCCGTGACCGTCGGGATCGGTTGTCGTCTGGCTTGGACAACCAGAAATTGTACAGTTTACGGAAAGTACTATCTTTGAGCCAAGGTCCGGATGATTCCGGTTTATACCAGTATCGATAATTGCAATATCGACCCCTGCTCCTCCATGTGTAATACCCCAACCGCTAGGAGCTTGGATTTTCGAGAGCCCCCACTGCTCGGAAAATCTAGGATCATTTGGTACTTCTAATGCCTCTGCCCAAAAGTCTATCTCTGCGTATTCAACTGAAAAATTTTTATTGAGTCTTTCTAGAATTTCTGCAATTCTTTTTTTGGGGACTTTTAGCACCAGCGTATCCTTTAGTCTTAATGCTTCTCCCTGAAACAGGCCATAAGAAGAGACCAAATTCTCGCGATAAAAACGAGGAGTAATTGGGCTAAATTTGACAATTAATCTTTCGCTATCAACCGTAGAGTCAATCTGTGCCGGGGTACTTTTAGTAGTAAGAGAAAAAAGTAAAAGAAGGATTGAAAAAATCAAGAAAAAATATTTAATAACTTTCATTGCTAACATTCTACTATACTTTGCAAGCAATTTAAGTTATTTCAGTCCGCCCAGATGACAAAGGTGAATACTTTATGCCCACCGCCAAAGTCACGTTCGTATACGTCCGCTCGTCCTTTGCCTTTGATGCGCCTTCCCCACTCTTCAGGATTTTCCAAGTCCCCTTGTGCCGCCCCTTTTGGCAACTGCCCAAGCGTAGTCAGGCTATCCAGGTGTGCGTAGATGAGTTCCAGCTGGTTATAATCGTGTTGGTTGGGGTGTTCGTTAGAGGGTGGGCCTAAGGGACTGCTTGTGTAGTCCATACATGTCCCCAGGTTGGGATTATCAAAAATTTCGTCTTGATGGTCAAGTCCAAGTGTATGACCAACTTCCTGACACATAACCAGGTTTCTCCAGGCGGGCTTATTGTATGTGGATTTATTGAAATACGTATCGTTCAGCTTGGTTAAGCCCTGAGTTATATGACTCCCGCTGACCCAGATTTGGGCCCTACCAAGCCAGCCGTTGTTGCCATAGGTGTAATTGCAAGCTTCAACGCGCCCGCTGGTTGCTCGGCACCTCTTGGGGTCTGTTCCGCCGGGAACAATAGTCGTATCAAGTACTGTTGATACACTCCAGTCATTCGAAGTGGTAGCAAGATAAGAATCCCAAGCTGAAGATACATTATCGCCTAATTTTAGGGTGAAGGGATTTGTTGTACGCGCCCAATGGTAATTACCCCATGAGTGGCTTGCGCTGGCGGTAGAGGCGCTGAGGACTAAAACAATACTTGCTAAAACAATTATACCGATTAGCTTGCGTATCATACCCTATAGATTGAAGTATAACGTTTTCTAAATACATTTGTCAATATCTTTTACTTGTATTTTATTTCAACAACTTCACCTTTTCGTAAATCTTTGCCATTAACAGGAATTTTTAAAGCCCATCCAAGGGCATTGGCAACAGAGACTCCCACTCGAAGTCCGGTAAATGAACCGGGGCCGGTATTGACTGCAATTTCTTTTATATCCTCTAACTTCTTTCCTTTTTTCTCTAAAAGTTCGGTTATGAAGGGTAGTAACCTTTGGGAAGCGTTCTCTTTGGCCTTGGTTTCAAACCTTTTCTCATCCAAACTAACGGTTATCTTTTCTCGATCGGAGGTGTCTATATAAAGCTTCATAACAATTTTCAATTATTTAATTTCCAATTTTCAATCAATTAGACAATACCCAATTTCTCAAACCGATTTTGCTTTTAAACTACTGGTAATCTTTTGAAAAATCAATGTTAATTCTTGAGATTCTCTCCAAAGATTCGTAAATTCTTCTCTCTTGTTTGGCATCGAGCCAGAAAGCATTCTCAACCAGTGCTTTGTTTCTTGTGCTTCTTTCTTACAAAGATGGATTTTGTTTCTAAAATCCTTTCTAGAACTTGCTCCGTTGGCTTCCATATAGTTTGCCCCAATACTTGTGGCAGAACGAACCAGCTGACTTATAAGGGGCCTTGTTATTGCGTCCTGTTTTAAGGTATTGCAAAGTTTGATAACCTCCTCGCCAAACTTTGCCGTTCTTTCCTCTAAATCATAAATTTTTGAAGTTTGTTTCATTGAAAATTCAATGAAAATTGTAAATTGAAAATTTGTAAATTATTTATAACCATTGGGGTGTCCTTTGTGCCATTTGTAGGCGCTCTCAATTATTTCGCGGAATCCGTATTTTGGGGTCCAACCGAAGTCATTCCTAATTTTATCGATTGAAGCGACAAGGGCGGCAGTATCTCCCGCTCTTCTTGGACCAATTTTCACTTTAAAATCTAAACCGGTTACTTCTTTAATCATTTCAACTACTTGCTTATTTGAATAGCCTTTACCGTAACCTGCATTGTAGAAATTGCTTTCAGCTCCATTCATCAGTGCTTTGAGAGCCAAAACGTGTGTATCAGCCAAATCTAAAACATGTATATAGTCTCTGACACAGGTGCCATCGACTGTATTGTAATCACCCCCAAAGAGGGTGAACTTTTCACCTTTCAAGGCCGCCATTAATGCCTTTGGGATAAGGTGACTCTCATTTGGGGCATCAGAGCCGATACTCCCATCCAGTGCCGCACCGGCCGCATTAAAATATCTAATACTCATGAATTTAAGGCCGTGTGCCTCGTCAAACCATGGAAGCATCCTTTCAACCATCAACTTTGTTTCACCGTAAGGATTAGCGGGATCTTTAGGATCCTCTTCTTTAATCGGTAGGTTTTCGGGTTCGCCGTAAACACCGGCGCTAGAAGAAAAAACAAAATTGGAAGCACCGTGTTTAGCCATTACTTCAAGCAAATTCAGGGAGCCGACGACATTGTTTCTAAAATACATGCCAGGCTTTTCGTAAGACTCGCCCATTTGGATAAAAGCGGCCATATGAATGACTCCGGCAAATTTTTCTTTAGCAAAGAGCTCACCCACTTTGTCTTTTTCGGTCACTAAATCGATTTTTACCAGCTCAAAATCGGAGACTGCTTCTCTATGACCCTTAGACAAATTGTCAAGGATAAGAGTTTCAAAACCCGCATCTTTCAGCTTTCGGACAATAAAACTGCCTATATAACCCGCTCCTCCCGTAACTAGAATTTTTCCTTTCATAACAGTTTCAAGGATACCACGAATTTTAATTCGTGGAGGAATTGAACCTGATATATCATCCTCCCTCAAGGGAAACCGCATGCTTTAGCATGCGGAGGATGTTATTAGATAATTATTTTTCGGCTGTCTCCTCCTAAATTTTCAAATTTAATCCATTTGGCACTTTCAGAAATCATCTCTTTAATTTTTTCGGCCCATTCTATAACTACTATATTTTCAGGTTTTTCCCAAATATCACCAAGTCCCAAGTTTATCACTTCATTCTCGATATTTCCTTCCAGTCTATAAAGGTCGATGTGATAAAAATTTTTGTCGCCCACCTTGTACTTCCTCATGAGAATAAAGGTAGGAGAAATTATTCTTGAGCTTATCCCAAGTCCTTCCGCAAAACCTTGAACAAAAGTGGTTTTCCCGCTTCCCAAATCCCCGCTAAGGGCGAAAACTTCGTAGCCGGCTAAATCAGCTGCCAGCGTTTTGCCAAGATTTTTAGTTTCTTCGGCGCTTTGGGTAATAAATTCCATAGCCAGTAGATTGAAAGTATCGCTCCAATTGTATCAAAAAATACGTCCCGAACCCTCGGTTCCCTCCCGGGAGTAAAAGACTGATGAAATTCATCCGTTGCCCCATAAATAACTGCAAGTAAAATCGCCAAAAGCCCAGCGTTATATTTTTTAACCCCTGTTTCTTTTAAAGCTCGGTAGGTTAGAGATGCAAAAATCGCATATTCGATAACGTGGGCACTCTTTTTCAGCAAAAAATCTTTCCAAAAGATTTGAGAGGCGGGAATAACGGGTCTTGCCGAAAGTAAAAATATTACTACTGCCCAAATGACCGGCGGTCCCCAAAGTTTAAGTATTGTCTTCACTACCATTATTATAGTTGCTTGGAGTTTCTTTTTGCATATTTTTGAATACTACATATCCAGCCGCCCCCATACAACCAATACCGCCTACTATTAATAGAATCGGCAAAATAGGAAACTTCTTTTTTGAACCTTCTCCGACGACAGGAGAGGGAGATGGTTCCGCCAGTCCTTCCCTAAGACCCAAAATACCTGTTTTACTTTCCTCCGATTCGGCCAACCCGATGGACGGCCCCTCGCTGGGGCTTGGTTTTGGCGAAGGTTTGGGGGTTGGAGTTTTTGTTGGAGTTGGAGTGAGCGTCTTCGTCGGAGTCGGAGTTGGTGTGGGGATAGGGGTTGGAGTAGGTGTGGGCGTTGGCGACGGCGTAGGTGAGGGTGCTAAATCCGAGCATTGAGTACTAGACTTTGTTGGTATTTGCTCAGTTTGCCATTCTCCTCCATCTGGAACCCTTCCATATGATTTACCTTCTGTGACACTCGTGTAAGTATAAGTATCTACGGTTGATCCATCGGTTCTGAATAGAGTTGGGCTATCGCCAGTATCGTTTAAATACCCACTGGCATCCAGTTGCCGATAACAGGCCGACCCAGCAATAAGCAGCCCAGAAAGTAGAATTTTTGTCTTGCCGATATGTGAATCAAACGAGGTATCATCGTCAAAGTAAAAGTCAGAGAGATCAATAGTCGAGAGACTGTTATTATAAAATTCGACCCACTCAATCTCACCCACGTTGGGTTTCGGTAAGAATTCATTTATTACTTGCGCGGAAACATTTGAGGGAAAGAAAAGAAAGATAAAAACTAGACAGCAAAAAAGAAAAATTTTAAGGGGCTTATTGGACATGCAGGTAGAAGCTTAGGGTGTCATTCCCATGGTCTATATAGACTATGTTAATAACACTGTTCCCTCCGCAGCTCTGGGAAAATTTATATAAAGTTCCGTCCGCCGGCGCTCTTATCACGTCGCTTGATGTTGAAACCATGTCAAATCCGGTATGGACACCGCCCGAGTAAGCATACTTCCAGGAATAGGGCGTATGGCCATAAAACTGGGTCAATCTAATTGTGTCTTGTATTGGCCAGGGCCAATTGCCCGAACCCAAAGCAACATTTCCCCCTCCATTTTGTTCATCTAAAACACTCTTATTCTGAAGGTACGGTGCAGGGTCTACCCAAGTACCACCCTTTCTGACCTCAAAGTGAAGATGTTTGCCGGTAGAGCAACCCGGATATCCAGAGTTCCCGACAAGCCCAATCGGGTCACCTTGTCTTACCGGCCCTACCTTAACTCCAGAAACAAGTGCTTTTTCAATCGCGGCCTTTTCGGCAAGCGCTTGCGCCAAAAGCTGTTGATAACTTTTTTCGTCATTTTTTGTCTGAACCAAAAGCGCATTCTTGGCCACTTTTTGCACACCCAACGTCTTTTTTTGCTCTCCAAGTTGTTTTTGAAGTGTTTCCTGGTCTTCTTTTTCTCCCTGATATGTAATTTGTGCCGCTTGCAGTCTTTGCAAAAGGTCCCTATCCGCCTGCTGTATCTTTTGCAAATAGTGAAATCTAGAAACTGCTCCAGTTAAATCGGGAGCCGAAATAAGAAGTAGAAATGCATCTCCAACCCTCGCCATTTTGTAGGTTTCAACGGCCCTCGAGCTGAAGGCATTGGAAAGGGCATCCAGAGAAATTTCCAACTGGTCAATCCTTCCCCCCAGAAGCACTATTTTTTCTTCAGTTTGGGAAATCTTCAGTGTAGTAAGCCTTATCTGGGCATCGAATTGTGCAATTTGGTTTACGAGTGTTTTTGATTGGGCAGAGAGACGCCCAAGTTCATTCTCGTAACAATTTATCCTTTCTGTAAGATTAGCGATGTCTTGGCATGCTTGGGCAAAAACCTTATTTGTGAAGATTAGGCCGGATATTAAGGTTAAAAAGAGAAGAGCCAGGACAACTATTCGTTTCATCGGTTTCGGCGAGCGCGAGACACCGCCAGGAAACTTCCCGCAAGAGCCAGGCCAAATCCGACCAAAAGCTCCCCGCCCAGGATTGTGGCAAAAATGGCAAAAAAGCTTAAGGGTACTTTTGGAAGAACCGGAATTTCTCCGAAATATGAAACAATACTGGGGGTGGCGTAAAGCCAGAGAAGGAAAGCCAAAAGCCATCCCGCAAATGCCCCAACTGAAGAATAAATAAGGGCTTCAATTATAATCGGGCTTCTAATAAAACCGGGCGTGGCGCCAATAAGATCAAGTATTTCTATTTCTCCCTTGCGTGTGGTTATTCTCATTCCGGTTATAACAAGAATAATAAGAAGCGATATCCCTGCCAAGATGCCAACCAAAATGCCGCCACCTACTCTTAAGTACCGAGTTATAGTTCTTAACCTTCCGACAACATCCTGCAAAGTCTTTTCTCCACCAAGGTTTGCCGTGAAACCGACGGAATCCACGATTCCTTCCTTTTTGACTTCATTAATAACTTCCTGAGCAAAGGCCAGGCTGCTGACCGAAAACTCCAAAGATGCCGGGAAAATTGTGGGGCTAACTAGTTCGGATAGAAGCGGATTGTCGCTGGTTGCCTGCTTATAAATCTCAAGAGCCTCTTCTTTAGAGACATAGCGAACTTCTTTAACCCTTGTGTCATTTGTAAGTTTATTCTGAAGGGCAGAGACCTGCTCCGGGGTTATCTCGTCTTTGAGAAAGGCAATAATTTGGGGTCTTGTCTCGAAATATTTAAGGAGGTTCCCGGATGAATAAACCAGAACCGCCATCATCGTTCCGACAAAGAAAGTTAAAGTTAAAACAAAAAGTGCCGCCAAAGCCTGAAAAGGAGACCTCTTGATGTAATCCAGGGCGGTTTTCAGGTGAATATTGGGCATATTTTCAGACTTCCTCAACTTTTACTTTTAATTTACGTTTCTCCCCATGTCCAACCAACTTACCCTCATTGATATGAATTACCCTCTTTTTCAGCTTTTCCACAACGTGTTTGTTGTGGGTAGCCATTATTACGGTTTTACCCTCTTTATTTATCTTTTCGAATAAATCCATTATCGCATCTGCAGTTTCCCAATCCAAATTACCCGTGGGTTCGTCGGCTAGAATAAGTTTGGGGTTAATAACCAGAGCTCTCGCAAGAGAAACCCTTTGCAGCTCTCCTCCGGAAAGCTGTAATGGAAAAAGTTTAGAACGTTTATCTAATCCAATAAGTTTTAAAACTTGATTGACTCTTGCCTCCCATTCATCTTGATTTATTCCGGCAACTGCAAGGGGTACCTCCACGTTTTCCTTAACTGTTCTTTCATTAATCACCTTGTAATCCTGAAAAACTACCCCGATTTTTTGCCTAAGATAGGGAATACTCTTTTCCGGAAGATTGACGATATCTCGCCCATCAAATATTATCTGTCCGGAATTCGGCAAAATCTCCCTTAATATAAGCTTTAGGAGTGTGGTTTTACCCGCACCGGAAGGGCCCGTTATAAAAACAAATTCACCTTTTTCAACCGTAAAAGAAATATCCTGAAGAGCTTTAATATCGCCGAAGTTTTTGGAAACGTGGGCAAATTTAACCATACAAACAGGGTATCAGATGAAGAAGATTTACTCAAT
>ERZ1292644.1864-Hain-H14-01um-R2-1864-length-10240-cov-5_pt1 | contig 10240 bp, 14 predicted proteins | sample MGYA00564402_ERZ1292644 | MGnify/ENA primary metagenome ERZ1292644 (study PRJEB36523, sample SAMEA6512644) | groundwater metagenome | collected 2019-01-09 | study: AquaDiva: Metagenomics assemblies of 32 groundwater samples | reverse complement strand
TTGTTTTCCAGAAATACAGCTTCGACCAGACCAAGACACCAAGGGCTATTTCGCTAATACTTTGGGGGGAGATAGAAAGACTTGCACTGTCGCTGGAAAGTCCCCTGTTGGCTTCCACGCTTCCGTAATTATCATAGACGACCCGATTGATCCAAAGAAGGCAATGAGTCAAAGCGAATTGGCAATTGCTCGTTCCTTCATGACTGATGTAATTTCTACTCGTAAAGTTGATAAAGCAGTTACCGTAACCTTTTTGATAATGCAAAGGCTAGGCGTTGGCGATAGTACGGACGTTCTTATGGAACAATCGCGTCGAGAGAACGCCGTTCCTGTAAGACAGGTATGTCTTCCATCGGATTTAGACGAGAATGTAGATGGAACCTGGGATGATTCTAATGTCTGTCCCGCCGAATATGCCAGATTCTATGAGGACGGCTTACTAGATACAAAGAGACTCTCTCGCTTTGTTCTAAGGGATTTTCAGTCTAAGGGGGCTTTATTCTATGCCACCCAGTTTCGTCAACGACCCTATGTTTCCGGAGGGGGAATGTTCCGTCGGGAGCATTTTTCTCAGAGAGTAAAGGCTGCTCCGTTTTCCTGTAAAAGAATTAGATTTTGGGACTTGGCTGCTACGGCAGAAGAACGACGGTATGGTTGTAATACAGCGGGATTTTTACTTGGAAAGGATTCAGAGGGAGATTACTATATCGAAGATTTGGTGGTAGGAATGTGGGAACCCTCTGAGAGAAATAAGGTAATAAAGGCTACTGCTCTGAAAGATCGATCTAGGTATGGTCCCAAACATGAACCGATTATCTACATCGAACGTGAAGGGGGGTCTTCGGGTAAGGATGCTTGGAAAGCCATAGCCAAAGTTTTAGAGGGATTTCATGTACGAGAGGATCGCCCTACGGGAAGTAAAGAATTACGAGCGGAACCCTTTTCCGCTCAATTAGCGGCACTGAACGTCTACGTCGTCGATAATGGAGAATCGAAGGGAATGGGAAAGGCTATGTGGGACGTAGAGGCGATGATTGAGGAATTTATCCAATTTCCGAATTCCCCTCGAAAAGATAGGGTAGATTCCGGATCGGCAGCCTTCAACCTACTCTCAGGAGCAAAGAAAGCTCCTTCTCTTCATACTTATCTCCTAACGAACAAGAAGAACAAGCCCCAGACCAAAGTAATCGTTTGTTCCCTTGCTGGATTACAGAATGCTCTGATTGAGGAAGGATGTATCCTAGTATCCATTAGAAATCCCAAGACGAAAGAAGAGCAAAATAATCTTGAGAATAATTTGACATTTTCTCGCGAGAGTGCATACTTACAAAGAGAAACAATCGAGCAAGAAACAGAGCGAGAACAAGAGACTCCTTTTAAGGGGGTGATACGTCATGATGTGCGAGACTTGCTGGTGCAACCCATGCAGATGTCCCACATTCAAGTAGACTTGGCTGGGGGGAGTAATCCGGGACCTGGGCACTCACCGGATGGCGACACGACTCCCCCCAGCCATCTTCTTGGAACTCTGGAACTAGAATTCGCAGACATAGACCCCCAGGATTTGCAAGAGGCTTGGGATGAACTAGTTCCAGAGTTCCAGAAAAAGCCCGAAGAACTGGTCATGAGTAGAGAACATGGCAGGAAGCTCTGGGGGTTCCTGAAGAAGAAGAGAGACCTGCCAGTTAGAACCATGATCTTTCAGGATGATGGGGATTCGAGAGCCCTCTCACTTGCTCAGGGAGTCTGCGACATTCTCAGACTCCCAAGGAGTGTGATCTTCTGTTCACACCAGGACCAAGAAGAAGAGAGCCGGGCGTATGATGATCCCCTCAATGCCCACGTTTATTCGATGGTCAAAAGCACAAGGGGTAGTGTCCTCTAATAGCCGCGAGTGAGTGAATCGACATTTATGAATCGAATAGCAATAGGCGAGTGAATCGTGACGTTTGAATCGAATAGTGTATCCGGAGTGAATCGTTGTACAGGAATAGAATAGTTCAATTCGAGTGAACTGAATTGAATGACTGGAATAGGTTCTTCTGAATGACCTTCCCCTGTAGATCAGGTAAATAATGAGAGTCTGGGAATATAAATGGGAGGAAAAGAAGGGATGGATGTCCTGTGAAAATGAGATAAAGTATCTCAATGAGCAGGGCAAAAATGGATGGGAAGTAATCTTTCGGGAAATTGAGGACTACGAAGATGAAGGGGGGTATAGGACCTATCTCCGTTCATACGTCTTCAAGAAACTCGTCCAAAACTGTGGAATCGTGGCGGAAGAATCGAATAGGAAGGTATGAATGAACTGTCTCCCCTGAATCGAATAGTTCCTGGCGAGTGAACTGTGAAGAACGAGTGGAATAGATGAAAAAGAGTGTCCTATGAAATGCTGGAGTCAGATCGGCGATGAGGAGTGGGTAGAGAGCGAACTTGGCAGTTTCGATATGCGTCTTTACTTATCGAGACCCAAGGAGGAGATCTACTTCTCACATCCGGAATTCCACTTCTCGGGAAAGGAGTGTCGAGTCTCGGGATTCTCGCCTCAAGGAAATGGATCGTACAAGTTGATGGCCGTCAATATCCGGTTCTTCGCTCCTAAGAAAAGAGTTCCGAGATCGTCCTAAGAGATTAGAATAGTTCGATTCGAGTGAACTGTGACCTTAGAATAGAATAGTTCAATTCGAATGAGATTGGCGCCGGGGATTTGAATTGAAGCAGTAGAACGAATTGAGTCCCCCGAATCGAATAGTTCCTGGCGAGTGAACCGATGGCGAAGAATGAGAATAGAACTCCCTGAATGAACTGACTTCTTCGAATCGAATAGATGCTGGGGAATGAAGCGATGGCCGGGAATGGAATAGGGGTAGATGAATGAACTGAAATACTCGGATCGTCGATAGAAGGTTACCCCTTGTTAGGACCCCTCTATCACTACATTCATCCGAGTTTTTAAAGTAGAGAGGTACTCGGGTCGAGGTGGATCTGTTCTCAGCATAAGTGATGGATTCACACTAAATTTACCCGAGTTTTGATACAGATGGTGTCCGTGGTGTATACGGATTGCATTCGACACTGTGAATGTCGAGGTGGGGGTTCGAATCCCCTCGGACACAATCCTTTAGTCTTTATTTTACCCGATAATTTTGGGTGAAACTCCCACGGGTCGCTGATTAAAGGTTATCCTCATGAGAAATGGAGAGATGGGTAGAAATACCCGCGTCAACACAATGGAGCCATTTACTTAAGACCAAATAGCAGTCGTCGGTGGGATCTACTAAATCGGGTAACCTGAATTGAATAGCGGGCTAAGAGTGTTTCATCCGAATTCTAGCAGTCACCAGCGGTGTTGGTATAACGGCAGTGTCCCGGCCTTCCAAGCCGGAGAAAGGGGTTCGACTCCCCTACGCCGCTCTCGATCCTCTCGATTTCCACACACTCAGCGTTTGAGTGGGAATAGTTCACGGTCGAGAGGATCGAATATTACATGGGTCGCTTGCTGAGGGTTATCCCTGAACCATATCCCTCAGTTATTAAATTCACCTATGTTTTCAACTGCGAGAACGGAATGGAATAGAATCGGAAGAGTGAATTGAAACCGCAGAATCGAATAGTTCGAATCGAGTGAACTGGAAGACCAGACTGGAATAGTTCGATTCGAGTGAATCGACGATACCGAATTGAATAGATGAACAAGAGTGAACTGTTACGAGGGAATTGAATAGCTGGAAATGAGTGAACTGTTACGAGGGAATTGAATAGTTCCATTCGAGTGTTTTGAAAAAGAGATGGGTCGAGTGCAGGAGGGTTATCAGGTTGCTGGGGCTCAGACCTCAAACTAGAGGAAGAAGCAGCAAAAGCTGCTACGGACTCAAAGGATATCTGTCGGCTCATTCGAGATAATAATCTCCCGAGAGAGTGCATTCCAACTCAATTCCTGAATGAAGTGAGCGTGTGGGACGCTCTGCTCGAAAAGATGCCGATGACTGCAATGGTGCGCAACCTAGCTACGATGACTAGGATCGGACTACTCAAGCCGCTTTCTGACGCTACTCGTACGGTCTGTGAGCGAGTAGTAGATCCCGAGAAGCTGAAGAAAGCAAGAGTGCATCCAGTAGCTCTACTGATGGCTCTGCGGACGTACCAGAGCGGCAAGGGAGAAAGAGGGCAGAACACCTGGACTCCCATTCAACAGGTGAATGACGCTCTGGACGCTGCTTTCTACAAGGCATTCGACTTCGTCGAGCCCACGAACAAGAGATTCTTCATCGGACTCGACGTATCAGGGTCTATGAGTTCCCCCTGTGCTGGAACGAGCATGACCTGCTGTGAGGGGGCTACAGCACTCTCTCTCGTTACGAGGCATGTGGAAGATCAGGTCGAGATCTGTGCTTTCAGTACGGGACTACAGCCGCTCCCTATTGGGAAGTCTATCTCTCTCGTAGAAGCGATGGGGTACACGAGAAGAGTCAACTTCGGAGGAACTGACTGCGCCCTACCCATGATCTATGCTGAACAAAACAAGCTCAGTGTAGACGTGTTCATGGTGATCACGGATTCGGAAACTTGGTTCAATCCAAACATACATCCCTTCCAAGCCCTCAAGAGCTATCGACAGAAGATGGGAATCCCTGCCAAGCTGGTAGTAATAGGAATGACGAGTTCGGGGTTTTCAATAGCTGATCCGGTTGACCCGTATTCTATGGACGTGGTAGGATGGTCTACTGACGTACCTACTGTGATTTCCGACTTCGCTCGAAGTTAATCACTCAAAGAGGGATGTGAAAAGAAATCCACATCCCTCTTTTCATTTCTCAATTTTCGCTTGACAATTCTTGTACTATATTGCATACTTGCATAGAGAAGCAACTAATTCTAGCGAGAGAAATCATGTGGAAGCTACTTTCTCAGCCCAAGACTCAGCGAGTTACGAAGAAGCTGGCAGAAGAATTCTGCAATATGGAAGCATGTCCACAAGATCGCAATCTCTCGGAGATTCGACTGCGGGTCTATTCTAAAGCCATCAACGAAAATCGCTTTCGTCCCGTCTGCTGGGCAAAGACACGCTGTATGCAGACTGGAGGTCTGCATTGGGTTCGGGTCAACGGTAAGCATACCAGTCTTCTCATGTCCATGCTCGATCCCATGCCCGAATTCTACGCTACTGTGGAAGAGTACGTCTGTGACACTCTAGAAGACGTAGCCAAGCTCTACGCGACCTACGATTCCAAGCTTCAATCTCGTTCTGTCTCTGATATCAACCGTTCCTTTGTAGCTTGTATCCCAGAGCTAGCAGAAATTCCGATGAAGACCTGTAATATGGTCATTTCGGCTCTCGCTTTCCACAAAGACGGAGATTTCTTCACTATCAAGAGACAACCTGCGGAGCGAGCAGAAGCCATCTTTGAGGAAATCGACTTCTGTTTGTGGGTACATAAGACTTTTGGAGACAAAAAGGGGAAGGGGGGACCCCTTTGTCGAATCCCTGTCTGTGCGGCAGCCTATGCGACTTACAAGCGAGAGGAGAAGAAAGCAACCAAGTTCTGGACTGCCGTCAGAGAAGAAACTGGCGAAACTCCAGATCTTCCCGACAGAAAACTGGCTAAGTTTCTCTCTACCAACTACGCTCGTAACCCAGGAGCTACCTGCAAAACTTCTCGCCATAATCGAGCAGAGCCCAATGAATTCTACGCTAAGTGCTTGCATGCGTGGAATCTCTGGCGAGAGGGGAGGAAAGCGGACTTGAGATATCGCGAAGATAGTAAGCTCCCAGAGGCTCTATAACTTCTCTAGAAACTGTTTTGAAATCTCTTGGGAGAATTAATGAAACCTGCCTTAAAGCTTCATGCCATTGAGAATACTCCAACTCAAAATGAGATTCTTGCGATTGAGACGGCACTTATGACTAGAGGGAAAAGAAGAATTCCAAAAGAAGAGAAGATGGAAGGGAAAAAGATTCTTTCTCTCGAAGCAGAGGTATTGAAACAGAGGGTACAAGAATTAGAAGGGGTTTTTGCTAGCGTCCTAGGAAAGCTCCAAAAAGTGAATCTCTACTGCCCTCTAGTAAACATAATGCAAGCTGTACGAGAGAGTGTACAGGAGTTGGAGAAAATACGGTGACAGAGCAGGAACTTCTAGATCTAGAAAACTCCGCTGGGGACTGGTCTCTTCTCACTGTGGAAGAGGTAAAGAAGATAGTAGCATATATACGAGAGTTGCAGAAAGTAATCAAAGACACGGGAATCTATCTCGACAATCCCGACTTTGACGGAACAGATGCAGCCCATCCTGCTTGGTGGAGAGGGCACTTTGATGGGTCTGATGGAACATGCTTCAACCTGATGAAAATTCTCCTCGAAGAAGGGGAAGAGATGCCCAAGGATTGGAAGTACGAAGCCCTGAGAACCAGAATTCTCGCCCTCAAGGAAAAGTCTCGTGTCGGGCCAATCTGAATTTCAAGTCGGAGAGATGCTCAAAGCTGACTATGGACAGAGGGAGCATGGGTGGATAGAAGTGCTGGGAGGAGGAAAATACAGAATCGCTAACGTCCCCATAAGTGATCGCCTGAACATGAACGACGTAGTAACCTGTACTAGCGTTAATGGATATCTAGTGGTAGATGAGGTTCTCTCCTCAGAATTTCCAAACAAGACTCTCGTCTACTACGATACCCGAGAGCAGTACCGGGCTCTATGGGAGGCTTCCTCTGCATCTGGGAATAAGACAGAGGGAATGATTGCTCCCTATGTAAGAGACGGAGTATTTAATAGGGGTCTAGCTCTAGTAAACCACAAAGACGACTTCGATCCTATCAAAATTCTAGAAGATCTGGGAGTCGAGGATCCTGCTCTAGAGGAGAGACCGCTGTGATCGAGAAAAATGATCTGGATAAAATGACCAAGATTATTAATCTCTGTGACCTCGCTCTAAGGCTGACGGAGCAGGGAAAAATCAGATGGAGTCAGAGACCGAATCATGAATGCACCTATCGAACATTTCTTACAAATACCGTCCTTCAAATAGCGATGCAGACTAAGCAGGAGAAGGAAGAATTCGAAATCTCTATTTCTGCTAGGAATTCTGCGGTTGAGTGGGAGAATGACTGGATTTCTTGTGACAGAACTGGTATCCTATCACAACTCTACTACAGGATCTCGAATATGCATATGCAGGATCTCCTATCTCTAGTCGTAGATGATCTCAAGGAGAGGATATGATCCAAGACGAGAGAATCCCCCAGACGAGAGTAAATAAGAGTTCCATTCTTTTCGCCTATCAGGAGAATGGATCAGTCGATTATGTCCTAGAGGGGTATCCCTCTGTCCCCAAGGAGGACGTTCTACGACTGATTGCTTGGTACACGGAGAACAAAGAAGAAGCAGACGAGTGGTTAAACTCTATCGTCGAGGAATGTGCTAAGCGGTCAGAAGACTTTCCGAGTCCACAGACTGCTAAGGTTCGAGCTTTGAGGGAGAAGCTGGGGGAATCGCTCTAGCGTGCGTTTCTGAGAGTGCTTTCGAGTGTCGAGTAGAGAGTCAATCTCGCAGCAAAACGCTTTCGCTTGACACGTCAGAGCGTATATTACATGCTGTAGCTAGAAAGACTCGCTCAAAATTCAAAAACAAGCATGGAGGCAATTATGCTCGTGTTGTCCCGCAAAAAAGGCGAACAGGTCGTCTGCATTCACGAGGGAATTACTCTCACGCTGGAAATCATCGATATAAGGGGGGATAAAGTAAGACTGGGATTGATCGCCCCAAAGGAAATGGAGATCTACCGTGGAGAAATCTACCAAAAGAGGTCTGAGGAAGAGGTAAAGAAATAATGGACCTGGTTTCTGCTTGTCAGTGCCTAATCGCCCTCTTCGTCGGATGGGAAGTAAAGGGATACTTCTCTAGAAAGAGAGAAGCTCTGCTAAGGAAAGACCTAGAAAAGCAGGATGAACAACTTTCTAAGGCAAATCTTCACATGGAGAGGGTTAAAGTACTCTTGAAAGACAGGAGGATTATCTGAAATGCGCCCGCGAGATCGGGGATATAATTCCCATATACCCATACTAATTACTACAGAAGCCGTAGCTAGGAAATTCAACTTGACTGGGATGAAAGTCAGGGAAGGTAATGTCGATTTTTGGTTAACGGAGTGCAAAAAGGGACTTGGATTTGATCGGGATCTAGGGAAGTTTGTACTGAAGGATTACAAATTTGCAATGGATAAACAAGAGAGTCAAGAGAGTTCCGAGTCTCTTTTTGGTTACTACGACTTAGACTGATTAGCTAAGTTTGAAACGGATTCTTCAAGGAGACTCTACTTCACGGTAGGGAGCGAAGAAATTATGCTTATCACTTGTTTACGATGCCATAAAACCCTTGCCAAAGAATACACAAGGAAAACGATGTATGGACGTATCGTCGTTATGAATGGTACGAGATTAACTCAGAATCCAGGGCAAGTGCCCAAGCTCAAGTGTGGTTGTGGACTTGCAACTTTCCTTTTGAAAGGATCAGCGTAATCTACTAAGGTTCCACTCATAGGGAGATGGAATTCCTAGATAGAAAGGGCTTCTTCAAGGAGAAGGTATCGTGCTAGACTTCGTCGAAACGTTCACCAAGGGTGTCGGCAACGCGATGACGGAAGGGGATCCCTACAAGAGCCTCGTCTACGTCGGGGGAACTCTACTCGCTCTGGGGGCGCTCAGAACTTCTCAGTGGCTCGGCTGCAATATCAAGGGGAGGTATCATAACTGGAAGTATCCTCCCCCAGCACCACTCCCTCCTCCTCCAGATCCCCCTTCGGAACTGGCACAACTGGTGATCGACGATCTCGAAAGAGTCGTTGAAAAAGCCAAGTTCAACGGATTCGACAAGCTGAAGACGAAGGGCTACGTCTTCTGCTGGGTCCGAGACGAAAGCAGCCCAATAACCTCTAACTCCTTCCGAGTCTATCTCGCGGACAGCAGTCGAGTGGTCAGTGACACGATCTCTTTGACGGACATGGCTGTGATCCGAAAGAAGTTCGAGGAGAAGTGCAAGCAACTCGAAGAAGCCCGGGTCACAAAGGAGCGAGAGGACATGCTCGCTATCGCTCGGCAGATCAAGAGGATCTGAGCCCATACAATGCACGGGAAGAAATTCCCGTGCATTGTATCAGGACTCTTAATTATAGTAGGAAATAAATCTAAGGAGGCGAGATGAGTCTTAGCCAATCAGTCCTAGAAATCGCCCGGGATCTTGAAGTAGAGAGTTGGGAAGTAGAAGATCCCGCTCATCTAAAGATCCTAATTAAATCTACCATCAAGCAACTTCGTAGAGTAGTCAATGCTGTTACCCCGGATAATCCTACTCCCCCTACTCCTTGCTTTATAGGGAAGCCCCCCGACCCAAATGATCCAGAGACTCAAGAAATCTATAGAATTCAACAGGAAGTTATGGCTAGAATGGGAGAGAGAGCAAGAATTCAGGAAAGAGTCTCTGAAGTAATGCGGGAAGTTATTGGAGGACCTGCTGATGATTCTCTCTTCCCCGTCCCCTCGAATATTACTGCTGGATTATCTACCGTGATTGCTGGGGCCTATTACACTCTCCACGATGATTTCAAGCTCTACTACGACGAAGAAAAGACGAAGAAAGCCCATGAAGAACTAAAAGGAAAACAGAGTGATAGGTAATGTAGACCCGAAAAAATTATCTCCCGATGAGTTACTGCAACTCATGGAAGATAGGGAGTATATCGAGAGGAAAGAAGACGGCAAATTTAGCTGCAAATATGAACCATCGAGAGAGGAACATCCTTTCATACGGGATTTCTTCTACTTTCTAATTAGGAAACAGACTCTTAGAAGATTTCTCATCGCTCTGGGAGTGGAGCTAGAATGAGTAAACCTTCGAACGAATCTTTTGCAGAGACCCTAGCAAAGCTCCTTCTCAATACAGAGAGCCCGTGGGGATATTCAAAGATTGATAATGGATTTATGATAACGAGCCCTCCTCGAAGTTTTATCGATCAAAGGATGCAACAGGGAGTATTTCCTCTTACTCTGCATCGTATCTGTATTATTGAAACTTCTGCTTATATGGATAATGCGGAAGCAGAACGATATGCAAAGTTCATCGTAGAATCTCGGAATCTGATGACTATTCTACTAGCCCAATTAAGAATGCTTAAGGATGAAAATGAATTTATAAGGAAAATCACGGACGATCTTAAAACGGAATCTTCGGTATACCAGAGAGGATATAAA
>ERZ1292644.1863-Hain-H14-01um-R2-1863-length-10251-cov-4_pt1 | contig 10251 bp, 19 predicted proteins | sample MGYA00564402_ERZ1292644 | MGnify/ENA primary metagenome ERZ1292644 (study PRJEB36523, sample SAMEA6512644) | groundwater metagenome | collected 2019-01-09 | study: AquaDiva: Metagenomics assemblies of 32 groundwater samples | reverse complement strand
CTGAAATTGATGATTCAATTGATATCAAAATTCAAGACAAAGATGTTGAAATATCAGCCATTAGAGCTGGTGGTGCTGGTGGTCAGAACGTTAACAAAGTTTCTTCTGCCATTAGACTCAAGCATTTGCCTACTGGCATCATGGTTCTCTCACGTACCGAAAGAGATCAACATGCCAACAAAAAGCTAGCCTTTGAACGCTTGCGGGGAATGCTGTATCAGATTGAGATGGATAAGAGGGAATCGAAGAAGAAAGAAATCTTTTCTTCCCAAGATGAGAACAGCTGGGGATCTCAGATTCGTAGTTATGTAATGAGCCCAACTGAAAGAGTTGTTGATCATCGAAGCGAATTGCATTTGAATAATGCAACCTCTGTGTTGGATGGTAATCTTGATAGCATCATTAAGTCGGTCTTGATCAAGAATCATTCTACCTAATTACCAATGAGATTAATATGAAATGCCATTGCGGAGCAAACCTAATTAGAATACAAGAAGACCATAGTGAGACACTCGATATTATCTATCGATGTAATAGACAAAATGGTTGGTCTACTAGAAAAAGATGTAAAAGTCCTATCTGGTATAACTTTAAACTGTATAAAACAGAAGAAGATAGCTACGTTATTAATTCTGCGGTTTTTAAAGAAAAAAAAGAAACTAGAAATTTCAAAGGCATTGGCATCGCTTGCATAGGGATTGTTCATGACCTTATCTTCAGTAAGAATCTTTCCACCGATCTCATCAAGATGATTGAATTCGGTGGAATGCTTTCCTGATACCACGCGGTAATTGTAGCTCCAGCTATTGACAGCTGCGCATACTTTGTGCGCTAAGACACCATAAGTGTACCCAATGACCCACACTCAATCAAATCAAGATATTGAAATGAAGTGCTTCTGCGGCGCGACGATTGACTTTGTCAAGTCCGTTGGAACCATGAGGCATTATAAGTGTTCAGCAGAGCAACATTTTTCTTTTTCTGTGAATGAAAATAGGGAACTGGATTCATTCTCTGCCCGAGTGAATGATACATTGGTTGCCCAATGGTTCAAGCAAATGGACTTTTCTCGTTTGGTTTTTGGTGAGAAAAGAAATTATAATACCAAGATCATTAGTTCTTTGGATGATCTAAAGCTTTTCCTTCAGAATCCTACTGAATTTGTTCAGAACTCTGTGTTGATGTCATGATTTGTCCCTATTGTCAATCTACAAAGTTTGTAGAGCTAGGTAACTATATTAGTCATAACAGCCATATTTGTGAATATATGTTTATTAAACAAGATCGCGTCGGAGATGGATTTACTCCAATTTTTATTGATTGGATTAGATGTATCTCTATTAAAGCGGACGGGTCTTTTTACTCAAATAAGTTGAAGTCATCTGAAATGAAATTTAAACTTTCTTCTGTTGGTTCCGAAGAAAATCTAAAAGAAATTACTGATTATATAGAAGTTTTTATGCAAAACCTGAAGATACTTTCATGACAGAATTAAAATGCCCTACTTGCTCGCAATCAAACTTTAGATTGAAATATGGAAGCATATTCCATACAAGTGGATTACCTTATAATTGCGAGATGGTTATCTATCCTCTTCAGGAGGCGATAGAGTCACAAGGTCCTATTTTTATGGACCATACTAGTCACCACCGTATTGAATATAATGGTGATGTCTTCATAAATGGATCTAAGATTCCATTAGAAATCCCCTATCTTCTAACTAATACATTAGAAGAAAATATGCAAATCATCATTTCGTTTATTTACGATTACGTCCAAAATCAAAACATATTGGGGTAATATCATGTCCGACATTAATGATGCCGTGGTGCACACTCATCAAGTGTTTTCGAAGTCTAATCTCGGTGTCGAAATCTTTTATCTCGACAATGGTTGGGCAATTAAAGCTCCCACCGAAGTTTCTTTCGAAAAGATCAACAACAAGATGTTTGCGTTGATTAACAACATTCGTTTTTTCATTCAGAGTCAGTTCCATCCCGAGATTACCAATATTCGTCATACCAAAGACGAGTCTGGGTCTTTTCTTTATTATGTTTTACGAGGACAAAATGCGTAAGGTCTTAATTTGTTTGGGAATCCCCGCTTCTGGCAAGTCAACTTGGGCAAAAGAACAAGTTGCCAAAGACCCTAATTTGGTTCGAATTAACCGCGATGACTTGCGTCATATGGCGGTTAATTACGTTCATAATAAGGGTAACGAAGCTCTGATGGTAAAATTCAGAGACAAACTCCTAGAGGAATCTCTCTTCTCTGGGAGAGATGTCATTATTGATGACACTAACTTTGGAAACTTTGAGAAAATCAAATTGCTTGTTCAAAGCTTTCATCTCAATGATGATGTTACCATTGAAGAGGTTCCTTTTTACATTGAGCTTAAAGAAGCTATTGAGAGAGATTCTAAAAGACCGAGCCCGGTAACTCCTCCAGTTGTAGGAGTCTTCTGGAAGAAATCAGGTAAAGAATCTTTCAAAGATTATGTGGCAAAAGTTGCAGTGATTCCTCGCGAGTCATATCCGGTTCATTCTGAAGGACAAAAGGCTATCATCTGTGATTTGGATGGAACTCTTGCGATCATTGGAAACCGTTCACCTTTTGACGCCAAGAACTGTCACAGAGACCTTCCTAATACTCCAGTGGTAGAGACCTTGTCTTTGTTTCACAAACAAGGCTATGAGATCCTTTTTGTGTCAGGAAGACATGATACCTATAAGACTCAGACCGAAGAGTTTATCAAGAAACATCTTCCAGATCTCAAGTACTCTTTGTATATGAGAAAAGAAGGAGATGATCGTAAAGACTTCTTCATTAAGAAGGAAATTTTTCTTGAACATATCTATAAAAAGTTTCATGTTTCTTTGGTACTGGATGACAGAGATCAAGTAGTGGCTCTTTGGCGCCGACTCTTCAATCTACCAACATTTCAAGTTGACTATGGAAACTTTTGAGATCTCGCAAAGAAAAAAGAATAAGTTCATAAAGTATCTCCGTTCTCAACGAGATCCTATTATTTTCTTCTCACAGGAAGAAAGATTGATTCTGGAGAATCTTGTTGCTAATGCTCATACAGTTATTAGTGATCCAGTAATAGCTACTGTTATAACAGATTCTTGTTTGTTTGAACAGCCCTCATCACTAGGTAAGTATGAGTACATTTATTTAGTCAAAGACACATTACATTGTACGGCTCTTATCTTTCTCGAAAGAGAATCAGGAGCTAGAACAAGTTTTTGCATAGAAAAAAGTTATTACAATTTCTCTGCTATTAAAAGCGAACAAATAACATGGATATTTGATTCAAGATACGAAGACCAGCTTTATGGACTATCTCTTCAAGTTAAAAACAAACAAAATCTTCCAGATATACTTAAAAATCATTTGATAATGGACTAATGCAAACTTTAAATCCTAAATACCTACTAGTTAATCTTATTAATCAAATGGATGCTTCGGCATTCTTCTCTAAAGGTGGGGAAGAAACCAAAGAAATCTTTCTAAAAGAAATCGGAAGAGCCATTGAAGTTACTGAGCCGATGAAAGAGGCTTTTTTTGTTAAGCTAAGTCCGATATCAAGTATATTTGATACTTCGTTTAATGACCTAGCCTTCAATGTTGTTACCAATAAACTGTTGTGTACCAAGCATTATGATATGAGCATTGTAGTACCAGGTGCCAGACTCAATTGGTATGGCAAAACAGAGCTTTATCAGAGAACCAAGAGTATTTCAATTGACTTTCAGAAGTCATATGAAGATTTTTCTAACTCTAATGAAGATATTGATCTTGGATTTTTATTCCGCAATCCAAAGCTTCTAGAAAAAATTCAAAAATACGATGTGAAAATCATGCCAGACATGATTAAAACATTTATGTTGTTGTGATTAAATGGCATTCGTTTGAATGCCAGATAAAGAATTTGCTTTAAAGTTTTTGGAACAAGGGCGCCAAACCAGATTACTTTATGGTTTAGTTAGCTTGGATAAAACACAGGTAAATATTTATACAAACAAAAGCAATGAGAATTTTGTTTGCCTGTTTACCAATCCAGACATCACTATGTTTGATAGACACGCCAAGATCATCAACTTAGAGTTCTATGCCTGGGCTGAACATAGCTTTTACTTATCACATAAAAATGTCTATGCAATCTTTAGATTTAAGAAAAACTTTTATACCAAAGAAGGTTTTTTAGATATTAACTATTCTAGCTTATTTCAGAACCCGGATTTTATCCAATGCATAAATGTTAAAAAGCAAGCTATTAAACTACCACCAATTCTTCAAAATTACTTTCTTCTATGACCAAAAAATTTGATGATTTGAACATTGATGACTATGTTGAAATAATTGAAAAACACACGGAAAAATATGGGGGATTGTGGGCAGAAGAAAGCTTTATTAAAGCTATTAAAGATGAAAGAACGATCTTTAATTATCGACCACTATTTGATGAAGTTCTTATACATAATAATCAAATTAATGATTTTGATTCGTTTGGAACGATTAATCCTAATATGGTATCGCCTCGAATTGATCTAAATTATGTTCTATACACCAGAGTATTTATTTATAAATACTATGTAACTTTTGTGTTTTCTAAACATATTTATTCAGAAAGTTTTGGATGGAATGATCTAACGCCAGGACTAGCGTCTAACACCATGCTATTGTCTGCACTCAGCAAATTTGAAAAATATTTTCCACACATTAAATTGCCTAACTCTTACCAAAATCTCATAATTCTTACATGACTAAAAAAGATCTAAAAACAACTTTAATTGACCTTGTTAAACAAGAAAAACAAGATTACACTGATTGGCAGAAGTATAAAAAGATTTATAGTGGTGGAGCCAATACTTGTCAATACTATCATTCGATGAAGAAGAGAGTATTTACTCCATCAGAGTTAGCACTTATTAAAAGATATAGTGTCGCCGATCACATCTTTTTTAAGATGTCTCTTGAAGAAAAGAATAATTTTCTCAAGTTTTACAAAGTATATTCTAGTGGAAAGTATCATGACTTTCACTATTTTAGCCAGGTAAAAGCCAATTTCTTTATGGCATGTCTCCGGCATGAGAAATGTGAAGTTAAAAACATTCATGATCTAGAAAGTTCCAAAGATCATGCGAAATACATGGATCTCATCTCAGAACAAATGAGATCCCAGGTAGGAGTAATTCGCTGTAAGAAAGCTTTTATCATCAAATGTAATGAATTCAAAATGTTTGATAACCTAGAAGAGTATTATGATGTTATCAAGGAATTTGGTCCTAGTAATGCGAGTCTGATCCACTGTATGCCTTTTATGAATGACACTTGGCTTATATACGATAAGCCTATTGTTACAGATAAAAGAGTAGTAAACTTTTCAAACAATATGATGAAGAACGATAACATAGTAGAATATCTCTCTAAAAGAGATAAGAAGCTCAAAGACGTTCCAGACATCATCATTAACCATAAACTATTCTAATGAAAAATATAGCAACTCACATTAAAAAATTAGACAATCTTATAAAAGAAAAAGAAGAGATAGCAGAACTTCGCAAAGAAGTTAAGCCTTATCATAGCTATTATCCATATTATGGATATACAAGTTATTCATCTTTAGTAAACGCAAAAACGATATCTCAATATAACTCAGTGTTACCTAGTCATGTAAAGAAGTTAAATAAATTACTAGGTGAAAATGAATATAAGATTCTTTCTCTTCCTGTAAAGGATAGACTACAAGCCGTCAAAAACATTGAGAAACTAAAGAATTTAGATCGCAAATTTTATAATATCGAACTATCAAATGTTCGTGCGATTAAAAATATGCTGGAGAAGTCCGATACAACTATTTCAATGCCTTCTAAAGAAGAGAAGGATAAAAGTGCTCATATATATTCTAATTTAAAATATATGATTACTAATGATAATACTAAGCTACATGATTCAGAAGATAATTTACTGTATCTATATAATGGGAATCCCATTTGGGATGCTCCCACTCAAAAAAGAGTACAGAACATTTCTGCCATAATTTATAAAAGATGGCATATTCCCGGCGCCTCATATGGATATTGTAAATATCTTATAAAAAACGGAGAGTTTACTGGAGCGTCTTTTAGTAATAAGTTACTGAAGAATAAAGCCTTCCTGAAATTCTGCGGTCGCACTGATTTAAAAAATGTACCTGACTATATCAAAGATTTTATCATACTAGAATAATGGCAAGCAAATATATTCCTTCGGTTTTAAAGAAAAAAATCAACTCTGGCAAAAAAGAATCAGTAATCAAATATCTTGAGTCTGCGGAAGAGATTTATAAGAAGCGCAAAAAGATTAACGATTATATCGGTAATGAATATGATTTAATGAACTTTTATGACAAATATCGTAAAAGTGTCACCAACCGAGAGCGCCTAGCTAATCTAGCTAATTTTGATTTAACTAACAAAGACAAAAAAGAAGCCTATGATGCTTTAGAGTTTCTGATTAAGAAGCAAGAAAAACTATTTCTAAGCCTAGAACCAGCCAAGCGTCTAGAAATTCTAGAAGTGTTTAAAGAACACTGGGAAAATGGAATTACTTATATGGCTTCTCTGGGAGAAGATATCTCAGAAGTTCTTAAGCTTATTAAGAGAGATACTCTTTCAATTGAAGGGGTTGATAACTTTGGAGCAATTATTAAAGATCCTGATTTGGATATCTTCAAAATGAAGGGAGTCTTTAATATAAACTTTTCTAAAACATACCATCCATATGGTAATAAAAGCGCGTTGGCGGAAATAGATAGTATTTCTTATGTGTATAGCATACATGCTATGGGCTTTCAATGGAGAAAGATACAAAATCTAGTTGAAAATGGATCCTGGCTCCCTGGTGTTACCGAAGAACAAGCCATTAAATTGGTAACCACACCATTTTATGGTAATCCATATCACCAACATAATGATCCATATAATAACGTTAAAACAAAAGAGCTAAAGAATATACCAGACATAGTCAAGAACTATCAATTGATTAAATGAAAAATTCAGAATTAACTTCTTTTTTAAAGAATGTAAAAACAGATCGTCCGACTGCCATTGCAGAATTAGAAAAATTTCAGTTACAAATAAAGGAACAAAAGAAAAGTCATCAAGAATTTCAATCAAAGCATCCTGAATTTGATATCTCTCAAATATATAGCGCTGATCATCCCCTATCAGTTCGAGCTATGACAAAACATTTTGAGACTCTTGTAGACTCTACAACTTTTAAAGATAAAGATCTTAAGACTCTGAGTAAACTTACTACTCAAGGAAATGTTTTCTACTTATCTTTAAGTCATTCTGATCGTTTAGAACTATTAAAGATCATGAAAGATGTTGAAGATGTCTCATTTTTTTACTCTGAAAATATTTCACGTTTAAAACGCGTGTTAAAAAGTTTAGATCATAATCAGATTGTAACGGGCTCTCAATCACAAGGATTTGTAATTAAAGATCCAAAGATAGATATCTCTCATTTTAAAGATACTTATGTTGATAGCTATACAAGTCATCAAAAATCTACAGGATTTGCTATGAGTATAGATATTGTTCATTGTTTTAGAGCTATCGAGACTAATTGGAGATTAGTTCGCCCGGTGATCAAAAATGGCTCTTTCAGAGAATTAACTGACAAAGAAATGATATTAATTTTTTCTAAAAAGAATATTATCAAGCAGATTCAAACACATATTAAGTCTCTCAAAAACGTCCCAGACCAAATTAAAGATCATTTCATATTAGAATGACATACTATGAGAATAAAGTATTCATCAAATCTCTTGAGATATTTTATCGTGACAATAATCTAACGGCTTTTAAAAAGCTTGCCGTTGATGCTTTGGAAGATGTAAGAAGTAAAGTATCTTGGGATATGGCTCAGGATGTAATAGATCTACTTAAACATCCAGCAACAACACTAGAGATTAAAGAATACTCTGAGCCCTATTACTTTGATGTTAATATTTGTCTAGATGAACATTTTAGGCTAAAGAATCCCATATATCAATCATGGATTGATGATCAAGACAGAAGACCATCAATGGCAGTAGAGAACTATGCAGTTAAATATGGTAATTTTTGGTTTGACTATCGAGCAACAATTATTCATCATAATTTCTTTGTAGATCTTGATCCACATTATCTTTTGGATCCCAATTTTGTTAAACAGTATAATAAAAGAAATGATTGGAAGATTACAAATATGCCAGAGTTCTTGACCAATTATTTGATACTACAATGACCAAAGAAGATCTTTTAAATATTTTGCATGCTTCTTCTTTCTTTGAAAGAAAATCGGGATTTCAAAATTTTGCCCCAAACACTCATTCCATGTCCTTCTTCAAAGAAGAGGTAATTGCTATCATGGAAGATGATGAGACCGAAGCAAAAATTACTCTGAAGAACAATAGTTTATCTTTAATCAAAATAGAAGATTATAGAGTTACTGCCGAAGCTATTAATATGATTTATACTAATCATTATACTGATAATGATGGAAAAATTAATGCTTATATCAAAGCAGATATGGTTTTTGAGCTCCCAAGCAAATATAAATTTCTCGTACAAATTGATAAAGTATTAATACATCAGAATAAAGTTCAAGAGGTTCCCAACTGTATATCTAATAAAAGATTCAGACAATATCTTGAATCTTATAAATTTCACCTAGAGATCTCGGATTTTATGAAAGAAGTAATTAAAAACTACGAACTCCTATGCTAACTCTATCCCCTAGCGATTTCCAAAGTGCTTATATCTATTGGCAATGTAATAGAGATGGCAGAAAAGCCCCACATGATTTTTATATAGCTCATAGCTATGTTAGAGACAATTTTGTCAAAATATTTGAAAGTCCAGATTCTTCTTTCGTGCAAGAAGGTCCATATGGAGAAAACATTGTCACCTATTCTGTCTCTACTCCGGCTCTTAGTTGGAGCTATTATACACTAGAGATTAATAATAAGATAGATGTAACTATTGAATTTTGCGCAAACATACAATTTAGATCACTACGTAGCCTTCCAGATACAAAGATAGTCGCCATCTCTCATATCATTAAACAAGACGAGATTCTGCTTCCTTATTCTATCATAGAGTCCGATGCTCTAACAAAATTCTATAAGTCTTCAGGTCTTAGATCAGAAATTGTTGATAACTACTTGCTCCTATGAATATTATTGAAAAACTCAAGAGCCTATCTCTTCATCATATCTCTGTGGAAGAACCTCTTAATCAAGAGATCTATGATATCATCCATGCCCCTGATACTATCATGTGTCAGGAAGCACCCGATAAGTTGAAGATTACTTTTTTCATTTATGCCCCTACTCTTGAAAAAGATAACACTTTTGCTTATCCTAATTGGCACAATCACTATGCCAAAAGATTTTTTCATATGTTCAAAACAGATGTTGTTTTTATCAAGCATTATATAATCGAAGATGTTATCCAGAATAATCCCGCCATTGCACAGAATGAAGAAGCCATGGAATTCCTTTCAAAGGAAAGGAAGAAACCAAATCTTTATTATTCTCCTGTCCCTGATTTCCTGAAAAACTTTGATATCATCTAATACCTTGAACCTAAATCTAGACGATATTTTCTATCACTCTGCTTATGCAGATGATATCTACCAAATCCTGTGTCATCCAGAAACAAGCTTTAACAATAAAGCTTCAACCATTTATATTGATTATAAAGTCAATACAGATATTCTAGAGTATAATCACTCTATACTCCGTGGTCATATCTCTCCTTGTTTTTTTTCCATATATTCAGAAAGACATCTTTCTATGGAGTTTGTCTTTCGCAAAGACTATATTATTGATGGCGTTCTTCAAGAGAACCTAGAGATTCTTAAGAATCAACCTATTCTAGATGATATTTTCAGAATAGCCAAGCAGTTCAAACTCTTCCTGCCTGAGATGTATCTTAATTATGATATCCTGTAAAGAGCTGCTGGATCAGCTTAATAGCAAATACAAACCTCTTCCGCAGTATCATCAAGAAATCATTAATATTCTTACCGATTCACGATCAAAGATTACCAAAGCCAACAAAGCTAATATCTATATTACCTACTCTTGTTCCACCCCCAATCTAGATGATAGGTTCTCTTATGCAGATAAAACAGGATTTGTTACTTCTTTCTTGCTCCCGGCTTATTCCGATGGTCAAGACCCAGATATCTTTTGTCAAAAGTTTTATGTCG
>ERZ1292644.1862-Hain-H14-01um-R2-1862-length-10254-cov-9_pt1 | contig 10254 bp, 16 predicted proteins | sample MGYA00564402_ERZ1292644 | MGnify/ENA primary metagenome ERZ1292644 (study PRJEB36523, sample SAMEA6512644) | groundwater metagenome | collected 2019-01-09 | study: AquaDiva: Metagenomics assemblies of 32 groundwater samples | reverse complement strand
GTTTCCCGGTGAGGCTCGTATTGCGGTCGTCCAGAGCGGGACTGCTCGAGCCGGTCGATCGGGCCTAGTACTGCGCGGATCGCGTTGAGCTGGGTTGCGACATCTCTCGGGTCTCCACCAAGTTGGACCAGGGTGTTGAATTCAGACCTGATTCTCTGGCGTGTCTCGTGAGCGTCGTCCAGTATCTCGGGCGCTACCGACGTGTACCGGGCTATCTGAGAATCGACGAGTTCCTTACGCCTTTCCGCGGATGATGTTTCGAGTGCGACCCGGTGAGCCCGGGTTTCGGCGTTCTGCAGGATCTGCGCTTCCCAGTGCTGATCCGCTTGCTCCTGCGTGATCTGCCCTGCGGCCACAGCGGTATTCAATTCCGCTCTGGTGATGCGCTTGGGCTGGTCGGCAGGCTTCGCCTTGACCTGGGCCTCCAGCTCTTGCAGCCTGCCTTGCAACGTAGCGACTTCGGCTTCCCGCTTCCGCTCCGCGCTATTCAGGGCCGCGATGAACTGGGTTTTCGGGACAAACTCGCCATCCTTCGGCTTATCGCCCTGACCACCTTCCGGTGATCCCCCGGCGGGTGCGCCACCCCCACCACCGTCGCCGTCACCGGCTTCGGCCAAGAGCGCCATCAGCTTTTGCATCCGCACCTTTCTGCGTCGTCAGCCCGCGTCACCCGGGCGGTATTTGACCGATTGGCGCGAACCTAATCTGCGTTTGACAAACCGGAGATTTTCCGGTAAGTTTCCGGTATGGATAGGAGGGGGTTTCTCAAGACCATCGCCGGGTTTGCAGCATTAGCCGCAACCCCGTCCGCCTTCAAGGCCACCATTGAGCACCTGCCGCTGCACGATGGCATCCTGCAGCCTTACACCATTATCGAGAATCAGACCTTCATTCTCGACAAGCCCTACGTGATCGAATTACCCTATACGATCATCAGAAATTGCGTATTCATCGCCCAAGTGGGGGGATTTGACGGGCCAATGTTGGAAGTCTCCGTCAACACCCATGATGTGACGATCACTGGCTGCTTCTTCAAGAATGAAGGATACTCAAACATTACAACCAGCGGGATAATCAACCTGCGAGAAGGTGTGTCCTGACCGGAAGGGCGGAGCGTTCGTAGAGAAGCTCTCCGGGATTCATGAAGTCTGCTCGACGATATAGGTTCCGCTCCATCAGCCACTCCATCACGGCCTCAACTTCGTAGTACACGAAACTGTCCGGTCCCCGTACCCGGAGTTCGTGCAATCCGTTGTTCTTCTCATTGTCGAATAGATTGTCCCAAGTAGCTTCGCTCACCTGCGGGAATGCCCGCTTGATAGCTCCCCGGTTAAGACGCTTGGGTATCGGTGCCTTTATCATTCTCTTTGTCCAGCTTATTGAGGAATTCAGTAGCCTCCGCCCCGCCGTCCACTAGGGCTTTCGGGAGCTCCATCGCCCATTCCAGGGCAGAGATCATGGCATCCGCAGCAATGATGTCAGCCTTCAGTTTGTTGCGCTCCGGGATGTCCCAGATGGCGGGGTCATTCTGCCTAGCCTCGGCAACCGCCTTACGTTCCCGGGTTTTCTCGATCTGCCCCTGCACGTACGAGAGATAACGGTTCCATTCGTCCGAGGAGGTAGTCAACTTCGCCATGATGACGCCAGCAGCCTGCAGCGCCCGCATTGCGGGAAGCGTGGCGCTCTGCCGTTGTTTTGCCTTCTCTGCGATGGCGGCCTTGAATTCGGATCTGTCGAAACTCATTCCGCCTCCCGTATCTGCCGACTGATTTCAAGCGCGACCTTGAGAGCAGCGGAGCCCTCCTTGCCCCCGACCCGCGGTTGCTTTCCATCACTCACACATTCGATAAAGTGCCTCAGTTCCTCGGTCAAGTAGTCCTCCTCGGTCATGAGATAGTGCTTTTCGTCATTCACGCACCACGTCCGGGTCCGGGTTGCAGCCTTGCGGTTCGCGTGGAGAACCGCAACACTCCCGTCGATGAATTTCAGTTCCGCAATCGCCGTGTCTCGGTTTCCCGAGCCAGTGATGTTGGATACATCCGTCCGTGCTATCGAGAGAACCATGTCGATGTCATGAATCATCAGATCGAGCACAACGTCAACTTCCTGCTGGCGGAATTCAACCCGGGAATGTCGATGCACCTCGATCTGGAAGGGAAATTCGATGATCTCTACTATCCGCCTGAAAATCGGGTTGAAACGCTCAATATGCCCGACCTGAAGCACCAAGCGGTTATCCTCCGCAAGTCCGGTCATGTGCTTGGCATCAGACTCCGACATAGCGATCGGTTTCTCCACCAAGACGTGAATGTGGTTTCTTAGAAACCCATCGCAAATCTCCCCATGACTCCCCGGGTTCGTCGCTACTACAACGGCATCGATTTCTCCCCCCAGGTTCATATAGTCCACCTCGGCATCGCAGCCAACCTCATCAGCTAAGCGTTCCGACCGCACCTCGTTGGTATCGCACACTGCGACCAGATCAATATCGGGCATGGCAGCAAGTTTCTTCGCATGAAGCGTGCCCATCTGCCCGCAGCCGATGACGGCCATTCTCACTGAAGCACCTGGGGATGATTCTTGAATACCGGCATCTCCCGCAGATCCGGGTAGGGCGGAGTCAAATCCGGCTTCCCGTCACCAATCGCTTCTAGCAATTGCAGACCCCTTGCCGCCTGTTCCGGGGTCATGTAGCAGTTCCAGCCGATCATATCGACTTTATCCTGCATGAATGGAATATCCCCATTCCTCCCATCAAGTCGAGCTTTGCGAAACCATCTCACCGCTTCCGCATCATCGGTCAGAATCATCCCGCCCCGGCCTATCGGCAAGAGCTTGCGCATGTGGAACGAGAGGCAATGAAATCCACCGCCATACATGCCTCTTTTCATGCGTAGCGCCCCGTCATAAACCGGGTATGGCGCAAGGGCATAGGTGCCTGTCCAAGGGTAATCCACAAACCGCAGCTTACCTCCGGCGTTGAGAACCGCCATCGGCACCGAAATGTAGGTCCGCGCTGGTAACACGACATGCTCCACTTTCAGGTACTTGCACTTGCAGGACAAGAAGGACAAGAACAGGGCATCGGTACACGAAGCCACCGCTACTCCGTGCTTGGCCCCGGAGAAAGCGGCCATCTGACGCTCGAATTCATCTACGACAGCGAAGGCCGGGCTGCTCATGGGTTGGCACTACCTCACTAGTCCAAAAAGTTCATTGCTCGAAATCGAGCGCGGGACTTCTCCCGAGATTTCATACTGCCAGTGCTTGCGTCGGCAATATTTCTCGACTTGGCTACGACCCCAACATTTCATAAATTTCAGGATCGGCGCAGCTTTGATTACCGTTTCTGCTTCGCCAATTTCTACGGCCGCAACAAAGTGCGGAGCGGTAATGCGATACATCATGCGGCACCCACATTCGCCCCGCCTCCAGAATTTGGCAAACTTTCGTCTAGCAGTTCCGCCCCTTGGACCGGCGGCATCGCCTGCGCTCCGGGTTGTGCGGCGCCCTCCGGCCCCGGCATACCCGGTCTTTGCATACCCTCCCCGAACTGCTGCGCCGCTTGCTGGAGCGCCATCGCCGCCTGCTCCTGGGCCATGAGCTCCGCCACTTGCTGCAGGTAGGCTCGGAACAACGGTACGACCTCAGGCGAGAGATACCCGAACTCATCGGCCTGAGAGAATTCCTGCAACTTCTGGAAGTGGGCTTGAGTGCCCTCCATCGGAGTCCCCCGCGGCAGAATGCCATCCATAATCTGCAGGATCGCTTCCTCAAAAGTGATCGGAGGATCCATCGCGCCCGGTGTCGGGGGAGACAAGTACTTGTCCGGGTCCGGTCCCTTCGATCGCCCATAATCCCGGAGCAGCCGGTAGATTCCATCCGGCTTGATGAGACCCAACTGTATCGCCAAGGGACTCACGTAGGCCGCCATCAAGTCCTGCAGCGACATCTGGAGAGCTTCCTTGCTGGTGTTGAGGGCGTTCTGCGAGAAGGTGAATCTGTACTTCCCCCGGATTTCTGACTTCTTCGCGCTCGCGTACGGGTCTTTCCGCGGGTCAATCGGTCCGCAGAGCATGAAGCGTTTCTCATCCGGCAGGAAGATTTCGTTCAACGCGTGGAAGTTCTCCCAGATTTGGGTGAGGCCGAGGAAGAATCTCCGCAGTACGCGCTCCGGCCTCGCATCACCTTGCGCGAGCACGGTTTGCATCCCAGATACCGTCCGGAGAGCTGAAGCCTTGCCTTGCGGAACCCGCCCTAGTTGGAGGTCTCCGATGTTGGTAAGCCGCTCCTCCATCGTGTTGAGGACGGTCAGCATGTTGAACATGAATGCCTGGTTCTGGTTTCCCATCGTCGGGAAACTGACATCGTTCTTGGGGTCCGTTAGGGGATACATCTCTCCCGGCCACATGCGGATGATCTCGGGACGCATGTTGGAAGCGGCCCGGTAGAAGCCGAATGGGGCGTTGGCAATCGTTCCTGCATCCGAACCCTGGTCAAAGGTCATCTTCAGGATGTCGTGAAGCCCCTCCATCATCTCGAGCAGCCCGATCGAGTAACGCCTGCCGGGAACCGGGAATAGCCCGGCTTCCGCAAAGGGTCTCTTGGGTGGAGTCATCGGAAACATCTGGGTCAGATACTTCGCCCTCAACACCGTCTTGGTCTCAAGGATCACCCACCAGATCACGTCCTCATCCAAGCCGTCGCCGTTGATGTCGTAGCAGTCGAAGCACATCAACCGGGTCAAGGGCTTGTGGGACTCCGCACCCTTCGGCGGCTCCTTCTGCTCCGTGTGTCCCTGCATCGTGTCCTTCTGCTCCTCTGACTCCTGGTGAGAAGTGTCCATGTGCTTCACGCCTAGGGTCTCGGCATCCTTCTCGTCCATGAGGTCGTAGAAGCCCTGCTCGTAGAGGCGCTTCAGCTCGTCCACGGTGGGGAAGTCCCGCATGATGGCGTGAGGAGCCCCGGTCGGATTCGCCGGCCCCGGGATTTGCAGGTTCTCGCACCTCGCTGGGTGCAGGATATCCTGCCAGCCCTTGCGGATAGCCCGGGGGCCGTCGTACACCACAGTCTCTTTACCCAGCTCCATCTCCACGGAGCCGTCGTCCTTGGTGAAGAAGGAGGCCCTTGCTCGCTTCCCGTTCTCGTCCTTGATCTTCCAGTCCCAGCCATCCTTCGCCGGGATAATCTCTCCCCGCTGGAACTCGCCTTGGAGGATCCCGAGAAAGTAATCGACTGGCAAGACATCGGGCGGTATCGGGTCGTGGACCCTCACCGTCTCCATGTACCGGGTTTCCTTGATCCAGGGCGTATAGACCGTGTAGAAACCCTCGTTCACGAAATCGTCCGCAATCGTCCCGACGATCACTTCTCCGGGTTGCTCCTCGAAGAACTGCCAGTCGATCAGGTGGTTGATCTTCTCCTCCCGCTCCTGGTTGTCCGTTCTCTGCTGGGTCGCCTTTGCCATGATCGGAGGACGCTGCGACATCACCGCGTTGTGCAGCGTATCCTGCAGCCGCATGGAGGCAGTCATCATGTCGGGGATGGCGGCGTCAGATGCATCCTCCCACGGCCAATCCTTGCCGGTAGTCCACATCCGATATTTGCTGTAGCGTTGAAGTCTCGCATCAACTTCGTCGCTTCGTTCTTCGTTGTCTTTGGTATAGAAATCAATGACCCTTTGTGCGATCTCTTCTTTCTTTATCGACAACGAATCAATGCGTTTTCTGGATCGAGAAATCCGGATTCCTTCGATGGTGTCTTGGTTCTCTGCCATGCTATTCCCCTACATGCAATTCGTGTTTCGCTCGCCTGTATGCCAAATGTGCTTGTTCTGGGGTTGCGAAGGTTCCCAGATAGAGTTGTTTCCCGTGGGCCATGATTCGAGCCGAGAAGCGCGTGTGGTTGGAAACCACCCCGAGCAATCCATTGAGATTATCGGCGTGGGGCCTGCGAAGGTTTTGCGAATTCTCTGCGTCAGTGACTTCGCGGAGGTTGGCAATCCGGTTATCAGGGCGGACGCCGTTTCTGTGATCGAGATCCCCCTTGGGCCAGCATCCATGAACAAAAAGCCACGCGAGACGATGCGCTTTGTGCATGACACGATCCACGCTTATCAGGATATAGCCATTGCTCGGCGTACCAGCAACCGCACCAGGGCGAGCCTTGCCGCGCATGACCTTCCACCTGAACTCACCCGTGTCCGGGTTGTAATCCAGCAATTCTCTGATTCTCTCCGCACTAACCATTCAAGTCGCTCCAGTTGATGCGCCCCATCTCCGCGAGAATCCCGTTCTGGAGCTGTGTATTCCACCACGGCCTCGCCGTCTCGCTCATCTCCCGCAGGAAAGAACGAAGGGTTTTGCGCCAGATGTCGGTGTACTGTCCCGGGTTCAAAGACTCCGCGCACTTCCCGCAGAAGGTGAAGTCCGCCCGGCTCCCGTCGTAGAGGAGAAACGTCACCCGGGTTGCATCATTCATCGGCGGGCCCAACCGTTTCGGCTCACCCGGATAACGCTCGTGCGTGTCCCACCGAGCAAGCACCTCGAAGCAGAGTTCATCGCAGCAAGTGCAGCAACCAGCAATCTTCACCTCAGTCACGTTTTCTCTCCAACGTCGCCCCGCACCGGCAACGGACTGCAACCGCATCCTTGGGCTCCGTCTGATTCACGAACACCCCGCCATCGCCCACCGGAACCCGGTACACGGTGAACTTAACCTCCTGGCAATTTCTACACCACACAACGCACTCCACCTCCCGGTTCACGCCGCCTTCCTCCACTGAGAGTAGAGGTCCATGATCTCGCGCAGTTCCTTCTTTTCCCGGATCGTCGCGGCCCTTTTGGTTTCCAGGTAATCGCGCAAGTTCACTACGTTCCTATTCAACGATAACCCAGACCAGGATCCGCCCGATAACACGAAATCCACCGGCGGTGGCGGGGCGAGTCCGATGCCGGCTTCTTCCTCCAGCCCGATGCCTAACATCCCAAGGTTAGATAGGAGGGGAAGGAGCATCAGCCTACCCCCCCCCCTACACCAAGAAGCATCATAACTGGGCTTCCGGGGGCGGGCGGGATTACCGCCTCATCTTCGAGAATAATTGGGGGGGATGGGTCGTGGGCAGTAAGAGTTGGCTGCCACTGCCATCTTTGCCTCGCATAGCCCGGCCAGCCCAAACGCTGCCTGCCGGGAAAAAGATGCTGGGAGATTTTCACCCGCTCACCATTTCAACTCCACCCCACCAATTCGTCGCGGTGGTCGCGGACTTGCACAGTTCGAGGGACGTAAGACACGCATTGTCGTAAACTCGTTGCAAGTTAAACGCCGAGTTGATGCCGTCCACGATGATCGGGGTGTTCGCTGCCCCAACCGGGCAGAAGGCCAGCGGGTGCCCGATAGCCCACGTCACCACGCCGGAGGCCATCGCCGCGGACAGATTGACCGCGTTTGCCCCCGTGGTTGCGTCACCCAGCCGCCTCAATCCGGTATCCGCAGCGTTCAACGGAACAAACCAGTTAGGCGCAGTAAACGGTATCGTGTTGACCGCCGCTGCGCTGGCGATGGTGGATAGAGTCGCGCTTGTCGAGGCGGTGCCATCCTGGTCTATGTAATCAATCGTTATCGTCGGTGTCGCTGCCGGTAGAACCGTGGTGACGTGCCCGGTGAAGAAATTTCCCGGTGCAAGCGCCGCGGTCTGATAACGGTTGGGAGGATTGACCGCATCGCACGATCTCGGGTCAACCGTCATCGTGTGCGTCATGTGCCACAGCCGGTCGTAATAGAGGAGAATCTGCCCGGCAACGGATGCTTGCAACGTGATAGTGGTGATGTGCAACTGGTCCCCGACCCCGGCATTCTGCTGCTGAAGCGCCCCCACGGTTGTCCGGGTACAGGGCGCCCCAGTCCCGGTTGTTCCGCCAGCAGCGCCAATGGGGGGCCAGGAACCTACACCCCATGTCGAATTGCTTCTCGCGGCAACCCCGGCGGCACCGGCGATTACGAAGCTCAATACCTGAGACTTCCCGCCCGCCGTCGCCTCGCTGATGAGGTCGGATAGCGAAGTAAACCCGGCGTTCAGTTTCCCGGCTTGAAGGCGGGATGTGTTCCTCAGAATTCTCCGCGCCCGCTGCTCGATAAAGTCCCATAGGGTCGCGTGATACCCACCGCGAATCGGCCCGACGAAATCACCCCCCTTTGCGGCGTATACGATGCCGGGCACGTTTGCTATAGCAATCGGTGGCCCATACCAGTCCCGCATCGAGCGGGAAATGCCCTCCACTATTTCGGTGCCGAGCCATTTTTCAATGCGCTGAGAATGAGTAGCCCTCATGTTCCATCATCATCCCAATAACTGGCTCTCCCCGCTGCCGTTCCTATCCCGGTAATGACGAGATCGAGCGAATTGCCAGCCGTAGTGCCCATCAGAAACGCGGGCGGATTCACGCTCTCCACGTACCCGCCGTTGATGGCAATCGATTGCGCGCCCTCTAGAGCAGTCGATGCGCCGTCGCGGAAGTTGACCGTCAACGCAGCAGACACCACAAGTTTCACGGCGTAGACCTTGAGCCGCTTCGAGGCTACGGCAGCCACCACCGTTCCGGTCGCGGTCAAACTGAACGAGGCGCTTTTCAGGGTCTTGGCCGAGCCCCCGTCGATGATGGTGCCGATCCCCGCTGTTCCCGCCGTCAGCGCAGGAAGCGTTGCAAGCGAGACTGCCAGCGTTCCCGTGCCCGCATTTGCAGTAACCGTTCCAGAAATCGGTACTGGCGTTGCCCGCAGTTGCGTATCAGTGAGGGGGCCGGATACAGCAAGCGTGCCTGTTCCGGCATTAGCCGTTACTGTGCCAGAAATGGGAACAGCAGTGGCACGGAGTTGTGTGTCTGTTAGTGGTCCAGAAACAGCGAGAGTCCCGGTTCCGGCGTTTGCTGTGACAGTCCCACTGATCGGTTGCGTTGCTTGCCAGAAGGTGCCCGTGACCGCCTGCGGTGTCGTCCCCGTGGGGTCGATGCGCAACGGATTCGCGCTGGTACCGATTCCGGTAGTCGAGCCAGCCGTGGGATCAACCAGTTTCAGCCGCTGATACTTGACTCCGGCGACATCCTCGGCTGCGATGGTGTCCCCGCCAGTGCCGGAGTTGAGAACGATGTTGTCAGCCAACTTTTTCCTCTACCTTAAAGGTCTTGATCTTGCCATTACCATCGCGCTCTGTGATCTTGAACTCGGCTAATCCCGGGAATCTCGGCATGGAAAGCAATTCCCTTATCTGCTGCAGCTCGGAGACAACCGCGGAGAGCGAGGCTGCACGAGGCGGGCGGGGAATCGTTATCTTCGGCTTCCGCTTATTCTTGACAAGCGCCCTAGTTTTCTCGGCTTTCGTTTTCAGGTTGTGCCGAAACTCGTCCGCAGCCCTGGATATGCTCAGCTTCATGGGATGTCCGGGAGCTTGAAGTTATCCGCCCCATACCGGGCCAGGAGAAGCGCCCGCTCGTCCACGAACCTCTCCTGCGTATCCTTTCTCAGTTCTTCCTCCTCACGGAGAAACTCGTCGGCTATCGCGGCACAGTTTTCACAGTACTCGCGCCGCAGGACGAAGCCCACCTTCTTCGGGGAGCCCACCGCGGCACCGCAACCGTCGCAGGCATAGTAGGTCGCCATCAGATCATCCGTATGCCGTTACGGAATTGCTCCGGCGCATACTGGAGCGTACCCCTCGGGAAATTCACCATTTGCTCTGTCGTGTATCTCTGCGGCGAGGACGACACAAGATAACGCAGGTAGATGCGGCATTTCCGGGTCTTTTCGCCATGATCCCAATCGTCGTCAAACTCCGCCCACTCCGGAAATATTCTCCAGTAAAGGACGGCGCTGCGAGGATCATCGGACTCCCGCCATACCTTGAGAAAGGTTCTCCACATCCACGCACACATCATTTTCTCGGCCCGCGGATTGGGAAGATGTGACCCCAGTGCATATTCAATGTACGGCTCTCCGGTGACAGCCCATGCAATAGGCGTTGACTCTCCAACCGGGATTACCTCGCACATGGCCTGATAGAGTTCAGCTACGGTCTCAGGCAGGACGCGCTTGTTTGCGGCGAGCAATGCCGGACATGAGTAGCCCAATAGAGGTATCGCCGCCAATATTTGTAAGAACCATCGTCTGTTCATCAGTAAGCTCCTCTCCGTACACCGGGTCTCTGGAGAATCTGCGGCCCGGATTTGAGAAACCGGAAATTCGGTTCCGAGTTGGCGAAGT
>ERZ1292644.1861-Hain-H14-01um-R2-1861-length-10256-cov-15_pt1 | contig 10256 bp, 9 predicted proteins | sample MGYA00564402_ERZ1292644 | MGnify/ENA primary metagenome ERZ1292644 (study PRJEB36523, sample SAMEA6512644) | groundwater metagenome | collected 2019-01-09 | study: AquaDiva: Metagenomics assemblies of 32 groundwater samples | reverse complement strand
CATCAGCCATGTGGCGACAGGTCTAACCAAAGGAACGACCTCGACCTACACGACTACGGCCGCCAGCAAGACCAGCATCAATGGAAAGTGGTCCACTGATCTGGCGATTCAAACCAACACGGCGACACCGACAACCGACGCCAATACCTCGGCAGCGTTTGTCGCGCAGACTGATAACACGGTTTGCGCCTACGTGTTCGGCGTCACGGCAGCGGGCGCCATCGCTGTCGCGCAAGGTCCGGTGATTGCTACCGAGGTTGGCGTGACCACAACGGCAGGGGCGCTTCTCAATCGTCCGCCGTTCCCCAATCTGCCTGACAACTTCTGCCCGATCGGCTATTTGTTCGTCAGAACAGCGCCGTCCGCAGCGGACTTCACGTTCGGCACATCGAACTGGACCGCCACAGGTATCACGGCATCCGCAGTGGTCGAAGTGGATGGCGAACTACCCGACAGGCCGCAGGCTCTGCCGTAACCATCGCTGTAAGTTAACCACGGGGGCGGGCTTCGGCTCGCCCTCTCTTTTTGGAGAACATGAATGCCCAGGCTCAAACCGACAGAAGTCGCAGCGGCCCTCAAGCCGTCCCGCACGCCAGCTCAGTTGGCGAACGATGCGCGCTTACGCGCAAGGAAACAGAAGGTGCAGAAAATTAAGAACGTCGCGCCCGTTGTTATCAGGCCGATGGTGGAATCACAAGAGCAGCAAATCGGACAAGACGGGATTCGTGAGTTTAACAAGGACAACGAGATACCGCATGTCAAGACCGAATCACTGATAGACATATCCGGTGCGAGGCGAAAGAAAGGCGGTCCCCGCGGACAACAATGGTTAGACGACATGGCGTTTGCCAACGAGATCGTCAAGGTCATGGTGCATGAGTCCACGGACAAAATAGCACACCCCTTTCCAGAGGTCAACGTGAACGGGCGTGTTCAGCGTTTCGTTCGTGGACACGAACAAAAGGTGAAGCGTTTTTTTGTTGAAAAACTCGCACGCCTGAAACTGACGGCCTTCGACAACGTTAAAACCAAAGACGTTGACGGCGAGGACGTGTATCGCTACCCCACTCATACCGGGCTGGTGTATCCGTTCACCGTCATAGAAGATTCAGAGAAGGGCAAGCAATGGCTCAAGCAGATTCTTGCGGAGCCATGATTCACAACGCAGTATATCAACCGCCTGCGGGCGGTAGCCAATACCAAGCGAGAAGTCATCGCACTTAATCAGGAGCATCACAATGTTGTGGAGAGAATTCACTAACGCAATAGTCAAGAAAACGCTGCTGTTCAAAAAGGACGCAGTTATCAAGGTCACGAGTTCCGCGGGCGTCGAGACGACTCTCGATACCGCAGAACTGGCGGCAATCGCTGATGTCGCGGCATCTGACATTCAGAAGATAGACGGCATCACGAACGGCACGGCGGCAGCAAGCAAGGCGCTGGTGTTGGATGCCGACAAGAAGATAGGGGATTTGGCACAGATCAACGTGCTCGGTCTCGGCGCGGTTGCCACCAACCAGGCGCTCGGCTCAACTGCGCTCGATTCGAATACCACGGGGGCGCGTAACGTCGCTGTGGGCATCGGGGCGGCGACCGCAAATACGGTGGGCGTGGATAACGTCGCTGTGGGTCACAACGCGCTTACGGGGAACACGACCGGCACTGGCAACACTGCCGTCGGGTCATCTTCCGGGGATGCTCTCACGACCGGCGTGAATAATGTGGCGGTCGGGTTCGGCGCCCTTGGGGCGGAAACCACCGGGACCACGAACGTTGCCGTTGGAAAGGATGCGCTACTCGTTCAAGTCGGGGCGGTTGGCAATACCGCAGTCGGAAATGCGGCGATGGACGCCAACACAACTGGCGCAAACAACGTCGCGGTGGGACTGGATGCGCTCGGTGCCAACACTACCGGAGCTTCCAACACCGCAGTCGGCGCGAACGCTCTCAAAGCGAGCACAACCGCAGTGGATGTGACGGCGGTTGGAAAAGATGCGTTGCTTTCCGTAACCACGGGAAATTCCAACGCGGCTTACGGCGCTTACGCCGGAGACGCCCTGACCACGGGAGCTAACAACACGGCGCTCGGAACCGGGTCGCTCGGCGCAGAGACCACGGGTGTCAGCAACGTCGCGGTGGGATACCAAGCCTTACTCGCGCAGGTAGGTGCCTCTGCAAACACTGCGGTCGGAAAATCTGCTGGAGATGCTCTGACGACTGGAGCTAACAACGTCGCGGTGGGAACCGATGCGTTGGGTGCCGAAACGACAGGAGCGAGCAACGTGGCCGTCGGTAAAGATGCGCTACTCCTTTCGGTGGGTGCTACCAATAACGTAGCTGTTGGTGCAACGGCGCTGGATGCCAACACAACGGGGTCTGACAACGTAGCGGATGGCTTCAACGCCCTGGGAGCCAATACCACTGGCGCCAACAACGTAGCGGTCGGAAGCGGGGCGTTGTCTGCTGCCACGGTCGCAACGGGTAACGTCGGCGTTGGCAAGGATGCAGGTAATGCCTTGACAACCGGCGTGAATAACATTGCCGTTGGCCTAGACGCGCTCGGAGCAGAGACGACCGGCATTGACAACATTGCAATCGGCAAGGGCGCTCTTATTACCCAAGCGGGCGCTACGGGCAACGTCGGAATCGGAACTGATGCCGGCAATGCTCTCACGACCGGCGTGAACAACGTCGCCGTTGGGTTGGATGCTCTGGGTGCGGAAACAACCGGCATCAATAACATCGCTATCGGCAAGGACGCGCTCAAGGCTCAAGCAGGCGCGACCGGAAACGTCGGTATCGGCGTGGGTGCAGGCGATGCTCTCACCACCGGCATCAACAATGTGGCCATCGGCTTGAACGCGATGGGCGCGGACACGACCGGAACGACCAATATCGCGATTGGGAAGGATGCGATGCTGCTTGCAACCGGAAGTATTCGCTGCGTTGCGGTGGGCGTGACGGCTTTGGACGCGATGACGACGACCGGGGCGGACAACACCGCTGTAGGGCACGACGCCCTGGGCGGGAACACGACTGGCATCCAAAACACGGCCGTAGGCTCCGGCGCCGGAAACAACATCACCGTCGGAACGGGGAATACGCTAATCGGGCAAGCGGCGGTAACAAGCGCGGTTGGTTCGGTTGACCAAATCGTCATTGGTAGGGGCGTGACGGGCGTGGCCGATAACGCCATCACGCTTGGCGATGTGACGCGGGCAATCACATGCAATTTCGATGTGGATCAGACATGGGATGCGCCTTCCGACCTTCGCATGAAGAACGTGGTTGGCCTGTCCAGGCTTGGTCTCAACTTCATCAATCGGCTCAACCCCATCGAGTATCACTTCAAACCGGCATCCGAATGGCCGAAGGAGTGGGGTGTTGATCCCGCGGGCAATGTAAACACGACAGCAAAAATTCTAGGGCTCGGTGCCCAAGACGTGAAGGCCGCGATGGACGCGGAAGATGAGACGGTATTCCACGGTTGGGGCGTAGAAACCAACGGCAGACAACAGGTTGGAGAATCGGCCTTCGTCTACCCGCTCATCATCGCGGTAAAAGAGCTTGCGTATCAGGTAAATACGCTCAAGGCCGAAGTCGCTAAGTTGAAAGCATAAAAAGCCGCGACAACGCTACACTAACTGCATGACAACCTCGTTGCGTGGATTCACCCTTGGCCGCAAGGCAAGTGTTTCCACGCCAGCGAGCGAAGGGGCGACGGTCAAGCTGAATCTCGGCTGTGGTCGTAGCCCTTTCCCTGGCTGGACTAATGTTGATTTGGTGAAGCTGCCCGGCGTGGACGTGGTGATGACTCCGTGGACGAGTTTCTGATGTCCCACGTCATCGAGCACATACCGGACACGCTGGCGCTGATGCAGGAGTTGCACCGCATAGCGAAGCCCGGGGCCAAGCTGGTTGCTCGTACGCCGTACGGCTCGAGCGATGATGCTTGGGAGGATCCGACGCACGTTCGCGCCTACTTCATTCAGTCCTGGGGTTACTTCTCGCAGCCCTACTATTGGAGAGCGGACTACGGATACTGCGGCGACTGGCAACCGGAGACGCTGGAACTGCTGGTCGACAAGACCGAGCATGAGCGCAACGTGACCGTTCCGAAATTCATGCTGGAACTGGTGTTTGCACGGCGTAATGTCGTCCGTGAAATGGTGGCCACGCTCCGCTGCGTGAAGCCGATACGAGAGCCGAGGCGGGAACTGCAACAACTACCCAGGATAATTTTCAGTCTCGTATGACGCGCCGCGTGATGATTGCCACCCCACTGCAATACGGCAGGCCGGAAATATGGTACGTCAACGCTGTTCGGCACACCGAGCGGCTGTTGGCGCAACACGGTATTGAGGCGACGCCCATCTACCGCGCGTTCGACGCGCTGATTCAAAGGGTTCGCAATGATCTGGTCAGCGATGCCCTGATCGGCGGCTTTGATGATGTCGTGTTCGTTGACGACGACATTGAGTGGAGTCCCGAGTGGATGCTGCGGTTGCTCCAGCACGATGCTGATGTTGTGGGCGCGGCCTACCGCAAGAAAACGGACGACGTTGAGATGTACACGGTGCGAGCTCCGATGCCGATTCAGACAGACCAGAAAACAGGACTGTGGATCGTTGATGGAGTCGGCACTGGGTTCGTCCGTTTATCTCGCCGCGCTCTGCAAGCTTTGTGGGACTCCTGCGAGGAATACGAGAACGAGGGTCACAAGTGCCGCTGGATATTTGATGTGTACCCGGTGAACGGAAAACTGGTGAGCGAGGACAACATGATGTGCATGAAGCTACAGGCTCTTGGCTTCCCCATCCTGTTGGACCAGTCATTCACGGTCGTCCACATTGGACCCAAGAAGTATCGCGGAGATTTCAAGTCGTACGTTGAACGGTTGCAAGCAAAAGCCGCATAGACCCCACCCATTTACTTCATAACCCAAGGGCGCTTCGGCGCCCTTTCTTTTTTGGACATCACATGGAACAAGTTGTCGTACAACATAAGCAACGCTCCGCGACTATTACCCGTGAGGCGAATACAACCCAGTACGCCGCTGGCGACGTGATTGCGGCCTCCACGACCGCCGCCGTGGCCTCGGTGTTTAATAGTTGCAGCGGACCAGGGCGCAGCGGGAGCATCAAGTCTGTCCTCTTGGTGGACTCTGCGGCCGAGGCCACGAAGCTGAACGCAGACCTGTTCCTGTTTCACTCCGCCCCGGTGACATTCGGGAACGATAACGAAGCCTTTGCGCCGACCGACGCCGAGCTCCAAGACTGTGTGGGCGTGGTGTCTCTGGACGGCACGACCGCTGCAAACATTAAGGTGGGGAGCGGTAATGCGGTCATCCAGAATTCAGGTCTTGACCTTCCGTTCGAGTGTTTGACTACCGACTTCTCGCTCTACGGGATTTTGGTTGCGCGCAATACGTACACGCCGGTTTCCGCAGAAGCGTTCAAGATCATTCTCGGCATTCAGCAAGGCTAACGTGCCATGAGCACGTATCTCCAGCTTTGCACTTACCTGCGCCAAGAGACGAGCGATGCGGGTACTGGGCCATCCGCTGTCACTTCTCAAGCAGGAGAACTCGCGCGCATTGTCAACTGGATTGACCGCGCCTATACCGAGTTGCAGCAGGAAAAGGATTGGCGTTGGCTGAGAAAAAGTTTCACCGTCAGCGCCACGTCTGGCGTTGGCGCATTTGCGTACACCGCCTGCACTGATACGGTCAGCCTGGCCGCTATCGCACGGTTTGCGAAGTGGTATCAAAAATCATTCAAGTGTTATCTGACTTCTGCCGGGGTCGGCGCCGAATACGGCTTGCACTGGTTGCCGTGGGACGATTTCAGGCGCATCTACCGATACGGCACACAGACCAATGCGCCTCCCTGTCACGTCAGCGAGAACCCCATTCAGGAATTCGTACTCGGGCCGATTCCTAACGCCACCTATAGCGTGTCTGGTGACTACCAGTTGGGGCCGCAACTCCTGACCGCCAACGGAGACATCCCCGAAATGCCGACGCGCTTTCACATGCTGATCGTCTATGAAGCCATGTTGAAGTATGGCGGCAACCGCGCCGCTCCAGATGCCATGATGCGCGCGGTGACAGAGGGCGGAAGATTGCATAGTGCGCTGCTCAGAGACCAGCTCCCGCAGATTTCCCTCAGCGCGTCTTTGGCGTAGGTGTTTCATTGATTAGCAAAAAAGCCTTGGCTCGAGCCATCGGTAGCTTGGTGCAAGCCAAGCCGCGCCCCTACATGGTGTCGTTTAGTGGGGGCGCAGACTTCGAGACGCCGCCTCTCTTGGTGCCGCCTGGGTTTGCCAGAGCCGCGCAGAACTACGAGGTTGACGTTTTGGGTGGTTATGAGCGGGTGATGGGATACGAGCGGCACGATGGCAGGACTAGCCCATCGGCTGCCACTGCGGTTGTCTTGGACATTACGCTTACCGGTGCGATCGCCGTTGGTGACACCGTTACCGGCGTCACGTCTGCTGCGACTGCCGTCGTGATTTCATCGCCCGGTTCAACGTCACGGGTAGTCACTAAGGTTGTCGGAACCTTTGTGAGTGGCGAAACCTTGAATGTGGGGGGGAATCCACAGGCCACCCTGACGGCGGCGGCGCACGGAGCCTCGACCGCACTGCTGCGCGCTCAATACAAGAACCTGGCCGCAGACGAGTATCGAGACGACATCACGGTTCCCACTGGCTCTGGGAGCATCTTGGGCGTCATTCGGTTTGGCGGCGTCACTTACACTTGGCGTGATAACGCGGGCGATACGGCAACGAATATCTGGAAGTCCACAACGTCGGGGTGGTCTCAGATCACCCTATACAACGAGATCAGCTTTACCGTGGGGGCGGTGGCCATACCCGCGGAAGGCGCGACGCTCACGCAGGGCGCTGTCACGGCGACCCTCAAGCGGTTGGTGCTGACCTCTGGGACGTTCGCGGCCGGCACGGCTGCCGGCAGGTTCATTATCACCAATCCAGCGGGCGGTAATTTCGCGGCTGGCGCGGCCACATTGACTGGCGGTGTGACTTGCACCCTTACGGCGATTCAGACAGCGATTACGTTGCAGCCCAACGGACGCTATGAGTTTGTCGTCTCCAATTTCGGCGGGGGCGTCAATACCACCCGCATCTACGGATGTGATGGTGTAAACCGCGGGTTTGAGTTTGACGGTGACATTCTGGTTCCGATTACCACCGGCATGACGACGGATACCCCGCTCCACGTTTCCGCACACAAGCTGCAACTCTTTTTCTCGTTTATTGGGTCCGTACAACATGCCGCTCCGGGAACGCCCTACATCTGGTCTGTAATTACCGGAGCTACCGAGATCGGCATTGGCGATACCGTGACCGGATTTCAGACTCAACCTGGTAGTGATTCGGTCGGTGCGCTGGCGATCTTCACTCGCAACCGCACTAGCATCCTGTATGGAAACGGGGTAAGTACCTGGCAGTTGATTTCCTACCGGGAAGAACTTGGAGCCTACGCCTATTCGATTCAGGACGTGGGGTACACGCTGTTCCTCGATGACCAGGGCGTGACCAGCCTTAGAACGGCACAGGAGTTTGGGAACTTCTCTCACGCAGCACTGAGCGCCCGCATTAAATCGTGGGTGAACGGCAAGCGTACCAAAGTCAAGGCATCCTGTGTCGTGAGAAACAAGAGCCAGTATCGGCTGTTTTTCTCGGATAACTACGCCCTGTATTTCACGTTCTCGAAAGGGGGCGGGATGATGCCGATAAAACTTGGGGTATCCCCGACTTGTGCATGGTCGTCTGAGGAATCAGACGGAACTGAAGTCGTGTACTTCGGCGCTACAAACGGCATGGTCTACCAGATGGAAAAGGGAACATCGTTTGATGGGGATGCCATCGTTCACAACCTGAGTCTGGCGTGGGATTTCATGCAATCTCCAAGATTGATTAAGCGTTTCCACAACTGCGCCATGGAGGTTGCCGGCAGCGGGTATGCGGCATTCGACTTCACATACACGTTGGGATACAACTCCACCCTGATCGCACAACCCGGCACACAAAACTCCATAACATCGTTTTCGTCAGGCGTGTGGGACGAGGCTGGCCTGACTTGGGACAGCGGTATCCAGTGGGACGGCACCACGCTGTCTCCGTCCTTGTTAGACATGGGTGGAGAGGCTGAAAACGTGTCCCTGATTCTCAGGGGCAGTTCGGATTACCACGAAGCAATCAAATTCAGCGGTGCATTGGTGCATTTTTCGCCGCGCAGATATTTGCAGTAGAGGACAACATGGCCGATTACTACACTGCTGTCAGTGACCCCGCAGACAACTCTGATCTCACGTCGTCCGTAATTCGCACGGAGTGGACGGCCTTGGCCGCTGGTTTCGCCAAGGTAGCCGCCTATACCGGCAACGGCAGTAAGGCTGTCGTCATAAATTCTGGCGGCACGGCGCAGACGGTAACGACCGGGACGCTGACCCTTGCCGGCAACTTCGCTACCTCCGGTGCCAGCGCGCTCACTCTAACCACGACGGGGGTCACGAATGTCACGCTCCCCACGGCTGGGACACTGGCGACTTTGGCGGGCGCTGAGACGCTAACCAACAAAACCATCACGACATTCGGTGGCGCACTAACCTTCACTCCAGCGAATGTTTCGGCGACACTCTCTCCTACCGGCACTGGCACGGTCACGATCAATCCGTCCACCGCCGGGACGATCAACAACATGGTAATCGGCGGATCAACTGCCGCCTCCGGAACATTCACGTCCCTCACCGTCTCGACCGGGGCGCTGACGGTTTCTACTGCCACCGATTCGACTAGTATTTCGACTGGTGCGGCAATCGTCGCGGGTGGCGTTGGGATCACCAAGGCATTGTGGGTCGGCGGCTTGGCGAACATCGCAGGCACCCTCACGGTGACCGGGTTGCTAACGACGGGCTCTGGAATTGCAGGTGGCGGCAATATCACCGCCACCACAGATATACGTGCTGGCACTGGTAACACTATTTATTGGGATGGAACGAAAGCGCACCTGTTTTCGTCGGCAGATGGTGTTCTCAGGATTTCCAACAATGCCGAGAACGTGAGCGTATATCTGGGCGCTGTGTCGGAGGGCATTGTCGCTATTGGCACCGGCGCAGCGGGAAGCACCGCAGGTTCTCTCAGCCTCACCAACATCACGGCGTCTGGCACCCTCACGGTGAGCGGGGCGAGTGTCGTATGCAGCGGAGCAACAGGATTTTCGGCAACTGGCAGTGGATCAACTATCTCGATTACTCGTGCTGCCGCCACCGCTCAACATTTTGAGATTAGTGATGGAACCAGAACAGCAAGGCTGGCAATCGCGGCAGATGATTCAATGTATGTTGGTTCTACTAGTGTTCATGCGTTCAAAATTCTATCTGGTGGATCAGATGCAATTGTTATTTCATCTACACAAGGAGTTACTATTCCTGGCACTCTTGCTTTAACGGCGACTGCAACTCCAACTGGTGCAGGAGCAGGTGCGGTTGGACAAATTGCTTGGGACACAGCATTTCTCTATATTTGCACCGCTACAAATGATTGGCGGCGCGTGGCATTAACTGACTTCTAATGATAAATATGCCACTGGACATTGGTGGAACGATTTACTACCTACATGCCAATACCACGAACCGTGAATCAGCACCCAACTGAATACAAACCATCAAGAAAATAGGAGAACCAGTGACCACCGCAGCAAAGCTTAAAGTAGGCGAGTTGCACGCTGCTTATCAGGTTTTTCATGCAGTGACGAGCGAGAACGCCAAGATGCCATCGAAAGCCGCTTACTGGATTGCGCGGATGCTGAAACGTCTGGAACCCGAAGCCGCGCCCGCCGAGGGCGCCCGCGTCGCGCTCATCAAGGAATTCGGAGAGGAAAAAGACGGACAGACTGCCGTGACTACTCGCCTCTCAGAATTCCTAGACAAGTGGAAGGAAATCGTCAACGTCGAATCAGACCTGGTTCCCATCAAGGTCAAGATAGACATATTGGACGGAGTGGAAATGACGCCGCAGCAGATGTTGACGCTGGAAAAGTTTGTCGAGGAATAGGAGAAGCATATGGCTGGATTGATCTCGTTTGGTCTTGAAAAAGACCCGTTTAAGAATGTCAGGGGGATTGATCCGTCACTCCGCACGCTCAATCCAAAGACAGACACCGTTGCGGGGCAGGTAGAGGGATTGCTGGCATCGGATAGCCCGCTCATCACATCGGCCCGCACCCGCGC
>ERZ1292644.1860-Hain-H14-01um-R2-1860-length-10260-cov-3_pt1 | contig 10260 bp, 10 predicted proteins | sample MGYA00564402_ERZ1292644 | MGnify/ENA primary metagenome ERZ1292644 (study PRJEB36523, sample SAMEA6512644) | groundwater metagenome | collected 2019-01-09 | study: AquaDiva: Metagenomics assemblies of 32 groundwater samples | reverse complement strand
ACCTACCAAAGAAATCATCTCTGGTTTCATTTTTATAAGGCTTTGGTATCGGCATTATTCGGCAACCTCTAGCTCTGGGAAGTGTTCTCTTACTGCCCCTAGGCACCTGAGCCTTTCATTAGACGTGTCCTGTTGTAATATCACACGATAGTTTTCATTAAACTCCGGAGACAAAGCATCGCCGTGTTCAATACGCCCAAACTTTGCACTCCCTACCGACCAACCCGACCCACTGGGCCTTACTTCCCCTTTTATATAATGGAATGGAAACGATCCGGGGTACTCATCCCACCCTGGCACAGCAACTATTACACCATCACGCGTCTCGAACACCCATCTCACCAGGAAGCCGCGGGTGGTCCAGGGCATCGACATTTTTATCATGTGGCTCCTTTGTATTTCGCTCAGCAACTCCTTTATAGCACTCACAACAGCGCCCCCCCGGCCATTACTTCATTACTTTTACCACATCCTCAACCTTTCGCCCATCTGGGAATATTGCAGCCCCATGCTTTTCGAATATCCCTATTATTCTCTCCCTCATGTATTCACTACTCACATTGATTGACTCAACGCTAAATATTGAGAGCTCGTTCTTAAAGAAGGACTCATTCTGAGGATTACTTGCCATTCCCGCCCATCCTTCAACACCGGATATGCGATTTTTTATAATAAATTCTGAGTTATCTACCCTTCCATACATATCTCCGCCATAACTTACCCCGTCCAGCCGCTTTAGATGTTCTACACCGAACACAAACCCTGGTCTGCGCTCGGTGGCCTTTACCTGTTTTATCCTGGTAAAGACATAGCTCCCGCCCCCTGTTTCTAGGTCCATCTTAGACGACATCCCAGAAACATTGATGCCACGCCTTACCCGCTCCGTAGTTGACAGCAGTTTCCCTCCGGCGTCCAAAACTGCGTCAACCACCTTTTCAAGGTCTTTATTGCCGACATCGTGCATAAGCCTATACTTTCCCGCGAACCCATCCCACTCCTCACCGAATAAGTCTGGCCGCATGAACATTGTCCGGCCATCGCCAAACGGCCCCTCAACCCCCCGTGGCTTATAATCCGGCAGCCTACTTATATCCTCAACGCCAAGCTCCTGCGACAATGTTTCCCTAAGCCGCTGTACCCTGGCCTCCTGACCGAGATTTTGAAACATCCCTTCAGCACTTTCCTTCCGATGCCAAAATATTTGTTGCAAGTACATTTCTTCCCTGTCCAAGTTCGTGGGTCTGGCGGTCGAAATTCCAAGCTTCTCAAGTACAACTCTGGAATGGTTAAACGCCGCTGCGCTATCTGCCGTAATCTTCACCTGACCATCAAGCGCGAACATCCTGTCAGTTCCATCCCAGACCTCAACTTTGAACCCATCGCCCTGATGTACCCACCCCCGGAAATGTGCAAGGCTCATCGGTTTTGTGGTTCGCTTAATATGGCCGTTCTTTATGCGTGACTTGTTCAGATCCGCCCGTGCCTGCATCTCAAATTCAACACCTATCTTACTGGATAACCGCTCTGGGATACGCAGCGGCTCAATCTTATAACTAGCTGAATGGTCCAAAATTGCTTGTGCTCCCTTGCGGGGATCTCTCAGGGTTGTGCTGGCAGCCTCAACAAACTCGTCTAATATTCGTAAATGCACGGCAACCTGATTACCATATTCACCACTACTCACCAATGGCATTCTCTTGAGGTCTTGAATCGAAAAGACTATAGGTTCGACTGCCTTCTTAACCTTGGCTGCTACTTTATCAGGAGGAACGGACAAGATCATTTCAACGAGGGAATTAATCCCCGAGGTTATAATTTCCAGTTTATTAATATATACCTTTTCATCCTCTTTAAGCTCTCTCTTCCCTCCCCTTAACGTCTGCCTAATACGGTTCATAGTATTGCGCCGAAGTTTGAAAACCCCGGAGAACTCCGTATTGCCCCCGCCCGTCTTTTCGTTCCAAACCAAAATTGATTGGTCCTCTATGTCTTCAGCGTCAATCGCTACCGTCATACCATTTCCACGAGCATTTTTCACCATGGCAAACTCGGAATCAGTAATTATTACACCCGGCAATTGCGGCAGCTCCCGCGTCTCTTTGGCGACTGGGGTAAACTTGCCCTTAATATACTTCTTCCTCGCTATTAACGTGCTTTCCATTAACTTACGTTCCTTCGGATCAAGCGGGCCAAACTCAAGCACCAGCCCTTTAATCACCTTGTCCGACACCCCAAGCACCTTTTTAACCCCACGCAGCATATCGGCTTCTGGAATTTCACGGAATATATCGGCAGACTGTCGGTTTAAGCCAGGATCGAGCAGCGACTCGAACTCGCGCACATCTTTACCCCAGGCTGTGCCCTTAGCTGTTCCCTGCGCACGGTAGAAAAGCGAACCACCCACGTCCACCCTAATAGCCCTAGAACCGGAGACGAGTAAATTGTCATATTCGAGTCCAACCACGTCCCAATTTGCAAGCCAAGCATCAACGGCGAACCCGTCTCCGATCCCGGACACTATTCCTGAAAGTAACTCTTCGCGCCCCTTCAGTAACCCCTCTACCCACCTAGATGCCACGCCAACGCTACCTTCAACATCTATTAGCTGTAGCTGGGGCCCCTCAACACCCGCAGCTTCATAGAGCTTTGCAGCCAATACCTCGTTACGGGCGAGCGCCTCTGTTTTAGGGGTTTTCACATACCACTTCTCGCCAGTCTGACGATGCTTAAATAGTCCACCCGGATTACTACCTGCTCTCGGCCCAATCCGTTCCAAATCGCCAAACAAAAGCCCCGGAGCTGGAACGGCTAACAGCGCCCCATCAAGTTTTGTCCTCTCAATTATGGTCGGAATAATATCTTCTGGAATCATGGATGTGGGCGGGAGCTCCAAGCTAACCTCGGGTCTCGGCTTCTCTGGCATCTCACCTATAATGGGTAAGACTGTACACCGGCATTGTGGGTGCCGCGGGATCATTGGCTCGATTTGATCCAATGTAAAAGCATCGCCAGCAAAATCAGCGCAGATTGGACACACACCGAACACCGCCGTCATCCATTCTACTTCTACTTCAACGCCCTCAACGCCCGCTTGTCTAAACTCAGCGATGTTGGCAACATGGTGCGCCCTAATCACCTCCGTTCTCGCGATCAAGGTAGCACGATAAAGCCCAACATGCTCAACACTACTATTCAGACTTTTAAAAAGCTCCCTGCCTATTGCCTTGGGGTTTTTCCCCTCTGCAATTCCTCTTGCCAACCCAGAACTCAACCCATCGGCCAATTTCCGCCGGATTTCTGTATCCATTACTGAAGTCACGGTTTTAAGATTATCAAATGTTCTAGAGTATAATAATCCAACCCTATCGGCGTGGAAGGGTTGGTTGAATGCAGTGTTGATTGCTCCTGGGGATAATTGATCCACTGTGATGGTTTTGCCAGCGTTCTTCAACTTTTGCCGACCGGCACGTATACCTTTTTGGTACGCAGTCTGAATGAATTTATTGGACCATGCGACCTCAGCCACGCCAGCACCAAACCTGGCGGTAGGCCGAAGCTCTGTCTCCAGTATACCCGCTTTCTCCTGTGCGGCCAACCAGCCCATAAACTCGTCCACCTTCTCCGGCGTGCGCAGAAATTCATAAATCTTCGGCGGGAGAGGTTGTAGAATCGTTGGCATAATATGTGAGGTAAAATCATCCCTCGGCACAATACCAAAGGCGTCATTATCAATGATCGATGTTTTCATATCGGCGGATAATTTGTGGAAGCGTTGACGCATCTGATCAACAAATTTGGCACGGAGGACCATGGTATTGGTAGGATCGGTACGGCGGTGGTTATTATTCGCTGCCAATATCCCCAGGGTATGATTACAGGCCATCATCCTCACCCCCGTCCGCAAGCTCGCTAACCAACCCTAGCATATCATGCATCTGCTGAATGCGCTGCTTGGGGAATCCAAGGATATCCTCAAGGAAAATATCTGAAGGTATTACCATATCGGCACCAGGCGCGGCAAGATAATCAGACAGGGCTTTGGACTTCGCCGCTGCAACAGCAGCACGCTCCTGCGGCGACTGTTCGTGTAATGACGGCCACAAAATTGTATACCCGGACTTTGGCCGCGGCAATATTCCCACGTCAATAAGTCTGTCTATTAATGGCCGTATTACCGCCGGTTCGCAATACATTAATCTGCGCTCGGATATGCGATCCCACCATGCCCGTTCGTCTTGGGTACTGGCTAGCTCACCACGCTCCGACCCCATTAATATTCGCTTGGGTATACCGGTAGCGGCAGCAATGACGGATAACTCAACATCCACATGTTTACTAATATCAGCCACCGCCGGTAACATTTGAACCGGCGTTATCCCCTGAAGCTTGAGATACCTTTTAAATCCATGCACGTAGTCTTCTATCTCTTCGACTAGTTTCTCTGTTGTTTGCCCCAGCATATTGGCATCTTTGTCGGCTATAAATGCAGTACCAGGATACGCACCACGCCATATGCCTTCAGCACCACCAGCCAGGATAAGCTCCAGGTCCTTACACCGGTTAAGTACCGATTCCAGCGCCGGACGGCCATAGACCTCGCTATCTAATCGATCATCAGCCAAGTGCAATACCCTAGAATGATGGACACGGCGCTCAACCATTGTCGCACCATCGTCGGTCAGTACGCTAATATTATACCTCTGCGGTCTGCCATACCTTACATCTTCAGGATCACGTACAAACTCGGTGATCATTGCTGAACCCTCCGAGTATGGCATCAGGTATAAAAGCTTATTGGCTCTCTCCAGCGGTTCACTCATCGGCTTACCATCGTTGGCCCCGATAAGCAAGATTCCATATCTACCAACTCTAGATATAATATCGGCCCTGCATATATAATGCCAAATATGAGAGTTCCCGACGAGCCCTTTCCATTGGCGCTCGAACTCCGTTTCTTCAGTATCAGACTCGGTTACACTTGGTACAAGCCCTCTGCCGAACCACGATGTTGTCGCTGGCGCATCAACCACGCGCCTAGAAATGTCTCCCCTCCGGTACAATGCCAAATAATCATCAAAGGTAGGATTCTTATTGTACCCAACGGCGTCATATATGTCTCGTTTATCACCGAAAGACATCCCCAGTCTATTTAGTACACCGGACCTGGTAATAGCTGTCAGTGCCTCTATTTCAGCCGTTCTCATTATTTAATATCCGCCTGATTTCGTCTGGGGATTTACCATTAGCGGCCAACCACCATCTAGCAAAATTTAAAAGCCCGTTAATTGATCGGTCGTGCATATCGCGAACGCGGTTATATTCGTCGTGGGTCCTTTCACATTCTGAGTGGGTCACACAGTCCTCCAACTTTGCGCTAATATCCTTTAGCATCCCAACGCTGGTATCCACATTCCGCCACAGCTTACCGTATCCAACCGCCGCCCCTACTATCGCCGCCATCGCCCCCACTAACGCGCCAACTTGAATATCCATATACATGTCTCATCGCCCCCAGACTCCCGCCCTTGTTGCTTGTGTAAGGAGGTAGAACGCTCCGGAGCTGGCATCGACCTGATCTGAAAAACATGTATTGCTTCCATCGAAACTTTCCAACTCATCTAGATATACACTGTTCCAAGTACCTTTTACCAATTTTACATTGCCCACTTCGGCTTGTGCCGAGAACGGCTTCGCACGCGTACCCTTACTATCATGGACTGCATTTAGAGAAACACTGAAACCCGGCAATAGTCGTACATAGCCCTGTGCCTCAGCCTTGCCCGCTTGCCCGGGGTCTTGTTCAATACCTATTCTAACATCTGTGCCATCTTGTGATGCTACGTTCTTAATAACATTCTGAACAGTGCCCGGAGTGCCCTTAAAGCGTACTACATCAATCACCTCGAACCCACCAGTCTTATCTTTACCAATCTTGACACCCGCCGTCCATGATGCTGACGGCGAGGTTGATGCCGCACGATCCCAGTATCTAACAGTGTCTATTTTATTTGAGGTTGCTGCGGGTAGAACCTCGAACCAACTCCTACTGAACATTCCCGCATTATCGCGCACATTCCAGTTCCCATACAGCAAGCGCTCGCGGTCAACCTTTTGCAGAGCCTGAAGGTTCCCTACGTAGTTAGAATCTTTCTTTAGCAAAATTTTATTCTCGCTCAGCCGACCTCGTATAAATGTGAAACTCTTGGGAATAACTTCAGGGCCAAAACCGGAGATAAGCCCCTCCTTGGAGCTGGCCCATATAATTTCGTTACCTATCCTCACGAACCACCGTATTGCGCCTGACCTCTCTTCTATAGGTAGACCAGTCTTTGCGTCGATCCACCAATCTACCATTGCCCTTAACCAATGATCAGGTCCTGGAGGGTTTGCGGTCATACGAATATATGAGTGTATACCCGCCTCCGATCTATTCCTAGACAACATATACCAGAACGAGCGCGCGGTAAAATGCTCGACCTGATCGAATGCAATCAATGGGATCTGCGCACCGTCCCACTGAAAGCGGTTGTGCTCGTACTGCATGTGCGAGAATCGTACCGTAGAGCCATAGGGCTTAAACTCCCACTCCAAGTTTGTAGCCTTGGGTATTCCGCCCGCGAAAGGATAGATGCCCGCCGATGTATCCCACAGTCCACCCTCGTTTATGATCTGTGGGTAAGTGCGACGGAATATGATACAGGAGAATTTGGGGTTACTTATATGTCGCATAGGCTCCATAAGTAAAGCGTAAGTTTTACCTGAGCCAGCAATCCCCCCTCCTAATGCAATATCGGCGGGTGTCGATAAAAATAGACTCTGCATCCCGTCCTGTGGCCTAATTTCTTTTACTAATTTACTCATTAACGGCCTCTGCCTCACGCTGATTGTCGGGGAGATATATTAAAACTCGCCCTGGGGTTCCGCTAACCAGGTTGGTCTGCCCGATGCCCAAAATTTTGCAACGCCTGTCCAAACACTTACCAACACCATCAAGGAAAGCAGGAGTGCCGCCACTGTTCTCCTTCTTTAACTGTTTTCGACTGACTGGACCATCCCCACCTCCCTCGACCTTTTCTATCATTTCTGCTCTTTTCACAATCAGGCTACGCTCCCACGCTTCCCAGCATGTCCTCAGAAGTTCCTGGTTCTCTTGCAGAATGCGCTCCTTTTCCTCCGCGATACTCTCCGCCGTTTCTGCTTTCCACCGGTCTTCTAAGAGTTTAAGCTCGTACCTTACCTGACGATCGGAGATACCGTGGGCTTTTGCAATTTCTCTCTGTACCGTGCCGCGGGTCCACATTCGCCATATTGATGCCCGCCGTTCCTCGTATTCGCTCTTACTCAGAGCTCTTGTGATAAATCCCATCGTTGGTAATATCCCACTAGGAAATGATAACCAAGTTTACATATTGTGGCTGCTCCATATCACGTTCATATACAACTTTAGTACAACATTTTAACACGGGTGGTATATTTTTGTCAATATTTGATGTAAATTCACCTCTGACAGTGCCATACCCTTTAATTGTATCCACGTTCATGGTCAGTTGAAAGCACCCGCCGATTTTCCCTTCTACACCCATTTCCATTCTCCCCGTCTAGTTCATGAACAAACGCTGCAGCAGTATATGACTTCCCAGAGCTTTATGGGTCAATACCCCATATATTCCACTTCTGGGACAAAAATACCAGAATATGGTCAGTGTTGATCTACTGGTACGTAGCAAGCACTCGGGTGGTAGTTTACCTTTTTTCAATATCATCACCTGTTCCATTTAAAGTAGCTCGTTCCTCTAATGACAACAAAGAATCCAGCTTCAGATTATCCAAGGTGACCAAAGCCGCACCCATGGCATCTATACAATGCTCGTCGAATTTCTTCCCTGTAGTATTGAGGATCCGGTGTCTCACGACCCACTCAACACCTTTGTTAAGGTCCTCCTTCGAGCATCTTTTACCCCCAACAAGCCCTCGCTTCCAGTGTCCAGGCTCCAGCATATACATTCTCTGGCCATCTCTGGAAAGGAGATATAATGCACCGATCAGCCGTTGGGTAGCCTGGGCTTCCCAGGTTACCCCGGTCCCAGTATAAAACCTCCAATCCTCGATCCCAACAGCCGAGGGCTGGTACATGTTTATAGCCCTACTAATGACATCGTAGATATGGGGTATAGCGTCATGCACCTTCAACGGCTTGGTAAATATTGTCTTTGCGTCTAGCAGCGTCTCAGCACCATCATCAAACTTGACGACGGCAAACGCACAATGACGAATACCAGGGTCAATCCCTATGGCAATGCTTTCTATCATTTTTGTTCCTTTCCGTTCCAGACTTCCGGTGCTGCAGAGGCAATGACCCTTATCTTAGCCATTGCTTCTGCTTCTATCTGGCGTATCCGTTCAGCGCTTCTCTGTAACCGATGTCCTATTTCCCTAAGGGTTTGCTCATGCTCATCGCCGAATCCAAATCTACAACTAATAACCCGTTCCTCTAGTGGCGATAGTGTACAAAACAATGTACACGCATGCCGCGCGAGGTCTACCCGATCAGGGGCGGCTTCAATTGCAGGGTCATTTACACCTGGGAGAACGTCCATAAGTTCCAATGAACGGCGTCCTCCTCTAGATTTAACAGGCGTCGATAGAGAAGGACCATTGAGTCGATAAACCCGCTCTTTCATATTAATAGGCTTAATGACAAGAGACACAGGGGGCAGAATATTGCCATGATCATGGACCATTTGCCACCTCCGCATGCTCTGATGTATCCATGGCACAGCCATCGTACCAAACCTTAGCCCCCTTTCTTTGTCGTACCGCGTAGCTGCGTGATAGAGACCAATACTACCCTCAGACATAAGGTCTGGGATTGACGAAGGATTGAAAAATGGTGTTTGAGCAAAATATTTCTTAATCACGTATCCTACCAATGGTAGGTTGCACTCGACAAACTCCCAGCATATGCTGTGCCTGGTATTGACAATTTCATTCGCCTCTGGTGCCCATGGTGCGTCGGCACCATCTTTGGCAAGCGCTGGGGCTAGAACGTTAGCGAGCAGGAAGCGAGGACCGATTCCAAGATTTACGAATGACTTGGGATTAGGGCTGCCAGTGGTAAATACCTCGGCGGCCCTCAGAAATGCCTCCCTCCCCCCAATAATCCCTTTTAGACATCGGTCCTGGCCCCGAGCTCGCTTGGCAATGTCCATAATTATTGCTTGTGTTGTGGGCAATACACCCAGGATCATCGCCAACGATAGTTCGCAACTTTCACGCCGCTGGCCCATGTCTTGTTCTTGCAACCTAGACGTTCGGCCCTTAGATGATTTCACCCATGTCTTAGTAAAATCCATCCTTCTGATTTCTCCTTACTTTTTGCTCTGACTTACAAACAGAGACGTAACCACTTCAAGTTCCTTTTGGTAAAAGTAAAACTCTGCGCAAAGCCTGTCCAGCTCGGACCCAGTTCCTTGGAGCTCGCCGAGCCGATTCACTGTTGCATTACATCCCTGTTCACCTAACCTCTTCAGTAACCGCTGTGCAGTACGTCCTACCTCTTCGGCTTTCCATATCAACCCTATCCTAATTCTCTCAAGGTTGGTGCGCATGTGTTCCTCTAGTATCTCATTTAGAGAAGCGTGTACTACCCCCTCTGCACCAGGCTCTTCCACTCTACTTAGTTCATTACTTCCCACCGCCATGACCCTCCCATCTGCCAGTATTTGAAAGGTTGTATTCATTTAATTAATCCCCTTTTGAAACTAATCCCAGAGCAAATCCATCGTCTATGCGTTTCCGCAGTGCAATGGACGCACCCACAGGATATACCCGCGCCGGAAAGCCGTGCTTACCAACGAAGTTTGTAGAGCTCTTCAAGCGCCGCCTTGATCTTTGGGTGGTCGACGATAATGCGCGAGAAGATTTCATTCGCCATATTCGCTATAATCATGGCGGAATCTATTCCCCCGCAATCTTCCCAAGTTTCCATAAATAGTTTGATTTCGTCAGCTATCCCTTCAGCCTCTCGTTTATTCAAAGTTCTCTCTCCTCGGTGCCGTTAGATGGCCGGTACTTTTCTTTCATTTCTTAATCTCTCTCGTTACTCGCCACTGGCCAATAGCCACTTCTTAAAGATTTTCCTCGCTGTTTCCGAATCCAGCATGGTCGCTGGCCCGCAGTTGTGTGGACACTTAAGGATGGGATCCGATACAGCCCCAAACAACCGGCAGAGCAGGGGCCTAAGCTCGTATATTTCACAGC
>ERZ1292644.1432-Hain-H14-01um-R2-1432-length-12390-cov-11_pt2 | contig 10264 bp, 15 predicted proteins | sample MGYA00564402_ERZ1292644 | MGnify/ENA primary metagenome ERZ1292644 (study PRJEB36523, sample SAMEA6512644) | groundwater metagenome | collected 2019-01-09 | study: AquaDiva: Metagenomics assemblies of 32 groundwater samples | reverse complement strand
GTGGAGCGGTAGGCGAACTCCTCGGCCTCGTCCATGGGGGTGAGGAGGTTCCAGTCGCCGCCGGTGGTCTGGTGTTCGATCCAGAGGATGCCCTTGAGGGCCTTGGTGAGGGCGGTGGGGTTCGTGCCTGCGGTGAGGGAGAAGGTGGTGGCATCGGCGGCGAGGGTGACGGTTTCGGCGAGTTCCCCGACGCCGGCTTTGCGGATGCGCTGCTGCTTCTTGTAGATGTCCCAGTCGGCGTCCTGGAGGATCTCGAGGAGACGGGCATCGGACCAGAACTTCGCCACGGGTTCGCGGAGCATGGAGCGGAGCTTGGTGCGGGCGGCGGCGTAGGTGGTACTCACGTCGACTCCACGTCGGCGGGGAAGTCGTCGGTGACGAGGTTCCCGTCGGGGGCGACGAGCGGCGCGACGATCCAGCGGCCGTCTGACGTGACGCCGACGAGCCGGCCATCCTGCCGGATCCAGAGCGCGGTGAACGTGTCGGGGAGTTCGCTCACGGGGTCACCAGCGAGAAGGGCTTCTTCTCGCGTTGGGCCTGGTCGGCGGCGTACTCGGCGGCGGCACCGCGGAACATGGCGGCGCGGCGGGCTGGCGACATGCCCTGGCGCATGGAGGAGCCGTTCTTCGGGTTGAGCAGCGAGCGGATGGCGGCGACGGACTCCTTGGTCGCCTTGGACATCTCGGCGACGCGCCACTGCTCGCGCCGGGCGGCCTGCTGCGCGGCGGACATGACGAGCTCGTGCCGGTGCTCGTCGAACCACTTCGCGGACGCCTGCATGCCTTCGCAGACGCGGGTCATGGCTTCGACGGGCTGTCCGCGCTGCGTCTCGACGATCGGCACCCAGCCGTCGAGCATGGCGGTGGCGAAGAAGGGATGGCGGCGCTCCTTGTCGTTGTCGTTGAGCTTCAGGACGACGACGAAGACCTGCGTTGCCGGGTTGCGGATGCAGCGCAGCCGCGTCTCGACGTTCATGACCTTCTGCTGATAGCTCCACGGAATCCCGTCGAACCACACGTCGAGGAGGCCGGCGTGCTCGAAGTCCTCAGGGTAGTCGTGGGGCAGCACCTACTTGCCGGCGGCCTTCTTCGTCGGCTCGGCAGCGCGGGTGGCGAGCTCCTGGTTCACGCGCTCGGTGACAGCCTTCTCGATCGCGGCCTTGATCCGCTCGTCGAAGGCGACCTCCTGGATGACTTCGCTCGGGGTCTTCGTCGCGGGTCGCAAGGCGCCCGCGGACTTCTCGTTGAGGTAGGTCTCGGTCTCGTCCGCGATGCGGCGCCGGGCCGGCATGGAGAGCCAGGGGCGGCCGTAGGCGTAGGCCGAGAGGCGGGCGAGCTGGTCGAGGCCGACCTGGCACTGGCTCACTTCGACCCAGGGCATGCCGATGCCTGACTCCCTGTAGTGGCAAATGAAGCCGACGTCGACGCCCTCGGGGATGTTCCGCGAGCCCTTGAAGAGCTTCTCGGTGTGGTAGCTGCGCCACTCCGAGTTGCTCTCGTCGGGGTATCGCTCGCCGGGCTCGGTGTTGTTCGCGGGTGGCCGGCGGAGCACGATGCCCTGCTCGCCCGGGGGGCCGCCCGGGACGCCTGCGATCAGGAAGGCGCCCGGGACGACAACGTTGCGACGCGTGCGGGGGTCGAGTTCCTCCAGGGGGCGGATCTCGTGCAGCGTCTCGGTGGCGGTGGTCATGGTGGAAACGGCTCCTTGGATGAGGGGCTACTCGAGATCGAGTTCGACCTCGGAGAAGCGGATGGAGATGCCCCACTTCGCGGTCGTGCCGAGGCCCGAGAGGACCGCGAAGCCGAGCGCGTAGGTCGGGCTCACGATGAACATGCCCGAGAGGTCGTCGGAGACCGCGCCGGTGCCTGGCGTCGTCGAGGCGCCGTTCGCGACGGCGGCGACGGACTCCCACGCGGCCGCGCCAGCGAGCGTCGTCGCGCCCGCGAAGATGGCGCTCGTCGCGCGCGTCGAATTCGACGAGGACTTGATGACGGCGCCGGTCGCGGCGGTGGGCGCCGAGGACTGGACCGCCGAGGAGAGGCCGACGAGGAGGGACGCGCCGGTGTCGGCGGTGCCCGAGGCGAGCCACAGGGAGGCGCGGTGGATGATGAGGCGCGTCTTCGTCGTGATCGCGTAGCCGTTGTAGAGCGCGTACTTCGCCGCGGTCGTCGGGACGTCGACGACGCAGACGACCGCGTTCGCGACGACGCCCTGGGAGGCGACGTAGGTGCGGCCGTGCTGCGTGAGCCAGAGGCCCGAGGGGAGGAGCTGCGTGACGGCCGCGCCCCCGTACTCGTCGTAGCGCTGCTCCTGCTCGCCGGTCCCGATGAAATTCAGGTTGCCGGCGTTGCCGGAGACGCGGGTCGTGGTGGCCATGGGGGAGGGCTCCTCTCGGGGGACGGGTCAGGCGTTGGGGTAGAAGGAGACGAAGGCGGCGGTCGCGTGGACCGTCGGCAGGGCTTGCATGTCCTTCACCCGGGACGGCACGCCGCCCTTGGGGAAGTACGCGAGCGGCGCGAGGACGAAGGTCCGGTCGCCCGCGTCGAAGGACTCGACGATGCCGACGAGGTCGGTCTCGACGTTGATGACGAGGTCGTTCTCGTCGAAGGGGCGGCGGGGCGGGGCGTTGGTGACGGTGCCGATGTTGATGCTGTCGCCCGGGAACACGGTGACGGGCGGCTCTGGCGGCCCGGCCGGTTCCGCGGGGGCCGCGAGCGCGTCCTCGCCCAGGTCCACCGGCTTCTCGTGCTTCTTCTTCGCCATCGCCGCGCCGTCCTTCGGGGGAAGGCCGGGGGCGTTTGGACTCGCCCCCGGCCGGAATTCATCGACCAGGCGCCGCTAGATCGAGCGGTATCCGGTGAGGCGCGCGTTGTTCCGGGGCTTGTCGCAGCCCACGTTGTAGCGCTTCACGTAGAACGCCTGCTTCGCGTCGGCGTAGACGCCGTTCGCTGCCGAGCCCGTCTTCTGGAAGAGGTAGCTGCCCCCGGCGTTCTCGACCCATCCGTCCTTCACGCCCGAGGTCGGCTCGAGGATGAAGAGGGAGGCGGGATCGAGGAAGAGCGTCTCGCCGGGCCAGGCGCGCTCGTCCGCCGTCAGCATGACCTCTCCGCCGCCGCCGAGCGAGAGCCCGACTCCGGCGTAGCCGCCGACGATCTTCTGTCCCCCCTGGCCGCCGCCACCCTGGAAGCGGACCTGGTCCTGCTTCGTCAGGTAGTACCAACGCTGGGAGTCGAAGTCCATGATGGCCAGCCAGCCCTTCGTGGGGTCCTTGTCCGGCGACATTTTCAGGACGTCGTGCGCCGTGCGGATCAGCATGTTGTCGCCGAAGGCCCCCGTGTCCGAGCGGACCTGGGAGACGGCGAACTTGTTGCCCGCGGTGGCGCGGTTGATGCCCTGGAACGTGCCCGTCGCGGCGACGATGTTCCGGATGCCGTTGGGCAGCGTGGCGCCGTAGAACTCGTAGATCGCTACGTAGTCGCCCGCCGCGGCTCCAGTCGCATCGCCGATCGTAAAGGCGTTGCCCGGGTAGTCGGGGTCGGAGACCTGTCCCGCGGCCGGCTGCGCGCCGGTGAGCTGCTCGGTGCCACCCGATGCGGTGTCGCGGATCGTGAGCCGCATGCCGAGCAGGACGTTGAGGATCTGCCCGGTGTCGAGCGTGATGGTGTTCGTGGCGATCGAGAGGATGGTCCCGAGGTTCGCCGTGCCGTCGAGCATGATGAGGATGCCGACGAGGCGGGTGACGGTGTCCTTCGTCTGGTCCATGAACCGCTCGGACTCGGCCGCGATCCACGCGTACTTGTCGCTGTAGCCCGACGCCTGCAAGTGCCCGGAGACCTCGAAGGCGAAGGACATGTGGGCGCAGGAGAGCGAGTAGTTCTTGTAGATGCCCTTGCGCGGCGTCGCGAAGTCGCCGCCCTCGGTCAGGTCGTCCCATCCGAGGTTCGCGCCGGTCTCGACCATCCAGTTCGCGGTCAGAGACTTGCCGCCCGTGGGGCGGCCGGACGCGGCTCCCTTGATGGTCTTGTAGAGGGGCACGCGGTTGTCGATGTCGCGCACGACCTCCTGGGGCTGGAAGGTCTTCAGCGCGTTGTCGAAGTTCGAGAGGTCTTCGCCTGTGAAGGCCATCGGGGACTCTCCGTCCTGGTCGTCGTTGTTGAGGGGGAGCGGGGAACCGCTAGACGGCCGTCGGCATGCGGGACTCGCGGATGCGCGCCTGTTCCTTGATCCAGGCGATCCGCTGTTCCTTCGTCATGACGGTGCCGTTGCGGGGATCCGCAACCGTCGCCGCGGGGGCGCCGGCACGGACCACGGTAGGGGCCGGAGGACGCGGCTTCGCGGCGCTGGCAGCTTGGAGCTGCTGCTGCGCGATGCCCACGCTCTCGCCGGCGAACTTCGCAGTCTCGCGGATCTTCTGGAGGACCGATTCCTCGGTCGCTCCCTGCTGGAAGGACGCGGCCAGGGCGGCTTCTCGAGCGACGCCGCGCCAGCGATCTGCCAGCGGGCCGGTCTTCTCGAAGAGCGCCTTGTGGGACTCGAACTCGGCGGCCATCTTCCTGTCGAAGGCGGACACCTGTTCGGCCTGTGCACGTGCTTCCTGCGCGGCCGCGGCTTCCGCCGCGCGCGCGTCCGTGAGCTGCTTCTCCATGATCTGGCGGACCTGCGCCTCGGTGAGCTGGGTGCTCGACCGCGCGCTGATCGCATCCGCCCACTTCTGCCAGTCCTCGGGGGCGCCGGACTCGAAGGCTCGCCTCTTCAGCGCGTCGAGGTCGGTGCGACCTGTCTGCGCGGGGGCGGCTGCCTGCGTCGCCTGCGGCGCCGACATCGGGACGATGTCGATGCCGCCGGTGACGAGGTTCCGGACGACCGTGTAGCCCTTGGCCTGGAGCGTCGAGACCCATTCGCGGTCGCGCGCCGTCGCGGCATCGCCGCGGGCGGACTCGACCACGGCCAGCGCCTTGTCGCGGGCCGCCTTGAGTTCGTCGCGGATGCGCTCGTGCGAGAGGCCCTGGCCGAGGAGCTTGTCCAGGTCCTCGGGCTTCTCGCGGGCCATCTGCTCGAGGTCGAGCTCATGGTCGGCGTCGTTCGCGCGGATCTTGCGCTTGAAGGGCGAGGCGGGCGGGACTGCCGCTGCAGGAGGCGTCGCAGCCTCGGATACGGGCGCCTCGGCGGGCTTCGTAACCTCGGCGGGGGCCGCTGCAGGGGCGACCACTGCAGGAGCCTCCGCGGGCTTCTGCTCCGCCATCCGGCGGATCTGCTCGATGCGCGCGGCTCGCGGGTCGGGGGGCGGGATGGTCTCGGCGCTCATCGGCGGTCAGGCCGCGGCGGCGCTCTGCCCCGGTGGCCCGGCAGTCTCCTTCTTCGGCGCTCCCCCCGGTGGGCCTTGAACCGCCGCAGCCTGCGCCATCTGCGTCTGCGCCTGTTCCTGCGTTTGCAGCTCGAGCGCTTCCTTGTGCTTCGCGTAGAGACCCGTGAGTCGCTGGAAGGTCCGCGACATGACCTGCCCGGGCTGCGGCGGCATGCCGGACATCTGCTTCTGTGCTTCGAGCAGTTCCTTCCGCACGCGGGTCTCGAACGCCTCGGAGAGCCCGTAGGTGCGGAAGACGTCCATCTGCACCAGGTGGTCGTCCATGTCGCTGATCTCGCCCGGATCCTCGTTGGACTCGATCCGGCGCAGTTGGCGCTCGGCCCGCATGACGTCGGCCTGGGAGGCGTCGTCCCACGTGGCGAAGTCCCGCAGGGAGAGCATGCGCAGGATCTTCTGCCGCAGCACCTTGTCGGGCATCTGGAAGATCCCGGTCTGGTTGAGCTGTTGCCACCAGGCGATCTTCTGCTGCGGGTCCCTCGGGATGGACGAGTCATTCACGCAGACGACATTCGTCGCCGGCATGATCGCCGTCCGGTCGAGCGCGCGCAGCGCCGAGCGCCGGTTCTCTCCGCCGACCTGGATCTTCCACGTGCTGTCCGCGTGACGCCGGAAGAGGAAGAGCCGGTAGCGGTAGACGCACGCCCACATGTCGTTGAAGCGCCGCCGGATCTTCTCGAGGTCGTTGTCCGCGACCTGCTGGCGAAGCCGCTGCGCGTAGCCCGACTGCCCGCTCGTGTCGACCTGCCCGACGGCCGGGGCGTTCAAGCCGAACGCCTCCTGCATGAACTCCTTGTTCTCGCGCCAGAGCGTCACGTACTCCTGAGGCATGGGCGGGGGCGCGATGACGCCGAGCGTGTTGTGGTCGAAGCCGCGACGGCGGACCTTGAGGATCTGCGCGGTCTCGTCGGAGAGCTCCTGCGCCAGGTCGTCAGGGACCTTCCATTTCCCCTTCATCCGCGCTGCGTGCATCATCGCCGTCGAGCCCAGGCCGTTGATCGCCTTGTTGGCCTGGATCGCCGTGCGCATCGGCGTCTTCCCGAGCGGCGAGTTCTGCCGGTGGGTGAAGACGAACGGGAAGACCGGCCAGGGCGGTTCCTCGGACTCGTTCGGCTCCTCGTCGGGCTCCTCGAAGCCCTCGATCGGATACCGCGGGTTGTCCATCTCCTCGATCAGTTCTTCCTGCGTGAAGAGTACGCGGCGCCCCTTCGGGTAGTCCGGGCACTTCGGCACGTAGAGCGTGAGCAGTTCGAGCTTGTCGCGCTCCTCGGCAGTGCCGTTGACGCCCGGCGAGGACGTCGTGCCGCGGCCGCGGTCCTGCGTGCGCCGCATGTCGTCGTCGCCCTCGGGCGGGAAGTCCGCGATGTTCAGGTGCGGATTCCGCCTCTTCAGGTCGAAGCGAGAGATGTCCTGGCGCGTGAAGAAGCCGCTGCCATCGAAGGGATGCGTCGCTGCCGGATCGGGCACGCCCTGGCGGTGCGTGAGGATGTCGGAGACGAACTGCCCGCGCGGTGCCATCGCCGGCCGCGGCCCCTCCGGGAAGGGCTCGCCCGTCGTCGGGTCGACGAACTCCATCATCGGCTCGCCGTTCTCGTTGAGCCGCTGGACGATCGGGCCGGCCTCCGGGTCGAACTGCTCGTGCAGCCAGCACCAGCCGGAGATCGTCGCGTGCCGCGCGACCCGCTCGGGGGCGCAACGCAGGCGCGCGCGCTGCTCCTGCCAGTCGATGATGTCCTTGCCCGCCTCGGAGGCGGCGACGTCGAGAACCTCGCCCGAGCCGGCGACGACGTCGATGATCGGCGGGTCCTTCAGGACGATCGACACGACGCGCTCCGTGTAACGCTCACAATAGTTCCAAGTCAGTCTCAAAATCTTGGGACTTGGCTCTGGCACTGATATGCGTCGACCGGCGGCGGTACTGAAATACCCGTAGTGAAATCCATCGTAAAAATCTTGGTTCTCATCGCTCTCTAAATAAGCCGGTTCATGGGCTCTCGCCCAATTCTTCATTACCCCGTGAAGCGCCTTTGCTAGCTCGCGAGCCTTCTCCGGATCCGCAGCGCGCTCCTCGGGCGAACTCAACGACAACGCGGCGAGGATCGTTGGCGCATGCTGCCGATCCTTCTCGCCGCTGCTCAGGGCGCGATCGACGGCGGGGACAGCGGGGGTGGCAACGAGCATGCTCGGTTCATCGGCAACCCGCCCGCAGCTCTACGCTTCCTCGGAGTGCGGTACGCGATCGGCGGCTCGAGTGGTTTGCCAAGAAGACGCCTCTTCTCGTGAGCCCAGCACCAGCGGATGCGCGGCGCATGCGGTCGGTCGCACCAGGGCGCGCCGCGGGCCCGGGTCGGTGATGGGTTGTTGCCCATGCCGCCAGCGTTTCTTCCTCATCGAGTCGTGCATGTTCTCGCGGTGCGTACCCACGAAGAGATGCGCCGGGTTCACGCAGATCGGGTTGTCGCAGGTGTGGCAGACCTCCATCGCGCCGGGATCGCCGTGCGTCAGGAGCCACGCGATCCGCGAAGCGTTCTGCATCCTCCGGGCGACCTTTATCTGCCCGTAGCCGCTCGCGCTTCGGGAGCCGCGCCACGGCCAGCACGCGTCGAGGCCGCCGGAGGCATCGACCTTCCGCCAGAAGCGGTTGTGCCGACGCTCCGGAGAGTTCCCGATGCAGACGCGTGAGCAGAACGTGTTGTGCCGTCGGATCGGCTTCCCGCAAGTCGCGCATGTCTTTGCGCTCAGGTTCGGCTTGCAGATCACGCACTCGCAGGTGTCGGAGTGCCCGTATCCGCGGCTCACGGCTTACCTGTCCCAGCGCCACACGCCGGCCGTGCGGAAGAAGATCATCGTCTGCCAGGGGATCGAGGTCCCCGTGGCTGGCCACGACGTCGCGCGGACCTCGTAGACCCCGTCGGTCGTCGGCAGGTAGAGCTTGTCGCGCGTCGCCTGCCACGGCCCGCCGTTCAACTGGAACTCGACCTGCCCGCCCGGGAACGTCAATCCGATCCGTCCATCCGGCGTCCAGAGCTCCGGCGGCAGGGGCGAGGCGTCCGCGGGCAGCATCGCGTGGCCGGCTACCGGCACCGGAGCGTCGGCCTTCGTCGGGTTGTCCGCGGAGACGACGCGCGTGCCCTTCAGGAGGATCATGCTCGCGGGGATCGGGCTCGGGTGCGGCGAGCGCGGCTGCGGCAGTTCCGCGGCGGGCGGTGTCGGAACCGGAATGGGCGTCGGCGCGGGCGTCGGGGTCGGAATGGGCGCCGGATCCGGGACGGGGGTCGGTGCCGGCGCAGGGACGGGGGCAGGCGCCGGTGTCGGCGCAGGCGTGGGAGTCGGGGCGGGGGCGGGAGGCGGCGCGGGCGTTGGCGTCACGAACGTCAGGTCGTACGCGTACGCGCGCGTGAGCTCGGCGATCGTCGAGCCGAGGAAGTGCACGTCGCCGCGGACGAGATGCGGGGTGTCCCCCTCGGACTCGCGCACGATCGCGTAGCCGGGCGTGAAGGACGGGTCCACGGCAACGATGCGGTCGCCGCGCAGGAAGACCTCGACCGCCACGGTCTTGCCCGCCGGGTTGTCCTGGAGCTCCGTGAACTTGAACCACGGCGAGGCGCTCGAGAGCTTCGCCTGGACCGCACCGAAGCGGCCACCGACCACCACGGCGTCGGGCTTCACGCGGCCGGCCTCGGCGGTGAGCTCGGAGGCGGTGTCGGCTAGCGCGCGGCCGATGGTCGCCGCAGCCGCGCCGAAGAGGGCGCCCAGGCCGAGGGCGATCAGGGTGCGCTTGAGCATGCGGGCTCCTCCGGGGCTGGTGCACGGGACGGGGGCTGGGCGAGTTTGCGGAGCGCGTCTCGGTCGAGGCCGTACTCCTTCAATCGGCGGTAGAGCGTGGCGGGCGAGAGCCCGAGGGCGTGCGCGGCGAGACCGGCGTGGCCCTTCGTGACCGTGAGGGCGCGGACGATCTCGGCCTTCACGGTCTCGCGCAGGGGGGCGATGGCGCCGGGCGGCTTCGCGTCCGCGGTCCAGGTGGCCTCGATCTGCGCGATGCGGATCTTCATCTCGCGCACGGACTTCGCGAGGGACTCGTGCTGTTCGATCGTGGCGAAGCCTCGCGCGCAGGAGCAGGTGCACGGGCCTCCGCCGGTCGTGCGCTGCTGGCCGGCGTGGTGGAAGCTGCGCTCGCAGGCTCCGCAGATCATCGCCGTCCCATCCGTTGCCGAAGCACTGCCTCGGGCACGACGCGGATGACCGACGGATCGGTCGGCACGATGAAGCGCTTGTCATTCGGGCAGGTCTCATCGCGGCGGTACGGCATGCCGATTCCGAGCACGAGCGAGTAGCCGCACCACTCGCAATGCATGGCGGTGATGCCCTCGACGTTCGTCTCGAAGCCGCCGTCGTTCACGTCGAGCTTCGCGAGCAGCTCGTCGGCCGCCTTCAAGTAGGTCTCCCGCAGTTCGATCTGCGGGCGCGGCTCGCGCCTCATCTCGCCGCCGGGGCCTCGCTTGCACGCGATGAGGCCGGCCCCCGTGTCCCACGCCGTCGCCGGCAGCCCATCGTGGCACCACAGCCACCGCGCGACGACTTCGCGCCGGGTCACGCCTCGCCTCCCATCTGCCGCGCCAGCATGTCCCGCCCGTCGAGCCGGGGCAGGTCGTACGTATCCAGCGCTTCCCCGTACCGCCCCATCGCCCGTTGCTTGCGCTCCGGGGTCACCCGGTCGAGGCCCGCGAGGATCCGGTAGTCCTCGTAGAGCGTCTCCTTCTCGACCTGGGGCACGAAGGCGGCCGCGGCGCTCTGCTCCCAGGAGAGCCACTCGGAGGGGACAGAGCCAGCGTCTTCCTTGCGTTTCACGGGGGTGATATCAGGGCGCCCCATCTTGGCGGCGTACCTCTGCGCCGCAGCGAG
>ERZ1292644.1856-Hain-H14-01um-R2-1856-length-10271-cov-4_pt1 | contig 10271 bp, 3 predicted proteins | sample MGYA00564402_ERZ1292644 | MGnify/ENA primary metagenome ERZ1292644 (study PRJEB36523, sample SAMEA6512644) | groundwater metagenome | collected 2019-01-09 | study: AquaDiva: Metagenomics assemblies of 32 groundwater samples | reverse complement strand
TTTAACTTTCGCCATTAAAGGCCTGGCATTAATAAGCTGGGCCGGCGTTAAAGTATTAATATCGTAGGTGGACATTCGGTCACGAATAATGCGCTCCATTTGCGCTAAACCTACCCGAAGTTTGGTTTGCAAGAGTTCGCCAAGAGCTCTTACCCGCCGATTGCCCAAATGATCAATATCATCAGGCACGGCATCTTCAGAATTGTTCAAATTAATAATTTCGTGCGTAATATCAACCAAGTCCTCAAAACTTAAAAGCCGCTCTTTTTTAGTGTATTCAAAAGCTTGCTTGCCCTCCGTAGCTTTAGCGAAGGAGGGTCGCCCCAATCTCTGGTTCATCTTAAATCGACCGACCTTTCCTAAATCATAGCGGTCAAACCTGTTAAACATTCCTTCAACCAGCGCTCTAGCGTTTTCGGGCGTAGCCGGATCGCCGGGCCGTAAGCGTTTGTAAATTTCAACAAAACCTTGTTCAGCGTTTTTAGATGGATCTTTTTTAAGTGTCGCTTCAATATATTTAACAGCACCGGCATCAACGTCTTTGAAAAGCTTCAGAAGGTCTTCGTTGCTATCACTATGAAACTTGGACCCTGAATCCTGAAACTTAGAACCTTTTTTATGTTTTATGTTCCATGTTTCATGTTTTATGTTGTGCGCGCTGAAAGCGCGCAGCAACGCCGTTACCGGCGTTTTTCTTTTCCGGTCAATTTTAACGCTAATAACACCATCGGGATCGGTCTCAAATTCCAGCCAAGCGCCTCTGTTGGGAATTATTTTCGCGCCAAATAGTTTTCGATTCCTCCAACTAGTGGCCGAAAAGAAAACACCGGCCGAACGGATAAGTTGAGAAACCACTACCCTTTCAACGCCGTTTACAATAAAGGTGCCGCGCTCGGTCATAATTGGAAAGTCGCCAAGATAGGTTTCCTGTTCTTTAGCTTTTTTGGTTTTTTTATTAACAAGCTCAACTCTTACCCGCAGCGGCGCTTCAAAAGAAAGGCTATTTTGCTTGGCTTTTAGTTCGTCGAATTTCGGCTCGTCAAAATAATAATCATGAAAATAAAGCTCCAGTTCTTTGCCGGTATAATCGACGACTGGCGACATTTCTTCAAATAGCTCCTTTAGCCCGGTTTTTAAAAACCAATTGTAAGAATCAAGCTGCATTGCCACAAAATTTGGCAGCTCAACCCATTTAATCTTTTGTTTGGCAAAAGATTTTATTTGTTTAAACATAAACAAAAATAAGCCCTTACCTTGGGTTTTTATCTCATCTTAAGGTTTTTATAAATAAAAAGTATTCAATTTTATTTATTAAAATCTAGAGGCCAGCAATAATAGCTCTTATTATTCTTTCTGTCAACATCCCAACATTTGCAAACTTTAAATCAGCTTTTTTTAAAACTGCAATATTCAGTTTGCGCTTTTTTAAAAATTTGTCAAGAGCGTTAATAAAGCTATCTGCCTTGTCAATAGCATAGTTATCCACAGCTTTTCCACTTTTAAAAGTTACCAGAATTTTTCTATCTTTTTGAGAAACGGTAATTTTCATAATAATTTCTATTTTTTAAGTTTCCGCACCGGAGTTTTTTCTGAAATCGGGGCTTCGGTTCTCTGTTGCGGCGGAGGCGCAATGCCGGCTAACGCAACTTTGCCGGCTTTAAGATTTTCGATTATTTTTTTAACTTCTGCATTATCGGGATTTAACTCGGCGATCTTTTGGAACTGCTCCATTGCTTTCGCCTTATCGCCTTCTCTGTCGTATATTAGACCGAGAAAGTACCGAGCGTTGGAATAGTTCGTACTAAGCTGAACTGTTCTTTCAAAAACTATCTTTGACTCGTCAAACCGGCTGGATTTGTAATAAAGAAAGCCGAGCTGGAACAGAGCGCCGATATCTTGGTTATTTAACATTACCAGTTCTTCGGCGCGCCGTATGGCATCGGGCAGTTTCCCCTGCCGGTCAAAAATCTGAACTAAAAGAAACCTGGCCGGCGCGTAATCCTGTTTAAGTTCAACTGCTTTTTCAAGATTGTTTGCCGCCTTGTCAAGCTCGGCGTTTATTTCTTCCGCTTTCTTTTGGCCTTGGGCCGGCAAATCGGCCCGGGCGATATAGACCCGGCCCAGCGCTAAATAATTGGCGGGGTTCTTAGGATCAAGCGAAATAGCTTTGCCGTAAGAAGAGACTGCAAAATCAGAAGCGCCGCCGGTAAATGGGATCAAATTTTCATAAATGCCGCCTAAAAGTGCCGCGTTAAACGGGTTTTGAGGATTTAAATTTGCGGCTTTTTGGGCCAAGTTAATTGAATTTGCCGTTATATTCTGAAATTGCGCCCTCAAATCGTTTTGAGAAACTTTTTTATCTAAGAGAAGCAAGTTAAGCCGCAAAAACACGGCTTGAGCCAAACTCTGAAAATAGCGCTCGTCATATTTAAAGAATTCCACAGCGCGGCTGATATTATTAATAGTCGCTTCGTTATTTCCCCTTGAGACCGCCGCTGCGGCCTTTCCAAAATAAACCTCGGCAATATAGCGGTTTATCTCAAAGTAAACTCCGACTGCCGCGCCCGCCATTAAAGCAACGATTAAAAGCGAAAATATAAATGTCTTGGGCGCCGAGGTGAATAACCTGATTTCCCTAAACGCGGACTTATGCGGATATGGCGCGGATTCACGCAGATAATTTCTGTCTCCGCGTTGATCCGCCATAATCTGCGTTGATCCGCGATTTTCCGCAAGGAAAATTCGCGAAGCGGCTAAAAACAATCCTATCCCCCAAAAAGCAAAAGCCATGGCCGTAAAGTTAACGATATAAAGAAACCACATAGCGAACATAAATATTATGGCGGTGAAAATGGCGGATTCCTCGATTCTCGGCCCCGCAGCTGCGGGGCCGAGAATCTTCCATCCGCTATAAATAAAAGCGATAATTAAAAACAAAAGCGCCAAAATTCCTAAAATACCGACCGTCCCTACCCATGAAGCTATTGCCGAAGCGCCAGAGTTAAAAGTCGTTTGCCAGAAAACCGTCTGATTAATTCCCTCCGGCTTATAAAGATTGTAAATAAGTCCCCAAGTGTTTGGTCCCGAACCTAACAAATAGTTATCGGCTTTAAGATTAGCAAGCCCTATATCAAGCGTAGCGCGAAAAGTCGGCGACACTTCAACTGGAGTTTGAATAATTTTACTCAAGGGCGAGGGAATAAATAAGAATAAAAGAGAGATTAAAAAAATAATGGAAGGCAGCCAGGCCTTTTGGAAGTAGGCGAATTGGAGTCCTTCATACGCTGACTCGTGCTGACTTGATGCTGACTCGCGCGGAAAATTATCTGCGTCAGTCCGCGTGTTTGTCTGCGTTAGTCCGCGTCCATCGGCAATGCCGATAGAAAGAAAACTAATCATCAAAACCATCGCCAGTGAAAGCCCGACCCAAATCGCCCAAAAATCAATAATTACTAAATTAAGCAGTAAAATAATAACCGGAATTCCCAAAAGTTTTTTTAAAATCGAATTAGATTTCGCAGAAATTAATCCCGAAGCAAGAACTAAACCAAATGCTAATAGAACTCCTAAATCATTAACCGAGCCGACCGGATTCCAGGCAGCATTTTTAGCAAAGTCATACGGCAAAACAAAAATTTTCATAAGCTGTAAGCTTTCAAAAAGCCCTAAAACCGAAAGCGAGGCCAAAAACGCCGCAAGCGAAATAATAATATCTTGGCGGTTGAAAGTCATTAAAATAGAAAGCGCTAAAATTGCGAATAAAAGTATGGCCGCAAAGCTGTCCGGCGTCGCCCAGAAACCAAGCAAACTTCCGATTTGATTAATAGAGAAAAACGCTGATAACCCCCAAACCAAAACTAAAATAACAAACGCCGCCGCAAGCCAATGCCCCGGATAGGGAATCCGCCCTTCAATTAAAATCCGGCCAAACAGAGCGAATAGCCCCGCCAAAATTAAAATGAAAACTAAAATTTCTTTATTAGCGGCTACCGGAAGCGCCGTAAAAGGCAAAAAGAAAATGGGCGCTAATCCGGCAAAAGCGATTAAAGTCCACCGGTTTGCCGCCCGCCAGTAGTGAAGTGCTTTAGGAAATCCGATGGGGACAACGACTTCGCGAACTTTCGACCGCGCATCTTGGAATTTTGAGGTGTCGATATTTTTAAATCTTGCTTGCCCGCCGAAGCCTTGCTCGCCCGGCGTAGCCTTGGCGAAGCGGGGACGAAGCGGAGAAATATTTTCAGCCAGAGGCTGATCCGCATTTGGCGGAAAATCTTTAGATTTATCATTATTTTGAGCTCGGCCTTCGGCTAAAATCGGCATATCCCAATTATCTGTCTCTTGTTCTATATCGTCGTCGCTATTTTGTTTTCTTATTTGTATATCCATATTTTTTTAATTATAGTTTAAATTTTTAAATCTCGATATCTCGAAATATCTGCATATTTGAATTTCTAAATTCCTAATCATTTTCGTTTTCCTCTTTTGGCTTTCCGAACTTAATCGGATATTTTTCTTCAAGCTCTTTCATAAACTTTTCGTAATTCAGTTGGCTTTTCGTCTTCTCTTTTTTGAACTGCAAACCCCCTTTCCCGCCGGTTTTAACTTTGTATATAAAACTTTGAATAAGGCGCGAACATTCGTCGCACAATCCGATCCCCTGTCGAAATATCAATATATCGATATATTTATTATCCAAGGCAATATATAACTGCGACTTAACCTCGCCGGAAGAACCTTTAGCAATGTAAAAATAATTTATCAACTCAAACTTTGTCGCGCGATCAAATCCCTCGGCAATATTGCTCATTACGGAAACAGCCGCCCTCTGAATCTGATTTGCTAACCCAGTATCGAAATTTCGATATTTTGAAATGTCGTATACAAATTTTGTGAGCTCCCTCGCCCTTTGCCAGCAAATTAAATCTTCAAATTTTTGTATTGTAGCCATATGTTTAAATCTCGAAATATTGAAATGTTTAAATATTTTTAGTTTATGGAGTAGTAGTCGCAGTTGATATTGTCGCAGTAGAAACTATAACAGATTCGGTCGTGGTGGCCGCAATCGGTTCAGAAGCGGTTACGATGGAAGGCGTTGTCGTGGCAATCGGTTCGGGCGCCGGCTCTAAAGCCGGGGTGGAGGTCGCTATTGCTGCGGGCGTTGTCGTGGCAGTTTGACCATTGGTTATTTGTTCGGAATTTTGACTTGGTAATTGGGTATTATCAGAAGCGGTAATCACCGCTGCTGTCCCGGTATTCACAGTCGCCCCACACGCGCCATCCGATGTCTTTATAACCCCCCCTTCTATATATATACACTTCGGCGCGGTGGAAGCGCGATCGTACACGGTGACACCCGAGGCAACACCTCCGCCGACGGTAAGCGCTTGGGTATTAACACTTTGAACCACCAAACTGCCATCTTCATTAATCTTCCATAAGCCGTTCATTCCAGCGATGCTTTTAACATTAATAATAGAAAAGCCGTTTAGGTTTATATCGGTGTTAGCGGTGGTCATTAAAGCCAAATCGCCGGTGCCTTTGGAAGCCGCCAGCTGGGGCTGGCCGAGATTGATGAAAATGAGAATCTTTCCGACTTCTTCCGGATTCTGGTTTGGCGATTGATAATTTTCCAAAGCAATACCAACGGTGGAGCTGGTGGCACTGGCTTTCATTCCGACGCCAGGTACTGAAGAAGGTGTAATTCTATCTCCGATAGATATCGGCCCGTTTTCTAAAGAAATTTTTACCGGAACGCGGCCGATTAAAGCTACTGGAGCGTTTGAAGAATCTGACGATAAATTGGAACCGCCAAAGGAGGTGGTGTAACCATTCATTAATATCGACGGTTGGGTAGAAATAACTCCAATAATTAAATTGTTGGCGGTGGTAGTTTGAATAGCTTTTTTAATATGAAGTGAAGAACTTTGGTCTAACATAACAACATCGCCGGCTTCAACTGGTTCAGATGTCGGATAAGATTCGGCAATGTCAACGCAGGTGCCGCTATTAGCAGCAGCGTTAAAGCCGACACAGCCATTGAAAGCAGCATTGCCTTGAACAACAAATTTAAATTTATTTATTCCCAAACCGGGGGTAGTGGTGCCAATACCGACGGAACCATCGCTTCGTACAAATAATAACGAGGTAGTTGCAGAGGTGATATTGAAGGCTGCTGTATTACCAGTACTATTAGAAACATTAACGCTTAAAACTGCGGATGGGGAAGTAGAGGCGATGCCGATATTGCCGTTTCCATCAATTGTTAATCTCGCATTGGTTCCCACCGCCGTGGAAGAAGCGATTTTAAATTTGTTTGAATCGGCGGTGTCAACTCCTAAAGTCCATCCTGATTGGCCATTGTTTACTGCGGTGTTCACTGTAAAACCAAGAGCTGGAGTAGTTGTGGCGGTTATGGTTAGAAGATTGTTTGGAGATGTCGTCCCAATGCCGACGTTGCCGCCGCTGGTGATTCTCATTTTTTCCGATATGGTCACCGAGCTATCTGCAGTGCCAAAAGCCAGATATCCGGCTCCGTTTCCTGTGGTCCCGTTTTCTTTCCTTCCGGCAACGCTTGCCCAACTGCCATAGGTTTCCACATCCTCAAATTTGCCTCCAAAACTGATCTGCCCTCCAACGTTAGCTGCTTGGGCCGTGCTAGTTCGGATAAATAGGTTACCGCCTGAGTCGGTGATAGTATTGGCGCCGAGTACATCAAGATTAGCCAAAATGTCCGTCGTCCCGATGCCGACACGTTTGTCAACCACCAAGTCGTTGGATATAGTGGTGGTGGCGGAAAGGTAAGTCCTGCCAGCAACTGACAATAAGGAGCCCGGACTCGTCGTCCCAATGCCGACGTTGCCTGTTGAGTCTATGGTCAGCCGATCGTTGGTGCCAAGGGCGGCAGCGCCCTGGGTAGCAGAATAGCTGATTTTGAACTTGTCAGCGTCAGAGTTGTCGATGCCCAGGATGTACGAGTCGCCGATAATACCTAATTCAATGGCCGCATCTCCGGTACCATCCTGTTCAAGAAAGATTTCGGGAGTTACCTGAGTGTTATTGATGTAAACATGAAGACTGTCGCTGGGCGCCGACGTGCCGATGCCGACGTTACCACCATTTTGATTTAGAACAAGGGCCCGCCCCAAAACTCCGCTTTCCACAGAATCAATCCAAGAATACATATCGGCATCGGTATTGACTCCGAAGTTTAGGCGTTTTTCAGTCGCAGCCGATGGGTTGATTGACAAACTTCCTCGTTCGCCGTCAAATACGGTTGATACGTCAGCTATGTTTAATTTCGCCCCCGGCGCCGCCGTCCCGATGCCGACTTTGCCATCACTTCTCACGTAAAGAAGCGAAGAAGTGGCGGAGGTAATGTTTAAAGCATTCGCGACTCCAGTTGCGTTTGAAACGTTGACGGACAAAACAGCGGAAGGAGAAGTAGAAGCGATGCCGACGTTGCCATTTCCGTCAATCGTTAATCTCGTATTCGTTCCGACCGCTGTTGAAGAAGCGATTTTGAATTTGTTGGCGTCGGCAGTATCAATGCCAAGAGTCCAACCAGATTGGCCACTGTTAATGTTTGATCTCACAGTAAATCCAAGAGCGGGAGTGGTTGTTGATGTAATAGTCAGAAGATTATTGGGAGAAGTTGTGCCAATACCGACATTACCAGCATTATCAATGCGAACTCTTTCAGTTCTTGTTGTGGAATTATTGGCAGTTGTGCTAAAGGTCATATAAGTTCCGTTAGCTGTATCCGTGAAATTTTGGCTGGCAACAAAACTTATAAGTGCTTTTGAGCCAACATTCCATACCGTTGAACCAAATCCTCTGCCACCCATAAAATATAAATTATCATCTGATTGAGTAGCTGATGGGCTGGTGACATTTCCTCTGGCACTAAATGTATTGACTCCAACTGATCCTCCGCCGTAGTTGGCAATAGCTAAGAAATTCGCCGCGGGTGTAACATTAGTTCCGCAACCTTCACAAATAGCTGAAAAATTTCCCCATTTTCTAAACGGAGAATTGCTATCGGCTCCGGAATCCGTGCTGGTGGAAAGAGAAATAGTAATTCCTGATAGAGAACCTAATTTTGTTCCCCCCTTGACGGTGAGTCCCGTGGTGGTGGCATTACCAGCGGTAATATTGCCGTTATTAGAGTCAACAACAAAACTTGTTCCGCCAACAGTAAGATTTTGATTAGTAACATCTAATCCATTAGTCGCGCTAACCGCACCATTTAAGGTTACGCTACTACCTAATTGAGTTAAATCACTTTGAAACGTAACATTATCACTAACTACTAATTTACCCCCAAAATACACATTACCTGTTGACTGAACAGATAAAAGATTACCGGGACTTGTTGTTCCAATCCCCACATTCCCATTCCCAACAATCGTTAATCTGGCGTTGGTTCCCACTGCCGTGGAAGAAGCGATTTTGAATTTGTTGGCGTCGGCAGTGTCTATGCCAAGAGTCCAAGCACTGTTGCCATTTCCAGTGGTAAAACCTAAAGCCGGGGTTTTTGCAGAAAATAAAGAAAGTTTATTATTTGGCGTACTTGTCCCAATTCCGACGTTGCTTGCTGTCGAGATAAAAAGGGTGGAGGTTGGAGTTAGCGTGGTTCCATCCGCGGCGTAGTAAGGCATTTGGCCGGTTGTTCCGGACTGAATGGTTCCACTGCCGCCTGTCGGACAGACACCATTAGCAGAAGTACAGATATTAAATCCGTTGATGGTCGTGGTGCCTAAAGAGTTGGCGGTTCCGGATACGGTCAGATTGCCGCCAAAATAAACATTGCCGGTGGAGTTGACGGAAAAGAGAGAACCAGGACTTGTGGTCCCGATGCCGACGTTGCCGTTGGAGTCAATTCGCATTCTTTCTGCATTGTTCGTATAAAAAGTCAAATTGCTGTTGGCTTGGTTAACGATATTGAATTGGCCGGAGTTGTTAATGATGTTTCCGGTTAAGATGTCTATCGTTCCAGTACCGACAGTGAGTTTGCCGAAGATGTTGGTGGAAGTGGCAATATTAACTCCGTAGCCATTGGGAATAGTGGTAGTCGCCACCGCTAAGGTGGAAGAAGCGATGACATTGTTAGCGTCTAAAGAGAGCCATTTGAAGCTTGAGGTGCCAAGGCGGTAGAAATTGTCGGTGGCGGGAATCAGGTCAGAAGCAATACGAGCGTTAACGGTTAAAGTGTCAGAAGTGGAATCGCCTAAGGTGGTGTTGTTTTCCACGGTAAAGGTGGAAGCGGTGGTGGTGGAAAGGGTAACGCCTCCGGAGGTGGTGATGGAATTTATGAAAAGATCGCCTTCAGCATCAATTAAAGCTTTGACACTGCCGTTAACGGCTAAACCTAAAAGATTGGTATCGGTGCCGGCGGAAGCCGGGTTAATCACCAAAGAAGCGTTGGTAACGCTGGAACCGGAAGTACCGGGAGCCCAGGAAGAAAAAGTGTGAGCTCCTACCGGGACACCTTTGATAGTGAATTGGCTGGTAACTGTAGAAGTGGAACTGATAGTTAAAGTTTGACCGTTGGCAGTTAAACTGCCGGCGATACTAAGGGGGCCGGCAAAAGAAGAAGTGGCAGTGCCGTTTACGGTTAAATTGCCGCCGATGGTGGTGTTGCCGGTAATATCAGCAGTGCCTCCGATGGTGGCATTGCCGGTTAAGGTGGTGTTTCCGGAAACTGAAAGAGAATTGAATTCGCCTCCGGATTTTACGGTTAAGTGACCGTTTACGGTAGCGTCACTTGCCAAATTTAAATAATTAGCGCTAAGACGATCAAAACCGGAATGAACTGAGGACTGGACGGAATATGTCGTCAGGGTCGCCGGTTGACCCTGAACAACTACGGTGGAAATCGGATGAGTTGGAAGAAGTTTGGAAATGCCAAACAGGGTTTCTAAAGTTCCTAATATGGTTTTTTTCTGAATGGAGAGATCGGCTTTAATTAAATTGGTTTGGTCTTTCAGGCTGGCTTCAACGGCAGAAAGGCGATTCTCAATCAGAGTAAATGCGCTTTCAGAAACCGGAACGCCCTTTATACCTTCGGCCAATTGCGGCGCTTGCTCGTCCGTACCAAATGAATCCAAATCCTCAGCTTCGGCAAGAGCATCTATTCGCGCGAATGTTTCCTGCGGTTTGACGATTTTTAACTTGCTTTCAGGAAGTTCTCCGATGGCTAGTTCTAACGGAGTTTTTAATTTTAGAAAAGCTAAAGAATTAGCTCTTAAAGAACAATTAAAATAATTAAAAAT
>ERZ1292644.1447-Hain-H14-01um-R2-1447-length-12292-cov-5_pt2 | contig 10272 bp, 21 predicted proteins | sample MGYA00564402_ERZ1292644 | MGnify/ENA primary metagenome ERZ1292644 (study PRJEB36523, sample SAMEA6512644) | groundwater metagenome | collected 2019-01-09 | study: AquaDiva: Metagenomics assemblies of 32 groundwater samples | reverse complement strand
GGATACGCCGGGGTCTGGAATTTCAGGGGAATCCGGATGTTTCGTTCCATGAACGGATCGTCGAGCAGCCAGTCGACGTCCTGGCGGGCGGACACTGTCCCTAGGTGGTCTGAGAAGGACAGACGGGCTCTGGCGGTCGCTGGGTCCATCGTAAGGTCCTGCGCGAACACCTCATCGAACCAGGCTGCCGCACGGGTGCGGATCTCGAACTGAATATCGTCCGGGGGGTCTATCTTGGCAACGTCGACTCGCAGGTAGAGGGTCCGGCCCAACGCTCGACACTCGGCCTCGTGTGGCTCGTCCGTCTGCCAGGGCTGGCAGAAGTGTCCGACCAGCCTGGTGTACGGCGGCTTGTCCCCGAAAACCGAGGGGCCGTAGACGAACCACTCCCGTAGACCATAGATTGATCCGAGAACCAATTCTGGCTCTTCGACAGAAAGGTTGGTGCAGAGCGCCTGGACTTCGGAGAGGTGGTCCCGGTTATTGGGCATCTTTCCTCGGAAGGAACGGCTCAGCAGCGGCCAGCAGGGCGGCAAGGTTGGGGTGGATCTGGATCCCGTCCGGAACCAGGTGCCTGAACGCGTTTTGGGCGTCTGCGTCTCCGGAGGGAGCCCAAACCTCGCCCTTTCGAAGTTCCTCGGCTGCTCCTGGGGCGTACGCGCCGGTTACGGTCTGGTAGTAGGTTGCGTACTTCTGGCGAAGGCTTGGGGGCACTACGTTCATCGGCATTGTGAGGGCGACGATTTCCGCTTTCTCTGCACGAAAGCCCTTGGTCCCCTGGGTGACAAGCCCGTGCGCCTTTACCAGCCCAAAGACGGAATTCCCGTCATCATAGGAATTCTTCGCCAGCGAGTCCTGGTCCGTATACGCATAGAATCCGCACGTGCAGCCAGGGTCCGGAACTCGGTGCGGCTTTCGGGGGACGCTCCCCGAGAGGTGGAAGTACTCCGTCGGTGCAGGATGGGTGATTACGAACTGGACTGTCCGTCCGCTAAGATCTAGAAGGTCATCTGTTTCGGGTTCGAGAGGCTTCCGAGGAGGAAGAGGCTCCTCTAGTTTTGCCTGGTTTTCAACCGAGCGGTAGATGTGCCTGTAGAGCGGCCACTGAATGTTGCCAACCGCAATGCTGTGCAGGTCCGGCTCTGCGGCAAACATGTCCCTGGCGGCCTGAAGAATCGCGTACTCCGCGTGGGTGTCCACTACGTCGGCTGGGAGGGCTACGGTCTGGTTAATCCCTCGGTTTCCTGCGAGGCACTCGGCAAGGTTTGGCGTCCCCAAGTCCCAAGCCTGGCCACGGTGTCCGAGCAGTGTGCACTCAACGTCGGGGTCTGCACCGGACAGACGCCTTCCGTCCTCACTGAAAGGCAGACGGAGACGCCACTGCCGTAGGCCATAGATCTCACCCATGACCAGTTCGGTTTCGCTGGAGAGATCGGTGCACGCCTTCTGGATCGCGTTGAGGTGCTTCTTATCGTCGGTCATTTCTCTCCGCGCTGGTCAACAAGCAAGGGTCGGGCTGCTGCCAGCATATCACTGAGATTGCCGTACGTCTCTATCGACTCGGGGACGATGCTGCGGAAGCGGTCCAGCGCATCGCTGTCCACGGCGGGGACGTGCCCTCGGTGACGGCTAGGCACTTCTGCTCCGTCTCTGGTGAAAAACAGCGCCCCCTCTGCAGACTCTACCCAGTCCAGCGGCTCAGTGAGCGCAACGATTTCTGCCTTCTCGGCTCGGAAACCTTTGGTTCCCTGGGTGACGTGACCATAGGCTTTGATAAGCCCGAAGACAGAATTTGCGCCTCGGTTCGAATTTTCGAAGAGGGATGCCTCGTCCGTGTAGGCGTAGAAGCCGCAGGTGTGCTCAGGGGCAGTAACCACGTGTGGGGGAATCGGCTCAGACCACGCGATTCGAAAGGTTGTGATCATCGGATTCGGGTAGTAGTCCGAATCCGCAGAGAGTGGGTCGGGCAGCCGAAAAATCTCCGGAGCGTCCGGCCGGATGCTTTGGTAGAAGTCATCGTCTGCGTAGGGCATGGCTATTTTAACGTGTGTGGCTTCCGGGTTCTGAACAAAGAACTGCCGCAGGTAGTTGCTAACAACCTGGTAAATAAGGAACGGTGAGAGGCTTGAGTTGACCGTAAACTCCTTGTACTTTGCCTTGTTATTAGTGCTGCATGCGGCTAGATTCACGCCTGCCGGAAGCCACTTGTGCCCAACGTGACCCTTGAGGACTGGGTCCTTGAATCCGGCTGGCAGCCCCTCGACGAACTTCTGAGGCGTGTACAACTCCCACTGTCGGAGACCATAGACGTGCCCAAGAACGAGTTCGGTGTCGCTCTGAAGGTTGGTGCACATCTGCTGAATTCTGTTGAGTTCTGTCGTCACTGTTCCTCCGGAAATTTAATGAGGTGGCTTGCGGTTTGGAGCAGGTGGTGCAGATCGTCGTGGACTGCTATTGGGCCAGGGACAAAGAAGTTGAACACCTCCTGGACCTCCTGGATGTTCACAGGAACCCAGGAGTCTAGGGGGAGGAGACTTGTTTTGGCCTTCTCCCAGGACCGCTTCATCGGGCGGGTGAGGGCAAGGATGTCAGCCTTCTCTGCCCTGAAGCCCTTCGTGCCTTGGGTGACACGTCCGTATGCCTTGATGATGCCGAACACTACGTAGGTCCAGCCGGTCGAGTTCCGGCTTAGGGACTCCGGGCTGGTGTAGGCGTAGAAGCCGCAGACGCAGTCGGGGTCGGTAACCGTGTGCACCGGAGGAGGGCTGTACGCCGTGATGCGGAACTCAAGGTGTGTCTTGGATGAGATAACTCCGTCCACGCAGAAGGTTGACCCGTCCCGCTCAATCTTCCACGGAAGGGCGTCTGGGAATAGGGACGGGTTGGCCAGAAGGTGCTCCGTCACTTGAAGAGCCTTGTTGTGCATAAACATCCTGGTCGGGAAGGTAGAGATGGATATCCGCTCAGCCTCGGGGTATTGGGTCTTGAACTCCCGGACATGATCCAACAGCAGGCCTAGAACGTCCTCGTTCGCCTCAGCAACGTGGCTCGCGGGGATGTTTAGTATCTCGGACAGCATGGTGTTTGCCCGCTTGCACTCCGCGTAGTTGGTTTCCTCTGGCTCCCAAACTCCGCCGTGATGCCCGACCAGAGTGGGCGGCTTCGGATTCTTGAGGTCATATTCGAAGCGCCACTGACGCAGCCCGTAGATTTCGCCAAGGACCAGTTCTACGCCTGTGTCAGCGAGGTTCGTGCAGTCCTTCTGGATCTGCGACCGGTTGTCGCTCATCTTATTCTCCTGCTTGTGCCCGGAATCGCGCGTTGAGGACGGCTACGCGCTGTGCATTCTCTGTTTCGGAGGCCCGAAGGTATGCGAGTTCCGCGAGGCGATACGCCGCTTTGACGACGTCCCGCTCGTTGACGCGGGTTTCATACACGACTACTTCGGTGCCTGACGCCCCGGGTGTGGTAGCGTCCCGCAGGACGGCGACGCTATACAGCCGCTGCCGAATCTCTGGATCAATGGTGGTAACTGCGAGGTTGAAGTAGTTTCCGGTAGGCAGGTCCGGGAAGGCAGAAGTCAGGGACGGGAGGCTCATGATTTGTTCTTTCTCTCTTGGCGGTTTGCACGCTTGCGCGCTTCGTTTTGTAGGGCAGATGCCTTGCGTGCGTAGAAGTCGAGGATGGCCAGGTTGGCTGCGTCTTTGACCTCAGCATCACTGAGACCGGTGAGACCAGCAGCCGCTACCTCGACGGGGATGAAGCCCCAGATCTTGCGCATCAGGACTACGCGCCAGGGAGGCGTTGGGTAGTGTTGCTCCATGCTGCGCTTGATCTGTAGGTAGTAGCCCTTTGGGGCTGGTGGGAAGTTCACTTCGTCACCTCTCTGGGGATCCAGGAGCCGCACTCGCGCTCCTCGTGGAAGCGTTCGAGGCCACAGACCTCGGGGAGTTGCTGCATCCAGTCATCAGTGTAGCGCCTCTGTTCGCAGAGGCCGCGTTCCCATCCAGGCCGAGACCAGGTAAGTGTGGTGGGGGCTCCGTAGCCCAGCGAGACCGTAACGTAGTCCGGTGTTGTCCAGGTCATGGTCTTCCAGGGGAAGCGCGAGGCGGGAATGCCTGCGCCCTCTGCAGCCTCGGCGAGTTCTCGGTCGGGGTGGTAGTCAGTGCCTAGCGGAACCCGTGGGAGCCCTTCGTTGTAGGACTCCCTTACGGCCAGACTGTCATTTACCCGCACTGCGAGGTCTTCGACGAACAAGTCCACCTGTGCCGGGGATAGGGGACCAGGATTTCCGTTGAGTGCTGAAGCCAGCAGCGAGGTCAGACCGTCACCGTTGTTGAATGTTGGGGCGCCCAGTTGCTCGGCCCACCACTGTGCGACGGCGTGTCCGGGGGTTTCTGCGTTGATCACTGCTTGTCCTCTGTTCCTTCGTGGATGACAGTGAGGCTGCTGTACCCAAGGTCTGGGTAGAAGCAGTGGCCGGAGATGCCGACCCAGCCCTTGTCGGTCAGGAAGAACACCTTGCCGTAGACGTTCGCGACGAGGGAGCCTACCTTGGTAGGCAGGTCCTTGGCGCGTACTCTTTCGGCTTCTTGGGTAGACTTCACCGCCTCGTCGGCCAGCCGCTCTGACTCGGTCGCGGCGTCTAGCGTGTTGGCCCAGCCGTCGTCCGACATCCGTGCAAACGTCTCGGTAGGCACCTCGCGAATGTACTCCTCGGTCATGTGTTTTCTCCGCGTCGATCGATGAAGTCGAAGCCAAGGACGTGGGCCAGCCAGGCGGCGTCATCGTCCACCTCGTCCTCGGGCGTAGAGTAGCCCAGTTGGCAGTCGGTACAGCCGCAGCCTGCGGGGTCGACCACGAAGGTGTGCGGGCGGAACTCGTCGTTGTTGAACTTGTCTAGTCTGGTCACTTGCCCTCCTCGGTCAGTACGAACGTGCCGCCGCATGGCCCGCCGTCTGGCTGCGTCATGCGGTCCTCAGTGCCGATATCTTCTGCGTCCCAGGCCTTGCGGTGGCATCTGTGGCACTCACCTACGGGTGCCGAAGTCAGATAATCTGGGAGCGTGGTAGTCCACTCAGTCATCGATCGGCTCCTCGGTTGTGCTGCTGTATGGGTTTCCGCGCTTTCCCCTGTCCCAGAACCCTGTTTCGGAACGGTCAGATTCCGCGCGATCGTACCCATGCTCCCACACTTCGGCCAGGACTTCGAGAAGGATTTGCTCAGCGCGGGTTGAAGTTCCGGGACCGTCGTAGGCGTCGTCGATCATCTGGACGATTATGCTGGTGTTCACGTCGTCGGTCCCTCGGTCGTGGTGGTCAGGCGGTACGGGTTGGCAGGTGCCTGGACAGGGACCCCACCTGGACCGAGGGGGGTGAAGGCTCTGGTGATGTAGCCATCCTGCCACGCCTGCGCTCGGACCTCTCGATCGTGGGCAGCAAGCCACTCGTCGAACTTCTCGGCGCTGTACGAGTTGCTGCACGCCCAGCGGACGGCGTCGGTTTCCGGAATCACTTGTTCTCCTCATAGGGGTTTGCTAGTTCGCCGAAGTCGATGGCGGTCTGCGTGGCGCCGAAGTCATCTAGGCCGTCGTCGCGTCCTTCGGCCCACACTAGGGCGAGGGCGTCCTTGAAGGCGCCAAGGGCGCGTTTGGGCTGGTCGTCGTGGCAGATCAGGAAGAACCAGGCATCAATGTCGATCACCTGTTCTCCTCGTAGGGGTTGTCAGTGCGTCCGTGCGTACTCATGTGGTACGCCTCGTAGTCGCTGGCCTCGTAGCCTGCGGCCCACGCCTCGGCTAGGGCGGCGTTGAAGTCGTCTTCGGACACGATGCTACGCGTCATGCGCTTGCCGTTCCAGGCCACGGCTATGCCGTCCCGGATCTTCTCGATGGCGCTCATCACTTGCCCTTCTGGAGAAAGTCGAGGACCCTGGCGGCAACGATGTTCGCGCCGCTGGCGGAGATGGTTCCTTCGTCGTTGTGGTTGGCTGTCCAGATGACTTCGGCCAGAACATCCCGCGTCGGGAGTGCTGGAGCCTCGTAGATGAGTGTCCAGCCGGAGGCCCAATGCTCCGGCCAGAGGATATCGCGTCCGTTGGCAGTGTTTCGCCAGGAACCGTTCGCGAGGACGGCGGAGACGAGAACGCGTCCGGCGTTCTTCTCCGTGCGGGTCTGCGTTATGATGCTTCCCTCGGTGGTCGGGAGGACCGGCTTGGGAGGCAGGACACGCCGGACCCGGGCAAAATCGCCGTCGTAAGTTCGGTCGGTGTCGACAACCACGTCTCCGGAAAAGAGATCCGCGAATCGATCGACGGTGACTACTTCGGTCTCGGGGTTCACGCGTTCTTCTCCTTCAGTAGTTCGAGGACGCGCTCGGCGGCCCTCTTCGCGCTTGTGAGCGTCTCGGCTCCAAGGTGCAGAGGGCTCTCGTCCTCGATAGCCATGACGAGGTCGTAGACGCTCGGCAGGGCGGTTTCGGGTGTCTCGCCGTCGGAGAGGAAGTCCTCGAAGTCGCGGGTGTAGGTCTGCTCCGCGCCGGTCTCGTCGTCCCACGTCATAAAAGCGAAGTCGCCATCCTCGTCGAGCAGGCCGTGGATGCGGGTGCCCTCGACTATGGCTGTGCCGAGCGTGCCGGGCCCGGGTGTCGGCTTGATGGGGACTTCGCGATGGACCGTGAACTTTCCCAGCCCACTCGGTGTGGGTCGCTGCATGACGACATCGCCATAGCGGAAGGCGTCCCAGTCGGTGATCTCGATCTCTTCGGGCTCGGTTTCTGTGGTCATGAGTTTTCCAGTTCTGTTAGGGCTGTGTGGATATCAAGCGACAGGGCGATGCCGGGGACTTCGCCCTTCATGTAGCGGTCGTTTGTTGCCTGCACGGCCCGCACCACGGCGACTAACGCAGCCAGGTCTGTGGGCGCGTGAGCCATGAGGTCCCCGTTCGCGTCCGCCTCGTGCTCCAGCAGGTGGCGCACGATCCTGCCGTTGTGGTCCTCGGGCCGCTCGTGGTGCAGCGACGCGATGGTGCGTGTGGCGTCGTAGAGCGCGCCGCCGCCGATCGAGTCGACGGTGGAGTACGACCACGGGCGAGGGGACGCTGCCTCCAGCCTGGCTGAGATCTCGTCTAATCGCGTCATGAGTCTAGGGTACCGTACGGGAGTCGGCACGTCAACCTACTGCCCGTCGTGCAGTCTCTTTGCTTCGACCCACATGTCCTTGAGCAGCGTCTTTGAGATGATGCGGAGCGCGTCGTTGTGCGAGTGACCGTCAGTCCACTCAGGGTGCGTCGCCTTGGTGTGGGCTCGACGGTTCAGGTAGACGGTGCCATAGCGGCTGACGCCCACGCGCTTGGTTTCGTCTTCCGGGTCCTTGCGGACTCCAGCCTTGACGCAGGCCTCGCTGACCAGGTAGGCACGGGTCTTGATCTCGGTTTTCCAATTGCTCTGAACGCCCTTCTTACGGCGCATGGCGGCGTTGGCCGCGCGGTCTACGTGTAGCCCGGCGTATGCCCACAACTGAGAAACGGTGCGAGCGCGCTCTTGCCGCGTGATGACGTTGCCGTCGTCGTCCTCGAACTCGGCTTCGGGCACCCAGTACGGGTCTCCGATTGCGGCGAGGAGGCGGGCAGCCTGCTTCTCGCCGACGCCCTTCTGGGCCTTGACCCAGGGACCGAGAGGGTGCACCTTCATCTGCTTCTGCAGTTCCTTGACGGCGAACCCCTCCTCCTCTTCGAGAACACCGAGGGAGTCCATGAAGGACTTCACGGCGGGGTGCGCATCTGTCAGGCCGTGGCCCCGCATGACTCCGTCCTCGTCCGGCTCGGTTGCCGTGAGGATTCGGAGCCGGTTTGCGGTTGACTTACGTAGCCCTTCGAGGTCGTCGAGGTGGGCGGCCAGGGTGTTCAGTAGCATGTCGGACATTTCGTTCTCCTTTGGTTAGTTGCAGGGCAGCGTAGACCGAATGGGTATCGAGGGGCCGCTGGCCGCCCTGCAAGGGGGTTGCGGTCGGCGGGCAAGAGTTGGGTTTCGGGTGACTCCTGGCCGACCGCAAGGCTGTTGAGGTCCTCGTCGCTCCTAGGGGTATCGATCGTAGCACTGGAGGACCTCAAGTCTATTCAATTTTGTTGAGACCGGCGAATACCGACTGGGTTTCGAGAGCACTCTGGCCGGTCTCAAGTTGCTGGTTCTTGGCGGACGTCGCTGTGGGTGTCGCGGTGTGGTTGGCCAAGAACCTTGTGCCCGCCGAGGACTCGAACCTCGGTGTCTTCCGGTCGGGCTCCCTGCAGACGTCGTTAGTTTGGGTATCATCGAGGTATTTCTGGTCTGCAGTACGCGTCTGGTTAGACGCGAGTCGGGTCGTTCGTTAGGTCGCGGACCTTCTGCGAGCCTTGGAGGGTCTCGGCGATGCCTTCGTACCAGGCGGCTTTTTCAAGCATGCTATCAAAGTTAGCCTTGGCCTTGTCGCGGTGGACTGCTGCGGCGGCGAGGAGGTCCTCTGCTGTCGCATCCCCGAACTTGACGGTCTTCGCTCCGGTCCACAAGGAATCTGCGAAGTGTCGCTGCCACTCGTCTCGCGTGGCGTTCACCTTGGCGGAGCCTCGGGCCTTGAGCATTTTGTTTTGGCGCAGGGTCTCGATCTGTTGCGCAGGCCCACTGAGGAGGTCGTCTGCCGCGAACTGCGGCTCCAGATCCTGGAAGGCAGCGGGAAGAGGTTCCGGACGCCACTGGCGGCGCTCGGACATCCAGACTCCGATGTAGGCTGGAAGGGCTGTTTCCAGTGCCTCGGCGCGTTCGGCTACGGTGAGGTGGCTGAGCACCTCGTCAGCGATGTCGCGCCGAGAAGCGCTCGGGGTCTCGGTGACTACCGCCTCAAGCACGCTGTTCAAGTCCTTCAGTTTGGTCTCTTGGTTCATGCGATGAAGGTAGCACGCTGGGCAGCAGGTGTCAACCCTGTCCGGGTTGTGTGGTCCGCGTCCGCGTGGTACGGTTGGTGGGCGGGCAACTCCTAGCCGGACAAATCGGTTTACAGAACGTGTGGTTAGTGGTATCTTTACTTTCAAATCTTAGAAAATTTTCAGGTGGCTGCGCGTGTATTTCAAACCACCCCATGTCGGACTTTTTCGATTTCGACCGCATTGTCTGGTGACTATATCCGGATAAATCGGGCACAAAACTGCCCTAATATGTCCGACTTATAGCCATAAGTTGAATGAATTGACGTCCTGACATGCATTACAGTGTCCAGTACAAACCCCGATGAAAGGCGCATCAATGATTGTCGAAACAATGCCGGGCCGATTCATCATAGTGGCCGACAAAGAATGCCCCGAGAATGTCACTCTATCGGCCGATAGGCAATCAACACTAATCAGTGTTCTCGATTCTGTGGAACTTATGGGTGGCGCGATAGGCGAGGATCAATCATTCGCACTAACAGATATCCGGCCCATAACAATGTTCGGGCGAACGCGTTATGAAACAACCCTATCGAGAACACAACTAACGCGTTACTTCCAATACGAAATCCTAAACTTTCTCGATTACCATTCACTATCAGAAATGAAAGGCACGAACAAGTGAGTACACTCAATTGGTTTACTGCCCTTGCCATAGCCAATCTCATCTTCCTATACGCCCTAGTTGTAATTGCATTCCAGACACAACCCATTGACATTGCAATCATTGTGTCCAGCGTTGCAATTACTGCCACTGCCATTACCTCCAGCGTCCTTTCCTTGCATTTCACGCGACACAAGAACTAGGCGACAGAGACACCCATCTCGGCCAGTGTGTTTGGTTAGGCGCGCCTTTCCTTGCGCCTGCCACTAACCTAACCACCCGACTAGAGGTGTGCCAGTCTGCCAGCGCACCACCAGACAAACCGGGCATATCGGACACCCGGCCCAGCACCAGAACAAAGCGGACATTCCCGGCCCTTGTGACGAACGGTATCAAACGGTATAACCGCACACGCTCGGCATAGCGGACAAACGGTATATTCCCGGCCCGTCTCTCCACAGAAACCCGCTCCCACCTGCACGGATATCGCACACGCCCCGTAGGCGCGCGTCGATTTGCGCGGACGTCCAATCACCCACGGGCACTAGAGATAGCGCGCGCACGACCCTACAGCGTGCATCGTCCCAGGTCACGGGCACAATTGCCTACGCGCGGCCCACGAAGCCCAGGAACAAACTAGGACATCCCCAACAAACGCACCTCGCCAGGCATTCCAGACATACGGGCCGGGGTAGGGAATTGTCGACAACCCCGAC
>ERZ1292644.1855-Hain-H14-01um-R2-1855-length-10275-cov-7_pt1 | contig 10275 bp, 12 predicted proteins | sample MGYA00564402_ERZ1292644 | MGnify/ENA primary metagenome ERZ1292644 (study PRJEB36523, sample SAMEA6512644) | groundwater metagenome | collected 2019-01-09 | study: AquaDiva: Metagenomics assemblies of 32 groundwater samples | reverse complement strand
CAGTGATCTTATCGATCTCGTTGTTACCAATCTCCATGGTACATGACTTAAGCATGGCATGGCCCAACCTGATTACAAGGGAAAATACGTGATTTTGGGTTTAGGTTGTATGTTAGTTGTGTTGTGTGATCAGATGATTAAAATGTTAAATTGACTTACGAATTCGTCCAACGCACAGTGTCCCCACTTGGGCTAAGTAACTGAACTCGTGCGACGTTCACTACAAGGTAAAGTTCCGACATCAAATCGCCTAAATACAAATCAAAACAATTATTGTGTTAGTATATTGCGCGATCAATAAAAAAAATGATAACATAACAAAACGTACCATTACGCGACACCTGGATCACCGGGCTTTTACCCCATGACAAGTTGCTGATCGACTGATCAATGGCCTCGATAGCGTAGTTAGACACGCGCTTGTAGGTCCTCTTGAAGAAACTGGTCTCTGGTGCGATTGAGAGATGGCCATCCTGAACGCCTGTGGTTTGAAATTGAGTTGGTTTGAATTAAAGAGTTAGTTAAATGGTACCACCAAAAGTTTTTTAATTACTACTTACCCTTGGACGCGATTTGCTGGAGGGTGCCGTTTGACATTCTTGGTTTTTATGAATGAGAGTTGGTGGTGGTGGTTGGTGGTTGTAGTGAGTTACAAGACGAAGTATATAAAAGAAAAAAAATCCAAGAAAATGAACTTAATGTTTAATTATATATCCCATTGCTCTGTTTTAAATGTCAATTTTCTTCGTTTTTTGCATTAAAAAATGCTATTTAATTTTTTTCATTCTTGGTGGTCAAATAAGACGATGACGAAAAAGAGAATATACAAACGTACACAATGCAGTGTAGTCGAATGTATCAAAGGTGCTCGTAACGGGTATTCGGTGTGCTCTAAACACGGTGGAGGGCCCAGGTCAGTTACTTCATACAAAAAAATATATATATATCCTATTAATAGTATGTGTTGAAATAGGTGCAACGTCGATGGGTGCTCTAATGGAGCTGAAGCGGGACAGTTAAGAAGATGTAAAAAACATTTAGGTGGCAAGCGTTGTTCTGTGACCGGGTGTGTAAACTCGACACAACGATTATCAAATACATGTGTTACACATGGACCTAAATGCTCAGTTGACGGATGCAAAAGTGGCCAACATCCAGGATCAACGGTGTGTATAACACACGGAGCTTCCAAGAGGTGTTCTATTGTCGGCTGCAGTACTGCTGCAGTTCACGGTCTGTCGATATGTAAACGCCATTATGGTCCGATCAAGTGCTCTATGACAGACTGTACAATGTCAGCTCGTTGTGCAGGAAGGTTATGCAATCGACATGCAGACCGACGACTCTGTACCATTCCTGGATGTTCTACACCTGCGAGAGAAGGACCGACACAGAAATGTAAACGTCATCATGGAGGAGTCTTGTGTTCAGCTGACGGATGTAACACATCGGTAGTATCAGACGGAAAATGTACCAAACACGGAAAGCGTTGCAATAAAATAGGATGTATCGCGGGAGTCCGAACTGGATCAGATACATGTATAAAACACGGCGCAGGAACGAGTAACCGCTGTAAGAACAATGAAGTTCATCAGTACGAAGAGTTCAATCCAACCATATATCACGCAGACCGATCAAAAGGCGTTTGTTTCGGGTGTTATGAGAGCTTGTACCCCGAGAAACTAAAACGCTTCGCGCGCCGCGAACATCTCATGTTGGCTGAAATCACGCGCTTGGCGCCAGAGCTTATGGATTGCAACCATGTCATCCATGACTGCCCTATGCCTGGGGGTTGCTCGATGCATCGGCCCGACATGTTGTTTGATTTTGGAACTTCGTGGTTTTCAATTGAAGTTGACGAAGGTGGACACGATCAAGCAGCCGGAAAGTATGACATGATCACAAAGGCAATGAACAACGTCCCTGGTATATTGTTACGGATCAACACCTGTGGCAGAGAGCCAATGTTCAGGAAGCGAACGTTTGCTGGGTATGGCAGTCGATATGACGGTTCAGAGCACTTCGAGTCGAAGATGGCCGTCATCATGGATTGTGTCAAGAATGAGGTCATCCCAGTTCTTACTAAAGGTGAATTTGGATTGGAATTTAGAGAAATAATGCTTTTTTTCGACTAAGATTAAACGAAAATATCTATCTGTAATTTACTGGGAGCGAAGATGGACTCATTGAATGAAGACATAGAAGGATGTATCCAGAAATGGGTGATTCTATTCGACGAAGCAGAAGCACGTGCTTACTGGATTAGTCTGAGACCAAACGAACCTGTACCAACTAAATCAAAACGGATAGCAAAAACGAAGCCACTTCAATGGCATATGATGGTGTCTTGTATGTATTACGATGGCTATTTACGTCGGGAACGTATAGCACCAACCATGGAAAACATCATGAGTTTCAGAGAATTCATGTTTCTTGAGAGGTTCTCCAACGGAGTGATCTATTCATTTTCCGGTTAGTTCCTGGAATTTTCGGAAGAGGGAAAAGAGCCGCGCACGCCAGTTTTTTTCCTCTCCCCTCAAGAAAAAAAAAATCAGAAAAAGTGCCGCGCGTGCCAGTTTTCCCTCTCAAGAAAGAAAAAAATACACCTAAAATATAACCAGTTTACGACTATTTTGCGATGTTTTCGATTTTTTGAATTTCTGTGAAATCAAGAGGGAAACTCGGGTATTGACTTCAAACTCCAAATAAGAACAAACCTATTTGTCCTGAAATGCAGGTTGAAACGTTCACGAAACTTATGTTTCTTTGTCTTCTTTCATTTGTGTTCGCACGTATAACAACCCATGTCGTAGAATATTTGTTTCCGCCCCCACCAATAGAAAAAATGATATTAGACAGAATAATGGAAACGCCTGCGTTCACATGGTTTACTACAGCAGCAAGAAATGAAGAAATAAAGAGAAGAAATGCGAAAATAAACAAAGAAATAAACGAAACTATTCAAGGGTTTGGAATTCCGCTCATTGTAGTTTTTGTTGCTGCTTATTTTGGTTACTGTGTTTTGTAACTAAAATCAATTTAATTTTTAATTGTTCTTCCCTCGGTGGTGGTTGGTGATTCTCTTTCTCATAATACTGGCAATCATTGGCATTACAACTACAACCATAAACAAACAGACGTTTAATACACTGAAAGCCCGTGCAGTATTCAAGATGGTGTATCTGTTTTCACGCAAGGAGATAAGCCCAGGATCAGTCTCTGCGTCATATGAGAAGAGGTAGTAGGCACTCCAGAGCTCGATCACAAGCATGTATGCGAACACTGGAACGACAATAGATGCATAGATTATGGCACTTTTGGTACTCTTGTGAATCACAGATGACTGTGGTAAAAAATCAATGATTTTCGCGTGTGCGGCGGTCTGCATCATCATAGCAAACAACACGAAGAATTCTGTGCCCGAAGCAAATGGAATGCGCCTGTTCACAATAACAAGGATTGCAGCGAAGTAAAGTGTCGTGACAAGTGATAAGAACTTTGACAAGGAAAACATCGGTGGTGGTTTGGTACCTGTGATCTGTTGTTCTGTTGTCGCTGACATCATAGTGTTTTGGTTTGCTCTTGAAAAGCAAAACAATGAAAAAAATATGAAAAAACCGTTTCTCGAAAGTCGCAATAGACCCTTAACACAAATGGACGCATCTACTGAAGACGCATTGAACAAGACAGTGTGTTGGATTGAAAGAATAGAAGAAGCTCTTATTGCAGCACAAGCAAAAGTCGCGCAACACCACGAAACATTACGCATAGCCCGAAGTGCAATGGCAAGACTCAAGAGGAACACTGGCAAGGTGTCTATTGATGATTCGTAATACTATAACTAAAAAGATTGACTGTTGTTTTGTACCGTGCTTTTTCCCTTGGAGACCTCGTCAAGACACATATAGTTTGAGGTAGGCGGTGATCTCTCGAGACATTCGCTCGTTGGTAGTTTGAGTCCTGTCATGCCATTCGCGCTGTTGCACGAGTCATTGCAGTCCCACCAGGAGATGTCGGTGTTCTCCATACTGACACAACACGCACACGTCAAAGGCCCTTGGTGTTCGTCGTGATTGCAGACACCATTCGCATCGTTGTACATCTTGGCGAGATTGCAATAAGAGCCGAGTGACATGTCTGTACTACAATCAGCGTATGGGAGACCTACCACGTCAGTCAAGGTGGTGTCCATTTCAACTCTGGAGAATTTCACCTTTGAATTACCAGAACAGTCTTTGTCACAATCACGCCATCGGATGGTTGGGTCTGTTACTGATGCACAGCAATACTTTGCGCATGTGTTTGGATCGTCTGTAATCACACATGCGCCATAAGTGTCGTCGGCAACACCACGAGCAAAAGCCATTGGACCTACGGCAACGATACCACTGCCTATCGTTTGCAAACTACCAGTGAAAGCGGCCATACTGATGGCTATTACCAGCATGCATAGGGCAAGTACAAAGAAGCCAACTTGGAGTGCAAGAAAGATTCGTGATTGTGGTTGTCTGATAACTCGGAGTATCACAATAACAAGAGTGATACAAAAGAAGACTACCGAGGCGACAAAGATCTTTGATGCTGCTCGTCCGGACATAATAGTACTTAAAGTATGAAAATGAAAAAAAAAATAACATCATTGAAAATAGAATAAATAGTATCATGTCAGTCATCACTCCATCACAGTTAGTGTTCAAGGGCGATGGTCTGCCCTTTAGTCTACCAATCTTGAATTTCGGTCCAAAGATGCGTGTGATGGTCCAGATCGTCTTGTCAGCCATTTTCGCGCTCACGTGCTACAGCTTTTACCGTTCGGCACCCGGTGCTATCGAGGCAACAGGCCATTCTGGCTTCTCGATGCCACCCAATACGGTGATACCTACGTGGTTTTTCATTGTGGTTCCCTTATTGTCAATTGTGCCTGCGGTGTATACATTTTTGTTCTTACGATACAATTTCCTTCAATGATTTTTTTTTCAATTTTTTTTTCGTGTAACGGTTTTTCCAGAACTTTTGAAAAAGTTCCGACCCAGAGACTTGTGTGTCCCACTTCTTTTCTTTATCTATATATAATAATTCTATAGAAAAGAAGGGGGACACACAAGTCTCTGGGTAGGAATATTTTTTTTACGGAAAGTTCTGAAAATGTTCTGAAAGTTGAGTCTGCAAACAAAAAAAGAAGCCAACAGTTATTTCTTAAGTGTATTCAACAGATAAAACAAGAAAAAATGTCATCATCAAAATCACATAGAGTTGCGACTGATGTCAATCTGAACGAACCTATTGTCGTCGAAGGCGCGTTGGTCGGTGCAGTGGTCGAAGGATTGCAGTATGTCAAAGGATTATCCCGTTTTGTCCCTAAGATCATACAAGATGACGGACAATTGCCGTTCGTGAAGACGGTGTCGTCAGAGATGCGCGCAAAGCAATCTGAAACGACTCGTTATGTCGTTTTATTGGTTGTCATGCAACTATCGGACTTTGCAAACGAGGCTGTAATGGCGTTCAACGAGTCGCGATCGATCATGTTACCCAAACCAAAGAATGATGTTGACTACACTGTCACAACTATTTGGCGCATATACAATGAGTTGGTTTTGAACGAATACAACACGATTAGTGATTGGAAGAGTTCTAAATGGAACCCGTATGAACACCTTCAGAGCGCGCTTGATGCACTGATCTTGCATATTGGCCAGAAACATTTTGGTTTGGCGACGTATGAAGAAGGCGAGGAAGACGACGACGCTTCAGTAGACGACGCTGTTTCCGAGAGTGAATCGGAAGACGACGACAACATGTCTGTTTCCAGTGAGAGCAGCGTGTCGTCGGTAGAAGAGAAGAAAAAGAAGAAGAAGAAACACAATTGATCATAATTAAAAAACAAATTATTTTAATTTATAGGACAACAAAACACACAATGCTGCAAGTGCCGTATCAACGTAAAAGTTGATTGGCAATTCAATAGATCCAAACACGAAAGACAACATCGCGAAATTCCATTCAAAGTATGCAATTTTCTTCTGGTGAATCGAGACAACGGCAAACAAAGACCATTTTATTGCTGTTAACACAAACGCCGTCCCGTTGTCTGTGTAGCACTCAGCGGCGTATACTGGATCGTATTTATCTTTCATCTTTAAGATATAGTCTCGGGTGTCCACATATATCTCAAATATTGTTGCATTGCCACCCATGTCTGGATGGTGTTTCTTCGACACCGTTCTGAAAGCCGCCTTGATGTTGTTGATCGTTGCTCCTGGTTGCAGTTCAAACCTCGCGTACAACAACTCGTAGTCCGAGCAGAACTCTTTGTGTGGTAGTTCAGCAAGAACAGAGGGGATAAAGAACATTGTCAGAAATGCTAATAGAATCAATTTCGCCATTTTGATTTTTTGGGTTTTGGGGTTTTGCTCTTTTCCATTTCCTAAAATCAAAGTTTCCCTCTTCGAATGTCCAGTTTCTCGATTCGGCTTTTTTTCTTGTGCACGCGACTAGTTCTTGTAAGGGAATATACTTGTTTCCTTGGATTCGCAAAATTGCGAATAAAAAGGGAAAATCTGATTTATTTGGTATGCGACCAAAAATGATCTTCAGAGGGATTTGCCATGTTCGTAGTTCTTGTTGACCGTGCATGTAATCACATCACCTTTTCGCGTCTCTCCTTCGGTGGCGCAAGAACACCATAGATGAATGAAACGAGGCCCGACGATGCAAAACAAATGAAAAGGAAACACGAAAATTGAAATAAATAAATCTGTTCAACCTTGTATGTGTGTGCGTGTTCAATATATATGAAGACAAGTCCTCACAAGCGACGTCAACATGCGAAGGCTCCTCTTCGTTCACGTCCAGAAGACAACGAGAGAAATACAGCATTGTCGGTTGAATTGGAAAGACTGTCGTATCGACATCATATACTGTCCATTGTGATAGTGGTACTCGTTGGTGTTATTGTGTTGTCGTGTGCAATTACGTCGTGGATCTGGGTTCGCAAGTACAAAAATCGTGTTACTCTGGCACCCAATGAGACGACAACCAGTGATACTGTTGTTCAAATACCTTTAATCACACAGCAATCTAGACGACCGTTCGTGACGTTTATTGTAGTTGCGGTGTTGCTCTTTGTTCTTCTTGGAACTGTATTGTTTCTAAAATGGAATACGACAAAGGACTTTATGAAAATGTTCTCGAGAACACTTCCATCACAAGCAATCATAGTGAAGAAACAAGAAGTGATCGAGAAGAAGGAATATAAAGTAGAAGAACTAGAAAATGAGTTGCTAGTATTACAAACGAGTGTCAAAAGTCATGAGGCCAATATAAAAGAATTGAAGAACGAGTTAGCGAACGAGAAATCCAATTCGGTAAAATATGAATTACAATTGAAGCTCATGAGCGAACAAAAGGCGTTAATGAGCGACAATGGAAAAATCATAAAAAAGGAGAAATCACAAGATGATGCATTGGACCAAATAACAAAACTACGCAGAGAACTTGTAGAACTCGAGAAAAACAATGTGGTTCTCGTGAAGAAATTGGTTGACGCGGGTATTCCTTTGATGAACCCTGATGCTCATACTGTCGACGAAATCAAACATGAAATAGAGATGATGGTGGAGAAACTACGATCGGGTGGAATCAATGGAAACGACGAGAAATTCGGCGCAAAATTGACTATGTGGCAAGACGCGTTAAATGGACACAAAGACACAATCGCAGCTAAGAAGAAGGAACGTGTAGATTGGGAACACGCCAATACCGAGAATATAAAGGAGGCGCACGACAAAACAATCAAAGCATACTTGAGTACTCTGGTTGACGTGCCTTACGAGAAGCTGATTAAACGCTTCCCGGTGTTCATATTGCTCGACAAATCAACGGAACACATCAAGAAGCAAGCAAAACAGGACTTTGCCCCGTTCAACGAGAAAGGATTGTCCTTGGATGAGTTGCTTGCAATCTATGCCCGATTCCCGAAAGATGGGTTCACCACGGGGATTGCCGAGAAAGAAGAGTTCAAAGACAAAGTCTACGCCGCAATCTTGAATGAACAAAAGAAAGTCAATTCTGGCAAAGGCGCGACGACGTCGGCATTAAAGAAGCTTGTTGATGTACATCGCAATGTATCGACAACACCGAAACCAGTCTTCAGACTCGCTAGTGTGATAACGAAGAAAGTAAATGATGGTGCGATAGAGGTAGCCGGAAAATTATCCCCTTTCAGACTCGCTGATGGGATAACGAAGAAAGTAAATGAAGGCATACAAATAGTAGTCGGGAAATTATCCCCTGACCTTATCGCCAACGGGCATGCAATGAAACTAAAGCCATTGGGCGAAAAACGCGAACATTAATGTAGTATTTTCATGAACATGATGATAAAAAGTTAAAAGAATGCAAGTGTGTCTCGGGGGGCTGCAACCTTGTGCTTTCGCTGACGCCTTGGATGCATGTCCTCTATTAATTCATCCTCTGAAGACGAGAAGTCTTCACTTTCTTCATCGCTTTCTTCATCGCTATCTTCCTCGCTACCACTGTTGTCGCTGTCGTCCTCGCTGTCAATCTCGTCACTGTCACTGTCGTCTTCGTCTTCGGTCTCTTCGACTACGACCTTTTTGTGTTTCTTGGACCTGGGTTTCTCCTCTTCGACTTCTTCTTCCTCTTCTTCTTCTTCCTCTTCTTCATTGACGTCTCCACGCATCATATCTTCAAATTCGCTACCACCTCCGTCGCCTCCGGCACCATCCTTGTCAATGGCACCAGGCGCGATTTTCTCAAGTGGGACCATGATACGCAACGAAGTGCTCAGCGCATCACCAAAGCAACGATATAGTTCGTTTCTGATACTCAGACGCTCACCAGGAGGGAGAGTAGGATCGAAGACTCCGGCATAATCGAAGATCTTAAGCGCACTTTCACTGTAACTGCGATGGACGAACTCGGTGAACTTGGGTACATCAACTGAGACATCCTCGCTCTCTTCATCGCGTTGCACGACAACACTCATGAGCAACACATTGGCAGCATACGCGAACTTGAAGTAGCTCACGATAGATGGATGTCGCTTGACGAGCTCGCGTGTCTTCTCGTCGATTTGTGCTTGGTTCCACGAAGGAATCAATGAAAGTTGTTTCTTGAAGACAGCTTCGTTCCTGTGGCATTTCACGTCATACAAATCTTGGAAGTATCGGTAAATACGGTCGACCATACGCGTAGACAGACACGTGAAAAGCTCACCATATGCGGCTGCATAATCAACACCAGACCCAGACCCATGTTTGTTCTTGCCGGATGAAGGTTTATCCTCTTCTAAAACCGTCGCCAACTCGGCGCTATTCACGGTATCAGCCTGACCAGCCTCTTTCACTGCATCATGCACCTCTTGTGAACCAGCAGACTCGGGAGCAGCAACTGGGGTATCAGCCACACTCGCTCTAATTGCCTCGTCGGTGACACTCTTTGACAAAGCGACTGCAGCTGGGATAGGCGCTTGTTGTGGTGGTTGAACAGGATTTTGTCCAGATTGTCCTCCTCCTGATGCCGAAAGTGCTGCAGCTACAGCCGAGGCAACTGCGGCGTTCTGACGGGCTTCAGCGGGAGTCGGACCCTTTTGTACTCGCGTTTGTCTGGTACGACGAGGCATAACAAGCTCTTCTTCTTCCTCTTCTGTTTCATCTGAACCAGATTCTGATCGCCGGCTCGATCGACGATGTCTATGGCGACGGCTGCTGTCATCTGCGTCGTCTCGACGGTGACCGGACTTGCGGTGATGATGACGAGATGGACGGCGTTCCTCTTCATGTTCTGACTCACTATCACTAACCGAATCTTCACTTGAAGGCGATGGTGATCGAACCACGCGATGGTGGTGTCTATGACGACGACTTGGTTCCTCTTCTTTAGTAGACTTCTTCTTCGTTTTGATTGACGATGATACTTTGGTTGGTAGCGATCTTGAACTCTTTGACTTCACTGCAACTGCCTTACGGACAGACGAAAAGCTCTTGCTAGCCTTGGTATGTTTATCGCGTTTGCTCGACATGTCTTCGCTTTACAATTTTTAACAATGAATGGTTTTTCTTAAATTCTTAGTTAGTAGACATGACAGACATTTGATATACGACACTTTTTTGTTTCTTTTTTCTTGTTTCTTTTTTTACTTTTATATTTTATTCTCGGACGAACGACAACAACCCGTCGTCAAGTCACGGGCCATTAAAATGTTGTGTGTCCTCTATCTTTTCTATGTATATATATAATAAAGTATAAAGA
>ERZ1292644.1854-Hain-H14-01um-R2-1854-length-10278-cov-3_pt1 | contig 10278 bp, 7 predicted proteins | sample MGYA00564402_ERZ1292644 | MGnify/ENA primary metagenome ERZ1292644 (study PRJEB36523, sample SAMEA6512644) | groundwater metagenome | collected 2019-01-09 | study: AquaDiva: Metagenomics assemblies of 32 groundwater samples | reverse complement strand
AATAGAAATAACATACAAGCTTCAAATGAGTATCCATACACAAAACCGTACCATATGCCGTATAAGGCGCCCATAGTTACCAGGGAATAAGAAAAAATCATATCCCAGGAATATTCACCTGCCATATTCATTTTTGAAAGCTTTTTTCTAAACATAAACGCAAGAACAAAAGTGCTTCCAAACGCAAACAAAAACGAAAGCGCCAATACCGTTCCGTTCATTATATTTATACCTCCTCTTTTAAAAGTTCATTCTTTCCAAACTTTATGAACGATAACACAAAAACAGATGCCCGCAAATAAAAACTATTATTTCTTTTCCAGCAATTCTAAAATTTGATTTAGATTTCCGTTTAGGATTTTTTCAATATGATGGAAACTCTTTCCAACGCGATGATCGGTAACTCTATCCTGCGGGAAGTTGTAGGTTCTTATTTTTTCCGAACGCTCGCCGGAGCCGATCTGTCTCCTTCTTTCTTCAGTTATATTGCCAGTTTCTTCGGCTATTTTTATCTCCAACAATTTTGAGCGCAGTATTTCCATCGCTTTATCTCTGTTTCTTTGCTGATTTCTTTCTGAACGGGATGAGACGACTATCCCGGATGGCTTGTGGAGTATCCTCACCGCCGTTTCAACTTTGTTGACATTCTGCCCGCCAGGGCCGCCGGCTCTGGAAAAAGTAACTTCTATCTCATCCGGTCTTATCTGGAAGTCGCTCTCGGCGGCCTTTTTCAATACCGCAACTGTGGAAGTTGAAGTATGCACTCGGCCCGATTTTTCCGTTTTCGGAACTCTTTGGACCCGGTGAACGCCGGATTCATTGGCCATATTATCAACTCCTTCCCCCTTTAACTCAAATGTCATTGACTTGTAACCACCCAAATCGTTTTGACTATAGTCAATAACCTCAAACCCCCACCCTTTGATTTGGGCGTATTTTTTATACATATTAAATAAATCCGATGCAAAAAGAGCGGCTTCGTTGCCGCCCGTTCCGGCTCTTATTTCCACAATTACGCTGTTCATGCCCGCTATAAATTTATTTTTTCTTAACTCTCACTTTACCAGCCGATTTTTCAAGCCGTTTCTTGAATTTTTCAACCCTTCCTCTGGTATCAAGTATCTTTTCCTGGCCGGTATAAAAGGGGTGGCACTTTGCGCATATACCGGTGTTAATCTCCGGCAATGTTGAGCCGGTAATCCATTCATTGCCGCAAGCGCATTTAACCTTGGCGTTCGGATAGTATTTGGGGTGAATGTCTCGTTTCATGCCGTGAATACTAGCATAAAAATATCAAATGTCAAAACACAAAATTCAGAGACCTGATCTTTGATATTCCGGCGCTTCTTGATTTTAAAGCATTGATTTGCTACACTTGCACAAATGCAGGAACCACAAACTCTAATTAATTATGAAGATATGATGAGAGCCGGTATGCACTTCGGTCGTAAAAAGACCGTCTTTAACCCTGCAATGGAAAGGTATGTTTTTACGGTCAGGGACGGTATTTGCATAATAGATCTTTTGAAAACCCAGGCTCAACTCAAGAATTCCGCGGAATTTATAAAGAAAACGATTGATTCGTCAGCCGGTAAAGGCGGCTTGGTGTTGTTTGTAGCTCTTACCAAACAATCTTCCGAGAAAGTGAAGGAATTGGCGGAGTCGTTGAATATGCCCTATGTCGTTGACAGGTGGCTTGGCGGAACTCTGACCAATTTTGGAATTATAAGCGACAGAATAAAGAAGCTTGAAGAGATGGAGCAGGCCCAAAAGAGCGGAGAATTGGAAAAATACACAAAAAAAGAAAGAACCGTTTTTGCCAAAGAACTTGAAAAAATGCAGACAAAATTCAGCGGGTTAAAGAAACTGACCAGAATACCCGACGCAATTTTCGTCTCTTCTTTGAAAGAAAGCGAACTTCCGGTCCATGAAGCAAATATAATGAATGTTAAAGTAATAGGTATTGCCAATACCGACTCAAATCCTGATGAGATCAATTATGTCATCCCCGCAAACGACAGGTCAAAAAAATCCGTTGATTTGATTGTGGAGGCGATAAAGAACGAATTGACAACAAATGAGTAACACGGAAAAAATAAAACAATTGAGAGAAACAACAGGCCTGTCTTTGGGGCAAATAAAAAAAGCTCTTGATGAAGCCGGCGGCGATTCAGCAAAGGCTGTAGATATTCTAAAAGCCAATGGTATTGCGGTTGCGGAAAAGAAGTCAGCCCGCCAGGTAAAAGAGGGAGTGGTTGACGCGTATATACATTCCACCAGGAAACTCGGCGCTCTTGTTGAGATTCTGTGCGAGACCGACTTTGTTGCCAGAAATTCAGAATTTCAGAAACTGGCTCACGAATTGGCAATGCAAATTGCGGCCACGAAGCCGGGGACTACGGAAGATCTTTTATCTCAACAATTCATAAAGGACCAGGATATTACGATTAAGGATTTAATTAACCAATATATAGCCAAGTTGGGGGAGAATATACAAGTTGGGAGTTTTCAAATATTTGAAATATAAACTATGGGATTCATTTTGATTCCTCTTTTATTGATTTTAGCGTCATCAGGCGGGATTTTATTTGTTACATTGCGCAAGTTGCCGCGTCTTAGGGAGTTGGCGGAAGCCGAAAGCTCTAACGGCGCCTACGCGGAAAGCGGCTGGCGCGCTTTTGTTTATGAACTTTGTCCGGAAATCTGGAACTGGGCCAAAGATATTAGGATAAAAGAGTACAAAGATATGTGGCTTATTGAGGCTGAAAAACTTTTGAGAAGGTTGAGATTGACTTCACTTAAAATAGACCGTTTTTCCGGTTTGCTTATAAAAAAAATACGGAATCGCGCTTCTTCTGAAAACGGTTCAACTTTTTCTGTAAATGAAACAAAGAAAGATAAAGAGGAAACGGAGGCAAAAGTAGACGACAAAACAGAGTTAAAGAAAAACGAACAGAGATTGATAATGGAAATAGCCAAAAATCCCAAGAATGCGTCGCTTTATGAGGAACTGGGTGACCTTTATGGCAAGATGAATGATTATCTGGATTCTAAAGAGTCATACGAAGCCGGAATAGAGCTGAATTCAAATAACGAAAAATTGAAAGGAAAACTCTCACAAGTGCTCGAAAAATTAAATAGACCGGATATTTCTCAAAAATAGGTTTTTTGGTAAAATAAAGAGCGGGAATTATTGCCCGAGTAGCTCAATAGTAGAGCAACGCATTTGTAATGCGTAGGTTGTCAGTGCAAGTCTGACCTCGGGCTCCATAGAGATCGCATTATAGGGAGATCAAAAACTGTAAATTTAGATAGGCGCATGTTAGTATATAAAATTAATGGGCAGGTACAGAAGTAGACAAACTGGGTTGGCTGTAAACCAACCGGCCGTAGGCCTTCGGGGGTGCAAATCCCTCCCTGCCCACACAGGAGCAAATGCCATTGAGGTATTTGCGTTGGGATTTTTCGGTCGCGACTTAAGTTAATGGCTGGATTAAAAAAGAAAAGTTTGCTAAAATGATGCCGGAGTAGTTCAGTGGTAGAACGCTTTCTTGGTAAGAAAGAGGCCGAGAGTCCGATTCTCTCCTCCGGCTCAAACAAGTAATAAAAATAACATAATATGTCACAAGATAACTTATTGCGTCTTAAATGCGCCATTTGCAAAAAAGCAAATTATTACACTTCCAAAAATAAGAAGAAGGTGGAAAGGAAATTAGAGTTCAAAAAATTCTGTAAATGGTGCAAAAAAAGCACAATTCATAAAGAAGCCAGGATGACCGGATAGCCAGAGACCTGATATGGTTTTTGTTTAAAAATGGGGGCATCGTTCAGTGGCAGGACGGCGGTCTCCAAAACCGCAGACCAGGGTCCGATTCCTTGTGCCCCCGCCCACGAAGTGGGCGAGGCTCGCTCCAAAGGAGCGGCCCGCAGTGATACTAACAAAACAAACCGCTTGACCGAGCGGTTTGTTTTGTTAGTATCCTGTTAAGGACTTTTACAATTATAAAGGGGATAAAAATGGCTCATAAGAGAGTACTTATTTCTAAAGAATCAAGTTCCGTAAAAGAATATAAAAAGAAATTATTTGAACTTGTGCATTCCGGAGAGTTGATAAAGATTGGAATTGACGGTCTTTATCAACTGCTGAAGAAAGAATTTTCTGAAGCGACCAAAGGATTGACAAAGAAATTTCTGAATCAAGAGATCAAAAACATTATCTGGACCCCTTCGGTTCTGAAAGAATTGAAGCGAGTTATACGTTACCGGTTGCAATCGGAAGAATTTAGACAGCAGTATTTTTCTTACATTCCGAAGGAAATGTGGGAAAAAAAATCCAAGTTTTTTAAGGGTCTTTCCGATTTGCGTATTTCAGCGACATTTGTGGCGGGTGTTGGCCGGCTAATCACCGACGAACTTGGTTCGGACGCAGAATATTTTGACTTATCGGAAAATGATTTTAAACATCCGTTTGAGATTTCCGCGGACAAAGAGTGGCAAATTCCGATTCTCAACGCGGCGAATATTGGGATTATTTTTGATCCTAATATTGAAGACAACCCGCTTAGAAGAGCTTTATCGGACGCGGAAAAAAGAAAAGCCGCGGCGGTTATCTTAACAAACCTGATTGATTTAAATCTAAAGAAAACTGCCGGTGTCGGGCATATTTATAGGGCGCAAGCTTCCGGTTTGCATGTCAAACTGGAGCATTTGCCGGAAAGCTATCGCGATGAAGCCAGGCGTATTTTGGAAAAGCGTCCCAACGGCGAGGTAATTTTTCAAAATATCGCGGCGCGATTCCTGGGCATTCTGGATGCTCTATGGAAAATCTCTCACAGACCTCAAAAAAAAGGCCCGGAATATACAGGGAAAGTACTGTACATACTTGGTTATAAAGAAGAAGAACTCATGTTTGAGGCGGCTAACGCGGAACTTCGTTATATTCAAATTTTTAAGGAAAATCAGCTTGAGACGGAAATTCGCCTAGTCAACCGTCTTTTGGCTGAAGCCGAAAAAACCGGAGACCTTCGTGAAGTTAAGCGGTTGGAAAAACGTCAGGAACAGCTTGCGCAACAGCTTGCGATTACAATTCTGACTAATGTCAGCGATGAAGATCGCAATCGTCAGCGTCGGCGGATTCGAGCGCTTTTTGTTAAAAAAGTTCAGGAGATGATACCGAACTGTGAAGTTATAAGCCAGGGAAGCGCGTATCTTAAAATCGGGGATAAGATAGTTAAAATCCATATCCCCAAAAACATAAGCACAACCGAAAGTCAGCTGGTCAATTATAATTATGGAATTGAAGTTTTCATGGACACTTTGTCTGATTTAACTGTAATATGTCATCCTTATGTTATTAACCATCGTTTTGTCGGACGCGAGGATTCTAAAGACGGACAACCGGTTACCAAGTTTATCCATCAAGCGCCAATGCTTGTTGACGATGTATTTTTACGCGACCAATTAAGGGGCGCTATCAAAGAAGTTCATCCCATCCAGAAGTGTATCAATAACCCGCAATTTCGTCCCGGAGTACTAGTGCTTAATTGCGCTAACGATGTTCTAAGCGCGGATGCGTTTCCTGTTTCTAAGCTGGATCATTTTATGGCTACTGGAAATTTCGCGTATCCATACCCGAAAACTAAATATATTACCTGGTTTACAAATACAGATAATCACTTTGGAGCTCCCGACAAACGTCATATTTGGGATTCAGAGAACCGTGTTCATCTGGGTACTTCAGAGGCGGCTATTGAAATGATCCGCCGTCAAGGATTAATTAATTCAAATGATATTCCAATTCATTTTACCGCTGAAATGGACGATGCCACACAAGGCGACTTATGGTTTAAGAACAGATATCAGCCGGATCCGCAGGTGATGTCAGTTATGCATATTGAAAGGTGGCTTCGGGAGATGGGATACGGCATCCAGCGCGCGGCCGAGAAGAGTGATAATAAGGAAGTGCAAAGATTAACCGAAGAATTAAACAATATAAGTATCGGACAGCTTTATTTAAAAGGCGATGATTTTCCGTTTCATCAGATGATGCAGGTCTTTGATCGCCATATTGAGCCCAATGCTGATTTTTACAGCGCTGTTTTGGGGAGATTTGTGAAATCAGGGCTGGCTATTCGCGGTATAAGTAAAATTAACCGCGCCATGACGGATACGCGTGATATCGGAGTCCATAATTTTCCGGAAGGTAATCATAGAATTAATACTCTTGAAAAGGCGGACCTTGAAGGCGATTATATGGCGATAAAACTGCAAGATAAATTATTGCAGATTCCAAAATGGCAGAAATATGAAAAGAATCATCCTAATTTTATGAAGGAAACAATTCGCGCTCCAAGATTCGGAAACGTGACATTCGGCTGGGGTACCATCAAAGTTCCAGGCGGCTTTGAATGGGGCATACGAGTTCATGGCTCGCCAACCAGGCAATCCAGTTGGGCCGATATTCTTCATGCACAGATTAAAAGCGATCTTTTTCGCGGCGATGACACATACGGATTGATGAAGTATGTAACCGTAGTATTTTTTGGAGACAAACATTTCTACGCCCATGCCGCTACCGCACGCGTATTTTATACGATGTGTGCGGCTGGCGTGCATACGAATCTATACGGATCAACCGGCGGATTTCCACCGAATAATACCGGTCCGTGTTTTGTAAGTATTCCCGCGGATGGACCGGAAGCCGGTCCAATTATTGTTCGGATGCTTCCGCATGATTTCCTACGGGATTGGTTTGCCAATCCCAAACCATATGATTTGGCTAAATTTCTACCTGATCCGGTATAAAAAACCGAGGCATAAAGCTCGGTTTTTAATTTGACTGGAATAGCTAAAATTTATAAACTAACGGCGGAACATTAAAAAAGGATAAAAAATGATAAAAACAAAAATCTATTTTGCGCATCCTCTGAATGTATACAATACGGCTCTTGAGTCGGCGCTTGAGATTCTAATCCGCAGATCAATTCCAGAATATGAAATTGAATCTCCCAGTAAATCACATCATCAAAAAGGATACGAGGAATGGAAAGCAAATACTGCGATTAATCGCGACAAGCACAACGCAATGGCATATTTTTATGAAATTGTGATACCCCAGTGCGTTGGTTGCGTTTCACTCCCATTTCTTGACCGGCGCATGGGACTCGGAGTAAACGGCGAAACTAAAAAAACCATTGAACGCGGGGACCCGGCGTGGTTTCTCATTCCGACTCGTATGGCGGCTCAAAAAGACATTGATGACTTTATCGCAAATCCCAAGAATGGTCTTTTTATTATTCGTAAATTTACTGAAGATGAAATTCAGCTTATTCTTAGCGAAGACCCTCTAATTTGCGTTTCTCATCAGGAAACACGTCTTCGTACTTTCTTTATTTATAACGGACCCATGAGGCCATACGCTGAAGCGCATCTTGTTCAGATGCCTGTTCCTGAAGGATTTTATCCTGATAATTAGTTAGCGTTTGGATTAAAGTTAAAATCGCCTGTACGGCGATTTTTAATTTTCACTTAATAACTTCTAAAAATTTATTTTAATAAATATCTATTTTTAATTTTCTTGTTTTTTCTTTTGAATGTTCTATTTGTCTCATAAGAACTTCAATGTCTTCCACTTTATACAGGCGATAATTATTCATCGGATTGCGGTAAGCGACGAGCCTGCCTTTCTGATCCCAGTTGCGGACTGTCAATGGTGTTACACCGATCAAGCGGGCAACTTCTTTTACTGTTAAAAATTTTTTTGGCATAGATTTTAATTTTAAGATTTAAATATTTTAAAGTTTAAAGATTAATAAAAATAGATTTTAATCATAAGGATATTTTATCAAGCTTCTCTTATTAGAGTTTATAAGAGTTTAATAAGAGTATTCTAACTTTTATCTGTATTAACGGTCAATGTTGATAACATACCGCCTTGAAGAGAATTAGGTTTAATCATTTAAATATTTAATCATTTAAATATTTTTGATCTTTTAAAAAACTCGGACTTATCAACATTTTTACCGATACCACATGTATAATTAAGTTAGGTTTTATCTTTACTTCTTACTTATCCGATATGATATCGGATAAACATAAAACATATAGTGAATAAAAAATATATTTCTCTTCAGGAAGCATCAAAAGGAACGCCTTATTCACAGGAGTATTTAAGTTTGCTTGCCAGAAAAGGGAAAATTTTTTCCGTTAAGCTCGGCAGAAATTGGTACACGACTCAAGAAGCTATTGACGATTATTTAAAAAAACAGAGCGTTACCATTGCTATTCCCAAAAATTTATTTAAACAAAAACAAATTACAGCTTCTTTAACGCAATCATTTACCCCCGAAGAACCTGAAGAAGGTGAACTTGGTTCGGCTTTTGGAAAAGAAGGAGCCGGTCACGAAAAACATTCAAAGATGTTTGAAGAATTTGAGAAGTTAAATCCTTATATTTTTAATAAAACTAAAACTGAAGAAAAAAAACTTGCTTCTCAAATAACTATGCCTGCGCAGGCGGATTCGGCAAGTCCTTCGATCCTGAAGTCCTCAGGACTGAAGGGCTCACCGCAGGCGGGCCTGCCGGTTGTTAAACAAAGTTTATCCGACGAACATTTAAAGGCCGAAGAATTAGTTTTAAATAAATTAGATAAACTTTCAGATTCTCTTGGAGTTTTCGCCGAAAAAATAACCGCAAAAGTTTCAGAACTTCCGGAAGCGGTTCCGGTTATTTCCGAAAAAGAAAAAGAGTTTATCGGGATAGAATCATCCTCCTTGGGTTATAGATTCCGAAAGTTTAATAAATATACCAACTCTATGGTCAGATCTCCCGTGAGAATGACGGCCGTTATGATAACTGCCATTGTTGTCCTGTTTCTTATGGCAGGCGGATTCAGTTTCGGACAGGCGGATTATGTTGTTCAGCAAATAAAAAAAGCGTTCAAGGACGCCGATACTCTTCAGGGATATTTTCCGGGAACTCATGCCAACGAAGTTCTTGTATTGGATAAGACTGGTAATATTTCCATCTTCGGCCACATAGAAACACAGGGACAGCTCCGTTCGTACGCGCCGACAGGCGTAGCGCCGATAGTTGTTGATTCAATTACTAAAGTTGAGAATTTAAACGCCGACTACATAGATAATCTTGATTCAAAAGATTTTACTTTGGCTTTTGTTACGAAGAACGGCAACATAACTTATGAGGATGTTTTTTTGGAAGGGAACGTTGAAGTGGGAAAGACACTGACGGTAAAGGGGGCGGCGAAGTTATTAAGCTCACTGCAGGTTTATGGAACTCTAGGCGTTTTCTCGGAAGCATTCTTTAGTAAAGACATAAATCTTACAGGCGGGAATTTGGTTCTTGAAAAGGGAACTATAAAGATATTTAATACATCTCTGATTAAAAACCTTAATGCCGAATTTCTTGACGGCGTACGCAAGGGAGATATAACTCTTGATTTTGTTACCGACAATGGCGCAAGCACGACTAACGGTATTTCTGTCGGGGCCTTGGATGTGAATGGAAATCTTGATGTGGACGGCTCATTTAAAGTTGGCGGTCAGAGCGATTTTTACGGAATGGGGTTTTTTAACTCCGGAGTGTGGGCCAGCGATGGAGTGTTTGGTACTCTGGGTGTGGCTGGCGATACTACTATAGGAAATAAAGATAAATCTTCTAATTCTAATTTCCAGGTTTATTCAAAAAAATTCCAGGTAAACCAGGACGGTAATGTGGGAATCAGCGGCAAGACCACAACCTCTGATTTGGTGGTAAGTAAAATGCTTTCGGATCTTATTCCGTCTGGGTCTTATGATCTGGGTTCATCTGCCAGTCCTTGGGATGAATTAAATGTTTCAAGCGCCAGCTTTTCCACCCTGACCATTACCGGAACCGGTGGCGGCAATTTTGAAGGAACAACGAGTTCTTCGTTCAGAATAAACACCGATAACGTCACGGCCGATACAGAGAGTTCTTATCTGTCTTTTGAGCGCGGAACTACAACGCCAAACGCGATAATAAAGTGGGATTCAACCAACAAACAATTCAACATCAACCAACCGCTTAAAATCGCGAGCACAAGTTTCGAGGTTGTTGGGACAGCTTCAATTTCCGGGGATCTAATCGTTTTCGGCAGTGGTTCTGCTGCCGGCCAGTTAAAAGTCACTCGTGCGCCGGTGACGGCCCACACCGGAACTTGGCCGTCTTTCTCTGGAACCGATAATTCTACACTTTACGTCAACCCAGCTTCTTCGGTCGCTGATGGTAATTTATTTACTG
>ERZ1292644.1853-Hain-H14-01um-R2-1853-length-10293-cov-7_pt1 | contig 10293 bp, 16 predicted proteins | sample MGYA00564402_ERZ1292644 | MGnify/ENA primary metagenome ERZ1292644 (study PRJEB36523, sample SAMEA6512644) | groundwater metagenome | collected 2019-01-09 | study: AquaDiva: Metagenomics assemblies of 32 groundwater samples | reverse complement strand
AATCATTATAATTGGAAAGGTGGAATAACTCCTGAGAGTAAAAAACAACGGGATAGATTCCATAAATATTTTACTCCTAAAATTTTTAAAAGAGATGATTATACTTGCCAAATATGTAGAAAAAAAGGGGTAGAACTTCAAGTAGATCATATAGCTTCATGGGCAGAATTTAAAGAATTAAGATTTGATCCTGATAATTGTAGAACTCTTTGTAAATCTTGCCATTATTTTATAACCTTCGGTAAACCTTTGACTAATACTGCTAAAAGATTTGGGAGGTGGAAATGAGAGAACCAGGGTTAATAACTAAATACTTAGTAGAAAAAGCACAAGGAATTATCAAATTAGAACCAGAGATTAGTGATAATGAAGGAATAGGATATTTAGCTTTTGATTCGGGCGGAGTAGAGATAGAAGTGGGGGAATTTCTATATGGATTAGTAAGAGCATTAAAACCCCAACGAGTCTTAACCACTGGAGTTTATTCAGGCATCAGTGATGCTTATATTGCCTTAGGATTAAAAGATAATGGATTTGGACAATCACAAGCAGTGGAGTATGAAACTTTTCATATAGAACGGGCAAGAAATTTATGGGAAACATTGGGGATTGCGAATATTATACACGTACATCAGGGTAGCTCATTAGATTTTGTTCCGTCTGGTCTATATCAACTTATTTTCCTTGACACTGAGCCTATGATCCGTTTTGCTGAACTTGAGAAGTTTTTCCCTAAACTTGAACCAGGAGGGTTTATTGGTATCCACGATTTACCGCGTACATTCTGCCAAGGCAACATAAACCAAGACCACCCAGAGATGAAAAGTTATCCCTTTGGTGATGTCCCGCCTCAAATGCAAGAGTGGTTACAAACTGGGAAATTAGTTAAGTTTCATTTACCTTCCCCACGTGGGATGGTCTTCTTTTACAAGACACGAGAGGAGGACTATAATGTTAAAACTTGAAGATTTTATAAGAGAATTTCCTGTTATCAGAATGACAGATAGGGATGTAGAAATCCCCGTTTTATTAGAGTTTATCCACAAGATATTCCCAATAGATTCTCTTCTGGATATAGGTTGTCATGGTACTCATAATTATTATGCAAATGAATTAAGAAAGTTTGTAAATCACTACGATGGAGTTGATATATTACCTGATTCTGAAACAGCTAAGATTTTAGACCATTATATAGTGGGTAATGCCTTAGAATTTCCCTATACTCGACAGTTTGATACTGTAGTTTGTTTATCTGCAATAGAACATAGTGGAGTCAGCACTTATAAAAAAACTAATATACAAGAAGAACAAAATCAGTTGTTTAAACAATGTCTTGACTTAGCAAGGAAACATTTATGGATCTCCTTTCATATTGGGCAAGAATACGTCTATCCAGATGAGTTTTCTACAATTACTGGTGAACAATTAGAGCTATGGGAGAAGTTAACACAAGATTATAAAGTAACCGAAAGATTCTTCTATAATCAAGGGCCTCAAGCTAAACATCCTTGGTATGAACATGCTAAAAGAGATGTGGCAGTAAGGATACCGTACATCGACTACATTGGAAATCAAAGCGTAGCTATCTTAGAGATAGATAAGAGTTAAAATACCATAGTATTGACAATATCCATGCAATGGATTATAATATTTGCATGAGTGATAGAAAAAAATATGATAAAAAATATTATGCTTTACATAAAGAAAGATTAAAAGAAAAAGCATATGAGTGGAAAAAGAAAAATCCTGAAAAAGTTAAAGCAATTAAGAGAAAATATGTCAAAAATCATCCAGAACAAGTTAAAAAATGGCAACAAAATTATCTAAACTCTGAGTATGGGAGGAATGCTTCTTTGAAAAGACAAAGAAATTATGATAATAGAAAAAGACAAGAACTTATAAATAAATTAGGGAGTAAGTGTATTAAATGTGGTTTTGATGATTGGAGAGCTCTACAAATAGATCATATTAACGGTGGGGGGACTCAAGACAATAAAACAATGAGGAATTTTTCTCCATTACAAAGACATAAAGAAGTTATGGAAAATATAGGAACTAAATATCAACTCCTCTGTGCCAACTGTAATTGGATTAAAAGATACGAACAAAGAGAAGTTAGATTGAGGAAGGCATTGGAAATCAATCAATTTGTGTAATGGAGGTAGAGAAATGAAAGAAATAAAATATTGGAAATTAAGAGAGTGGGTAAGATTCTTTGCTCGGTTATTATACTTACCCCATGTTTTATTAGAGGAGTTTATTAGCATGGATCACTTTCCTTCCAAGAATGCGTTAAAAAAGTATTTATTAGAAGATTATTTTAGAGGTAAGTATTTAGCTGAAAGGAAGGCTGGTTGGTAATGAACATTTTGGCTGATTTCCATCACGCTGACCTATGGTGGTCTTTACAGCTTCTTGCAAATAGGTTAGGAGCAACTTTATACAGACCCTATGGACTCTCATGGTATGACCAAGGTTACTTTAAGCTATATAGAAATTTAAGAGCTAAAGACCCTGAAAGATGGATAGCCAAACAATATTTAGTAGATACACTCTTTGACCATGCTGGACCCTATAGAGGTGGAAGAGAGCAATATAATGGATGCCAAGATTATCCTTGGTTTAATTGTTTAACCTTGGAAGAAGCCAAAAATATTCAAATTGATATTATCATTTGTTCAGTCAATGAAAATGAGCCATACTTTGCCAAGTTAAAAGAGTTTTATCCTAATGCTAAATTTATTAGACAGGTAGGAAATGATTTAGATGTAAATATAGATAGCAATCTATATCCTAATCTTCTGGCATCTGCTACAGCCCCTTACAATGCTTTCCAAGGACATAAAGTTTTGTATAGGCAGGAATGGGATATGAGTTTATTCCAACCAACATTACCAATTAACTTTAAAAATATCTGGTCTTTCCAAAATGACATAGAGCAATTTGAAGATACCTGGGAATTTTGGACTGATTTGAAACACAAATTAAGAGATTATGATTTTAAGAGTTTTGGGGTAGGAAATGAACAAGGGAAAATTTATCCTAAAAGAGAATTATATAAAAAGATGTCAGAATCTACTTTTGGCTTCCAATCTAAAGGGCCGTGGGAAGGGTATGGATTTACTATTCACAATAGTATATGGTTGGGTAGGCCAATGATTATTAAATTCTCTGATTATAAAGGGAAAATGGCGGAACCCTTACTTATAAAGGATGAGACTTATTTAGAAATGGATGATGAATTACCCAATAAAATTCGTAGTCTTTCAGAATATGATATTATAAAAATGTCAGAAAAATGTATTCAAGTATTTAAAGAGAATGTAAACTTTGATTTAGAGTTTTTAAAAATTAGAAAGTTTTTTGATAACTTACAATGAAAACATTATTAGTTACAGGTGGCGTAGGTCATATTTCAACAAATATAAACAATGAAGCTATAAAAAGAGGGTGGAAAGTTATAGCAATGGATAATCTCCATCGAGAAGAAGTTATTAATAATTTACGTTGGCTTCAGAAAACTTACACTAAAGATCAATTTGAGTTTGTTTGGGGAGATGTTAGGAATGTGGACGATTTTGATCGTATTCCCCAAGTAGATGCCATATGCCACATGGCAGCAAATCCGGGCATTCCTTGGTCTATCCAATATCCAACTTATGATTTTGAAACTAATGCCAGGGGAACACTAAATGCTTTAGAATTTGCCAGAAAATGTGGGAATATACCCTTTGTTTATGCTTCAACTAATAAAACCTTCTCGGATATTATAAATACTTTACCAATTAAAGAATTAGAAAAAAGATATGTCTGGGATGCCAACCCATTTTGGGGACATCATAATTTTGATGACCAGCTTTATCATGGCTTGGATACTCAGGGTTTGGTTCCAATAGCGATTAATGAGAATTTCCCAGTTTCAGGTTTTGGTAAATATGGTCATTCTATGTATGGGATTTCCAAATTAACAGGAGATTTATATTGTCAAGAATATCATTGTCAATATGGTTTACCAGTAGCTATTAATAAAATGTCATGTATCTGGGGTCTTTTCCAGAAGGGAGCCTGTGAACAAGGCTGGATTTCACATTTTTTACAGGAGATTGGTTTTGGAGATGGTAAATTAACTTTCTTCGGGACTGGTAAACAAGTTAGGGATGTACTTGATGCTAGAGATGTAGCTAGACTTTATATAGATGAAGTGGAAGATTTAATAGGAGATAAAAAATGTAATGGTGAAATCTTTACTGTTGGTGGAGGCCCAGAAAATACAGTATCCCTTATAGAGGCTGTAGAGGCTATAGAAGGGCTTACAGGTAAAAAAGCTACTATTTCACATGAACCTAAGCGTTCGGCTGACCAGGACGTTTACATAAGTTCCTTACGTCATGTTAAAGAAGTAATGGGATGGGAACCTAACATTAAATTTGAACAGACGTTAAAAGATATGCAGGATGAGTATAAAGCAAATGAGTAAAGAACTTGAAATAATCTATTCTTCTATTCATGCCTCAAATGAAGATAAGATTAAGAGAGATTGGGAAAAAGCCTGGGGTTGTGAAGTAGAAATGATTAGAGATAAAGATGGTCATCTGACGATTAGAAGAAAAGTTCAATGTTCCTCAACAGCATGGATGACAAGTGCTGACTATCAGCTGGTTATATCCAAAACACCTATTCCCTGTGTTGATCTTGTTGTATTTAATTCCACTTTATCAAAAGTGCTATTATTTATTAGGAAGATAGGCTACATGAGAGGTAAATGGTGTAATATTGGTGGTAGGCAATGGATTGGAGAAACAGTACAAGACACTTTTAAACGACAGGTGGATGACATAGGTATCGAAGCTGAAATTTGTCCCCCATTTGATTATGGTTTCCCTGTCTGGGTTAACGATAATCCTAAGCAAGATGAAACTAAACATCCTGTTACTAGTGTTTATCCTATAAAAATTATTGGAGGAAGAATAAAGAAAGAAGGACAAGAGTTTATGGGATATAAATGGTTTAATATTAATCGTTTACCATCTGAAATTGCTTTTGACCATCAGAAAGAGATCCAGGTTTGTATCGAAAGGTTAAAATGAGTAGAGCTTATATATGAGTTCACGTTGTCTTTGTGTTTGCTGGCATAAATATACGCCTTATGGTTCATCCTATTATGAGCCTATTTTGACTTTCTTTCTACAACAAATGCAAAAATTTGAGAATGAATATGACATGATTTATTTGATAGACAGTAATTGGGAAATTGATATTAAAAAAATAGAGGGAATGAAAGCCAAGATAATTAGAGTTAATCCTAGTCTAAGATATTATGAGGCTTATAAAGAAGTCCTACCCCAGATTAAAGAAGATTTAGTTTTATTTTTAGACAACGATTTTCTAATATTTCAAAAATGGCCCTTGAATAACGCTTTCCATGTATTAAGTATGGGAGATCGCTGTATTCATGGTATAGGAAATAATATTTGTACAGACTGCTGGAATGTTGGAGTTAGGTTTCAAAAATACGATATCGTCAGTATAATTGATACTATAGGAACGATGAAGGTTCCACTAGAAAAAGGAAATAAATGTTGTCCTTACTTCTTTGCTACTAAAAAAGAACTATTAATGAAATATTTAGATATAGACTGGGGGCCAGACGCAATGCCTTATACTGAAACTTTTGGACTTTTAACAGAAGCTATTTTAAAAGATGGTTTTCATGTTTATGAAATTAAAGATAATAAATCGAATATTTTATTTGATGGAACTCAAGACGAACCTAAAAAAACAAATTTTTATCACATTCGTGCTGGCTCAACTCCTGCTTATTTATTAGCTACTAAAGAATACGGGAATATTGATACTTATAATGATTACCTTAAAAACCAACCAAAATCAGAGTTTCTACGCCAGGCTTGTTGGTATCAATATATGGGAGGCAACCCACTGAGTATAATAATTGATTCTGGTTTAGCAAAGGAGACCTGGGATAATTATTATCAAAAATTTTTAAATTATCACGGATTAATATGAAGAAGATTAAATTAACCAAAAACAAATATGCCTTAGTTGATGCTGCTAAAGCATACAATCAAGCAGCTATAAAATATTTTGGAGAATATGCAGGATTAAATCCTATATGAAAAAAACAATAGGTTCTCTTATAGATGAGTTGAGTATAACTAATATCAAAATATTTATGCTTGTAGATAAAGTACAAAAAAATGAACACACCAAAGAAGAAGCTAAAAAGTTACAGGATTTAAACTCTTATAGAAGTCAAATAACTAATGCTATAAATGAGTGGGCTGGAGAAAGAATAGAAATAAAAATATGATTGATAGAAATTTTGTGTTAAATCTATATCAAAAATCAGGAGATATAAATGAGTATGTTATGTCTTTATATAATATGCCTGTACAAATAGGAGCTAAAAATATCTGGGAGATAGGGTCTGGTGTATCTACTTTTGCTTTAGTAGCTGCTGCTAATAAAACTGGTGGTCATGTTACCTCTATAGATTTGGGGGGATGGAATACTCTGGATAGAGTTTCTAATGGGGAAGAAATTATGAAAAACGAATCTAATTTTACTATGGTTACAGGGGATAGTCTTACAGTTCCTCAAGATCGGAAAAATAAGATTGATTTTCTTTTCCTTGATAGTGGACATACCTACCAGCTTACATTAGATGAGTTAAACAGATGGTATCCTCTAGTTAGAAAACGTGGGATTATTGCTCTCCACGATACGGCTCACGAAGCAGGAGAACAATTACAGTGCAGACAGGCATTTAATGAATGGTATAAACTACATGAAGATGAATATACAGTGGTACATTTACTGGATAGTAAAATCATCGGATTTTCAGTAATGATTAAAATATAAAAAGAAGGAGTAAAAAATAATGTCTCGTGCTTGTTTCCTATCAGCGGGAGGAGATCCCTTCATAGCTATGCTTGTAATTAAACTTTGGCAAGAAATATGGAAAGACGAAGTAGATCACTTTTATGTGAACTACAACAATCATGCTGAAGTTCCTGTAGAAGTTGCAGCAGAATTTTGTCAAAGAGTAGTCCAAATTCCTAATTTACACTTAATTTATCACCCTAGAGGTATTGGCAATGGTGTACCTATCAATGAAATGGTAAAAATATCCCATGAAGATTTAATTATGCTTTTAGAAGATGATGGGTATATATTTGAATCGGGGGCAGTTAATAGAGCTTTTCAAAGAATTGAAAGTGATTTAACTGATGTAGTAGGTAGCGAAAGAAGAAGTTGTGGTGATGAAATTTGGGATAGAAGCCAAGAGAAATATAACCTGAATTATTCAGGTTATGGGGATGTAGGACCTAACTGGTGGCCTAATTTCTTCTTCTGTAAAAGAGAAGACATTCTAAAAACCGACATGGATTTTGGTAGTGTAGCTTTTAAAACAGGAGATTACTGTAAAGAACTCGATTATACTTTTAAAGATATAAATTATGGTGATACTTTTGTCTGGATGTGTATTCAACTCAGAGCTTTAGGGGTTAGATCACAAAATATCCCACAACACCATGCAGCTCCCTTTGAAATTACAGATAAGGAAAGCCAGATAATGAATTGGCATCCTTCCCAACAACCTTTTGAGTGGATACATGCAGGTTCTTTATCTAGCGGTTGGAATGGATATTTGAATAGGCTTTTACCAGATGTATCAGATGATTCAGCTAAACAAGAGATTGAAACTCGCGTTAGTTTTTGGCAACTTGCTAGCGATACGATAGATGGTTTCGATTCTTTTAAGGAAGAATACAGAAAAGGAATAGAAACACTTATTGTCAATGGGAACCTAAACCGAGATCGTATCCAACAGAAATATAATATCTATAAAAATCTGATGAGGGTATAATTATGAGAGTTGGAATTCAACCATACCCAGAGCCTACTTTAAAAGATGAAAACTTGATGTGGTTCAAAATGGTCTTAATGAAGGGAATTAGAAGTGACTGTTGCGAGGCTGAGGTTTTTGCGGATGGGTGTAGTGCTGTATTAGTTGTTGGTATCTGCGGTAATTGTAAAATCGCTTGTAGTTTTATAAAATGAAAAAGATTGAATTAAGAGGTAAAATTGGTAAAGGAAAGTTTACATTAGTAGATGATTCAGATTTTGAGTGGTTAAATCAGTTTAAATGGCAATCTACCCAGGGTTATGCTAGAAGATCTTGGAAAGAGAATGGTAAGACTAAAAATCTATCTATGCATAGGGAAATAATAAAACCCTTAATAGGAGAACAAGTAGACCATATCAACGGGAATAAACTTGATAATAGAAGAGAGAATTTGAGGATTTGTACAAGTCAAGGAAACAATAGAAATGCTAATACAAAGAGAGGTATATCTGGGTATAAAGGAGTTCACTGGTACAAAAGAGATCAAAGGTGGGTAGCTTTTCTAACTATAGATGATAAACATAAATATTTAGGTTATTTTGATGATCCTAAAGAAGCTGCAAAAGCCTATAATGAAGGTGCTAAAAAGTATTTCGGGGAGTTCGCTAAATTAAATCAATTATGAGCAAACCAGATATAATTATGCAATATTGTATATTTGCGGACTATCCCTTATTTAGGGAATGGTTAAAAAAATATAGAGACAAGTTTAATAAAGTAATAATCTATCCCAGTCGACATCACGGGGTAATAGATCTTCAAGAGTTTGCTGAGGAACAAATAAAAGAGACGTGGATTAAAGGGGATGTTATTGATTGGACAGAACCAGGATTGGATTGGAGGCAGCGAGAATTAGAACCTTGTTTAGAACTATCAGATGCAAATTGGATACTCTTCTTGGAACAGGACTTTTTTTGCGATGATTGGGATAAATTATGGGCAGATGTGGAAAAAGAAATGGATAATGGGGCCGAAATGATTGGCTGGTGGAATGAAACACATTTCTCCTATGTTCATCCTTGCTTCTTACTTATTAAAAGAGAACTGTTAGATAAAACAAATAAAGACTTTAGAGCACACCCTGAAATCCCAGGAGCAGATCATTTCGCTCAGATAACTCATGATGCTCAGGAATTAGGAGCTAAGATAATTAAATTACAAGACTTAGGTTGGAAAGAATGGGAAAATGCTTTCCATATGGGTGGGCTAACATATCCTTATCAGAACTGGAAGGGAGATGGTACAGATCATTTTGGAGTTGCTTCACCTGAAGCATTTATGGTTTATAATTACTTTAGTAGACTTGCTAATGTAGAAGTAGATCAACAATATATTAAACTATCCTTAGAAATAGAGAAAAGACTTAAAGATTTATTCCCTATCATAAAACTAGATAAAAACCGTTGGGTTAAGTTTTTTAAATATGAAATATATTAAATTGACTCAAAATAAATTTACCCTAGTAGACGATGAAGATTTTGATCGGTTAAATCAGTTTAAATGGTATTGGACAGGAAGATATGTTATACGTAATTTAAAATTACCTGGAAATAAAAGAACTACAAAATCTCTTCACCGAGAAGTTTTAAATTTATCTAAAAACATATTACTTGTAGACCATATAGATAGAAACACCTTGAATAATCAAAAAATCAATCTAAGATTAGTAAATAATCTACAAAATAATATGAACAGAAAAATTCAAGTCAATAATACAAGTGGCTATAAAGGAGTAACTTTTAACAAAAAAATGTCTAAATGGAGGGGTCAAATTTACTTTAAAAATAAATATATTTATTTAGGGTATTTTCATGATCCCAAAGAAGCTGCTGAGATATATAATAAAACTGCAACTAACCTATTCGGACAATTCGCTAACTTAAATACAATATGATACTTATAGATACTATCTTATCGTGGCCTCAACATTTGGACTATCCCCTTTTTAGGAAGTACATTCAGGATAATCGGAATAAATTTAATAAAATCATCATAGTCTTTACAGATATGTCTGTTAGAGGTTCAGACTACAGAGCTTATGTTCAGGAAGTTATGGCTAAAGATGATATTTTATTTATAAACAATGATCTTGTTGAAGCTAAAGATGACTGGCGTAATATTGCAATTAATAAAGGTCTAAAATTCTCTACATCGGAATGGGTCTTCTTTTGGGAACAGGATTTTACTCCTAAAGGAAATTTCTGGGCAGAGATAGCAGACCTTATGAAAAGAGTAGATGTGTTTGGATATTATCAGGACAGTAGACTACATCCTTGTTGTATTTTTCTTAAAAGAACACTATTAGAACATACTTCTAAAAACTTTGGTGTGATTAGGGATGAAGCAGATCACTTTAGTAGAATCCA
>ERZ1292644.1852-Hain-H14-01um-R2-1852-length-10294-cov-34_pt1 | contig 10294 bp, 20 predicted proteins | sample MGYA00564402_ERZ1292644 | MGnify/ENA primary metagenome ERZ1292644 (study PRJEB36523, sample SAMEA6512644) | groundwater metagenome | collected 2019-01-09 | study: AquaDiva: Metagenomics assemblies of 32 groundwater samples | reverse complement strand
CCTTGCCGTCGGCCGAGGACCGCAGCCCCCACCAGGCGTCCACCGGGTCGATCACGACGAAGGGGAGGCCGGCCGCGTGCATCTCCTCGGCCATCACCACCGCGGCGTTGGTCTTGCCGGCGCCGCGCTTCGCCAGGATCCCGAAGGTCTGCGTGATGGCGTCGGCCGGGAGGGCCAGATGGTCGGCGACGCGGAGGCGCTTGCTCACTTCCCCTTCCCCGCGGCGGTCTTCTTCGGCTTGGCCGGCTCCCGCTGCAGGGCGGCCACGTCGATCCGGTACCGCTTCGCCAGCGCCAGGACGTCCTTCTTCCGGTCGTCGTAGCCGCCGATGTCGAGCACCCGGACGAGGCTGAGCTCGACGAGGATCCGGGCGAGCTCGGCCGGCGCCATCTCCCCGAGCTTCTTCTCGGCGATCCGCAGGTGGTCCTGGGATCCCGTCGGCCGGCCCTTCTCCGGGATCCACCCGTGCCGGCGCATCACGCGGACCCGGTTCTCGTGCCAGACCTCCTGCATGTAGGCGGGCGCCACGCGGGAGAGCTCGGCCAGCCCGAGCGTCGGCGGGACCTTCGCCAGGACCGCGTCCAGCAGCCGGCGCCGGAACGCCAGCTCCACCCGGTGCCGGCGGTGGGCCTCCTTCTGGCGGGCCTTCTCCTGGGGAGTGGGGCCGGATCCCCTACCCATCCCTCCGCGCCCGTGGACCTTGCAGCTGGGCTCGGCGCAGACGTGCAGCACCTGGCCGCGGCCCTCCGCGCCCACCACCAGCCCCGCCCGGGCGTGCAGGCAGCTCTTCGGCTTCGCCAGCGCCCAGCGCCCCGGCTCCAGTGGTCCCTTGCCGTCCCGTTGCCCGGTGTAGTCCCGGGAGATCTCCACGAACAGGAGCTTCTTGGCCTTCAGCTCCCCGCGGGCCCGGGCGAGGAAGGCGTCCTGCTTCTGGCCGAAGCAGCCCCGATCCGTGCAGGTGTCCTTCTTGGCCACGTCGGGGAAGAGGTCCGGCACGAAGCCGGTCCGCTTCGGGCAGGTCGTGCAGGGGCCGGCCGCCGGCAGCAGGGCCGCGTCGTCCTTCTTCCAGGGGGCGCTGGCCAGGTCCAGGTGGACGTTCTCGGCGATCCAGTGCGCGAGCTCCCGGACGCTGACGAGGGCCTTCGCCTCCCCCCGGGGCTTGCGCCACCGCGCCTCGCCTTCGAAGCACTCCTCGAGGGCCTCCTTCTGGTACTTCGGCTGGAGGCGGGCGATCTGGATCGCGTGGCCGGCGGTGATCTGGTCCGCCCCGAAGGCGTCGGCCGCCGCGGGGATCAGTTCCGCGAGCTTCAGGCGCTGGTAGACGTGGCTGACCGACTTGCCCACCTTGGCCGCGATCGCCGGGGCGTCGTAGCCGGCCTCCTTCATGAGCTTCCGGTACCCGTCGGCCTCGTCCAGGGGGTGAACGTCCTCCCGCTGGAGGTTCTCGATCAGGCCGATCTCGAGGGCCTCCTGGTCGGTCAGCTGGCGGACGGCGCAGGGCACGTCCTCGAGCTTCGCGGTCTTCGCCGCGGCGAGCCGCCGATGGCCGAAGACGACTTCGAACTTCTTCCCGCCGTCGACGGGCCGGACGAGGAGGGGCTGGAGGATCCCGTGGGCGCGGACGCTGTCGGTCAGCTCCTTCATGGCCTGGGGGTCCAGCCGGCGGCGGGGGTTCAGCGGACTCGGGCGCAGGCACTCAATCGGCAGGGGCACGGCGGAGACGGGGGTGGCCATGGGGGCACTCCTTCAGTCCAGCGGATGGTCGGCGAGGAACTCGTCCACGGAGTAGTAGACTGGCTGCCCGAGCCGCCGGGCGTTCGCCACTTCCCGGTCGCCCCCGGGGCTGTCGCCGGGCAGCCGGATCGTGACGTCGCACTCCTCCTGCCAAGCCTGGTGCAGCGCCATCCAGTCCTCGTAGGGCCTGGGGGCGACCAGGTGCCAGAGGTGCGTCAGGTGGCACACGTAGGGGAGGTGGCCGGCCTCCAGGATCCTGGCGGCGGCCAGGATGGCGGCGCGGACGCTGAGCGCGACCTCGCCGTGCGTGTACGGGCCGGCAATGAAGGCCCGCTTACGGTGGGGGCTGTGTGCCCCGCCTCCGCCGCCCATGAAGCAGGAACTCCTTCCAGCGAGGGTGGACGAGCTTGGCCGCGGGGATCCCCGTGATCCGCTCCCAGGCGCGGGCGCGCTCGGGGCTCGGGTAGGCGTCCCCGCGGAGGACCCGGAAGACGTAGCCGAAGGTGACGCCGAAGACCCGCCTGGCGTCGCGCTCGAACCGGAAGTCCGGCTGCCGATTGATCCAGGCGCGGAGGGGGTGGCGGGGGGCCCTGGGCATGGCCGGGACGCTACACCAAGGGTGCAGCCCGACGCAAGCAAAAAAAGGGGGGCGCCGGGTCGCCCCGGTCGCCCCCCCTTCAGGCCGCCCGGCGCTTCCGGGCGGGATGCTTCTCCCGGGCGATCCGGTCCGCGACCGCCCGGCAGACGTAGTCCTTCAGGCTCGGCCTGGTCTTCGCGTTCTCGGGCTTCGACTTGGCCACGGCCACCAGGAGCTCGTCGTAGAGCGCCTGGGGGACGTCCCGGATAAACAGGCTCGGCATCACTCGTTCCCTCCCCTCTCCCCTTCCGTGGGGGCCGCCTCGTGGGCCAGGGTCTCCAGGATCTCGCGGCCGGCGCGGGTGGTCCGCCACTGGCCGAACCAGGCCAGCACCGCCCCGTCCGACATCAGCCACTCCCGGCTCATCTCGCCGACGATCTCCGCCTTGAAGCGCTGGTAGCAGCCCGGGTGGCGGGCGGCCGGCTCGTCCGGCAGGACCGCGACCAGGATCGCCCGGGCCAGCTCGGCCGGTCCGGACCCGTGGTAGCCCCAATTGAACCCGGTCGGCGAGTGCCGGGCCTCGTCGGGCCGCAGCGGGGGCAGCGCCATCGGCTGCCCGTCGAACAGGACCACGGGGCGGCCCGCACGGTGGTCGTAGTAGCCACTGAAGATTCTCACGTTACGCTCCTTTCGGATGCTACCACGGTTATCGTGGTTGCTCAAGCCTCCCCCCCCGCCCCAGGAGACCAGGACCGCCTGGGCCCCCGGGTAGGTGTCGCGGACCACCCGCAAGGCGATCACCCCGACGTCCCGGCGCCGCTCCGGCGTGTCCGCCAGGCCAGCCTCGCGCAAGAACGTGGGGACGTCGAACACCATGGTCCCCTCGGGATCCCCCGAGAGGTAATTAGGTAGGTTCCGGTGCATCAACTCTCCTCCTCGGCCCCCGGCCGGCTGTTGCCGACGTAGGCCACGGTGATCTGGACGACCCGGTGCCGGTGTCCCTTGACACCGGGCCGGGCCAGGATCTCCCGGAGGGCCCGGGAGACGGCCACGCTCAGGGTCCGCCCCTCCGCGGTCGCCCGCTGGAAGGAGGCCTTGACCTTGGCCTCGTGGAACCGGCAGGTGATCGTGTAGCGCCTCATAGGGGTTTCCCTCCGTCCCGAGTTCGCAGCCGGGTCACGCGAGCCTTCTTCGGGGTCTTTGTCTGTACGCACGTGAGTCGAAACTCTGCCCCGTTCCTGAGACGGACCAGGACGCCAGTGCGATCCGGGAGCCTCACGAAAGGCATCGCGTACTCGATGCCCGGATACTGGGGCTTGACATCATTCAGAAGGTCCACGAGGAACCGCTCGAGCTCGTGCTGGAGCCGGTAGGTTTTTTTCATGATGGTTTTCGCCATGTCACTCCTCCGCCGGCTCGTAGGCGTCCGCCGGGATCGGGAAGGGCTCCCGGCCCAGGGCGACGCGTTTGGCATTGATCGTTTCCATGCAGCCCTTGCAGACGGGGTGCTTCCGCTGGATCGAGGGCACCCGGTGGGGGTTTGAGGTGAACGTGCGCCCGCAGACGTAGCAGGGCGCCATCAGCATCATGTAGCCCATGGCTCATTCCTTCCCCGCCTGGGCGGCGGGTGACGGCTTCCACGGACACGGGCCGTCCCCGTAGTGGCGGTAGATTCTGGCCCGGTGCTCGAGCCAGACGACCTCGTACTCCGTCCCGCCTACCTCGCCCCGGATCTGGGCGCCCTCGGCGTAGCAGCGGCCCTCAAAGGTCCGCTGCGCCTGGGCGATGCTCGGCCAGACCCGCTTGTCGTCGTCCAGGTGGGCGTGCTCGCTCATGCCCTGGAGGTCCACCACCATGTTGGCCGGGCCGAGCTTCCCGTATTCCGCCCAGCAGGGCGAACAGGCCAGGCCCTTGAACTCGCCGCCGCAATCGAACCGGAAGCTGGCGTGGTACAGCCGGCCCTCCCGGCCCTTGCAGATGTCGCACTGGCTGCGGAACTGGTACGTCGGGCCGATCTTCAAGATCGTCGCCTTCATACGCTCTCCTTTCCGCGGAGCCGCCGCGCTAGCTCTTCGAGGTCGTAGCGGTCATTCGTGACGCCGGCGACGATGATCCCGAAGGACGCCCACCGCGCCACCGTCGGCCGGTTGTCGGACGCGAACATCCAGTACCCGGCCGGGGGGTTGCTCGCCACGACGGCCTGGTCATACCGGAGCATGTCCAGGACGCCGTTCAGGCCGCAGCCGACCGCTGCCTTCTCGAGGTGCTCCCGGTCGATCAAAAAGTAGAACCGCGTCTTACCCATCGTGTCACCTCCTTTGTCGCCCTGCCTCGTTCAGGCCCCGGGAGGGCGCCCCGGGACGACCGGGCGGGGGCGCGGGCCCCCGCCGCGGTTTCGGCTCTAGTTGGCGCTGGCCCGCAGGCCGAACAGGCGCCCGAGCTCCGTGGTCGCCTCGAAGGCCGGCGCCGGCGCCAGGGCCTTGATGGCCCGGGTGAAGGCGTTATGCAGCCCGTACTTTGTCCGGGGCTGGCAGTCGGTCATCTCCGGCGTGGGCTTGAAGTAGTTCTCGTGGACGTCGTCGAAGAGCCGGACCGGGACCGCCCCGGCCGCGAAGGCGTCGTAGACCAGGGCCTTGGCCTCCGTGTCCGCGATCGCCTGCCCCTGCAGGGCGGCGATCCCGTCCACCAGGATCCGGACGTGCTCCAGGTACCGCTCGAGCCCCGCGTTGATCTCCGTCCGCAGGTTCAGACCCGAGGTGTGCTTCCGGCGGAGGGCGATCAGGTCGCCGCTTAGGACCAGGTTGTCGCAGACGAACACCCGCTGGCCCGCCACCACGGTGATGGCGAACTGCTGGGCGTTCGACGCCCGCAGGCCCATGGCCACCCCGTGCCCCGGCAGCGTCAGGCCGCCGCCGTTCTCGAAGTCCATGGTCCCGAAGAGCAGGGCGCCGCCGTGCTGGACGCCGTACTCCTCCCGGGTCAGCCGGAGCCCGGCGCTTGCGGCGCGCCGGGCGATGGTCTCCACCAGCTCGATATGAGGTACCGGCCGGTGGATCGGGCCCAGGACCGGCGGGGCCGGCAGCTGGGCCAGCTCGGCGCGGGTCATCCGGACCGAGCCGCGGTGCAGGACGAGCTTGCTGTCCATCGGTCTCTCCTTTCGGGGGCCGAGCCTATGCCGCGTCGAGCGGGCCGGCCTCCGGGGTGTGCTCGGCGATCAGCTCCTGGCCGAGCGCGACGAGCGCTTCGCCCGTCAGGGTGTCGTGGGGGACGTCCTCGGCCGCCAGGGCCCCGATGATCAACTGGGCCCGCTGCTTGCGCGCCGCGTCCGGGCCTTCCGGCTTCACCGGCGAGGCGAAAATGCGGCCGCCGCTCACCGTGGCCTGGGGGAACAGCTTGGCGACGCAGTCCACGGCCCGCTGGTCGTGGCCGCCGATATGCCAGTCCCGGAGGTCTTCGGTCGCTGGGGCCGAAGGGCCGAGGTAGTTGCGCCCGGTCTTGTAGTTGTAGATGGTGGCCACCGTCCGGTCCGGGGCCGGGAATTCGAGGATCCACTCGGCGTCGACCTTGAAGCCATCGGCCTGACCGGGCGCGCCGAGCGTGGCCACCAGGTCGGCGTAGCCGATGTCCATGTAGGCCAGGAAGCCGGTCCCCCTGACCCGCGCTGGCTCCTGCAGCACCGTGAACTCCATCGGGCTCCTCCTTTGTGTGCCCCGCCTTGCCACGGGGCCTGGGGTTTACGCCCCGGGGATCCCCGGGGTGGCTCACCTACTCATCCTCGTCGGCCTCGTCCTCCGCGGCACCCTCGGCGTCGCGGCTCTGGACGATGGTCAGCTGGAACTCGGCCCCGTTCTGGAGCCGCACCACCAGGCCCCGGTTCCGGGTGAGCATGCCGACGTCCTCGAAGGTGCTGACCCGGGCGTCGTTCAGACCCGTCTCGGTGCCCAGCTCGGCGGAAGCCGAGTCCAGGGCGTCCAGAAGCATCTGCTCGAACTTGCGCTCGTTCATGGCCATCCTCCTTTCCCTACCCGACCTGGGTCAGCCGCCGGCAGGCTGGGTGGTACCAACCGTGGCGCCGGCGCCGCTCGACCGTCGGCTGGCCGCCCTGCTTGATCAGGGTCCGGAGCCCCGTGAAGTCGAAGTAGCGCTGGTCGACCTCCGCGCTTCCCTTGGGGATCTCGCAGCCGCACCACTTGTCGCCGACGTGCTGGTAGGAATCCTCGAAGCGTGCGAAGGTCCCGAAGACCGCGCCGCAGGCGAGGCAGTCGTGGACCTGGTCGCCGACGCTGTGGGCGCCGCGCAGGGTCTGCTCCTTCACCCGGTAGCTGCTGCAGGCCGGGCACTGGGGTCGGAGGTCCTGGTCCACGTAGGTCAGGTGGACCGCCGCAACTTTCATGCTTCGCGTGCTCATGGCCGTGCCTCCTTTTCGAACTGCGCGATCGCCTGCCGCAGGGCCGGCGCGTAGGCGTCGCCGCGCCAGGAATTCGCACCGAAGGCTACCGTGGCCTCCTGGTCCAGGCCGGCCAGCATGTTGACCGACAGGACCGCCACGTAGCCGGGCTCCTTGAACACAATCCCGAGCATCACGTCGTTCCCCTCGGCCGGGTCAATGAACCGGACCGCGTGGAACCCTTCGCCGCTGATCCCGTTTCGGTGATACGCCACTTCCAGGATCGTGAGCTTCTTCGCCATGGGTTCCCTCCTTTATGCCGGGATCGGCAGGTGTGCGAGCAAGTGTACGTGCTTCCCGTGCCGCTGGGCTTCGGCCTCGCTCCGGAGCAGTTCCTCGAAGCGGCGCGGGCCGATCCACATCCGGTCGAAGCCCTTGTTGGCCGGGTTCCACCACTGGATCTCGACGTCGCCGCGGACCGTGTCCTGGTCGGCCACCGTGAACTCGCTGTCGGCGACGATCTTGACCACCTTGTGCCAGCCGGCGATCGCCAGCTTGGCTTCGCTCTTGAGCATTGCGGTGCCTCCTTCGTGGGCCGCCTTGCCACGGCCCGTGGGGTTTACCGGGGCGCTGGCGCCCCGTGGCTCGCCTAACCCTCCTGCTGGTAGTTGCCGGCCCGCTCCAGGACGGCCAGGGCCTCGAGGAGTTCGATCCGATCCTCCCGGCTCGTCAGCGTCCCGTGCAGGACCGCGTAGCCGGACTTGATCACCTGCTCGACGGTGGCGCGCTGGAGCGAGGGCCGCACGCCGCTGTCGTAGTGGTAGGCGACGATGCCTGTTGCCCGGGCGATGTCGAACTTGTGGGGTTTGCCCGCCGTGCGCTTCACTACCATGGTCCATTCTCCTTCCGCCGGCCTTGCCACCGGCGCGGGGTTTACCGGGCCCCCGTCGTGGCCCGTGGCTCGCCTAGAAGCTCCGCTTGATCGCGTTCTGCAGCTTCAGCCTGGCGATCACCCGCGCCGGGAACTGCATCAGCGTTCCGTATGTCAGGCTCATCGTGTTCTCCTTCTCGGCCGGCCTTGCCACCGGCCTGGGGTTTAAGGGAGGCTCGCGCCCCCCTGGCTCACCTTGTTGCGTTTACCGGCCTGTCGGCCGGGGCCCTCGTGGGCTCCCCCTTCCCCCGGGCCGTTCCCCCCCGGGCCTCTCCCCCTTGCGGGGGCGGTACCGGGCTTCGCGGCGCGGGCTCTGGGGGGCCGGGCGCGTTAGGGATTCGCGGGTGCCAGGCTCCCTTCGGCCTCTCTTATGTGCGCTCCCCGGGGGCTCTCTTTCGCTGTCTTCCCCGGGTCCGCTTGTTGGTGGCATCCCCCCTTTCGGTTCCGTTGTCCATGTTGTTCTAGTTGCAAGTATAACACCAGTTGTCGCCGTGTCAAGCGAAAATCAGCCATCGGCAAGCAGTTTAGTCGGGGTGTTTATGCGGACTTACAGGGGTGGCCGGCAGGAGGCCGCCCCGGGAGGGCCTGGGTGGCCCTCCGGACGGGGGGGTCTGGGGCGTTTTACCACGGGTTAGGTAGTTGGGCGTCCCTTCAGAGGCGCCTGGCCATGGCCGCGATCAGGTGGACCAGAGGGTTGTCCTCCAGGACCAGCGCCGGGTCCGCCTGCTCGGCGCGGGCCGGGCAGGCGTCCGGGCCCCACACGGGGTCGAAGTTGAAGGGCCACCGGAACCACTGGGCGACCTTCGGCTTGGCCGAGGCCTTGGCGATCGCCGGGAAGATGGCGTCAAGGCCCCCCGGGTCCAGGTCCCAGCGGTAGGCGCAGCGGACGTGGGTGTCCCCGGGGATCCCCCGCTCGTACCCGCAGCCGCGGCATGGCAGCATCAGAGGATCCTCCCCTGGGCCGGCGGGGGCTCGCCCTGGGCCGGCGGCTTCGCCCTGGCCGCGATGGCGTCCAGGCGCGCCTTGAAGGCTTGGGTGAGCCGCTCCCGGACGGGCGCCGGCTTGGTCTCGATCGTGGGGTACTGCCGGTCCCACAGCATGTCGACCCCGGGGACCGTGATGGCCTTGCCGAGCTCCTCGAGCAGGCCCAGCTCCCACCTGGTGGGCGGGTAGTGGGCCTGGGCCGGCTGCGGGGGTGCCGGTGCCGGCGGCGCAGCCGGGGGCGCCTGGGCCGGCGCCGCGGGCTGGGGGATGGTGGTCGCCGCCTCGGCCCGGGCCGCCTCGGGCGAGTCCTCCTCCACCAGCACGGCGCCCGGCGTGTCGTCCGGCCCGTCGTCCACCGGCGCCGGCAGGGCGAGCCGCTCCGTCGGGGCAAAGAGGGCCTGGGCGCTCCCCTGGAGCTTGATCATGTCCTCGAGCGTGTAGGGCAGCCGCGGCTTCAGCAGCCAGTGGGTGCTCTTTTTGCCCTCGTACTCGATCTCCTCCGGCTCCCGGGTGAGCACGAACGGGACGAGGACCACCCGGTTGAACGGGGGCGTGGAGGCCCGCAGCCAGTCCACGATGCTGTTCATGGCGACGATGTTGTTCCAGCTCCCCGTCGTGATCTGGTAGACCCCGCCCATGCTGATCTTGGGCAGGATCACGAACAGGACGCCCTGGGCCCGGCAGACGCCCTCGTCTACCAGCGGGCAGCCGGGGCCCTTCTCCGGATCCCGGCAGCCGATCTCCACGCGGGCGTTGTGGTCGGCCTCCTTCGGGAGCTCCTGGAGGAGCCGGGCGTTGGCGTCGTCCAGGATCTTCCCGTCCTTCTTCCGGGTCCACACCAGGTCGGCCACCCGGCGGTCGGCCCGCTCCCCGTCCCCGCGGCAGCGGAGGCCCTGCTGGACGTAGGCTTTGTACTGCTGGCTGAAGAACCGCGTCTCGTCGGCCGGGGGGAACATGACGTCCAGGGATTTGGGCTTCTCGCCGTAGATCGCCTGGACCTCGGGGGGGCAGACGAAATAGTCGACCTCCTTGGGGTATTCGACGGTCCCGGTCGGGGTCTGCTTCACGAGCTTGATCCCGAGGCGTATTTTGCCGAGTCTAGGCAGCCTTCTTACGTCGGAAATCCCCTTGATCCTCGGCTGGACCGGCATCTGTGGGTCCTCCTTCTAGGGTGCGGATCCGCTCCTGCATCAGGTGAACCAGGTGCCAGCTCCGGTTCCCCGCCCGCGGTAAGCCAGCGAGGTTCTCCGGCCTGTTGTCGGCCCTGATCCCGTTGAGGTGATGAACGACGTAGCCGTCGGGGAGCGTTCCGTGCTCCTGCTCCCACACGAGAATGTGCTCGCGCACGTAGCCGTTCGCCGTAGCCCTCGGATGCTCCGGTGCCCACCGCATCACGTAGCCCGCGGTATTGAGGTAGCGCCCGCCCTTCCAGGCTTTCGCGTGGGGGCCCCGCAGGAGGGCATCGCTGCAACCACGGCAACGCCGTGCGATCGCGGTTGACTTCAGCCCGCCGCAGTCGGGGCACGTCCTTCTGGCCCTGTGCGGTTCCCATCGGCATGCTCGGCAGATTGAATTCCTCTCCCTTATCGGTCGGCTGCATCCTGGGCAGGACTTCACGGCTCGAACGGCGCCGGCGCTATGATCCCGAACTCCCCCCGCGTTGTAAAGCGGAGGATCCGGA
>ERZ1292644.1851-Hain-H14-01um-R2-1851-length-10296-cov-5_pt1 | contig 10296 bp, 12 predicted proteins | sample MGYA00564402_ERZ1292644 | MGnify/ENA primary metagenome ERZ1292644 (study PRJEB36523, sample SAMEA6512644) | groundwater metagenome | collected 2019-01-09 | study: AquaDiva: Metagenomics assemblies of 32 groundwater samples | reverse complement strand
ATAGTCGTGCCCGGGATCAGCCCGTAGGATGCGAGCATCTTTGTGTCGGATTCCTTGAAGAGGACATCGTTCACCATCTTCTCCGATAGCTGGAGTTTCCTTCGTTGGGCTAGACGATAATAGAAGCCCTGCCTGGAGGGGACCACCACCAAGGAGTGATCGAAGTCCCACAGCTGCGTGAGCCACCAGGACGGAGGGCCCGCCAGCTTGAATTTGTTCTCGTCTGGGATATAATTACGCAATGAAGAAAATGGGACCATTGACTACGGGACATCCATTAGTGCAGAGTGGCGCGGAGAGTTGTCCTGGCTGCCACAAACCGTTTCAGGTGGGGGACTACGTAACGCTCGTCACGATTGGTCCGGGTGACGATCCGGAGAACCAAGAGCGGGCGCGTACCGACCGCGCATACAGCGCGGCGGCGGTACCAGCGCACTGGACGTGTGTCACTGGCGAAGTCAGTTAACTCGCCGGGCTTAATAGAGTTTCTTTTTTTCGCTAAACGTGTTCAACGCCGACTTCATGGCTTTCAGCGATCGTGCGGCCTCTGCCCGTTGGTGCGAAGCGTGGACGGAAACCCTGAACGCTTCATCCTTCTGCATACGTTCAGAGAATGATTGATATTTCTTCTCGGGCTTCTGGATGCTCATCATTCGGCTTATGACTTCGCCAACTGAGTCGGTTGGGGCTGTCGAATCTCGGGGATATGACCAGCGCGAGGTCTGATGACTTCAACATTGGGACCGTTGACGAGTGCTGTGTCCCACCGCTGGGGGGCATTGGTCTGTTCGATCGGGGAACAGTCGTCACCCAGTTCCTTGATGCCGATCAAGTACTCGGCTTTGGTATTCCAATCCTCCATCGGGGTCCCTCTTCCCATCACAGGATTTTGAAAGCGGAAGAACATGGCCTCTAGCTGAGAGAATGTGGATTCTCCGGGCGGGAGGTCGTAGGGCCTTCCATTATAGGTCCCGTGAAGCATTTTGGACGTCCGATTCACAACGGTAACGATTTCATTTGATGACATGAGAATATGTGTCCGACACACCCGCCGGTACTCAGACGTGAATACCGGCGGGCTGAGATTAACGGGTGAGAACCCTGGCGGACTGGATGGATATCACTAGCCAAACCAGATCCACCAGGTTAGGTTGATTACGACCCAGCCGCACGCTGTACCACGAGACTTTGGCCGGTGATACCGTCGAGCCTCGCACAGTACGCGGGGCCCTCCATGAAGTACTGTTTGCGCATCCGATACCAGGCTTCAAAGGCATCGCGGCCTGACGTGCCGGAGCCGACGCGAATGAGCACGGAGCCGTCCTCATCCACCCACTTACCCGGTTCTGAGACATATTCCTTGAACCCAGCATTCTGGAGATCAAGGAACATCATCACGTCGAGCGGGAAGTCTCGGATAGCCCGGACGGGGACATCGCCAAACGGCACATCACCCTGTTTGAAGGCGACCGTGCCAGGGTCAGGACGTGCCAGAGAGGCGCCCATGTAGCGCCGGTCCGCATCGGTGAGCTGGACGACCAATCGACGGATACTGTGATGGCAGAGAATCATACTGATCCTGCCTCCCAGCTTCTGATCGACCACGTCCGCCACGCGCTGAATCAGGTCCGTGGAGAGCGCGCCCGTTGAGGCGGTCACGTACGAGCTGTAGGCAGGCACGTCTGCACGTGTGACGCCGAAATAACTCGCACGATACGTTCCGTCATCGACCAGTGCCATCAACCCCCACCAGGCGTGCTCGTACGAGGTGTCCTGCACATCCGTGACAGAGGAGTTGGCTACCTGGACCACGTAGTCGTTGTCTGCGGTTGCGGTCCCAATGTTGGCCGCCGCGTCAACGGTGACATCGGTTCCATCGCTATTGACCGCCGTGACTTTTGGTTTCGTCGTGGAGGCGCGAAGGGCTCCAGTGGCGGGGTTGACGAACCCGATGAACATCCCTGTTGAGAGGAAGCGGTTGCCGAAGTTGGCGTTCGTGATGCCGCCAGGGGCGTCGAGTTCGAGTGTCGTATTCCCATTGGGAGTGGCCTCGTTCACGAGCGCCAGTACGCCTCGACCGTCAGCGGCCATCGCATACTCATCTCGTCGAGACATGTCGTCGATGAGGTACTGCATCTCACTCTTTCGAGCACTGATGAAGGCCCCCTCCGTCGATGTCGAGTCCTGCATGACCTCATAGGTCATGCGGATACGCGACATGAGCTTGCGCTGGTCGATGTACAGCCGGGAATAGCCTTGCTGCCCCGCATCTGCGAAAGCGGAGTCCTCTCCGACGAACATCGGGGAGACGTTCCGCGAGGTATGAGCAAGTTTGACGATGTCGAGTCCCTTGAACGGGACGCGCTCGCTCTTGATCACATCCCGCAAGGGGTTTTTGGTGTTGATGCCCTCTGAAACACCCTCTTCAAAGACGTCTTTGAAGATGGCGTCGAGGGCTTGTTTATCTGCAGGCATTGAATTGTTGCTTTCACCCACTCACCGGGGGCGGTGAGTGGGGTTGGGGAAGGAGCGAAACCCGCTTGTTACGGTTTCGCTGTGGCTTGGTACTGAGCCCAAGCTGAATTGAGCCGCTCGTCTATTGATTGCGGGCCGGGTGCAGGCGTGATACGTGGCGTACTGCCCACGCTATCCCGAGGCAGGGCCGCGTTGGTCCGGCCAACCGCGCTGGTCGCCGCCGCACGACGGGCAGGCTCGATGAAATGCGAGGTGAAGGCGTTCCAGAATTCGTCGACGATGGAGGGGTCGGTCGCGTAGCGGTCAACCAGTTCCGGTGAGCTTTGCACCCAACCACTAAAGGCCGCATGCAAATGCGCACGGGCGGCTTGGGAGAGCGCCGTGCCCCCCAGCGCGCCCTGCGCTTTCTCGACCAGGCGTGTCATTTGCTGCTGGCCAAAACTGTCCCAGTAGTGCTTGTTTTGCAGCTCCAGATCACCGGCCCGATCGAGCATGGCCATGATCTTTTCGGGATCGATCCCGCGCTCTTCAAATTTGGCGAGCCTGGGAAAGAGCTGACTGAACTGGTTACGGATCGCCGCGATGCTGGGATCTTCGGGTGGCTGGACACCCAAGAGGGCGTCGCGTTGCCGCTGAAGTTCGGCGAGCTTGGTTTCGTAGCCGGTCTTTTCGCGCAGGTAGTTGTCCTGCGCTTCTCGGATTGCGGCTTCGCGCGTTTCGCGCAAGCGATAGCTGGGAACCCATCCGTCGCGAGACGGTTGTCCGGTTTCCGCCGGAGACAGGGCAGGTGGTGTCGCTGGTGCCGCAGCGGGAGCGGCCGGGGCCGCTGGCGTCGATTCTGCACTTGGTGTCGCAGGTGCAGCCTGCGTGGTGGTGATGTTCTCTTCCAAAAAACCCTACCTTTGTTGTCGCGGGTGAGGTCCGCGAGGGGTGCGCGGGGGATGACGGTCCTGAACGGGCGCAACGTGTTCAGGAATGAGGGCTGTTCAATAATATTGAACGGCCGTAACATGTGATCGTGAGTATCGAGTCGGGATGGTGTCGGGAGGTGACCCTCACCGTCCCGGGAGTTGGGCATGTGACGTGTCGCGTGCGTCGTTGGCTACGCTGGCCCCCCGGCTTTGACGATGGTCAGTGCCGAAGCTGCGAACTCTATGAATGGCAGCTCAGTCGAACACGGCCGTATGTGGAGGTGTGTGGCATCACCACGGGGGAGGCCGACAACCACGTTTGGTGGTGGCCGCCCCGCGCGAGCTTGCCGCCCCCGATCTTTGGGCGGTTCAGCGTTGAGGACATTCACAATGTGGGGTGAGGGATGGGAGTCGGACCCACTAGAACACGCCGTCACAGGGCGGTGCCGCACCGTTTGGCTTCCCTCAACACAAATTATTTTTTGCCGTTGACCAGGTCGAATCCGAGCTGGATGATCTTCTGGTTCACGCTGTTCGCTTCTTGAAAGGCGTCGGTGGAGATTTTTGTGTTCTCGTGGATCAACCCTTCGAGCTTGCCGGCGGCTTCGCTCGTGTGCTGGATGAGCGCCGCAGCCGTCGCCTTGCGATCCTCGACATCCCACTTCCGCTGGCGGCTTTCGCGGATGTACTGGAGCACCGCGACGAGGATGACGGTGACCAAGGTGACGAGGTGCCCAATGATGGCGGGATCCATTTAGGCCGGACCGATCGTCGAGGGAGGGCTTTGATTGGGCGCTTGAGCGGTCCCGCGTGGAACCGTATCGGGCGCCCCGCTCTCGCGATTCGAGCTGGCCATTGCGCCGGCTCCGCCCGGGCCAATCATCGGTTGGCCCGTAGTTGGGTCGATCATCTGCGGCATCATCGCCAGTTGCAGCTCTTGCAAATGGATCGCAACGAGTTGCTCGGCGGCCGGGTTACGCGCCAAGAGATCCCGCATGCGATCGCTATTGAGCCACTTGATGTGCTCTTGCCAATGAATGCGCGGATCGAACCAGGGCTTGAGCACCAATGGTGAAGGGCCCATCGGCTGTTCGAGCCAGCGCTCGAAGGCGTCTTGCACTTGCAGGGCGGCTTGCACATGCACGTTGAGCGTGGGCACGATGTCCGCCAGGCCGAAGCGTGTCAGGATGGCGTGCTTCTGATCGGGATCGGTCGGATCCAGCAGGCGCAATTGATTCGCTTGTTCGATCGCGGCGCGGGTGCCGAGCGAGGTTTTGGGAACATTCGATCCATCCTCGACTTGAATGGCGACGCGGCCCTGGAGTTGCGCATTGGCAAAGTGGCGGAAGGTGTAGCCCTTGTTCGGGCCCAGGACCGCCCAGGTGCGCTCTTGGGGGCCGAGCTGGCGTTCGAGTTCGAGTGCCAGGGCAAACCAAGCGCGATACATTTCCCCGCGCGCTGAGTAGGCCGAGGTGAAACGGGATTGGCTGCGCTCGACCAGGAGCTGCAGCGCGGAAAAGGCTTCGACGCCAGCGGGCTTCCCGCCCTTGATAATGTCGTAGGTCCCGGCCAACTCCTCAATGTCTTTGAGCAATTGCGCGCGGACCTGAAAGAGTGTGGGCGGGACGTTTTCCCCCGCCAAGCGCTCAGGTTTGGCCTGGCCACCTGCCGCCAGCGGGTTCCACTTCATGACGAGCCCAGGCTCGCCGGAAAAATGTTCGATGCCGGCATTCTCGGGGATGATCCACACGGGGTTGGCCATCCGCTGGATAATCAGTTGGATGAGCGAATCGAGCTGATTGAGCTGATCCTGTTTTTGGATCAGGGGAGAGAGCGCACTGCGCCCCAGGAGGCGTCCGCCGACGTGTTCATACGCCGCGTGGACGAAGGGAAACAGCGGGTTGCCTTCGATGTCCTTGTAGGGGAAGGGTCCGGGCAGGCCTTCGTTGGGATCGATGATGAGGACGGGATTCTTATCGCCCGCCACGCGCATCACGAACCCTTGAGGAAATTCCGGCGTCGGGCGCAGCCAGAGTTCGTACTCGGAGATGCCCTCGACGGTTTCAGCACCTGTGCCGCTCAGATAGGAGTAGCTGGAGCCCGCGCTCGTGTCGTTACTGAGCGCCAGCGATTTGTAGAGCTGGAGGGAACGATCCGAAGGAGATTTTTCAAAGACCAGGCGCCCGACATAATCGGGGAGGTTCGCTTCGTAATAGCTCTTTTCGCGCCAGCGCAGACGGATGATGTACGGCAACTCATCGAACCGCGTAATGTTGGGAGGAAACGCATATTCGAAGGGCGATAGGGCAGAGGTCTTGCCCCGGCCCATTGCGATAAATTGCCCGGCGGGCTTACCGGCTTGATCGACGGCCGGCGTCAAGGTGGTGTTGCCACAATTTGGGCAGGTGCCGCCCGCTTGCTGGACGGCTTGGGGCGGGACGACCGTTCCGCACCGCAGGCATTGCTCGTCCTGAATAAAGACGCGGTTGAAGCGTGTATCCCGATCCCAACTGAGCTGGAGGCAGGCGTTGCCGTTGACGATGAACCAAAAATCGGCTTCCCGCATGACGCTATCCATGCGATGCTCGTCATGGATGAGCGGAGCCATCCGGTCAGCGATTTCGGCGGCGGCGACGCTCTTGGGATCGTGACCAATAGGACGGGCGATGACGCCCAGCTTGATGGCCGCGAGGTTGGCGCGGATCGTCTGGAGGACCTCGGCCATCTTGGGCGTGACCGGCCGGGGAATCCACTTCTGCAGGCGCTTATCTACCCACTCACGCTTGGTCGGGTGGAAATAGATCCAGTGGCGGTTATGGACGTAGTAAATGTCGCGGAGCCAGTCCCGTTCGTACACCCAGCGTTGCTCGGTCGCGGGGCGCTTATGGCGATCGAACAGATCGAGGAGCTGTGCAGGCGTGTATTGCGGGGTGACGATGTCCAAACTTAGGCAAGCCCGAACTTCTTGGCCGCTTCATCACCCAGATCCTCGAAGGAGAAATTCTGTTCGGTGATGGGATTAGGATTTGATGTACGCAAAAACTCTGGCGCGGCTAATTTGATGCCAGCAGCTTTATCAAGCAGGACAACGCGCTCCGCCTCAAGGACGTTGACGCGGGTGCGCAACCAGTCGAAATGGGTTTGAGCCACGACGAGCTGGGTGCGCAAGACGTCACGCTCCGCGCGCACAGCAGCGAGATCCTCGCGCAGATATGCCAGCGCTTCGGAGGCGCTGCCTGCCGCGTTATTGAGCGTCGTGAACCAGGACAGAACTTGTGAGGGGATCCACATGGATGAACGACTCTTTGTGTTGGCGTTTCTTGCCGGATTCGTTGGGGGACACATCAACTTCGGATTGAGGTATTTGTGGGCCCGACGAAGGGGGGAATGCTGGAGTTGCGGGCGGCCTTTATGAGAACCGACGCGCAGCTGAGGAAACTCGGGGAGGACCTATATAAGGGCCTGATCTACCGTGACCTGCAGATGCCCCCCAATCAATCTGAACAGCTTGGCATGGTGTTTGTGCCAATCTACTTCATGGACAAGAAGGCGATCGCGAAATTCAAGAAGAAGAAGCCCTATGTACTCTTCGAGTATCTCGACAGGGCCGGGCCGCGCTCAGTCAATGGCATGCCCATGTTCATGAGCTTCCAGTTTTGCACCAAGCCAGAGTGGAAAAAGGTGGTCGCCTATTACGAAGCGATCAATAAGTAGTTCGCCTGTTTTGGCGACTTGAGAGGTCGGCTGCTCACCAGCTCGCCACCACTGACGACTTCATGCTGCTAGGCCCAGAAGTCGCCCGTGACCGTTAGCGGGACCTTGTGCGTGTCGGCCTCGGCCTTGTTCACTCGCTGCATCCGCTCCCAGGCGGGACGCAGGCTGTCTGGGACGGTGGAGGGATCGCGTCCTGTCAGAGGCTCCGGCGCTTTTGGCAGGAGCGGCCAGGTCATCAGCGCATAGCGGAGGGCATCGGGGAGTTCGTCCTCGCGCTTGTACACTTTTTCTTTGCGTTGCTGGCCGTCGCGGGCGGTCGTTTCGGCCCAGCGGAGGGCGCGGAGCTGCTTGATCGTGCGCGGACAGGCCGACTCGATGAACCAGAGCTGATGGGTGTGGAGCCAGGATTGGACGCGCTGGATGCCGGCGATGACATCGTTTTCAGCCGGCTGCGCGAAGATGCCATGTTGCGCCAGCTCTAGCGAGACTTGCCGATCATTTTTGTTGATTCCCCACCTGACGTTGGCGCTGTGTGCCAAACGGTGGAGTTCGCCAGCATGCTGGATGACGGGGCGCTGGCGTTCGAGATACTCGCCGACGACAACGAGGCCGGCTTCGGTGGAGACGAGCTTGACGGCACCGAACGGATGATCTGCGCCGCTATCGAGTCCAATGAGCACAGCGCGCGCAGGGCTCGGCGTAGGCCACTCAGGGAGCATCTCGCGCAGGCGCGGATCGTCGTCGCGGAGGATTTGCGGCTCGATCGAGGCGCCATAGACCGCACCTGTAAAGATGACAAAGTCGGCTTCATACTCTTGGCGATAGAACGCCTCGGGCATGGTCCGCTTTTTCTCGATAAGTTCAGCGGAAGAAATTTTGGGGTTATCGCTGGTTTTGTAGCGACACGCCCAGAACCCCGGGAGGGCTTCCTCAGCGGGGTGGTAGAGCTGCTCCCACACCCAATCGTAGGATTGCGGCGAGGTCGTGAAGAAGGCGACGCCGCGACGGTCGGTGAGGGAAGGCTGAATGACGTACCAGTGCTTGTCGGTCAGCTCGCAGACCTCATCGATCCAGAGCCAGTCGAGGCCTTGCCCTCGGCCTTGGTCGGGATCTTCAAGGGTTTGGAAATGAATCAGCGAGCCGTTTTTGAGGCGGAGGTCGCCAAATTCTGAGTTCCAACTGGCGACCCAATCCGGCGGAATGAGTTCCTGAAAGACCGGAATGACGTAGCGCTGAAGTTTCGGGTTGGTCGGTGCGCATGCCCAGCCGATCGTGTTCGGGATGGACGCCTCTTCCACAGCGGCGATCCCACCTGCGAGGGTTTTGCCGCCTCGGCGACCTGCGATGATCGTGAGGTGATTGAAGCGCCGAACACCGATGCCGCCACACAGCGGACAGGCCACATCGGGCGGGATCGCAAATTCTTGCGCGCACTTCGGGCACCAGCGCAGGCGACGCGCGTTCCAGAAGGCGACTTGATAGGGGTTATAGAGGAGCTGCCGCGAGGGCAGCGGGGTCCACTTCGGCATCGCATACACGCCGCCTGACGGCAGCGGGGTCGCGGCTGCGCAGGCACTGAAAACATGGCCGTGATAATTAACAGGGCCGTGTTGGGGAGTTATTTTGGGTCGGGCTCGGTTTCGGTGCGTGCGACGCCGAGAATCGCGCCAGGCGGCACCAAGCGGGGGGCGTCGGTCGGAAATTCGATCTTGAGGGCGAGGACGGTTTGCTGGATGACGCCTTCGTTCTTGAGCGATTGGTGCGTTTTGAAGAGGCCGATGCCTTTGGCGGCTTCGATCGTCATCACCTTGTCTTTGAGATTAAGATGATGGGCGATGTTGTCGACAATCTTGGGCGCCAGCTCGTATTCGAGCCGATCGGCCGGGTCATCGAAGCGGAGCCAGCCATTTTTCGCTGCCAGCCAGAGATATTGGCGGAGCGTGCGGGGTTGAATGCCCACTTCCTTGGCAATTTGCTCGTCGGAGACTCCAGAGATGCGTAGGGCCATGATTTTGGCCGCTTTGGCACGCACATCAGAGTTGGCGGGCAGCTCCCAATAGATTTTTTGGCGTTTGGGGCCCTTTTGAACCTCGGGCCCCTCCGAAATCAGCTGATGGAGGGGCTTGAGAGGCGTCGGTTGGAGCAATTTGCGGGGTTTTGGGGCTCTTTGCGGGGTTTTGATGGGAATTATCGAGGAAATATCGCTATTTTGACGATTTTATGGGTCAAAAGGCTAAATTAACGCGCTTTTTGCGTTAATTGGTCAACTGGCCCCCTTATCGCATTGGGTTGACCGCAGATTTGCCGGGTTGTCGTCGCGGGGGGTGGGGTTGGACAGACGGTACCGGGGGCTTTCCTTACAGGAGGGTACTAGACGAGGCCAAGCCTAGCATAAATGATGCCAATGTGTCAAGGGAAAAGCGCAACCAGAGCGGGAACGCGTATATATAGAGGATAGGGAGGACAAAATGACGCAGGACGTCCGACAGGTGATGGTGCCCATTCTTATCATGCTCGGATTTGCCTTGGCGGGATTGGCGCTCCAGTCGGTACCGGGCCTGCTGTACTCGTTATTTGGCATGCAGATAGCGACCATCATGATCATGTATCGCGAACTGAGTAAGTTGACCAAGATCACCATCGAGTTGCTCGAAGAGATACGAAAAAGGGCCTAAAAAGTCCGAAGTTTGTGGCCCTTTTTTGGACGGAAGGCCCTACAGGCGCTCTCGTTCATCTGGGAATGCTGCAGGTTGACCAGGGAGCCGATCATCGTTTCTAGGGCATCCTGGAGGCCTGCGCGAGGGTGTCTTGGACATGAGTGGGTCATAAGCATAAATCCTGCCAATAAAATTTTGCGGGCGGGTCCCATAGGAGGGGGGTGGGGGGGGCCGGCGCGCGGGGCGCCCCCCGGTTGTGTCGGACGCACGCGCACCTACCACTAATAGCGTACGCCCTTGTCATAGGCTCCAGGCTGCGGCTCGCGAGTGTGCAAACCTTGTGAACGTCCAAGCTAAGCTATAGCCTAACTACCATCGTATCAATAGCTTAGCACTCAAGGCCATCGGACCGCCTGTCCGGTGCGCTCCGAGCGAAGGATAGAGGATCCCCGGTATGTATACTTGGTATACACACCTGACGATGAGGGTCTATTGTGTCAATATCTTGACACAAGACAATATCTTGCCCTACAGGCCAA
>ERZ1292644.1849-Hain-H14-01um-R2-1849-length-10303-cov-3_pt1 | contig 10303 bp, 10 predicted proteins | sample MGYA00564402_ERZ1292644 | MGnify/ENA primary metagenome ERZ1292644 (study PRJEB36523, sample SAMEA6512644) | groundwater metagenome | collected 2019-01-09 | study: AquaDiva: Metagenomics assemblies of 32 groundwater samples | reverse complement strand
GGAGTGTATGACTAATTGCCGTTGTTCGTGGCAAGACGATGGGGATGGCTCATTCACCTGGGTATTGGACGCGAAAGAAAGTTGCCCTACGTGCTTGGATCGAGCGTCGAATAATCCGTATCAGGTAGCATAATGTTCAAAGCTAAAATTGACATATCAGACCTGCAAAAGAAGCTGGCGCAAGTGACCGGCCCAGACTTGACGCGCGACATTGCCCAGGCCGTGGCGAAAGGTGCGATGGAAGCGATCGTGCAGCGAGTGGCCCTGGAGTCCTGAAGCATGTCGATGGATGCGCTGCTAAACGCCGTTCGTGACCGTCTTCGGACGGCGATGGTGCTCACCAACCTGGAATGCGACGTGTGCCCGGACGGAAGGCCCAACCCCGACGCCGGGCAGCGGTTCCTGAGCGTGCATCCCGGCGACATCGCCAGCAACCCGTCCCCGTCCCGCAAGCACGCCCTGGACGAATACTACTCGTTCAAGGTGACCGTGACCGTTCGCTCCGGGCAGAAGCCCTACGACCGCAAGCGAGATGGCGGGGTGTGGACGCTGGCGATGCAGGCCCGCGCCGTCATCCACATGAAAAGCGAAGTCGTGGCCCTCGCTGCCGCGGCCGATCCGTCCTTCCGTATCACCGAGTTCCCGGTGTTCCGGGGCGCGACATACCTTGGCCCGAAGGGGCCGGATTGGTTCTGGGCCGAAGGATCGGAAACCGACCCAACCGGCATCGCCGTTCAACTCAACTTCGGAGAAACCAGGCGCCTGCAATATGTGGATGACGAAGTTGAGTAGTTTCGTAAGATAGTGCAACAATCGTATATTGCGGTTGTGTCCCGGATAGCCCTTATTCTTGCTGGTGAGTGATTCTTGAGGGTAACCGATGAAGCTCTTCCGCTGTTGCAACGAAGCGTGTTCGGTTCAGGGCGACTTCGAGGCCGAAGTCGCTGTCTGTCCCGCGTGCAAGTCCGACGGCCGGGTAAACGCGGATGTTGTGATCGAACTGGTGCCGGTGCATTATTTCGTGAAGGACGCGGCCGGGCCGATCCACACGCCAGCGGGGAACCGCCGCATCGCGTGTATGCCGCTCCGGGAACGTCTTCCGAAGGCAGCATCGGGTGAGCGGAAGGCGGTCACCTGCCCGCATTGTAAGGCCAGCGCGAAGTTCGTGCAGGACGAAGCTGGTGAGGTCGATCAACACGACAACTTCATCGAGAAGAAGATGGCCGCTGAACACGGACTCAAAGCCGTCGTACAAGGACCGTAAGCCAGACACTGCGGCACCACCATTTGCGGGAGAAAAAAAGTGGCCCTTGGCGTGTTCATTGCGGGCAGATACTCAAGCACTCTCAATAGTGTCTCGCTGGGCATTATGCGAGAGGGCTACGAGCTGTCGATGGAACCGCACCATCAACTCATCAACCGCAGCGACGCCTTCGGTGACACGCTCATTGAAACGATCCTGCGGGGCGCGGACTGGGCGTTACAGTGTGACGCCCTGGAATACACCACTGGCCCCAAGAACGCCATCAGTCAGGTGACGGGCACGCTGGGCACGCTGGGTGTCATTGGTCGGCTCGGCTCCGATGTTGCTCAATCTCTCGTTCTCACGTCAACTGCGGGCACGCCGGCGGCAACATCACCTATCTCTCTGACGGCCCTCAAGACAATGCTTGCCCCAAACGCGAACCCACGTCTCAAGTTCACGTCTGAACTTCGTGAGGTTCCCATGCGGTTCGTGTTTTTTCCATTCGATGCAGGCGCTGGCGTCATCACGTTCTTCACCATGACGTGATGGCATCAGAAACAGGGTAACCGTTAATCTCATCGCATGGCCGACGCCAAGCTCGTTATCGAGATCGAGGAAGACCCACGGCCACCAGAAGCGGCCAAGGGCGCTGCCATTTCACCTCTTCCGCCTGCGCCGTCAACACCACCGATCTCGGCTCCGCCTCTTCCGCCTGCTGGGGATCGGCTGTCGGGATCGTTGCTTTCCTACGGCTTGGCGGAACTGCTCAGGAAGTCACAAGATACTCATCCTGTCGGTGTTCCACGCGAAGAATTGCCGGCAAGACCTCCTTTGTCTCCTACCGTTCCAACAAAACCACCGACTCTGCCGGCGGGTGGAATGCCTCCAACCCCACCAGCATTTCCACCGACTCTGCCGGCAGGTGGAATGCCTCCAACCCCACCAGCATTTCCACCGACTCTGCCGGCAGGTGGAATGCCAGTCCCCGCCAGTCCGACAACGGGGATTAGTGATGCCGCCTGGGAACAAGCAAGAGAAAGAGCCAAGATTCAGGTAGACAAGGAAAGGGAGCACGAAGCCGACCTCGACGCGATTCGCAAAAGCCGAGGTGGGCGAGAGAAGTCGGAAGCGAGACACGAACGGATTGCCGGTTATGCGAAGTGGATTCCTGGTCAGCTCGCTCATGCTGGTCAAGCTGTTGGGACCGCTGCTATTGGTGCGGCCGCGGGAGCGCGTGGTGGTTACCTCGCACCAGCGGCAATGGCTGGGATCGAGCTCGCTTCAACGGCCCTGTCGAAGCTAGGGCCGTATGGCATGGCCGCGGGGGCAGCGTTGCAAGCTGTGGGGAAAGTCGGTTTGGCCGCAAGCGAAACCGTGGCCGCGTTTGTGGCACGCGGTCGTGAGCTGTCTGGGTACAGCGGGCAACTCGCTGGGGCAACTGCTCAGGCCGATGTGCGCTCGATGGTGGCCGATATCCGCGAGGCTCAGGAACTCGGGCCGCAACTGGCAGCGATGATCGACAACCAAAGCAAACTTGAAACCTCGTTTCGCGAACTACTACTACCGATCAAGGAATGGCTGCTTGGATTTCTGAACGAGGGGATCAATTTCACACTTAAAGCTCTTCCGGATGTTCTCGAATTACTCAACGGAATTCTTCAAGGCGTGACGTTGGGGACTGGCCGGTCCGCCTCCATCGACAGGACGATCAAGCGCATCCGCGACATCATCGACAAGGCCCCAGAAGCCGATCCACTCATCGACATATTCCTGAAAGCCGCTGATGGCTTCAAGGCACCGATGATGCCTGCTCCGCAAGTGATCGGAGGCGGAGCGCTGGGGATTCCGATTGTCGGGATCATGGATAGAGGGGTGGTGAAACCATGACTCTTCCGGCGCTCGGTAAGTGCAACTACAACGGCGTGGAGTTCCCATCGAACGTCGAGACGACGGAGTTCCGCGGCACGCCGACGTACAGTTCCGACGGCCGAACCATCACGCATACCGTGTTCTCACTCACCCTTCGGGCCACCTTCACGGACGAAGAAGAGATTGGTACTGACTCGCAGATGATAAATATCATCCCACGGTTGACGCAGCCAGCCAGCAAATTGGTTTACGACGGGCGTGGGTTTGGGAATATCGTCGTCAATGCGGGCGGGACATTCGATGTTGCTTGGGGGCCGAAACCGCGCGTTCTCTCGCTGAAACCGATCGGGGCTGGGCTCGCTGTCGAAATGACTTGGCAGGTGGAATGGTCGGTTCCCACATGCAACGACGCCGTGTACAAGAACTTCCCGATGGAGTTCACCTACAAGATCACTTACGACATCGACAAGAGCGGATACACAGTGCGGCACTACTCTGGAAAGGTCGTAATTCCACAAACGCGGCAATCGCCGGACAATCGCATCCCGTACACGTCGGCCGACGCATGGCGGGAAAAAGTTACTCCTCTTACGATCACTGGCTTCGAGCGCATTTCGCGGAACTTTGAACTATCCGAAGATCGCCGAACGCTGACGTTCTCGATTGTAGATCGGCAATTGCCGCCGTGGGCACCACCAGAAGGTTGCATCGAGGCCGAGGCATCGCATACATACACATCGGACGCCGGGAAAATTTTCAACTGGACCGGAACTATTACCGGCAAGTACGAACTGGCTCGCGGGGTAAACGTCGGCGTGGCCGTGAATGCGTTCTTTGCACTTCTCAAGGATCGGATCGGCATCGCGCGGGGGAATATCAAGGGATTCGATCCCGGTAAAAAGGGGGACACAAAGGCTGTAGTTCTGCCGGCGCAATTCGCGATGGAGGAAACCAACCTGTACGGCAAAATGATTACATCGTTTCGGTGCGTGTACCGGGTGTTGCCCGCGAGCTTGAGTGAGATTCTTCGCGCAGGTGGAATGTGGCGTCCACTGCCGAGAGCGGCATCAGCGCCGTATGACCAGTGGGAAGCGAGTGTCGGTGTCGGCGTGGCACAAGGATCGTCTCGAGGTCATGCTAACCTCAAGTTCACTCCGGGTGAGGACCGAATCGTTGATCTGTGTGCCGTAAAGCCGAACCCGAACGTGAGCCAGAACGCGCCACCGCCGGGGTTCATCGGCGGTGTTCCGGCCAACGACTTGTACGCAGCATTCCCACCGCCCACGCCCGAGGGCTCGTGGCTGTATTACAACTCGGCGCTCACGATTGAATCCGACAACGGCGTGGTTACGGCCAAGCCACTGCCCGACAAAAAAGAAATCGAATCCAAAACCGCTCAGGATTCATGGAACGCTTTGGCGGGTGGCGCATCAATGCCGGGTACGGATTCCGACGGGTCGGTTCCCTACGCGCCGACTCCGAATGCCGGGGACACTGGTACTCAGCAACGGATCACGCCGACTCTCTACCTTCGGCTGACCGGGCAGGCCCAACGGGCGATGTATCCGATCCCCGTTCCGGAGATATTTGAGATTTTCGGCGTCAAGCCGACACTCATCAGCCGGGTTGACCGAGGGGAGGGATTCACGCAAGGGATCGTTGGCGATATGCTTTACCCGATCTATCACGCGACGTTCAACCTGCTCTACGTTCTCGGCAAGGTACCGGTAAAAGGCGGGGCAATTAATCCCCCGGGGAACCCACTGATAACGCTGGGCATCATGACGGTAGCACAAGCGGCAAAGGCGGCAGCAGCGGCAGAGGTGGCAGAGGCGGCTCCAGTTGCTCCACCGGCTGCTCCGAAGGATGCCGCAAAGCTGAAAAAGATAATACAACGAGTCAAAAACCTGAATCCGTACACCTAACTTTTCACTTGGGAGAATCATGCTGAATATCCTCGAAATTCCAGATTCTGGGTTCATCACGGTCAAACTCGCCACGGGCGAGCAAGTCCAACTCGACTGCTACGAGACCTATAACCAGATTATCGACCTGAGCGGAAAGAACAGCGACGACGACAAGCCGCTTCACGAGTTTCATCAGGCGGTTGTCGAGCTGCTCATGTCGAAAGGTCTGCCGCGGGTTTCGCACTTCCAGGCCGACGTGTTCGTGAAGCGGCTTCAGGAGGCGGTGGCCGCGCTAAAAAAAACCGTGGGCTTCGTAGCGACGCCAGACTCGCCGCTATCTACGGAGCCGGAGTCCTCGCCCTCCCCGGCGGCGTGAAACTCGGTTTGCTCGCCAACATCCCGGTTGTGAACGCCGAACGCACGCTGGCATCGGGAAAGACGGCTCATCTGACAACCGATGAGTACCGGCAACTGGTGCTGGCGGCAACCGGTTCAGAGACCGTGGCTCGCGACGCGGCTCGGGAACGGGCGGCGGCGATCATGAGGGCAGGCGGCACTCCGCGATAAAGCGGGTAACCTGTATTTTCCAAGCATGTCTACCGCCGTTCTCCAACTCACCCGGCCCAGCCAGACCGCGGGCTACGTTCCGCATGTCATGATGGGGTCGCGGCTGGCCCTGGCCCTCGACGGCCGCCCTCGATTCACCTGGATGGAAGCCGAACGGATGCGGCTCGATCCGCAAGTTCAGTTCGGTCTGCGGATTCTCCGCGCCCCGCTCTGGGGTGTGACCTGGAAAATTCACGCCGACAGCGCGGCTGTTGAGACGTGGATCGACCGGCAGTTCGGACACATCTACCGGCGGCTACTCCCGCGGATCGTGCGGATGTACGAATACGGCGTTGCAGCTGGCGAGGTGACGTTCAAGGCGGGCCGGGCCAACGGCAAGACGCGAGTCCTCTTCGACGACTATCACGAGCTTCATCCTCGCGACGCCCGGCCGTTGGTTTACGAGCGTGGCAAGCGAGCCGGTCAGAATGCCGGACTGCACGTTCTTGGTGGCAACTCCGGATCGGGGTCGATTTACCTGGATCGAAGGCACTCGCTCTGGTGCAAGGGCGAAGCGGAATACGGCGACTGGTATGGCCGACCGCGACTCGCGGGAGCATACGAGCCGTGGCTGGAGAAGCGGGGCAGGCACGGTGCCATCGACATGCGCCGGCTCTTCTACAAGAAGGGGGCGTTTCGCGGCCCGGTGATACGGTATCCCATCGGCCGAACCGACATGGGTTCGCCCGGCGAACCGCTGTTGATGAGCAACCAGGACATCGCTCGCGAACTCGTGGAGAAGTTTGAGAGCGGCGGCGTGCTCGCACTTCCCAACATCAAGGCGGCCGACGGCAGCGACTTGTGGGCGTGGGAAGATCCCAAAGCGTTTTCCGACGCGGCCGGGTTCCTCGATTACCCAAAACAACTCGATAAGGAAATCTTGATCGGCCTCAGCATCCCGCCGGAGCTCGTGGAAGCGGCGACCGTGGGCAGCGGCTATTCCGGCCGGGCGATTCCCGCTCAGGTGTTCTTCTCGTCGATGGATGAGATTGCGGGAATCGTGATCGAGACCATCGACCGGCAGGTGATGCGGCAACTGGTGCGGCTGAACTTCGGGGCGGTCAATTACGAAATTGAACCGGACTCGCTCGCGAAACTGGTGAGCCAGTCCGGGCCAGGCGGAGGCGATCAACAGACGAAACCGGGTCAGCCGCCGGCGTCTGGCGACGGTCCCAAAGGCGGATCGATCCCGTACACGGGACCGCACGGCGGTCAGGGGTTCCAGAACTCCAAAACGGGCAAGGTTTCCTATGGCAAGCACCAAGTGCGATTGTCCCTTGAGGATAAACGCCGCAAGAAGCGGCTACGCCGGATGCGTTTGTCCTGGACGTACTCCGCGGGGCCGCGGGGCGGGCATCGGTGGGTGAGCGCCACGGGTGAGGTGCGCTATCAGGAAGAGCAGCCGACCGACGCATCGATGGCCGGACCGGAGACGGTGTTTCAGCATCCTGCCGTGCAGAAGGCGGGTTTCACTGGCAAAGAACCGAACGCCGAAGCGATTCGCGCGAGATACCAGGACGAGGCGGAGTCTAATGGCATCGACCCCGAGCAGATGCACCGCAGCGCGGCAAATCTGCTCGATTACGCATTGCATCGTTCGGGTGGTGGCAAACCCATTGACCGCGGGTTGGAGCTACACGCGGCTTATGCGTCGGCTCACGGCGATCTCGTGCGTGAACGGGGGAAGAAAGTCGCATCGACCAAGTTTGGCGAAACGTACTTCGACCACGACTCATCGCAGAAACGGGCAGCGAAATACATGAAGGCCATCGAAGCGGGGACCGATGCCCTCGACGCGGAACACCTCGACGCTGACACCCGTTCGGCTGTTGCCGAAGATCTCGCGACATTGCCGCCCGAAAAACTTGCCGGGCATCTGGCCTGGCTCATCGAAAACGCCGACGACGATTCGGCTGAGATGACGGTTGTGCGTGCCGCCGCGAAGTTGCGACCAGCGACACAACCGCCCGCGTTCAGTGGCGACGCGGGCAAATACTCGATCTTGACAGTTGGCGTACTCAGCGATGCCGAACGTGCGGACATCGAATCGGTTGCTCACTTGTCGCCGGGGGCGATGCTCAACAAAACCGCTAAGGGCTTCATGCTCGTTCCGGACGGAACCGCACTTTACAAAGCACTCGACGTGTTCGGTGCGGAAACTCTTCCGGCTGACGATGACGAAGGCTTGCAAAGTCTTTTCGATGGGATCGGCGAACACCCACAGGTTCCGCAGTCAGCGGTTCCCGCGAGTGCCAAGAACTTCGGCACGACATCAGGGGCACTCACGCCTGACGCTGTGCCGGACGACTGGAATCCCAATGCCGTTGACCTCTACAAGCGTCTGGACGACAAGGGCCAGTGGTATTTGCTCAAGCGGTCTGAGGGCAACCCGGAGGCCGATGAGAGCGGCACCTACGTCATCGTGTCGCGGAAGGACGTTCCCGACTTGTCGCGACTGCCCGCGCCGTACTGGAACGATCTCGACACGGCACCGGGCACGCGAAGCGAACTGGTGGAAGAGACTGAGAAGCGGCAAGAAAAACAGTCGGTCGAAGGAGTGAAAGCCAAGCGGGAGATTCAAGAGACGCCGAAGGCTCGCGAGTTCATGAAGCTTGCCGGGAAGTACAAGGGCGAACACCTGCGGACGGGGAATCTCGTGCGGAGCGATGAAGCGATCAAGGATCGCGTGCAAGGGTGGGCGGGTCAATACATGTTCGATTTGGACGGTGCCACGGATGATTCTGACCGTAACACGGTCGAACACCTCGACAACCTCGAATCGGCGTTGACGGATGCTCGCGAACACGAACCGGAACACGAGTACGATCCCGAAGGCATCGACTTTGAACCGGACACGTCTTTGCTCATCCGCGACAGCAAGAGTGGGTTCCGCGTTCACGACACGCGAGCCGAACATGTCGATGCTGCTCGCGATACAAGCGAGATGTTCTCCGACTGGGAAGACACCACTAACGTCGAGGTGCAGGCATCCCGCGAGCGGGCTCAGGAACAATCGCAGGAGTACCGCGACGGACTTCGCGAGCGGTTGCAAACGATCCGGGATGCCGCCCAGAAGGTGCTGGCGCTGCCCACCGACCGCATCACCCCGGAAGCCCGCGAACAGGCTGCCGAAGTCAACCGGCACGCTCTGAAGACGCTGGGGCGACTAACTCGCAAGGTGAATATGTCGATGACTGACCCGGCCCGTAAACTGTGGGAACAGGCCAGCGGGCCGGTTCTCGCCGAACGCGAACTGCCTTCTTCCGTTCGGATGGCTCTCGGCTCAAATCTAATACTTCGCGAAGTCAAATCCGGCGTGCATCGTTGGGTAAATCCCAATAAGGACGAAGCGAGCGAACAGCACGCACGGCATCCCGTCACGGGCGAATCGGCAAACGACGCCCACGAACGCATCGCCGCCGCCAAAATCGCGAAACCACTGGCTGCCGCCCCCATCCCCGCCAAACGTGCCGCGCCGGGTTCGCAACTTACCAGCGAGCAACGCGAACGGGCCAAGGAACTCGGTATGACTGGCACGTTGCCGCCGCCCGATGTCCCCCTGGCGAGTATTAAGTTCGCGTCGGCGGACATCTCGCCGGAGGACGCAAAGTTCAAGCCAATCATGCAATGGGATCAGAAAACCAAAAGTGGCCGCATCTCGCGACAATACCGATACACTCAGGAGTTTCACGACCGAAACGCGGCCGCGAAGTTCGACCGCGTGAAAAAGGTCGAACCGCATCTTGCCGCCGCGAAGACGGCGATTTCCGCCCAGGTCGCGAATGAGCAGTTGCCAGAACGGAGCCGCGATGCCGCTGCCATCGCGAACATTATCGCTGAAACCGGACTCAGACCGACCGACGAAAAGACATCCATCGCGCATGGACATTACGGGATTGCTTCGTTGCTCGCCAAGCACGCGGTCGTCGAAGGCGATTCGGTAAAACTCGATTTTATCGGCAAGGAAGGAGTTCAAAACCAAACGACAATCACCGATCCAGAGAGCGTGGCGTACCTCAAGAAAAAGCTCAAGACCAAAACCGGCGATACCCCGCTGTGGCTCGCGAACAGTGCCGACGCAGGCGCGGTGTTGAAAAAGGCGGTCGTGAGTACGAAGGGTCCGGCGGATGTGAAACTCAAAGACCTGCGGACGATCAAGGCAACGCAAACGGCCGCGAGGGTGGTGAGCGAATACACGGGACCGCCACCGCCGTTGACGGGAAACGCGAAGAAGGATGAGCGGGCGATTGTGTCCGCGATTCTCGCGATGAGCGGCGAAGTGGCAAAGGTGCTGAACAACACAGCGAGCCAAGCGAGAGACAACTACATTCACCCGGAGGTATTCAAGACATGGCTGATGAAGCTGCAATCGAAACCCCGGACATCGACGACGGCGAAATAGACGTGGAACGGTACGATCTCCCCGACGCTTCGGAGATTACCGACCCGTATCTCCGCGATCTGTGGACGGCGGTTTTCAAGAAATTCCAGGGCGGCGAGTATGTGGGTGAAGAAGAGGCATCGATCTATCAGGAAACTTGAGATGCTTGATACACATTGTCTTTACCGTCAACTCTCAGCCGATGCGTTCGTGCGATACGATCCGTCGGCCGATTCCTACGTCGTGGTCGCGGCGGACAGCGTTCCCGCGCTCGTGCCGGCAGTGCAGGATCGG
>ERZ1292644.1848-Hain-H14-01um-R2-1848-length-10309-cov-5_pt1 | contig 10309 bp, 12 predicted proteins | sample MGYA00564402_ERZ1292644 | MGnify/ENA primary metagenome ERZ1292644 (study PRJEB36523, sample SAMEA6512644) | groundwater metagenome | collected 2019-01-09 | study: AquaDiva: Metagenomics assemblies of 32 groundwater samples | reverse complement strand
CGTCGTACAAATGATTTAGGTGATTCGGCTGTAGATGATACATTACTGTATCGTGCTAGTATTTTAATTGAAGAAATTGAAGGCGTAGTTGGGCAGCATGCTATTCAGACGATTATTGAACGCTTGCCAATTAACGATGTAGCATACTTAAGAAACATCATCAATGAGCCTCCTTTTGGGGTTAATACTAAAGTGGACATTATCTGTCCATCATGTACTTGTGAATTTGAAATTGAAATGCCACTTGAATCAAATTTTTTCTTCCCACGGCGCAAAGAACAAGGAAAGAAACCGATGACATCGACTCAGCAGTAATAGGGCAAGAAGAAGAGGAATACGATGCAATCGATGAAGCTTGTCTTCAATACGAAGACACATTAAACGAAGAAATATTCTTTTTCTTGTATCATATGAAAATTCCTGAATCAGGTTCTATGTCGATGCCGGTTTATCGAAGAAAGTGGATGATCAAACGCTTTGTAGATCAAAAGCGTAAAGAAAATGAAGAAGTCGAACGCGCCAAGAGAGCGGCTGCTAACAAATAAAAACAGGGAGCTTTAGCTCCCTGTTTTTATGTCTATTACCTCAATCGATTAAGTAATCCTTCGTAATAATACTGTTCTTCAAATTGATGATTAACTATCAATCGTGGAAGATATCTGACCATAGTTTCTACATTTTTAGCAGTCTGATCAAGTCTGATAGATTCCCAAAGCTTAAATAACGTTCCAGTCATTGTCATATCGTTTACAAGCACATTCAACCTATACTGCATCAATCCAATTCCATAAACACCTTCAAGTCTGTTCCAATCTTCATCTAGCGCATCTTGCAATAACTCTTGACTCTTTTTAACCAAATCGGTTGGCACTTGTGTTGGACGACTTGCTATAATTTCCAAATACCGACTATGCAAAGTGTCGATATACGGACAACGAGTATGAATCGGCTCTAGCTCCCAACTAATAATATCCCATTTGTGGTCATAGCAAGTTGAGCATTCATTTTCAGAAGTCCTAAAATTAGCCAAAGTGGTATCAACTACATTGAGAAATCTGTTGAGAGTGTACAGGTATGTAACCTTAATTTGATTTTGAATGAAATTCATCCATTGATAAATAGTTTCATTTCTCATTTCTCCCATTGAGGCTGTATTGACGAATAAGTCATAGTTCCTACTGCCTAAATTTGGTGAAAAAACAGATGGAACAAAAACATAATCATATTCATCTATCTTTTTAATGTCTTCTGTAGAGGTCACATATAATGACTTCTTATCTGGGAAATTCAATTTCATATAAGTATATGAAAAAATCAAAGTTTCCGGTAGATCCACAATGGTATATTTGCAGTTTGGCAACAACAAAGCAAAAGTTCTTGCTTGATGTCCGGCTCCACCGCCTAATTCAATGATATGATTAATATTGTTTTTATCAATTTGCCGGAACAGACGATGTGCAACTGATAAGGTTCTTAAGAAATTGCCAGTCAAAGTTCTGCCGTTTCTAACAGTTTTATTCCTAGAATGGACAAATCTTGATTCTTGAATGGATTCATCCATTTCAAAAATATTTAAGCCATCTTGTTTTTGTTTAGCGAGCAGCCATTCGATTTGTTTTTGTCTGATATGTGGCATGTCATTGCCGTTATTCCAAACTCCACTGCCACAAGCATTTTCAGGAGGAAAATTGATAGAATACATGAATGTTTGATCCACATTATCAATCAATTCTTCAGCAGAATTAGATCTAGATACGATACTGCCAATATCGCTCATGTTATTGGTCCAAATTGTATCTAATTTGGTATCATAATTAATTCTTTGATGATAAGCCATTACTTGATTATAACAATCAACAACTTCTTCTAAAAGAGTCATGTCTCTCCTTGTAAATCCACTTCTTAATTTTTGAATATATTCTTCAGTTGGTAGTTTAACTTCTACTGTAGCACTTAATCTCTCCACATGGTGACTAATATGATCTCGGTGTCTTTTTCCACTATGGATAGAAATATGCTCTATCATAACTTCTGAAAGATCACAAGTTCTACCAGCCGCTTTATAAATTTGCCACAAAGCAACATCTGCACTCCACGCTGGGTATTCAGATGGGATTGCAAATCCAAGTGTCCTAGCACCTTCTATTGTGACTAACGGGAAGCAACAGTAATCCAGTCCTTGACGGTTAAGCAACGCATCGCTCATAAACCCATATGCAATACGATCTGGTTTATCTGCCAAATAAGCTTCCATTTTTCTACAAATTATATCATCCCATCCAGGCGTCTTAAATTCAGTATCATCATTGGAAATTATTATGTATTTTCCTTTGCTATGATCCATGCTAAGCCAATTAAGATAATCCCTATTCAACATTCCACTACGTTGTCTTGAATAGAATTTAACAAAAGAATATTTCCTTCGCATGACTATGACAGCTTTTTTAGTTTGCACGTCGTCGTCATCAATGCCTACTAACACTTCTATCCTATTCTTATCAGAAACAGTATCTTGAATGCTTTTTAGCATATTGTTCAACAATACAGTTCGCTCACGAGAAGCCAATACGATTGAAATATCCATTTACAACCTTACATTTAAAATGTTCAAGCCACTAAACTATAAATAACAAAACACCTATAAAGTTTCAAAATGATTCAAAACAAAAAAATAGTCGTGCTGACGGAAAAATTCTGTGACCTAAACCCTTGTCTAGGAACAACTAGCGCCTATTCAAATGTAATTGGCTCTTTGATTTCTGCTGGGATTAAAGATATTCGTATTAGGCATTACGATGAGTATCTCTTGAGATTTCAAAAATCAATTGATGACACTTTAATTGAAGAAGCAAAAGAAAACAAGCCGGACTATGTTTTTTGTAGTTATTATCCTTTTATGGACTCTAGAAACATTAAATTAGATACTTTTGAAAAATTTAGAAAAATGGGAGTGCCTGTTATATTTATATGGTTTGATTTTGGGCACGCTCAAATTAGAAATTTAGCACTTCAGGTTGGTAGTCTTGTAGGTAACTTAAATGTTGTTGTTGATACAATCGATCAAGTAAATAATGAAAATTTTATTTCGATGTGGGTTCCACAAGACGAAAGACTCTTTCATCCGACAGAAAAAGACATTGATGCTTGCTTTGTTGGCACGGTCAACAACTATCCTACCAGACGAATGTATCTTGATTTTATCAAATCGAAATTCCCTCTTTACGTTTCAGGTGGTCAACGCGAACATTGTTTAAGTATAGAAGATTACGCTACTATCATTGGAAGATCAAGAATATCTTTAAATTTTCCCGATAAATCAGATGGCACAGTTCAAGCGAAGTGCCGTATTTATGAATCTATGTTATGTGGCTCATTGTTGTTAGAAAAAGATAATGAGGCTATTAAAAAATGGTTTGATCCTATGATTCATTATGTTCCTTTTAGCAACGAACAAGACTTATTGGATAAAATTAACTATTATTTAGAACATCCTGACGAAAGGAATGCAATCGTCTCTACAGCTTTAAATAAAATGAAAACTGATTACAGTAGTGAAAAATGGTGGACAACAGTTTTAGAAAAGGCTAAATGAAACCAAAATTATCAATTGTGATGCCAGCAATTCGCATAAACCAATGGAAGAAGGTTTATGACTCCATACAACTTGATTTTCCTTGGGAGATAATTATCGTATCGCCTTATGACTATCCAGCAGGATTATTGCCAACACATAATGTTAAATATGTAAAAGATATGGGATCTCCTATGCGAGCTTCTTGTATAGGAGCAAGCCTAGCAGAAGGAAGGTATTTCACTTGGATAGCTGATGATGGCATCGTAATCTCTGAAACCATTAAAAATGCCATTGCTATTTTAGACAATGATATTAACGGCAGATTAGTTGTTGTGACCAAATATCTGGAAGCATGTTCTGAAGTTCATCCTGACTCATATTACAAGCTAACTAATGCTTATCCAAAATCGCCATATATTTCTGATGATTGGTGGATTTTTAATACAGCAATAATGCACACAGACTACTATGATTATTTGGGAGGATGGGATTGTATATTTGAAACCAATGCAATTGGACATGCTGATTTAGCTGTCCGCGCTCAAAGAGACGGTTGTGCAACTATAATGCTGCCAGAACCATTGTTGAATTGTAGTCACGGACATGAGGATCATAAGCCAATTGAAGAGGGTCATGTCAATAATGATGAACCGATATATAAATCTATTTACAATTCATCTGACTGCATGAACAGAACAAAAATTAACATTAATAATTGGAAAAAAACACCTATGGTGTGGAATAGAAGGTTTAAATGAAATGTGCTTATGACCTATCAGTAGTAGTCCCCGGAATTCGTAATGAGCATTGGGAAACTTTACGCGACCACATGAAACATGCTTGTAAAAAATATTCATACGAAATTATCTTCAGTGGTCCTCACGCTCTGCCAGAAAGTCTTCAAAAAGAGCTAAATGTTAAATATATCAAAAACTATGGCAATCCTAGTCGTGCTTTTCATTTAGGAACACGTATAGCTGATGGTAGATGGGTATGCATCCTAGCTGACGATGCTCATTTGTACCACGACAGCATCGATAAGACGCTTGATTTGCTAAATGAAAACAATCCAGATAAAGACATTGCTGTTTTGCGATACTGTGAAGGAGAACATCATAGTGGAGCAGAGCCTCCGATGGGTTATTGGACTGCTGGTTATCATGGGGATACCAAGCAACCCGGCATTAATCCTGCCTGGAAATTGTCTTTAACACCTATGGTGAGTCTAAAATATTACAATGAATTGGGTGGTATCGATTGCTTATACGAACACGTCAATTTCAACATGATTGATTTCGGATTTAGAGCTACAAAAAATGGCAGTAATATTCTTTTATCGCCAACACTGGTAATGAATTGTGATTTTGAACCTAATCGCACTGCCGAATCTCATTCGGTAATCAATGCTTATGAAAACAATGATCGTGATTTGTTTTTCAAAATGTATGCCGACAACAATCGTTCAATTAAAATTGAAGAAAATTGGCAAGTGTCTGAGCCAGTATGGAAAATGAAAAAATACTAAACATTAAAATATTAGTTACTGGCAAGAATGGCTTAATGGGCTGTGCATTACAAAAAACACAAACTCCAGGACACGAGTTTGTGTTTATAGGCAGAGAAGAAGTAGATTTAACTAATGAACAAGAAGTTGAATCTATGTTTCGTATTTTGAAACCTGATTGGGTGATCCATACGGCTGCAAAAGTAGGGGGTATCGGCGGGAACATTAATGAACCTGCTGATATGTTCCATAAAAACATCTTAATGAACACTCATATCATTCACTATGCTTATAAATATAACGTTCAAAAACTATTAGCTTTTTCGTCTGTGTGCGTTTTTCCGGATGGAATACCTGTTCTTCGTGAAGATTTGATGCAGCAGGGTGAACCGTATCATACACAATTCGCTTACGCGACAGCAAAACGTGCAATTGATTCACAAATTAAATCTTATAAGAAACAGTATGGAGAGAGGCAATATTGCAGTATCATTCCTTGTAATATATTCGGACCAGAAGATTACTACAATTTGCAGTCTGGGCATGTGATCCCATCATTAATTCATAAGATTTACTTGGCTAAAAAGAATAATACGCTTCTAACTGTTTGGGGAGATGGATCAGCAAAACGTGAGTTTATCTATTCGCATGACATTGCAAGAATTGTGTTAGAAATAATCAATTTAGATACCATTCCAGAACGAATCATTGTTTCTAACAATAATCAAATAACAATTAAAGACATGGTAGAAAGATTGTGTTACGAAGCCGGTTATGAACGTGAGATAATTTGGGATACAACAAAACCTAATGGACAACATGCTCGTCCTTCTGATTTGACATTATTGAATAGTTTGATACAAAAACCCAATTATACAAACATGAATATGGCTCTTAAAGATTCATACAATTGGTTTGAAATCAATTATCCTAAAGTAAGGATGTAAACATGGAAAAAACAGCACTTGTTACAGGCACTACAGGTCAAGCTGCGCCATATTTGATAAATCTTTTACTTTCTAACGGATACAAGGTATATGGTTTAATTCGCAGAACCAGCAATGCTGGCAAAAAACGAGTTGCCCACTTATTGGATCGGATTGAACTTGTAGATGGCGACATTACTGACCAGTATTCACTTATTCAAGCGATTGAAAAAACTAAACCTGATGAGATCTACAATCTTGCAGCACAATCTTTGGTTCCTATTTCTTTTGAACAACCAGAATTAACTACTGAAGCGACAGGTTTTGGAGTTTTGAAACTTTTGAATTCAGTTAAGATTGTCAACCCAAAAATAAAAGTATTACAAGTTTCTTCTTCAGAAATGTTCGGTAAAGTACATGAAATTCCACAAAAAGAAACCACTCCATTTCATCCGCGTAGTCCATACGCTACTGCAAAATGTTTTGCTCATTGGACTGCTGTGAATTATCGTGAGAGTTATGGAATGCATATTTCGACTTCAATTTGTTTCAATTTTGAATCAGTCAATAGAGGCATGGAGTTTGTTACTAAAAAAATTACTGATGGGGTTTGTAAAATTGTTCGTGGCGAAACCAAAGAGCTTAGATTAGGAAATATCCATGCCAAGCGAGATTGGGGACACGTTGAAGATACAGTTAGAGCAATGCATCTGATCTTGCAGCATTCCGTTCCAGATGATTTTATTGTTGCTACAGGCGAAACTCATTCAGTTGAAGAATTCCTTGAAATAGCTTTCGGTCATTTCAAATTGAATTGGCAAGATTATGTTGTTATTGATCCAGCATTAATTCGTCCTGCTGAAGTAGACATTCTTTTAGGTGATAACACCAAGATACGAACTACTTTAGGTTGGGAACCTAAGATCAAATTTCATGATTTAGTAAAAATGATGATAGAAGCGGAGATGACCATATGAAATATGAATTATCAATGTGTTTGGCTGGAATTCGTCCTCATTTTTGGAAAAGACTATATGATTCTGCAATAATCTCTTGTAGTCGATACTCTTGGGAAATGGTTATAATTAGTCCAAATGATTTACCACCAGAAATGCAGGGATTAGACAATGTAAAATACATTTATGATAAAGGATGTCCTACCAGAGCAACACAACATGGTGCTGCCGAGTGTTCGGGTAGGCTGTTAATGTTTCCATGTGACGATGGAGTATTCATACCAGAAAGCTGCAATCAAGCCATTGATTTATTCAATGCTGCTGGCGGTCCAAAAGACGGTATGGTTCTTCGCTATAAGGAAGGTGCTGGAATGAATGCACCTTCCTTCCCTATAGAATATTGGAACGCCAGATATCATCTCGGTGATGGCAACCTTAGATTTGGAAATAATTGGAAAATAGCACCCCAACCAATGCTGAATTTAGACTACTACAAACAATTGGGTGGTGTTGATTGTGTTACTTTTGAATGCATGTCCTGGGCGACATGGGATCTATGCTGTAGAATGCAAAGAGATGGAAGTAATTTTCATCTTTCTCCAATAGAGGTAATGGATGCCGACAACTATGGAGAATGTGGTGTAGATCACGCTCCTATATTCTACGCCCACTCTGTTGATCAGCAAGCATTTATGAACATACACACGACTTCCCTAGCTGAGAGTCGTATCAATATAGATTTCGATAATTGGAAAAAACTGCCAGAAATTTGGGCAAGAAGGTGGGGAGGATGAGAATCTTAATCACAGGTGGGACTGGCTTCCTTGCCAAGAACATCATTCCTGTTTTGAGCAAATATGAAGTCTTTGCTGTTGGCAGCAAAGATTATGATCTATTGGATTCGTATCAATGCGATTTAATGTTTGATAATATCAGACCTGACTATGTTTTACACTTAGCAGCTAAATCAGGCGGCATTCTGTCTAACAAACAATATCCGGCAGACTTCTGGTATCAAAACATGTTGATCACTGGAAACATCTGGGAATACAGCAAACGATATATGCCTAAAAAGCTCATTGTTGTTGTACCGGGATGCACCTATCCAAGTAATGCTCCAGTTCCAGTCGTGGAAAACAGTATGTGGGATGGCTTCCCAGATTTGTATCCTGCTCCTGGTGCGTTGGCTAAAAAAATGTCAATCACAGCAAGTTATGCCTACAAGCAACAATACGGATTGAATTCAACCATTGTTATTCCAGCTAACGCATATGGAATAAATGATTTATTTGATGAAGTTCATTCACATGTCATACCTGCTTTAATGTTGAAAGTTCACAAAGCCAAACAAGAAAATCTTAAAGAAATTACTTTTTGGGGAACTGGAAAAGCAATAAGAGACTTCATTTATGCAGAAGACATCGCAAACTGCATTCCTTATTTCATAGAAAATGAAATCAAATTTGCTTCTGAGAATCCTTGCTTGGAAAATGTGTGCAACGTATCAACAGGAATAGGAACTTCCATCAAAGAGCTTGCAGAAACTATTGTAAAAATAGTGGGCTATCATGGAAATGTCAATTGGGACATATCAAAACCAGATGGACCCGCTAACAAGACATTTAGCAACGTAAGGATGAAAAGTTTGGGATTAAAATGCGAGACTACAATTGAAGAAGGCATTAGAAGGACATACGAATGGTTTCAGAAAAAATTGGCATAATTGGCGGCAGTGGTTTTATCGGCAGTAATCTACAGCAACATTTCGGAGAAATTGCTAAAGTTGTTCCACGTCTTGATCGAAATAGATTTCGTCATCAATATGACATTTTGATTAATGCTAATGGAAATTCAAATAAAAGATTGCCAGAAACTCAACCATTACAAGATTTTGATCTGTCTGTTCATAATACCTTAAAATACCTAATCGAATACAATCCAAATCTTTACATCCACATTTCTTCTTGTGAAGTCTATACTGGCGATACTTATGAGAATTCCGAATTAGATGTAGCCAAAATGAGTCGTTATGGTTTGAGTAAATATTTATCAGAATGTCTGGTGAGAAACTATTGTAAAAAATGGCTGATATTAAGATTGAACGGTCCAATAGGACCAGGGCTTAAAAAAGGAGCGATATACGATATCTTACATGGAAAGAGACTTTGGGTGTCTGCCGAAAGCCGCTTTCAATTGCTCCATACGAAGTATATTTGTAAATTTATTGATACTTTATTAAGTAATGGCGTAACCAATGAGATTTTCAATTTAACTGGACCTGATTCTGTTTCATTAAACGATGTTATCGCTTTACACAAACCCGTAGAATATCCAGAAAATCCTATTATAAATCATAATTTCAATGTTGAAAAAGCTAACAAATTAATGAATTTACCAAGTTCTATAGAAAGTGTGAGGTTGCTATGAAACTCAATTTAGGATGCGGCACAAAGAAAATGCCGGGATTTGTCAATGTAGACCTGCGATTCAATCCAAACCCTACAGAAGAGCCAAATAAACTGTATTCTGAACCAGATGTGATTGATGATGTGTCCAAATTGGAGAAATTTGAGGACAACACCATTGATTTGATCTACTGTTGCCATGTTTTTGAACATTTTAAGAAAAACGAACGATTGAATGTGTTGAAGCGGTGGTTTGAGGTGCTGAAACCAGGAGCTACGTTGCGTTTAGCCGTGCCGGATTTTGAAGCCGTAGCAAAAGGCTATGTGAACAAGATCGTGCCTCTGGAGAAGCTGTGGAGTTCTTTAAATGGCTCTCAAAGACATCCTTATGACTTTCACTATCATTGCTATGACTTTGATCACTTGAAAAGTGACCTTGAATCAATTGGATTTACAAATGTCAGAAGATATGATTGGCGGAAAACCGAACATGCAGATATCGATGATTATAGCAGAGCATATCACCCCCACATGGATTTCGATGGATTTCATCTAAGTCTAAATGTGGAGGCGGATAAGCCTTTAACTTCTCTTTAATCGACTAATTACCTTTTCTAAGCGAGATATTGATCCATTTATCTGATCTCGCATCTGCTTTTCGTTCCAATTAACAAAAGTAGCTACTCCACAATGGTTGCAGCACTTCTCTTCATCAGAAAAGCCATCTCGCACTTCAGTTAAATACTGAAGTGCTTTTTTAAGCTTTTCAATGCGGTCTTCGGTCTTCATTCCATTCTCCTGGGTAAATTGGGGACATAAGCATATGTCCTCGCCAAGAGCTAAATGGGCACTAAAAATGGAAATTTTGTCAAACTTTTGTCCCACAAACTCCTAACATCTTCTTCCAAAAGAACTTAGGGCTGTAGTTGTTCTTGTAGGTTTCG
>ERZ1292644.1846-Hain-H14-01um-R2-1846-length-10313-cov-4_pt1 | contig 10313 bp, 14 predicted proteins | sample MGYA00564402_ERZ1292644 | MGnify/ENA primary metagenome ERZ1292644 (study PRJEB36523, sample SAMEA6512644) | groundwater metagenome | collected 2019-01-09 | study: AquaDiva: Metagenomics assemblies of 32 groundwater samples | reverse complement strand
CCGGAATGCCGACCAGACTCGGTGCCGTAGGCTGCCCCCCCCGAGGCCTTGCAGTCGGCCGTGAGGGGCGTCGGGAGCAACGGCGAGGAGGAAGATGCGATCCCTCTCGTGAGGGGCGCCGACGGACGACGCGGGTACACAGTCCCATTCCGCATCCCACCCGCACGAGGCCAGGTCGGCGAGGATTCCGCCAAACCCAGCGCTAAAGAGACCTGTGGGGTTCTCCAGGAAGAGGTATCTTGGTGATCGCGATGCTGCGCTCGATCATCGCCGTCCCATCCCGCTCGAGATCCTGCGCCAGCGATTCGAGCTCGACGGCCGACATGCCGGCCAAGCCGGTGTCGTTGTCGAGCAGCGCGCACCGGTGCTTGACGTACGCATGTCGAGCAGCGATCCCAACAGCAGCCGTCAACGCCAGCTGCTCGGTCGCGACGCTCGCGATCAGCTTCTCGATGTCGGCGCGGCACGCGGCGCAGCGCTGGACGATGCGGATTGACGTGAGGCCGTCCGCGTCATCAGTGCGGTCGACTGATACATGACGCCCGAGCATGCGCGAGACGGCCATCTCGGCGCTGGCGAGGGCGCGCTCGACGTGCCAATGCTCGCGCATTTCGACGTTGGCGGCTTCTTCGATGGGGTCGGCGGCCAGGTCAGTCGGATCGAAGTTGACGCCGCGGCTACGGGCTTCGGCTTGCCAGTTGCGCCGGAGCGCACGAATCGCCGCCACCTGCATGCCGCAGGTACAGACGACCTCGCCTAGCCCCATCGCGCTTTGCTCGCTCCAGCGCTCCATGCAGCCGCCGCTGTGCGTGCGGCTGGACGTGACGGTCGCGGTGCGATCAACGCCGCCACCGGGGTATCCGGATCCGATTCTCGCGATGCGCTCGACGATCAGCGGATCGCGTGCCGCTGCCGCATCTGTCGATTCGGCGAGCGACATGCGCTGCTTCGGCGTGGTCAATCCACAAGAGCAGTCGGCGTACTTCGCGCTCGGCGAGTAGGCTGGGCAGCTAGGGCCGTGATCAGACGGGCGAGGCGGGGACTTGGTCACGGCGCACCCTCGGCCTCGTCGCACGCGCGGAGCCACATCGCACAGAGCGCTCGCATCTCGGTCGGCGTCACGCGGTTAGCACCAACGGTGAGCAGCCCGTCGCGCACGATGGGCTCCGGGTAGCCGCAAGGCTTATCCTCGCCGAGCAAGTCGACGATGCCTCGCGCGAGAGTGCGAGCAGTGCATCCGCCGTCGTCGTCATCATCGGGAGGTTGTCGGCACTCGGCGATATGTCTCCTCGCGCGGTCAAGTAGGCCGTCGAGGGTCATTCGACCTCCGGTGATCCGGCGCCGAGTAACGGCGGCAGCTTGCCGCCCGACTTCAGCGCTCCCGGGATCGCCGGCAATCGGAGCGGCGGTTTGGTCGGCGAGCGGCGTACGAGAGTGGCTCACGCCGCGCTCCTACCGACGTGCGTCCGAATCCACTCGCGGATCGCAAATGCGGCGTGCACATCCTTGTGATCGTCGAGCGCTCGCAGCGCCGCGCGCACCTGCTCGATCACCGCGTACGCGGCCGGTGACCACTTGCCGTCGGGGAGCAGCAGCGGAGGCGGCGGATCCGCTGCCTGCACCAGCGCATGCAGCGTCTCGACGGTTACGGCCGCAGCCGCGTCCTGACCGCCGTGGCCCTGCTCGGAGATCCGCAGGTGCAACCCGCCGTCTTCGGCACGCAGCAGCTCGAGCGCAGGCGTGGAGTACAGCGGCAGCTCGAGCGTAGGCGTGGAGTACAGCGGCACGGTCATGCCTGCTCCAGCAGGGCATTCACCGCGACTACGTCGAAGTCAGGAGGCGGCGCAGCCCGGTGCCTGTCCGCGTGGTACTCTCCAACCGGGCATTCGTCCGTTCGCTTGCTGCCGCCGAGCTCGCGGATGCGCGTGATGACGCTTGCCGCTTTCTTGGCCGATCCGCTGACGAACAGTTGTTTGGCCGCTCTGTCGATCGCTGCCTTGCTGACCTTGCGCTCGACGGCGAGTGCCTCGAATTCGCGCGCCGACTCGCCGACGACTTCGTGGATCGCCTGCGTGGCGATGGCGCCATCCAGCTTCTCGTTGCCCTTGCGCGCATAGCGGCCGTACATGCGTCCGTTGCCGAGATCGATCGGCCCCTGCTCGTCGACGTACGTCTCGAGGCGGCGACGTGCATCTTTGACGAGCTGCTCGACGGCAACCAACTGCTCGTAGCCCGAACGAGCAAGCGATGCAGTCATCTCGGCGTCGCCCATCACCGCGAGCCCTTTGCTGCCGAGTTGGATCAGCAGCGCGTTCTTCGACGGGCAAACCGATTTCGACGCGCAGTGCTTGCACCACGCGCCCTCGCGCGTTGGGACGCCGCGCTTCTTCGCGGCCTGCAACTCGGCAATCCGCGGGTGCATGCCGGTGAGCGTGTTGGCGAATGCCGCCAGGTCGAGCACGTCGAGCTCGGCGGTATCGATCGATCCCATCTTCGTATAGGCCACATGCACAATCGCGCGATCGCGTCCGAGCGCACGACACGCCGCAAGCGCGTAGAGCGCCAACTGCGGGTTCGTCGCGGCGGGCTCGACTTCGGCAAAGCCTGTCTTCCAATCGACGACTACGACTGCGTCGCCGGCAACGCCAACAACGTCGGCGCTGCCGAAGATCTCGAAGGCACCCTGCGCGCCGTACGCGCGACCGATGTCCTCGCCGATGACGCGCCCGACGCCAGTAGCAACGTCGTACGACAGCGCGAGCTCTGCACGTGCGCCGGGCGGGACGATCGCCGCTAGATTCGACGGCAGGGTGCCGCTACGGACTCGCGTCGCGAGCTCGGCGTGCTCTGCGTGGCCGGCGTCCGCCCACTGCGAGGCCGTTTCTGCCTTGGTCAAGGCTTCCGATCCAGGACAGTTCAGCAGACGCGAGATCGACGACGCAGTCAGCATCAGGGCGCACCATTGGCGACGAACCGCGACCTGATCCGTTTGTATTCGGTCGTCGCGATCGCGTGATTCGGCGTCCCCTTGGCCGGCTTGCCCGGTCCCGTCGCCCGCTGATCGAGCGAAGCCATATCGGTGGCGAGCTCGAGCTCCTGGAGATAGGCGACGAAGGTAGCGTCGAGTGAGTCCAGAATCGTGGGGGCAATCGGATCGGGCCCGAGCAAGGACTCGCGATTCTCCTTGGTGGCGTCGAGGACGAGCGCCGCGATCGAAACAGGACGTTCGATCGGTTTCGCTCCGTCCATCAGCCATGCGTAGAGACGACCGGCGAAATCCTCACCGGGCCGCTCGAACTGCTCGCCGATGTCGATGCCGTCGATGCGCGTCTTCGTGATCTTGAGCGTGTGCGTGTAGTCGACGTCGCCCACCATGGTCATTTCGAAATCCATGCCCTCTCGCTGGATGGCGGCGAGTCCGACCTTTTTGATGTTCGTCTTTCCGTTCACCGTCTCTTGGACGTGCTCCATCTTCTGACGCATCGTCGCGATGACGTGGCCCTTGCACGCGAGCATGGCGTCGACGAGTGCGTTGTGCTTCGGCGTCACGTCACGCCACGCCGTCCAGCTGTTGCCTGTCCGATCGGCCGCCTGATCCTTCTGATCGAGCGCGCCTCCCTTGCCCGCCCACGCGTGCGACAGCGAGTCGATGATGACGATGTCGTATCCGCCGCGCTCGGCTTCCTTGATCTTGTCGACGTAGGCGAGCGGCGAGTACGTATCCTCGAGCTCGGTCACGTCGAAGTCAAATTTGTTTCCGTACAGCGCCGCGCTGCCGCGCTCGCTGTCGATGACGGCGATCCGACCATCGCCGTGGCCGCCTTCGCGGATTCGTTTCGCGATTCCGGCGGCGATCGCCAGGGCCGAAAACGTCTTGCCGGTGCCGGGCAGCCCGCACAACGCGAGGCGAAGCTTTGCCTCAAACTTAACTGCTTTTCGAAATCCCATTGTCGTCGCTCCTGTGTTGATGTTTTCGTTCGTGGCGCGGCGTGGATTCGAACCTTCCGCATATAGCGCCCGTCAAACGGGTCCGCGCCTTAGTTGACGTCGAGCTGCTGCGCCATGACGCAGCCGAGAGCTACTCGTTGCTTGACGTCGAATCTTCAGAATGGGATCGAATCGTCCTTTGCGCTGGGCGCATCTCCGTCATCCGCCTCGGCGAACCAGCGATTGACGTCGGCGATCTTGTCCTTATCGAGCGTGCCGAGCTCGGCGGCCGCGTAGCCGATGCGATCGACCGACGTCCACTCCGACACCGATCCGTCGTCGCGCGTGTAGCGGGCGATGCGCGTGCGGATCGGCACCGTGCGCGCGGCCTTCATGACGTCGGCGACGAAGGTGCCGACGTCTTTCCCCTGCCAGCCGATCGCGATCATGTTTCGCTTCGTGTACTTGATGTTGGGCGCATCAAGCTTGCCGTCGTACGACACGCGTGTGCCCTTGCGATCGCCGTCGACGATCTCGAACTCGACACGGATCTTAGGCTTGCCGTTGGACGCGGCGCCGAGATCCGGCTTGACGGCCCTTGCGTTGAAATCACCCTCGAACAGATTGCTCATCTCACGTCTCCTGTTTGCGTTATTGGTTTTCGAAAACTGTTGCGGTACCTCACGGCGATTCCTGCACCGCCGCCCATCCGCGTTTATGTACGTCGGCGCAGTGAGCGCATCGACAGCCGTGCGTCGCCTTGCGGCTGCCGTGGTTGATACAGACGCCCGCTTCTCTCCGTTGCGCGCGTCGCACTTTGGCGACGAGGCGCTCCTCGGGCGTCGTGCGGTACGCACGCAGCGGGACGAGGGAGGCGCTCACCGTCTCACCACCAGATGCAGCGACGCGCGGCGCCGCAGCTTGTCGAGACGGCGCGATCGACGCGCGTGCCAGCGGTCGACGAGCCACAGCACGATGTCGCGCGTGCCCAGGGCGAAGGGGAGGGCGAAAAGCGCGACGAGGACGAGGCAGACGAGCGGGGTCACGACACACCGTGCTTTCCTCGGCGGAAGTCAGCGTCTGCCGCGGACAGCATTGCGATCGCGGACAGCATTGCGACATTGCGGCGGCGGAAGTCAGCGTCTGCCGCGGCTCGCCCGTCGCAGACCGCCCTGACGAACAGGCGCAACACCTCGTTGGCCTGGTCGTTGTCGGGCAACCGCTCCTGATGGACGAATTCCATCGGTCGCATCCAGTGCCTTCCGACGCGCGACGGCGGATCGCTATCGGTCGCGTCCCATCCTTCGGGTGGCTCGGTGCCGGCGAAGAAACCGGTCTCCGGGTTGAGTGCCATGCAGAGGCCGGAGACGGTGGAGAGGTCGAGCAGCATGGTAGAGATTTAATCTACCAGTTTTCTCTTGTCAATACTTCAGATGATTTTTTTTCTTCAGACCTATTGACCGGTGACAGAGAAAATGTCACCTAAGGGGTGTGGCAGCGAAGCGGAAACCAAAACGGATAGATCCTGTCCACGCAAACATCGCGCGGTTGCGACGCGAGCACGGCCTCTCGCAGAGCGAGCTTGCCGCCAAGCTCGACATCGACGAGACGGCGGTCTCGCACTGGGAGACTGGACACTCGGCGCCGAATCGATCGAGACTCCATCTCGTCGCTGAGATTTTCGGCGTCACCGTCGGCGAACTGTTCACCGAGGCGGCGTGATCCACTTCCTCCTCCGCGGCGGCCTCTCCGTCGAGTCTCTGCGTGACGGCCTCGTCTGCGTGACGCAGCACCTACCGCGTCGGTTGACGCGTGATCGCTTCGTCGTCCGCGACGCCTGCGGCAACTGGCTCGACGATTCCAGCGGGCGACTCGTCGACGCGGCCACGCTGCGCGCAATCAAGGGGTCGTCGTAAGCCATGGTGCGCCGCACCGCTGTCTCCGTGCACCAGCAGGCGAGCGGCCATGCTACGCGGAGCCGTCCGCGTGGCAAGACAGGACGAGCGTCGTCGGCTGTCGTTGCCTTGCCAGCCGTCCGATCGGCGCACCTCGATCTCGCCGACCTGATCGCGCAGGCTGCAAGGGACGACCACGCGCGGCTCGTCCTCTCCGACGCTCTCGAGGAGCGCGGCGAGCAGCTGACGGTCGCGATATCGACCGGTGGTGACAATCCGGCGGAGCAAAAAATCGGCACGCAGGATCTCGACGTCGCCGAGATCCTGCGCGGGCCGTTCGCCGCGTCGTACCTCGCCGGCTACACGCGGCCCGACGTCGCGCGCCTGTGGCACGACACAGTACCAGAGCCGTCGAGGCCGCTGCGCACACGCGTCGACGCGATGACGCCAGCGGAGTCAGTCCGTATGGAAGCGTGGGCGAAGCAGTGGATCGCGGTCGGCCTGTCGACGGAGCGCGCGGACCGTCCGCTGTTCGAGGCCGCGATCCATGCCTGTTATCGTCTGAGCGGTCACGCGCCGCCGAAGGCGATCGTGTGGGCACCATGTCCGATTGTCGTCGCGTATGCGGGACCGATCGCGCAGTACTGGGCAAATAGGCTGGGTCGGCGATCAGCCAGCGTCGAGGACAGCGTCCGGGACAGCGTCCGGGACAGCGTCCGGGCCAGCGTCCGGGCCAGCGTCCGGGCCAGCGTCGGGGCCAGCGTCGGGGCCAGCGTCGGGGACAGCGTCGGGGACAGCGTCGGGGCCAGCGTCGACTGCACTGGATTCTACAATCACTATTTCGGCGGCCAATTCTGGGTTGGGTGGGGCTACGGTTGGATGTGGGGCGGACCCTCATCGATTTCGTTCGCGCTCGACGTCCTTGGACTCGACATCGGCAAGATCCAGGAGCTGAAGGCGCGCGCCTACGCGGCTATGTGCTCGTCAGCGTGCTGGTCCTATTGGACGACGGACTTCGTGATCGTCAGCGAGCGACCGTCGCTGATTCGCAAGAAGTCTGACGGTTCGCTCGAGATCGCGGAGTGGACGTGGACCGACAAGCTCGGCAAGGCATGCAGATGGAGCGTGACGCCGTGACGTTGCCGGAGATGCTCGAGCGGCTGGATCGCGATCGGTACGCGATCGACAACAGCGATCCCGTCGACGTCGCGTATCGCCGTGGCTGGAACGCGCACGCGAAACACACGATTAGCTGGCTGCGCGGCGAGCTCGTCACCGTCGGCCTGCGCGAGTTGCGTGACGCACCGGCGGTCGACATGTGCGGCACGGTCGAATTTGATCTCAGCGAGACGGGCGGGGAATCGTAATGCAGCTGCTGCGTACGCCGAAGATCAGGCGTCCGCCGCGGTTTCGCGGCCGCCGCATGTGGGCGGGCACATTGCGCGGCACGTCGCTGATCGTGCGCGTCGGCGCATGGGAAGTGGATACGGATCTGTCGAGCGGCTTCGACAAGCGCCGCGGACTGCACGCCAATATCGGCGACCGGCTCATGGTGTCGGCGGGCGACGTCGCCGACTGGGCCGCGGTGTGCGTCGTCGAGCTCGTGGCGATCGCGTCCGATTCGTGGACGGCGCTGACGGCGACGGTGCGGCGGGTGACCGGTACGCCGATGGTGGACGGCGCCGTGTGGGTGCAGGCGGTGAAGCTGTGACGAAGCGTCCAACCCTCGACCCGACCGAGCATCCGCGTCCGCACATCGATGTGCCTGAGAAGATCTTCGGCGATCCGTTCTTCTCGAATAGATACGATCTCGTCGGCAGATTCGTAAAGCTGTGGTGCCACTGCGTTTGGAAGAAGGATCCGACGTTCGTCAACCTGTTGGACGACAACGATCTTGATGACGCGCTCCACTTCGGATGGATCGTCAAGCGACGCGGCAAGCTGTTCATGACGGGGCCCAAGAAGGATCCGAAGTGGCTGCTATCAGTCCCGAAGACGTGGTGGACGTATGCGATCGAGGCCGTCGATCAAGCGATGGTCAAGGTCGGGCACACAATCCATATCGACAAACGGCTCGACGAGCTTCAGGTGGCGAGTCCGCACCAGCTCCGAATGATCGCCCGTGGCGAGGTCGATCTCGAGAAGCGACTGCACTACCTGCTGCGTCCGTGGTGGCGAGGCGGTGAGTGGTTTGATCTCAACGATGAGACGAGGACAATTATCCTGTCTTCGTTGGAGGCCGTGTGATGTCGCGCCCACGCACGCAGGCCTCGCCTCCAGATCTCAAGCCACGACGCCACGGCCCGCGCTACCGCAAGGTGGAGGTCGCGCTTTGGGGCGACGGTCGGTTTGCGTCCCTCACCGCCGCTCCACCCAACGCTCAGACGCTCTGGCTGTACCTGCTCTGCGGTTGGCGGACCACGATCTTCCCTGGGCTCGTTATTGCCCGTCCTGCTGTCCTCGCCTCCGACCTCAAGTGGCCGCTTGGAGGCTTCGGGGAAGCCTCCCCCCCAGGCTTGCTCGAAGCCTTGTACGAAGTACGGGATCAAAACCTAATTACGATCGACGAAACAGCCGGCGTAATCCTTCTTCGAAAGGCTCTGTTTCATGGTCCGGGACGTACCCGAGAAGACGTCCGAGAGACGGCTCGACCGGAGTCCCCAAACGTCATTATTGGGTGGTCGAAGTCGTGGTTTGATGTACCTGATTGTCAGTTGAAGACTGAGTATCTTCATGAACTTGGAGACTTCTGCGAAGCCTTGGGGGGAGGCTTCCCACAAGCCTACCGGGTAGGGTTCCGCAAAGCCTTGGCCAAGGCTTCGACCAAGGGTACCCCCCACCCTTCGTCGAATCAGGATCAGGATCAGGACTCAGGAACAGGAACAGGAAATGAAGAGAAAGAGAGAGAAGAAGATCTCGTCTCTCATTTCGTTGATTCGGTTAGGGATGATGACGCCAACCCGCTTCGCTCTGCGGCACTTCGCGTCCTCGTCAAGCTGACCGAACGTAACGGCGTTGTGTACACGTCGCCGGAACATGCGCGGCTCGTCATGGACCGACTACGCGAAGGGCGCACTGAGCACGAGCTCCGCGCTGTCATCGCCTACTGCGCGGCCGATCTCAGATGGGCCGACAGCGACAAGATGCGCGGCCAGCTGTCGCCGCAAACGCTATTCGGAAGCCGGGCGAAGTTGTCGACGTATCTCGATCCGGCTCGCACTCTCTACGCCGACTTGATTGCAGGCGCCGCGTGAGCGACGACTACGACACGCGCAGGGAAGAGGCAGATCCGGAAGTGATCGCCGATCTGCAACTGCGTGCGCGTACCCAGCGCGAGCGGCGATCGGTGATCGCTGATCTCGCATGGCAGGCGCCGATCTTCGTCGCTTCGTGGAAGTGCAGGCACCCGAAGTGCGACGAACGGGTTGCTGTTACGCAGGACGTTGTGCACCAGCTCGAGGCTTTCAGCGCCGAGCTCGTGCGGCGCGGCGGTCGGCCGATACCCGCTGATTCGGTCCTCGTGTGTGCGACGCACGAGGCCGCCGTTCGTGGCTTCCGCGCCGAGAAGCTCCGCGAGCAGCACGTGCGGCTGGCGGCTAACATCCGCGAGCTGAAACAACTCGAAAGCCCTGGGATCTCCGTCGATCTACTCGCGAAGATACGCGCGGATCACCATCCCGACGTCGAGGGACTGATTGGCGCCATCGAGGCGCGGACGGTCCGCAGGTCGGGGAAGCGCAAGGCGGCGTCGCTGTGACCGGTCCCCGCCCTAGGGATCACGGCGGTCTCGGCGCAGGCGCGGAGCCAGGAGCCACTGACGTTAGCGACTACGCAACGCTCGTCGCTCGCAAGGGCGCGTCGACAGCAGCCGCAGGCCTTGAAGCCAGCGACCTCGCGCCCCACCTGTTCCCACACCAGGCGGATCTCGTGCGCTGGGCGCTACGTCGTGGCCGTAGCGCGATCTTCGCGGATACCGGGCTGGGGAAGGGCCTCATGCTGCTCGAGTGGGCCAGTCACGTTTCTGCGTACGTTGGGCGCGTACTGATTCTCGCCCCGCTTGCCGTTGGCCCACAGCTTGCCGCGGAGGCCAAGCGGTTCGGGGTGGACGCCGCTTACTGCCGCACCGACACCGACGACCGGATCACGATCACGAACTACGAGATGCTCCAGCACTTCGACGCGTCGCAGTTCGGCGGTGTCGTGCTCGACGAGTCGAGCATCCTCAAGAGCTTTGACGGCAAGACGAAACAGCGGCTGATCGCCGCGTTCGCTCGCACGCCGTTCCGGCTTTGCTGCACAGCAACGCCAGCACCGAACGACTTCACCGAGCTCGGCAACCACAGCGAATTTCTTGGGCTCAAGACGCGCGCGGAGATGCTCGCCGAGTTCTTCGTTCACGACGGCGGCTCGACGCAGGATTGGCGAATCAAGGGCCACGCCCTGACGCCGTTCTGGCGTTGGGTCGCGAGTTGGGGCGCGGTCGTCAAGATG
>ERZ1292644.1845-Hain-H14-01um-R2-1845-length-10315-cov-4_pt1 | contig 10315 bp, 13 predicted proteins | sample MGYA00564402_ERZ1292644 | MGnify/ENA primary metagenome ERZ1292644 (study PRJEB36523, sample SAMEA6512644) | groundwater metagenome | collected 2019-01-09 | study: AquaDiva: Metagenomics assemblies of 32 groundwater samples | reverse complement strand
ATACATACGATTGATTGAGCGTTTGAAATCAGAAAGTAATGTTTCAGTTTGAAATTTTAACGCAGGTTCAACTGCTCCTTGAGAATTAGCTGATGCGTCAATTGCGAGTTTTGAAATATCAAAAGCTCCACTAATTGTTTTTACACCAATTGTTCCTCGCGTAGTAGAAGCTCCATTTGAATTTGTAACTACATTATTGCCATCATTAGCCAAAGCCGCAACCCCTCCATGTCGAGATGAACGTAACGGAGTAATGAATTCATCATTGATGAATTGAGTATCTCCACTTTGTTTTATCTTGTCAAGAAGGATAACTTCTTTTGGAAAATTATCTCTTATATAAGGCAATAATATCTCTTTAAGAGCTGAAGTATAATTTGATAAAGTAGCTGCCATAATTTTTCACCTCCATAATCTATGTGAGCTTAATGTATAAATATTTTATTGTGAATTTTTAAAATGATCTCTTAACGCTTGAGTTAAGGTATCACGAGTAGGTATTACTCTATTGGGTTCACCTTTCCCTGTTGAAAATTTACCTTCGGTATACGGAACGCTTTTTTTAAGTGATAATATTTTTTGCTCTTTGACTTTGTCAACTTGTTCTTCAAACATATCTTTATACGCTTTTTCAGGATTTTTAATCCCTGTTTCCTCCATATGTTTTAAGAGTGTATCAACAGTTGTCTCTGGCAATCCGTCTTCTTTCATTTGAGTTAAAACATTTTCTGTGTCTTCTATAAGCTTTTCAGCTTGTCTCAGCTCAAAATAATATTGACGAATATTACCCTTATGGACAAGTCCCAACTTTTCCGCTTGAACAAGAGCTTGTTTTACGATTTCCTCTTGTGAGAGAAGCGCATTGTCAGGTTGATCAGTCTTTTGAGGCGCTTTTTTAAGCTCTTCATTTTCTTTTCTCAACGTCTCAATTTCCTGTCTTGATTTGGTATATTCTGGCCATACCTTATCAATTTTAGTATGGTACTTATCCTCCGCATCTTTACCGATTTTCCCAAGTCCGATGAGTTTTGAAAGTTCTTCTTTTGTAAATTGTTCGCCTTCAATCTCTATCTTATTTGGTTCAGCTGATTTATTAACAGCTGGTGTTATAACATCTGGCATAATTTTTCACCTCCTTTCATTTCCTTCATTTAAGGAATGTAAAGAAAGTTAAATGACAAAAAAAAATCACGGTTTCCCGTGACCTTCTATTGTCCGTATGGCACGCCTTTTAATCGTGCTAAAAACATTATAAGTGAATAATTTGAATAAAGTCAAGTAGTATTTTAAACTATTATTAAATCACTATCTAAAATTATCCAATCAATTTCTCGATCCGTATGATACCCATAATTTTTTGTTTTCATATATACATCCGCCCCGTCCTGCGTTGTTCCAGTCAAAGTGAATCCCCACCCGTTATCATCTTCATACACATCAATCCGCACTGATAAAGGCATAATAAGGTTCAAAGCCAACCCAAAATCAGTATATGTTTCACTTTGATCCGTTGGTGTTTTATTACCAACATCAGGCGCTGTCTCAACATTATCTTTCGGTACAATAGAATGACTTTCCAGCATCTGAAAATACTTATTACGCTTATACATCCTTGTATTGCCGTCTCCCAAATCTTCCTTTATATCTTCTGTCTTGTATTTCTCCTGCAATGTCAAAAGTTGGGTGTATAAATCAGTTATCACTAAATCACAATTTATTTGAAGTAGCGTATTCATAATTTTTATGAAACGACAATACCATATTTTCTGCCCAAATATTTTGTAAGCATTGAAAGTTCGCCCACGTTTAAGGCGCGGTTATAATAAACCAGTTCAGCAATGTCTCCATTCAAAAAGTTTGCTTCTGTTGTTGTCTTTGCAGCTCCGATTGAAAAATTATCTCTCGCAGTTGTATCCCCGACCCAATCTCCGTTATTTACTCCACTTCTAACAGTCAATGTTTCATTCGTTCCGTTTATTGCCAAAGTCAAAGCAGAACTATTGCTTTGAAACATCACAATCTGAAACACAGAAGTCCCGATTGTTGACCCACCGGCAATCCTGTCAAGCGTGTCATTATTCCTTTGTTGGTAATACAACCCCGTATCTGTCACATCTAATCGCACGGCGCAATTAAATAAAAAAGTTGCTGTTGCTTCATCATTGGAAGCGAATAAATGCTGTCCATTCGTTGTTGCCGCAAGTTTGAAAACGACAAACAAAGTCCCTTCCGTTGATGAATCAAAATTTGCGGCGGTCAAAATATCATTTGTTCCATCAAATCTGATAACTGGTTTTCCATTTATAATAGCAGTCTTAAAAATTGGTTTTTTTGTTACATTACCCGTCTGGGTAAAGTTATTCCCATTCCCGCTCAAGTCCGTCCACTGCCTCACATAATCATTATTCTGCGGGTATTTCAGCGATACTCCGTCATTCTGGGTTACGGTGTTATTATCGGTAAGCGTATTGCTCCCAAATCTATCGGCTCTCGCGCCACTCTCCTCGCCTAAGTCCCACCAGCCAACGCCATTTGACGCGCCTGCGATAAGATTGCTTCCATCAGTCCCCGCAATTCCAAGTTCCACAAATTGTCTGCCATTACCATTATTGTATAGAAATGTTCGTTCTGCGGCGGTGAGTAGTCGTTTGAATACACCAACATATTGTTCCCTTCCGTCAAAAAAGACGATCCCCGATTGATACGCGCCCAATCGGAATACACCTGTATCATCAAGCGAAACCGCCGAAAACGATGAGAAATCTACAGGAGTTCCCGCGACATCATTTACATACATTGTTCCATTTCCGTCTCTATCTACTTGAAAAATAACTAAATACCAAGTCCCTGAAGTAATAGTTCCAGAAACCGCCGTAAGCGTTGTCGCCACACCGTCATTGATTTGTCCTTTGAAAGTTGTCGCATCCCTGTATATCCCATATCCCTTTCCATTTGGCGCTCCGCCTCCTTTTGACAAAACCCATTTTATTCCAGTCGTATCATCGGCATATACCCACGCCACAACAGTAAAATCTTCCAAAGCGATAGACAATGCGGCATTGTCGGCAATGGAAAGCGACTCGCTGTTTGGGGCGACAAACTGCGCGGCATTGCCTGATAATACTCTTATATTATTTGACGCATCAAGCCATAATTTACACCCTGGTATATTTGTCGGCTTAAATTGTCGTGGAAACAACCGCAATAATCTTTGCAATAACATATTATTTATAAAGAACAGTAACAGTTCTATTCGCTGTTTGTGTCGCTGAACTCACAATTTGTATATATCTTAATGGAGCTAATTCTGGCACATCGGTTATCACTCTTCCTGTTCCTATAGTAGTAGTTAGGTGATTACCAGATGGATCATAAACTGGATAATAATTGCCGATAGGCAATGTTCCCGCTCCTTGATTATCTTTCAAAGTTCCTGCAAGGTAAGTAAATGTTGTCCCTGCAAATGTGGCTGGCACGATAAAAGCTAAAAGAGATTTACCCGATAAATCAACTACACCAGATGTTCCCGCTGCCGATCCAATTGTTACATCAATTTTGCTTGGTTCATAAATATCTGTCATATATAATTCACCTCCCTTCCGTCTTGGCTCGTCAAAGACGAGACAGATTATTTTTCTCTCTCATCATTTGAGCCATTTGTAATGTTGAATGAGAATAATTATCCTTACTTGATTTTTTCTTGTGCCATTTTGAGCTTCCTTTTTTATTTTTATTCATTGAAGCATAAAAAACATTTTTTCCTTTTTTCTCACCATATTCTTTTTCCATCTGAGACATAACTTTCATACCGCTTTTAGTTAAAGGCATATTATAACTCACCTCCTTGAGGCTGTAAGTCTTTTACTGCTTGAACCACTCCAACCTGAGTTTCTTTTATTCTCTGATCTGATGTTGGGAATATTCCTGCAGACTGCAAGTCCTTAAATACTTCAGCTAATGCTGTCTTTATACTTTCCATTTGTTGTTGTGTCAAGTTACCTTCTGATTGATAATTATCCATAGCTTCCATAAATTCAGCTGTTGCTCCAAATTGATAATATTCAAGATATTTTTCAATAATAATTTTAATAGCTTGAGGAGGTATATATCCTTCAACAGCAAAATTGCGTAGTTCTCCAATAAGCTGTTGCATAGCCGCCTTTTTACCTTCTCTTGTATAAGCAACTCCAGCTTGAATTTCAAAATTAACTTTATAATGTTTACTAATAGGAATTACTCCTTCATCTATCCCTATTTTTAATTTTTCTCGTGCTTTCAAATTGCTTTCACCAATGACTTGAAAATAATCAGGATTTCCTCTTTCCATTCTATAAACTGATTGGGGACTGACAAAATAAGTATCTGCAACATCTATCATTTTCTCGCCTATACGCACTAATGTTTTTTGAAGGCGAGATTGAGCAACAACTAAATTCGCATATTCGCTCTCTTTTAGACTTTCAATCGCCGCATTCGCTTTTACTCCTGAAGGCAGTTTGCCTAAAGTTGAAGTTGTTACTCCCTGTTCTTCAATAAAACTTGTCATCATCTGTATAAATTGAGGAACAAAAGCGGGAATAGGAGCTAAATTAGCCTGTATTGGTGGTATAGCAGTATATTCTATAATTTGTCCTCCTGCTGTATTTTGAATATTCAAATTACCTTCTGATTTTGCTTTCATCCATGCTCCCGTAACCATCGTATGTATATATCTTTCAATGCGAGAGACGACCATATCAAGAGATTTGTTTGACGGAATAAATCGTTCAATCATCGGCGTTTGATATAAAGCTCCAGGCTCCATGCGAAACTCAGCAAAAGGATAAGTATTCATATTCAAATACTCATCATAAAGACTTATTCCTGCAACTGAAAAATTATGACGAATAATAATATCGCCCTCTTCAGATTGTTTTATAATTTCAGCTCCATCTTCCTGTTTTTTAATCCGTGATTTATTATTAGTATTTATATGCTCTTTAATAAACATTTCTTTTAACAAAAGCGTTGCTGAATAATCTGAATTAGATTTTTTACCGTATCTTGATAACATATACGCCTCTTTAATCTCTGAACTTGAATATCTATTATCAGGTTGTATTTTATCAGTCTGAGTTTTGTCAAAAAATGGATTATTCTTAATATCCGATATTGTTTTTGGCACCGCTTTAATGATAAAAGGACAATCATCTAAATTAAGATATTGACCATGCAGAAAAATGTCAAAAGCTTCAAAAACTTGTGTTTTAATACCTTCTTTTTTGCTTTCTGGCCATATTTGAAGGAATGATATACCTTGTTTTAATGAAAGATGAATCATATATGATAATTTTTCCATTAAATCTTGATTTTTAAACTCTTCCTCCATCCAAAAACCAACTCTTTTCGCTATTTGCTTAGATTGTTCAAATTCCTGCCTATATTGAGGATTTTCAATTTGTACTGGCTGTTGTGTTTGAGGATCAATATCCGTTAAGGACGGATATTTCGTTATATCAACTCTTTTAGGATAAATAATAGGAGTTGGTTCTTTAGATATGAGAAGATTAGTAATTCCTCGTATTTGTCGTGAAGCTTTCGGTATTGCTCGTATTGGATTATAAAAAGTGGAACGTTCTGATAAATCTATTATTTTATTTTGAGATCGAGAGAAAAATCTAAAATGAAATCCATCATCAAAAAAATTATTATCATACCATCTTTTCTCAAGAATACCTCTTAATTGTTTCATATCATTTATAACCTCTTCAACCATTTTCCCCATTTGATCTGAGGTAAGATTATCAGTGCTATATGATATGGTAGATGATTTCATACTAATACCTCCTTTTCAATAAATTTTTCAAATTCTTCCTGTGTCATATCCTTTGGTTCAACTATATCTTTAGTTTTATCTATAACTTTATTTATATCCACCTTATCAGCAAACTCCATATTCTGCATATCCTGTATTGTTTTTGCGAATAACGCATGTATGAGTTTTCTTTTTTCTCTATGATTTTCCTTATTTTGTAAAAATAAAAAAACAATAAGGGAAATTATGACTAAAAAAAGTATTATTTCACTCATGTTATAAAAAATCTTGATTTCCAATATCTTTCAAAAGGATTTGCAATATTATACTGCCCTGCCTTATACCATTTGAAATCTGGATTATCAAAAAACTTATAATGCTTATTAATAAATTTGATTATAATTGGCACTTCTCCAAAAAGATACGTAAATCCATTATCAGTCAATTTAATATCTTTCAATAAACTCTTAAAAGTCCATAATACTTCTTTAGTTATGTATTTTTTTAGAATGCCGACTGTTATATCTTTTCCCTTCAATTCTCCACTATCAACAATACTTTTTGCTGTATCTCGCAAAATAAAATAAGGACATACCGCTCGCTCTAAAATATCTTCAATAAACATAAGGGCTTTATGAAGTTTTATCTCATTTATCTCATTTTTAACTCCATTCATCCCATTGTTCATCCATTTCCCTTTTGTATTCTTCTTTTTGGTACGCATACATTTTTTGTATAATGGTTTTTTCTTTCAAAATTATAATTGGCGATAAAGGCTGTAATGATGAAACCGCCAAAGCATGAGCTATAACAATGTCATCATTAAATCCTTGATCAGCTCCATAACTTACTCTTCCATTTTCACTTAATTTATAACTAAAACTCTCAAATTCATTTATTGTTTCCTGCAAAGGGAGCATTGATATTTTTACTTGATCTATCCATATACTTAATTTTTCTATTAATTCTTTTTTTGTTACGGATGATATTTTATAGGGTATAAGCGGTATGCCTTCACGAATTAAATCATCAGCTATAGGATCGCCTAAACCTGTCGCATCTAATACGACTAACGCTTTATTATATAGTTCATGTATTGATTTAATTCTTTTTTTCTGAAATGGCCATTCCAACGTCTGCCATCTATCTTGATACACTTGTTTATTATTTATACGATCATACACAACAACAACCGTATAATCCTGTACTTTGGCCAAATCAACTCCCATAACATACATATGTGAAGTTTTTGGTCTTTCCGCTTCTGAATTCATCACTCTCATAATATTCCTGAAAACCGACCCCTCTCCTTCCAAAAATTCACATTCCCATTCTTGGTTATATAAAGCTTGGGTCATACTCAACTTACTTTCCTTAAGTTGACTATCAGTTATAATTCCCGATTGTGACGCTTTAAGTAATGTGCTATACCATTCATAATGATTTTTTAATCCTCTCAAATACAGATTGTACAGATGATTTTTACCCTTAGGTGTTCCTACAAACCATGCCCACCCGTTATTTTCTCGCAAGACAGGTTCAAGCACTCCCCATGTCTCGTATTTCATCTTCGCAAACTCATCAAGCACTAATCCGCACGCTCCAGAACCTCTCAATGCGTCTGGATCATCAGCTCCTTTGAGTTGATGTATTGATCCATTCTTATAATAAACCACTAATTCAACTTCATTTTTTTTTGCGATAAACTCCTCTGGTATTATGTTAAAGAGCATTTTAGGATCTCGCCATATTGCGTCTTTTGCTTCTGTTTTAGTCGGGAATATATGCCAATAAACTCCAACTCTCAACATTGCCTGTCTCACGGTCTCAATAATCGCTGTTGTTGTCTTCCTCGCTCGTCTATGCCACACCAGCGTCTTGAACCTCTCCTCCCGATTGAAGAGAGTGTCCATTTGATGCGGTAATAGTCTTGACATCTTGGGGAATGTAACCCCCCCCGATGACTGTAAATGATATTGGTTGTCCATCTTTCCCTCCATGTTCATTTATGGTTTTTAACGCATATTCATTATGATATCGTCTCTCAAGCCACCATGCGGCAGCCTGCCATGTCTTAATTGCGGCCTTTTGAACTAAATTTATATTTTTCGATTTGCAGTTAACTCGAGCTTCATTTATTTTAATCGAAAAATCCTCATGATATTGCTTAGATTGAGGTCTACGCCACCTTTTTATTGTTTCGTATGATACACCTGAAAGAACAGCCGCATCCTCATAACTATTACCTTCAAGAATATACTTGCATATTTCGTCTCTTAACTCTGGAGTATATTTCGGAATTCTTCCTCTTCCTCGTTGAGAAACAAGATCAATTGATTTATCCATAAAAAAAAGACACGATATTCGTGTCTTCTAAAAATCCACAATCGCCGACTTAATTATTCGGTATTTATATGATACTCTTAAACTTTTACTTTGTCAAATAAAAACGTTTATTTTCTTTTATAAATTGCATATATTTTTTATTATCTAAACACCTATCGATATCTAAAAACATATCCCATAACGCAATCCCTAAAGGCAAACGTTCTCCACTCCTATATTTTTCAAATGTAGTATATTTTATGTGAAGTTCAAGCCATGCTGGGATTACTGATAATATTTTTCTTAATAAATATATTTTTATACGATATTTAATTTTTTGTATTATTATATTATTAAAAAATATATTTATTATTTTTCTATTTCTATTTCTCCATCTCATATTTATTACTGATATTTTTGTTGTATTTCAGTCCCAGCAAGTTGAGCATGTTCAGTATGACAATAAATTGTCTGTGAACATTTACCGCAAATAATATAAAATTCTTTACCTGCTATAACAGTAAAACCTTGTTGGAAACGCATAACGGATATAGTGCCTTGTCCTACTATCTCACCTAATATCATTCTAAAACCCATCTTCTCACAATTAGGACATTGCAATAGGTTTTTCATATTCTTTTTTAGCAATTTCTAATTTTTCTGGTGTACCAATATCGTGCCATCTAACCTCATCATCATAGTAGGGTACAATAGGGATATTGCTTTCAGAAAAATATCTTACGTCATAAATCCACGTACCGCCACATCTATAATTTCTATCCATCAATGAGGTAATTGTACCAAGTTTATGCGTCTGGATCATATCCTGATAATTAACAGTTGATAAAGTATCTCCATTTATCACAAAGAACATATCATCATTTAACCAATATCTTATTTTTTTTACACTCTCACCATGAGATAAAGCCAAAGGATAATACGCAAATAAAGCTCTATCTTGTAATATTTTTACAATCTGAAGAGGTAAATAATGAATATTAATAATGATCTCGTTGATATGATTTAGATTAAGATTATCAATAATATGTTCAAGAACTGTTTTATTATTTATTTTTAGAAGTGGTTTTGGTAGATTGGCAGTAAGAGTACCAAGACGAGTACCATAACCTTTTGCAAGTATTAAAGCTTTCATCAAGAGAAAGTATACCATAAATACCCCTTGACATAGACTATATTATCCTCGTTTCTACTCCATTATGGTCAATACTGAAATCTATATGCTTCATGTGACGTTTAGTCATTTTTTCAATGAATTCTTTTTTTTTAAATCTATTACAAAAAAAGATCATATAGCCTCCTTGACCAGCTCCGAGTAGCTTACCAGCTAATGCTCCGCATTCTATACCTGTATTATATGCAGTCTCAACAAGTTGATTTGAGATAGCATTTGATTTTTTTTTGAGTTTCCATGATTGTTCCATAAGATCAGTTACGGTGTCAATCTTACCTGTTCTGATAGGAACAATACTCTCAATTGCTATTTCTTTAATTTTATCAAGTGTTTCTTTTTTTTTATTATCTAATTCTTTAAAGTTATTTTGTATTTCTGATGATTTTCTTGGGTGTCCTATATAGAATAGAGCCATACTATCAAGTATCTTATAGTGTATCTTAAGGGGTATAAAGTGAGGTGTTCCTGTTTCTCTTTTTTTACAAAATCTGAAGATGTTTCCGTTTCCATACGTACATGCGTACTGATCTTGTTTACCTCCGTGTTTTTTCATTTTATTAACTTCTATATTATAGGCAAGTTGAGCTATTACATCTTTTGTAAAATTGGTATCACGAAGTTTATTTATAGCACCGATAAGAGCTACAGTGCATGAAGCTGAAGAACCAAGACCAGCACCTATAATACCATCAAAAAAAGATTGAATACGTATTGAATTGTTATTAATTGAATGAACATTCAGATTAAATTCTTTTACTATTTTTTCAATAAATTTTAGGTCGCCATTTTCTGGTGTGATATTTTTTTTATCAATTTTATCGTATTCTGAAAATAAAATAATTGTAGTTCTCAGATTTATTGAAAAGTTAACACATAGTCCACCATAAAGTCCAGCATAGGGATCAACATCAGTACCACCTCCAAATAAAGAAATCCTTGTTGGAGCAACCGAAACTATTTTCATTTTTAATATTATAGCATATAAAAAACTGAAAAAATACACA
>ERZ1292644.1844-Hain-H14-01um-R2-1844-length-10318-cov-5_pt1 | contig 10318 bp, 24 predicted proteins | sample MGYA00564402_ERZ1292644 | MGnify/ENA primary metagenome ERZ1292644 (study PRJEB36523, sample SAMEA6512644) | groundwater metagenome | collected 2019-01-09 | study: AquaDiva: Metagenomics assemblies of 32 groundwater samples | reverse complement strand
GAAGATCCCGAAGATCCCGAAGATCCCGAAGATCCCGAAGATCCCGAAGATCCCGCCGGGTTGGCAAGAATCGTTTCCGGCTGGGTCTCACCTTTCCCCGGCTGGGGAGTACCTAAATCCGGCTGGGTCTCACCTAAATCCGGCAAGCCGCACTCAGGTGGCGCCGGGAGCTTGCTCGGCATCTCCTTTGGGTGGAAGTGCTGATGCTCCTTGAGCTTCGGCACCACCAGGTAGGGCTTGCCCTCGACCTCGTAGGCGCGGGCTAGGCCGCTCGTCTCGACCTCGGCGAGCAGCGCAGGCATGTCGACGGAGTCTGCCGGGAAGAGGCGCATCTTCAGGGTGAGCGGCTTCCGCTCGAGCCGGCCCTCTCTGTCCGCTTCGCACCAGAGCCCCTGGAACAGGAGCCGGGCTGCAAAGGAGAGCTGGACCACCCGCTCGTCCGTAAAGAAGTCTGGGTGCAGCGTCCGTTGCCGAGCCACTGTTGTCCCCCTCCCGCGCCTAAGCGTCGCCCTTCGCCGCGAACGGCATGTCTTCTTGCCGCTCGTCGTCCCGGATGGCCCGCTCTCGCAGCACCTCCCCATTCGGTCCGCTGCACGAACTCATGTTCTCTGTTTCCTTCCATCGTTCTCTGGCGCGGCGCACCGATAGCAGCCCTCGTCATGGCCGACCCCATGACCGCAACGCACCGGCGCCAGGCCGACAACCAGGTTCTCCTCGTCGTCCTCGCTCTCCGCGGTCACGAGCGTTGCCTTGCACTGCCAGCACGTGACTTCGCGGTCGCCGTGCACGCCCCCAAAACGGTCAATCGGCAGCTCGATGCTCGCTTCGCAAAACCAGCAAAGCTCGCTGGGCACTGCCGGCATGGTGGTCAGCGCCTCCAGGAGCCGTTGGCGCATGAGTGGCGTGAGTTCGACCACGATGTCCGGGTCGCCCTCTGGCTGCCGGCCGTTGGCCAACCCGACCCAGAGGCTCTCGCGGCCGTAGCCACCCCGGATGAACAGCGTGCCGCGACGGGCGGCGATGATCACCTCGTCGTACGCCTCTTCACCCATGGGAGCACTCGTTGCACTTGGCGATGTCCATCGCGTTCCCGTGGTCGTTCCCGCCCGTCCATCGGTAGTCGTGGTCCCCGTACATGTGGCCGCAGGGGCAATCGTAGATATCGATGTCGAAGGCGCCGTGTGTCGGAGGAGAACAGGCCGCCTGGCGCGGCTTCCTGGGCGGCGGTGGCACGCACGCAAAGCAGACAGGAGTCGCCCAGAGGCGCCGCTCGATCTCAATCTTCCCGCCGCATTGCTTGCATCGCGGTGTTTCACTCGCAGGCATGCTGCACCTCCGAGCCGTGGCGACCGCGACAGATTGAGCACTCGTCTGGCGACTTTTCGGAGACAGGCAGCATGTTCAATTCCTGCTCGCAGTCGGGACACCAGCCAGCAGAGGTGGTCTCTGGATGGGTGCAGTAGAGCCCTCCGCGCCGCACCTCGGGGTTGTTAACTGGCACCCCTGTCTTTGCGCTGTTAAGCGCTTTTCGGCGCAGTTGAAAAACCTTCCGTTGCGCCTCTTGCTTGTCCAAAGGCTCTCCCTTTGCGTTTTTCGAGTACGTGGACTGCCAAGCGCCGCGACCGTCGTATTCATCAATTGCCCAACCTTTACCGGCATCTTGCGGACGTACTTGGAAAATTGATTGGCTCATGGACTGTTAACTCTCCTCGTTGTTAATCGACACGAAGCGACCGAATGCGTCCCCTGTGTCCGTGCGCATCTCGACGACGGAGGCCTTCCCGGCCATCCGGACCTCGACTTCCACGGGCCGGGGCTCGGCCTTCTCGCGGATGACGGTGGCGAGGCAGTAGATGTCGAGTTCGAGCCGGCCCTCCTCTTCCTTGCGCGTCCTGGCCTTCGCTTTGGTATCCGCCTTGTGGGTGACGTACTGGCCCTCGAGCGCCGCCAGCCTCTCACCGCGGTCTCTCAGTTCGTCTGGTGACAGCCGGACCGGGAGTGACTCGACGTGGCTGCGGATGACTCTTCCCTGTCTCATGTGTGGTTCCCCTCTCGTGGTTGGACTGCGGGCTACGGTGTCGGCATCGCCCTCGGCGGGCTTTTCTTGGCTCGGACTGCTTTCATCGCTGCGACCAGGGCGGGCCCGGACTTCGCCTGGAGCCGCTCATGCTTTCGCTCCCCGCACGGGACATAGCGGCAGTGCCAGTACCCGAATTCGTCGCAGGTGACAGAGCCCTTGATGGCGCCCTCTCCCTCGCATCCGTTCGTTGCCGCGGTCATCTCCGCGTCGTGCTTCGCCTTCAGCTTGTCGATGTCAGCCCAGACGCTCATGTGTTGCCTCCTTGCTGTGTTTGCTCTGCGCACCACTTCGCGCACCGGCAGTACTCCGGGTGCAGGGGCCGGCGGACGTGCGGCGTCCAGTAGGCGCGGCCCTCGAGCCCTCCGCCCATCGCTGCTTCGTGGTAGCCGAGGTGCCCCGTCTTCAGCTCGCAGTGCTTCGCGCACCAGTGGGCCGGGCAGCGCAGCTTGCTCTGGCTGCGCAAGTAGTCTCCGAGGGTGGATTGCCTTGGCAGAGGCCCGCTCACGGCTTGCCCCAGCACGAGCCGCAGACGGTGAAGCACTTCGCCTCGCGTGCATTCAGCGAAGTGCCGCAGTCCGCGCAGCGCGGGAAGGTCGGCTTCGCCTCTCCGAGCAGCGCGGCGCGGTCGAGGGCGCGGATAGCCTTTGCTGCCGCGCGGACAGACGGCGCCTCTACCTCGTCGTCGGCATATCCAGCCCGTCGGAGAATCCCGGCCAGTCGCACCTCCTCGTTGACAGCCAGCTCGTCGACCGCCCCCGCGCACGCCTCGACCACTCGGTCCACCAGCGCAGCCCTCTCATCCGGCCCAAGCCAGCCATTGGTTCGGAGGTCCTTGACCAGCCGGTAACGCTCCTGCTGGTGTTCAGCCAGCGGGACGAAATCCCGTCCAGCGTCGGAGGCGAGGGCGGCGTTGGCCACGCAAGGGAAGCACTTGCCGCATGGCTCCGCGAACGGACACCTGCAGCCAGACAGCCCTGCCTGCACCACTGCGCGCATCGCCGCCTCCTGGGCTTGCAGAGCCAGCACCTCATCGATGCGCGCCCTCCACTCCTTGCGCGCGAAGGCCGCATCCGCCCTCTCTCGTTCGAGCTCGGCCTCTGCCTTTTCAGCCCGCACCGCAGGCGGACACTCTCGGCACCAACGGATGCCCGCGCCCCTGTGGTCGCAGTCGACCTCGAGAGTCTTCACGGCGCACTCCTGAGCGCGGCCCGCGCCTCACGGACAAACCAGATTCGCCAGTTGTAGACATTCGCGCCCTTGCCTAAGTCCTGGACGCCAGCCGGCAGCTCCCGGGTGGCGGCCTCGAATGAGTCCAGCCAGCCGGTGAAGTGCGCCAGCTTCGCCTCGGCAGCGCTCGGCCGCCGGAGCATCTCCACCTCGGCCTGCAGCTTGGCCACCTGCGCCTCGTCTTCGCTCGCCGCCGTCATGCTCGAGCTCGGCGTCTGGAGCGCGGCCCTGTCCTGCAGCAGCGCAACGCAGCGCTCCTGCAGCGCAAGCGTTGAAGCGTCCGCGCCAAGCTCGGCGTAGGCCTGCTTCGCAGCGGCGTCGAGGTCCTCGAAGCTGACCCGGAGCTTGTCGATGATGTACTCAATCATGACGGCCCCACGTCTCTCGCCACGTTCGGCATGGTTTGCACCCCGGACTCGAGCAGCTACGGCCTGAGCGCGAATGCCGCGGCGCGAGCAGGTACATCAGGACGATGGCCACGGCGACCGGAGCGAGGAAGAGCAGGTGCATCATCGGCCACCGTCCGGGCAGACGCAGGGCGGCGCCGGACGCAGCGCCTTGACCGTCTCGATCATGCCCATCGCCAGGAAGCCGAGGACCAGGACGGCCACGGTGCCGATGGCGAGAATCTTGTCCGTGCTCATCGGCTCCTCCGGTTGTCTCGCCAGACGCGGTAGGCGTTAAGAGCGAATCCGAGCAGCACCAGAACGACGGCCAGGAAGGGAGCGATGTAGAGCAGCGTCTCGAGCCAAGTCATGGCGCCGCCGGCTGCAGCAGCTCGAGCTCGGCCCGATTCTGCGCAAGACAGGCACGGACGACCGCCATCCGGTCTAGCCACTCCATCTTTGGTGTCGGGAAGTCAGGCTCGAGCTCCCGTAGGTGCTTCTCGAGCACGAGCGCCGATTCGCGCCAGGCATACTCGGCCTCGAGACTGCGGATGATGAGCTGCAGCCCCTTGATGACGTCTTCCTTGCTCATGGTTTCCTCCGTTGGTGTTTGGCGCCCGGGTGGCGCTGGAGCTGCTCGCGAGCCAGCAGCCACGCCCGCTTGAGCAGCCAGGACCGGGTGCGGTTGAGTCTGAGCATCTCGGCGTCGACCTCGACCGCGATGTCCGTAGGCAAGTAGACGGAGACTGATTTGCCGTGCTTGTCTTTCCTGCCGCGCTTCATCGCGAGCCCTCCATCGCGAGTTGGTAGCCGCAGGAGCAGCCGAAGTTGTCGCCGGCAGCGCAGGCCGGGGCGTGCGGCATCTCCGCGTGGAGCAGCACGTAGCGGAGCTGGTCCCGCTCCTCCGTCAGCTCGGCGCGGACGCGCAGGAGCCGGCAGACAGAGCAGACGGCCGGCGATGCCGATGCGCGCTTGAGCGGGTCCGCGTGCCTCAGACAGAGACGGCTCATCGCGTCCCCTGGACTTGCCGCTGGTACGCGGCCAGGTCGGCCTCGGCGACGACGAGCTCGCCGTTGTGCATGGTCGCGCGGAGCGGCCCCAGGTAGACGAGCCGCCGCGCCTTCGCGGGCGAAACACGAAGGCGCACCGCGGCATCGGCGAGCAGAACGTGCCGCGGAGGCCGGATGTGGCGGAGAGGGAGTCGCGTGGATGGGCGAGAGGGCATCAGGAGGCCTTTCGCAGGGAGATTTGGAGGCGAAAGGGGACGTGAGCGATTTGCGCAGAAGCAGCAGTGTCTCTGGCCAATTCGCTTACGCCAGCGGCGTCGAGGGGCAGGCGGCCGTTCATCATGAGTCCTTCTCGAGAGAGGAGCAGGCCGAAGGGTTGCTGCTCCGGGACGAGGATACCAAGGAGCGCCCGCAGTTGAGTCGGCGAGGCCTTGGTTGCTGCGCGGCCGATGGAGGCAGCCACCTTGTTGAGGTCCGAGGTGTACGAGGCGACCGGATCGCCCGTCCCTACAAGCGCTCGCTGCTTTTTCTCTGTCTCGGCCGAGACGGCTCGAATCTGGCCGAGGCGATCGCGAGCGACGGACTCAGTCAGCAGCGAATCGCCGAGCAGCCGCAACACCTGCGCTTCCTGTCGGGCGAGGCGGTCGAGCTCGGAGGCCAGCGCCTGGCCTGGGGACTTCCGGCGGCGCTGCGCAGCCTCGGCCGCTGCGCGGAGGATTTTCGGGCTGACGAGGAAGTTGATCAGCTCAGCACGCACCGCTGCATCCACAAAGGACACGCGGAAACTGGGCAACATCGGACAGAGTCCTTGCCGTCGCTCCCTCCGGTAGCTCGATGCGCAGCGGTAGTAAACCTTCCCCCGTTCTGCCGACCCTTTGCCGCAGGAGACGACGAGGATGCCCTGGCCGCAGCCAGCGCAGGTCATCCTCTGCCGCAGCAGGGCCTCAATCGTCGGCACGGGCCCAGTCTTCAGCCGCCGCCGGTCGAGCGCGGTGCGCACCCGCGCCCAAGTCACCTCATCGATGATGGGTGGAATCTCCGACTCAAAACCGAAAATCTTGTAGCGCCCGATGATGGTCGGCTGCGAGAGCAGCCACTTCACGGTGGAGTAGTGCCAGCTTCGCCCGCGGGCGGTGGACGCCCCTTCAGCGTTGAGCGTCCCTGCAATGGATCGGGTCGACACCCCCTTGAGGCAGAGTTCGACTATCCGGCGGTAAGTCGCGACCTGCTCCGGCACCAGACTCCAGGATCGCGTGGCTGGATCAAACGTGCGCCCGAAAGGAGGCAGCCCTTGAATGAGCCGGCCCTCTTCGGCAGCCCTCTTTCTGCCGGCGACGGTGCGAGCGATGAGGCGTCGCCGCTCTGTCGTCGCAGCGAATGTTTGCAGGTAGTAGCCCACCTCGCCCAAATCCGTCTTCGGATCGAGGACTGTCCCGTTCGCATCGACGATGACAGCGCCGGCCTCCTGGGCGAGAGACCAAATCTCCATCCGCTCCCGGAGGTTCTCCGCTCGCGTGAGGCGATCAACCGCGTAGACGCGCAGTTCGTCATAGGCCTTGGCGACACTCAGCCGCTTCAGCTCGCGCAGTTGCACGCGCTGGGCGAATGGCAGGGCGCCCGACACTCCGAGCTCTTCGATTCGGACAACGACAACGCAGGGGCGGACCGCCCGGAGCCTATCGAGCGCGCGCCGCTGGAGCTCCGGCGTGTCGCGGTCGGCCTGCTCCTGCGTCGACACGCGAATCATCTCTACTGCGCGAGGGAGAGGTTGCACGCCTCCTCCTTCTGTGATTCCGCCTCGACCTCAATGAGCCAAGCCAACACCTCGCCAAAGGCCTGCCGCTGATCATCAGCAGTCGCCACGCACTGCCATCGCACAGGGACGTGGCTCATATCGCCGCCCTCTCTCGCTCGAGCTCGATGATTCGGGCTGCGGTAGGGCCAGCGTCCGGCAGAGCGAGATAGATCCAGCGAGGCACAGCCCTGCGTGGCTCCGACAAATCAGCGCGCACCGCCTTGGCTTCGGCTTCTGTTCTCAACACGCACCTCCAGGCAAGCCCCGCCCTCTCACGGGCCGGTGGTGGCCAGCGCGGAGAGGTCGGGGGTGCTGCAGAATTCGGGGATAATTCGGGAACTGCCACCACAGCGACTTACGGGTGAAACCGTACCCAGGGATAGACCGCGGTTCAATAGATTTTCGCCGACAAGTCAGCCTGCCGACCGAAATAATCTGGCGGGTGCTGGAAATGTGCGCTCAGACACCTTCTTTTGGTCCGCGCCTGCTACCTTGGGCGTCGTGGTGGGTGTCGCGCTCCTTGTCCTCCGCACGCCGACGCGGCGCTTGCCGTCCCCCGGGCGCAGGGGGCGTCGGGTGGTTGCCGTGCAGGCTGGACTGAGGATCGTCTACCGCCCTCTTCCGTTGCGGATTGGGCCGCCCGGCCCGCGTGATGGCCACCGGCCTCACTGGCTCAGCACCGCCAGCCTCGGCCAGTTCGGACTCGTACTGAGCTATCCCTGCCTTGAGCATGAAGTTCATTATTTCGGTGCGGGTGTAGCCTTTGGCGTGGGCAATCTGGTCCAACTTCTCGACAAGTAGGCGGCCCGCTTTAAAAGAGGTAGTTGTTGCGTCAGTGTCGAGCGGATCGCGCGAGGGAACGATTGGGGACATTTGTACTCCAGAGGGTTTCACGGAATGCTTCCTCCTATTCTCGCGCGGCGAGAGGGTCAAGCGGCATATGGTATCATGGATTATGGTGGTAATCTATCGTGCTTGACAAGCGAGCAAACAATAGATTATTGTTCCTTTCGTGGCCGTGAGGGCGGACCACGCGAAGGAGCGCCAATATGGACAGCGAGCTACTCAGAGACATCCTCGCAGTACTCGAGGAGGAGACCAGCAACAGGGAATATGACTTCGCCGGCCTCGAGTGCGGCAACTGCGTCGCGGGGGTGCCGATGCCGCACTCGCTCGGCTGCCGCATCCGCCAGGCCATCTACAAGGCCGAGCGCGCGGCCGATGCCGCCGAACGCCGAGCCAACGCCTGCCCCAGCTGCGCCGCCGGCTCGGGCGATGTCTGCGACGACTGCTCCGACGATGAGCAGCACGAGCGACAGCAGCACGAGCGCAGCCATGGCCCGGGGAGGCCCTAGATGAACTTCGTGCCCCTGACGCCGTGGCAAGTCCTCGCGATGATGTGGCGGATGTTCTGGAGGTGCGCGTGAGTCCGCGCCCGCTGGAAGAGCTCATCGCCGCAGTCGCCGAGGCCTACCGGCTGGCCGTCAACGCGGATGCGTACCTGGAGCGCTTCCTCGCCCCAGATGACATCCACGCCTCGGCCCAGCTGTACACCGAGGCGGTCCGCGAGCAGGAGCGGTGCCGGCTGGGGCTGATGGAGGCTGTCGGCGCGCTGCTTGACGGCCACGCGTGGAGGGGCCCGTGAGCGCGGCCGAGGCGCGAATCCACGCGCTGGCGTATCAGGTGCTCAACAGCGACGGCATGGAGCGGCTGCTCGCGCTCTCTGTGCTGCGGGAGATTGCCCTGGCCGTCGCCCGGGCAGAGGACGCCGGGCATTTCCTGCCGGATGACCAGGAAGGGCCAGGGCTTCGCCTGGTGGTGAGCAACGCAGAGGAGCGGCCATGAGCCAAGCAAACGGAGTCGTCATGAATCTCCCTCGCAGCAAGTACGAGCTCGTCCAGCGCGTCAATTGGTCCTCGCTCAAGGTGGTGGGCCGCTCCCCTGCGCACTACCGGCACGAGCTGCTCAGACAGGGCGCAGACACCGCGGCAAGGAAGCTGGGCCGGGCCTGCCACCTGGCCGCGCTGGAGCCGGAGCGCTACCGCCACGAGGTGGCCGTCTGGACCGAGGGCCGCCGCGCCGGGAAGAAGTGGGAGGCGTTCTGCTCGGAGCACGAGGGACAGGAGCTGCTCAAGGAAGACGAGGCAGAACTGTGTCAGGCCATCCAGCGCGCGGTGCGCAACGACTCAGCCGCGGCCAAGTACCTCGCTGGCGGACAGGGCGAGGTGTCGCTGTTCTGGACCCACGTCACGCCTCCGATGGGCGCACTCCCGGGCTACTCGCTGGACTGCAAGGGCCGCGTCGACTTCCTCGCCACTGACCGCGCGTTGGTGGACCTCAAGACGACTCGGGACGCGAGCGAGGATGGCTTCGGGCGCGAGGTCTACAAGTATCGCTACCACGCGCAGGCCGCCTTCTATGCGGACGGGTACGCCGCTGCGACGGGCATTCGGCTGCCCTACGTCGTTGTCGCGGTGGAGTCGGCGCCACCTCACGTGGTGCAGGTCTACCGCGTGCCAGACCGCGTGCTCGATGCCGGGCGGGAGTTGTATCGCGCGCTGCTGGACCGCCTCCACATCTGCCGCGAGCACGCGACTTGGCCTGGGTATTTCGACGGTGAGGCCGAACTGTCGCTGCCGAAGTGGGCCGCGGGCGGCGCTGACGATGACGACCCTACTGGCCTTGGCCTCGACTTCTCAAACGCAGCACAGCCGGAGCACGCATGAAGACGTACGACTACGACGAGCTGTATCCCGGGCGTTTCCTCAAGTCAGGCTTGTTCAAGGGCAAGGAGGCGACGCTCACCATCGCCAACATCTTGCTGGAGGAGATGGAGGACAAGAAGGGCGTCCGGGCGCGGGGAATCATCTCATTCACCGAGACGCCCAAGCAGCTCGTCCTCAACCGCACCAACGGCGAATGCCTCAAGGGGATGTTCGGCCGCGACACCGGGAAATGGGTCGGCAAGCGCGTCACTTTCTATCCGGCCACAGTCGAGGCCTTCGGCGCCCCCACGCTCGCGATTCGGGTGCGCGGCTCGCCTGACCTGCCCGCGGACATGGAGATTATCTGCAAGGTCGGCCGCTCTGGCGATGTCCGGGTGACGATGAAGCGCACCGGCCAGAAGCCTGCCGCCAAGGCGAACGGGAAAGCAGCGCCAGCTCTGCCTGCAGCGCCAGTGCCAGCAGCGGCCAAGCTGCAGATCACCGACAACTCGACGCCCGCCGCAGTCACCACGTTCGGCGAGCCGCCCGACGACGTCGCGTTGCCAGGAAGCAGTGGGCTCGCGCTGGACCAGTTCGACGAGAGCGACGTCCCTCAGTAGTCCAACCCCTCGCGCAGCCGGTCAGCTTGGTCCGCCGGCCGGCTGCGCATCCTTCCTAACGCAGCACCAACCCAGGAGCAGCAATGGCAGAGCAGAAGACAGAGCGACCAGTCCTCGTCACCACCGAATACCGGGGCGTGTTTTTCGGGTACGCGACGGAGACGGATGGCGACACCATTCACCTCAAGCGGGCGCGCAACTGCATCTACTGGAGCGCCGACGTGAAGGGCTTCCTGGGGCTGGCGACCGCAGGCCCGACGAATGGTTGCCGCATCGGACCGCCCGCAGATGTCGAGCTGCGGAAGATTACCTGCGTGGCAGAGGTGACCGCCGACGCCGCCGGCGCGTGGGAGCGGGCGCCATGGAAGGCGTGAGGCTCCTCAGGGGAACTGCCCCCGAGTGGTCCGGGTACGGGTCCGGGTCCGGGGACGGGTCCGGGTCCGGGTCCGGGTCCGGGGACGGGTCCGGGTCCGGGTACGGGTCCGGGTCCGGGGACGG